>Ga0208958_1000168_pt1 | contig 84331 bp, 76 predicted proteins | sample RifOxyB1_FD_184032 | JGI IMG/M metagenome (GOLD analysis project Ga0208958, IMG submission 184032) | Soil microbial communities from Rifle, Colorado - Rifle Oxygen_injection B1 (SPAdes) | ecosystem: Environmental > Terrestrial > Deep subsurface > Rock core/Sediment | place: Rifle, Colorado...
TTTTTTATGATGATTTCAAGTAAAACTTTAAAATATCCAGTTAAACTTGAATAAATAAATCAAGTAACTGAAAACTTTGAATTATTGGGAATGATACATACTGCACAAGAATTCTAGATATATAATAGTCGAACCAGTGTCCATAAAAAAGCCACCAAGTTTTGGTGGCTTTTTTTATTCATCCGATTGTTAACAAATATAGCATAAATGACGATAATTAACTGTGCAGAATTATTTAGTTCTGATGAGAAAAAATATGACTAAATTAATAACTTTACTAGTACTTGCGCTGTGGATCAACCCTGAGTTATCTTATGCCCAGGGTAGAATGAAAACATGTCTAGTAAATATATTAGCAGAAGCGACTGCCCAAAAGAAAAATGAACTTTTAAGAGAGGCTGTTGCCCGTCAGCTCGAATTTTCTGCCAGGCAAACAGTGAGAAGTATTTTTCTATTGAGATCTGATTGGCAAAAATTAACTCTCTTTCCCATTAGTGGACCTATAGGTGTTGTAATGGATGGAATAGGGTTAGCAAAAAGTGAAGGAAGCAAAAGCCTCTGGAAGCTTCCATTTCAAATGATTCATAAAGATGGAGGTGTGTTAGCAGGGGCAGTTATATTATCTTATGTCAGACCTAGACTTATAGTTGAGCAAATTGATTTTGATAAAGGTACTAGTGAATACTATGACAAGCTTGGTAAAAAAGTTTATGTTTTTGCCTCAATCTTAGAGGCAGGTGCTAGACTGGCATCGGTACCAAGATATGAGTTTTCAGAGAAATATGAAAAATATCCTAATACCCATTTTATTCAGGCCAATGGTTATGAGGATCTTAAAGAAAAGTTAATTGAAATTAAAAAGAACTATGGGAGTATTTATGGATTGGAGATATTTGGTCATGGAGCAATCGGTGAGTTGGAGGATATCGATATAAAGTCTTTGATAGGAAGTGGGCAATATTCGCCATTAACAAATGTATTTCTTCCTGGTGGGAAGATCATATTAACTAGTTGTTCTACAGGAGGGGGGGAGAGAGGCAAAAAATTTACTGAAGAGTTTGGAAAATTATTTTTGGACAAAGGAGGAAGAGTATACAGTTCAAAATTAACCATCAATTCAAGGCTATATGAAGCTTATCTTAAATCAAAAGGCTTACCTGACATAGCTACAAAAACAATGCTATCCATCAGCAGGAATACGGCGTTAAATTTCACTGTACCTGTTGAATTACTTTCTCGTATTTTATCTCAAGTTGATGAAGTTCTTGTCTCCGAACCAGTAAGAATCACTGATATTCCTAGTCAATAACGTGGTGAAACGTTGCCTGACACGTTTCTGTTATTAACCCAAATCCCCGAATAACTTTTTTCTTTTTGCCTAACCCCTGAGGGCATAAAACCTGGGAGGGATACTTGCGCCCATTTTTCCCAGTATTATTAAATTTGTTTTATAAATTCCATATCTTCATCACCTGTAGACTTAACGATCATGCCACGATTAGTTTTTATATACATGACCTCTGCAACCGACTGATTGCCAGCTAAAATGTGAATAGTGACTGTGTCAGAAGAGCATGCTGCACTATAGCTCATTCCCTCAGATAATGCATGATTTTGCCCATCCAGGATTACATCCCTCTCTTCATTGTTGAGAATGTATACTCCGTCATTGTTTTTTTGCATAGATAAATTCATTCTCATTGTTCCGTTTTCAACAGCATAGCTTCCATTTAGGTCTGGGCATGCAAATGTTGAAAATGAAATAAGGTTTGTTAACACCAATCCAAGTAATAATTTCTTCATAAGCTTACTCCTTTATAATGCAACTTTAAAAATTAGTTAGAGTGTAAGATTAGCAATTTCTTCTTGAAGTTTGAGTATTTCTTCGTAAATTTGTGGATCAAGGCTTGTTCCATTTTGCTTAGCCAATAAAACTTCTTCTTTTAATTGAGAAAGTCTATCATTGAGATCATTATATTTTTTCAAAAGTTCGGGACTAACATCGGTAACATCTTCTATCGCAAGTGAGGTAATACCGTAGGGATTATGTACCGCATATCTAGTCAATCCTGTCATCTTACCTAGCTCGTAATATTCTGCGGTCGTCTCTGACAATTTCACTGAAAGTGTTTGCCAGTTTTTTAGATTGATTGCTTTGTAAGACACAATCCCTCGATCACTCAATAATAGAAGTTGAACTTTTGAATTTATACATACGGTATACGAGATATTGTTATCTAATTCACTTACAGCAAATATTATATTTTTTACATTACATTGTTCAGTGCCATCAGTTAAAAAATTTAAAGCGGTAACTTGAAGTAGGTGAACATATTGTTTAGTCGTTGAACCTGACTGAGAGTTACTATTATCTGTTTTTAATTGAGATGAGATTTGAGAGCCTTGGGAGGGCGTGCTACTATTTGACTTATCTTTGCAGCTAGCCACTAAAAACAATAATGATATTAAGACCAAAATATTTAAGCACTTCTTCATAATTTTTCTCTCAGTTAGATATCAGCTAATTTCCCTTTTCGTGTGAGATCACAGTTTGTTAATAATGTTTTTACAGAAATGTAACAGAAGCGACGACCCGGCGCAACAGTAGTCACAATGTCGGATAATATTTTCAATACCAAGCGAATTTCCCTCGAGTGTCTTTTGAAATAATCAGCTACGAATAAAAAAGTTACTGGTATTGAAAGTTCAATTACTAAATTCAGATAGTTATAGTCAATTCAGAACTAGTGGATATTTTATGGAAGTTAAGTGATTGAATTTATATTCAAGAAATTATTTTAAAAATCCTCCATTTGGAAAAAAAATACATATCAGTAAATATATTTTATTTTTCGTTCTTCTGGATTATTGTATCATCAATATAATTTGCGCCAACCGTGGTTGGCAAATTTACCAACTTGTGTTACACTGGGGATGCTGGAAAGGGGAATTGATTTGATTATAAGACCTGACGAACTAGAGATTATTGAAGCTAAAATTGAATTTAATATGAAAGAGTTTATGTCTCTAGAAGTTGATTTGAGTCATATTAATAAAAATGGTCGTTCTTGCTACAGTGTTTTAGAGGTAAAAAAAATAGTAGCTACTCTTATTGATGGATTGCTTCTTTCCCCTTCTGGAGAAAAAGAGTTTGGAGATGAATTTTGCTCCTATTTTGTAAAAACTGGTGAAGTAATGGAAAAGAAATTAAAACTAGTTTTTTGTATTTGTAGTGATAAACCAGATTGTATTGGAGTTATTACTCTTTATAATGTGAGGTAACAATGAATCCTTATGAAATTGATATTGAAAAATTAAAAGAATCTGAAGAGATTAAAGATGAAAAAGACTTTCTAAAATTAAAACTTGTCACTGAGTTCTTAAAGATTATTTCAACCATGAAAACGGATCAGGTTTTATTTCTTACCGGCCTTGATAAGTCAGACCTATCAAGGCTTCGATCATTCAACACAGAAAGGTTTACCATTGATAAAATTGTTGGTCTAATCGATGCGCTAGGATTTTCTACATCTGTTAAAGTAAAACTAAAAAAAGTTTCTTAATATTATGAAGACTTCCTTGATTTATTTTTATTAAAAACTAACTCATCTAGGGGGGGATATATCTAACTTATGAGCAATTTGAATAATATTTTCCAAGCTTTTTGGAATCACTCCATAAAGATAACCATGCAAAGTAGAGGGACTTATCTCAGTTAATTCAGATAATTTTTGTTGGGTAATTTTTTTTGATTCTAGGTAGGTAACTAAAGTTTTATTAAGTTGAATTTTTTTCACAAGTGCCTTCCTCTATAGAATTGGCCTTACCTGCTTTGATTTTACTTGTCTATTTGTCCAAAAAAACTGTAGGAATCTCTCCTTGAAATAAATATAACTAAACTCTTAGTAGATAGCAACTAAGTTCTTAGTTGGAAAATATAGGCTAGGATTAAATTGATCAAGGAAGTACATTACACGCACTAAAACTGTCTATCATTCGGTTTATGCTGCAAGAAAAAAGCTCATTTCAAGATTTTGAATTTAATTCTAGCAATTTTAACCGAACAATTATTTTATATGGAGAAAACATCATAAGGAATATTAAACGAAAGTCCAAATAACCCTGAAAGCTCTCTAAATTCATTACCGATGGATGAGCTACTATTTAAATCAACTGTTGGGATATATAAGGCTCCCAGCGATGCTTTGTTTTTCAGAAGATAGCTCACTTCAAGTTTAGCACTTGGAGCATCTCCTTCATATCCCCTCTCACTTGCAGCAGTTAGATTCGTGGACAGGTATAGGGATACGGAAACTTTGACCATGTCCAAAAAAGTATATGCAACATATGGCCCTATCATTTGACCGGAAATTACGTCGTTACCAAGGTTATTGTTGTACTGAGGATCGTACTTGGCTGAGAAGTGTCGATAAGCAAAGTCTAATCCGGCTTCAAAACCGCTGTAGGTTAAGCCTGTTTTAAGTCCCAGCCCGTACCCAGTAAGATCTCCATTTCCAGATGTGCTCGAAGCTCCCGAAGTATTTTGTCCACCGATCAAAAAATATTCCATATAAGGACCGGCCTGGAATTTAAAAGAGGCTTGGGCGGAAAAGGCCAGGAGTGTTGTAAGAAGAACTATGGGCAATAACTTTGTCATAAATAACCCTCAATGATTTAAAAATATTTATCAAGCTGTGTGTACACAGAATATTCTCAATAATTCTTATGTCTTTGTCAAATCCAACTGGGTGTACTGGCTGTGCATATACATTCCATCCGCGGGAAGAAAAATTTTACTTTATTTTTTTACAATAAAAAACACCCTTTTATGATTTTCAATGTTTTCGACTAAAAGTTTATTTTTAAATTTCATGTCAGAGTAGTATTCAATACTTTTAAAACCAGCTTTTCTCAATTGTGCTATAACTTCTTTCTCTGCTGGGAGATAAATTCCGCTTTGGATTTTATAAAGTTCATCTGTATCTTGAATCCAAAGCCCTCTATCCCAATTTGTTTGCAATGCCACAAGGGTGCTTAGGTCAAATAAAAAATACCCATTATTGCTTAGATGTTTTCTAATCGCCTTGAAGCAACTGCAAAGAGACTTGATGTTAGGCAAGTGATTTATAGAATCAAAATTGTAGCAGATCAAATCAAATTTCCTAGGTAATTTCAACTTCTTTATTCTCCAAACCAATTAAAAAAATTGTTTATTTATTTTTATGAAAATACATTGAGATTGTTGTTCTATTCGCACTACTTCTGGTAGCACTAATATTTACGACCTCCATGTCATAAATAAATGAGTACTGGAGTAAATATATCAGGTTTGAGTAATTATAATTGTTGTTAGACAGGCAAATTCGACGCCACTTGGCCACTATAATTAACGATGATTTCATGTATGTAATACTTGAACTTCCTTCTAAAGATATGAACAATAATTGCCTATTAATATTTTATACGACGATAATTTCTATAAATTAAAAAAATTACGATAAATAACTCATGAAGTTTTTTTTTATTATTGTATTTTTTTTTATTGTTTCAGCAGGAGCGGAAACAAAATATCCCCTAAAATGTGGTGACTACGAAATATTTTCTAAGGCAATTCAAAAACGATCTAATGATCGCCTGATTATAGAAATAATTCTAAATCCACAAAGTTACTCTAAAACTAAATTGATTTTAGAAAATCAAATCAGTGTTTTTCAAAATCAAATTTTTAAAAAACATGTTTGGGTTAAATTAAATGTAGAATTACAAAAATCCAAAGGACCTTATGTATTTATGGGAAATATTAATACCATACAATATTATCCTCAAGCTATCGTTAGTAAAATTGATAGTTTTGTGCATGTAATTAAGGAAAAGGAATGTGGCAGATAGTTCTGATACTATTATTATTTTTAACATCAAATTTAGTTGAAGCTAAAAAAATTGCTGTACTAATGGGAGGTTCATCTTTAGCGGAATGGGATAACGATTTATTTTTATGGAGAATGGAACAGTCATCTCATCGATTAACAAATCGTGGTTGGGATGTAAAAATTTTATTCGGCAATAAAAACACAGATATCGATGGTTGGAAACGCTTTCCGGCAAATTCCCGAGGAGTTGCACCAGGGTCTCCGGCCAGTTGGATGTCACCCGACAATTATAATAAACAAATCGATAGTATTATATCTAATGGAGTGGGGCCGAGTGATAGTATAGAAATACAAATGAATGCACATGGAGCCACTGTTCTTGGTAAACATTTTTCGGCTTGGCAGTTATGGCAAGATAACCCTGCGTATAATTATACTACAGCAATGATTCTTACTCTAGTTAAACCAACAGTGGGAATTCTTGGTCCCAAAATTGAAGATTTATTAAAGACAGGTGCAAAAGTTCATCTGGATATTTATTCTTGTTATAGTGGCGAAGTTTTGGATGATATGAGTGAACTTGTAAAAAAATATAAAGGACAATTGTGTATAACTGCTGGAACAACCGGAGATGGAGTCCAAGATGAACGTGGAGATTTCTACTCCTTTATTCCTGAAAATCCTCATAGTAGAGTTTCTGTTCTTGATCAATTTTACACTTCAAAGAACCCCGATGCTCAAATTTCATCGTTGCCAAGTTTCCAAAAATTTATTGAAAACTCTCTCGCGCCCGACAAAGAATTTTATCAAATTAAATGTTCTGATATTATGAATTCTAGCTTGCCAAATCAATTCCTCCAAACTTATTCGTCAATTGTATTAAAAATAGGAGATGGGCAGAAAAATATTGAAATGAAAAAGCTTTCAAAGTTGGATCGATTGTGTACAAAAGATTATCAACAAAAATTACTCATTACAGTTAATCACAAACTTTCTGAACTGAAAAATAAATTTAACTTTTCAATATCGGTACCCCAAAATGAAGAAAATCTCCATTTTGCATTATTTATGAGTGACTGTTTGCCCAGCGATGATGTCTGTGACTGGAATAAAGAAGAACTCACAAAAAAAGGATATCCCACAACATACTCTTTTTTTGATATTGCCAGTTTACTTGATAGTAAGATTAATTATGAGTATGCAAAGATGGCCAAGAGAAAATTATTTTCTTTAATAAATCTAGACCCAAACACTTCAAATGCGTTCCAGCAATTTATGAAAGAATGGAAGGAGATAAAAGATTTTGTTGATGTCGAAAGTTGCGATAAAAATAAAGTTAATCAATTAAAGATACTTCTTAGGCAAAATTTATTGTTAGAAGAAAAACAGAAAAATCTTAATTCACCCGATACCTTAGATTCAAAGCTGTCTAAGGCATGTTCAAGTTTTTACTATTAAATAATTTCAACTTTAAAAGCAAAACGTTCATATGTTGAATGGGACATTTTTATTACGAAATTTCCAGTGCAATGTTATAAACAAAGGAAGTCAAATTATAAAAATTAAGCTTGAAGTTGATACCATCCCTCCTGAAAATTTTGATTTGAGGTGAGAGATTTATATCGTCCGATTCCTTTTCAAGTAAAAACAATGCCTTTTTCTGATTTATTTGCGGCGAAAGTTCATGCTGTTCTTGCAAGAGGGTGGGAATCTAGAGTCAAAGGAAGAGATTTTTTTGATTATCTTTGGTATTTAGGACAAAAATCTCTCCATCTTAAACATCTTGAGCCTCGCTTAGTTCAAAGTGGAGGTTGGAATAAAAAAGAAGTTCTTACTAAAGAAAAATGTTAGAAACTTCTAAACGATAAATTTGAAAGTTTTGACGTTAAGCAAACAAAAAAAGATGTCTCACCATTTTTAAAACAAAAAGAAAGAGAGTCTTTGGAAGTATGGACCAACAAGTTTTTTATCGGAACAATTAAGAAGCTGACTTTCATTTAACGGTTATTTGTTAATTAATGTGTGAACGAACAAATTATTTGAAATGATACCTCACCCCCTATGAGGAAGCAACAAATCACGCTCAATTGCTCCCATTGCCTTATAGTTCAGAATTTACACAAAGCCCTCGGTTTGATTGATCGAGGGCCTTTTAATATACGCCTTTTATTATTCTGATGGGCGACCGTTAAGGGAATCAATAAAAGATTCCAGCTCTTTAAGTTTTTCGCCCACGCCTTCCAGTAATCTCGCAACCTCCACTATAAGTTTTGCGAGTTTTTTACAAAACTTAAATAAAAAACCTCATTAAGTTTCTGATTTATGGTGATATTCTTAAAGTTCTTGTTACAGGATCGGTTAGGCTTGATCATTTTCGAAAAGGTGGAGACTCACTATTTGGACGGTACCACTATTATCGCTTACATCCTCTTACCATTAATGAGGTGTTGACAAATAATCATAAGGAAACGATTCATAATCTTCTTAAGTTTGGTGGCTTTCCTGAACCTTTTTTATTAAAGGATGAAGTCTTTCATCGAAGATGGCAAAGAGAAAGAATCTCCCGAGTGGTGGCCCAGGATATCAAGGATCTTGGCTCAGTAAAAGAGTTATCCCTCATGGAGCTTTTAGTGGATGCCCTTCCAAGTAAAATAGGCTCGCTACTTTCCATTAAATCAATAGGGGAAGATTTGGAAGTATCGCCTAATACGATCTCTCATTGGATCACTCTCCTCGAACAGATTTATTACTGCTATCGTATCTTGCCCTATGACCCTACCAAAATTAGAGCAGTCAAGAAGGCCAACAAGCTTTATCTATGGGACTGGTCTGAAGTGGAGGACGTGGGATACCGTTTTGAAAACATGGTTGCCTCCCATTTACTGAAATACTGTCACTATCTGGAGGACACGCAAGGTTATAAAATGGAACTTCGCTACCTTAGAGATATCGATGGCAGAGAGGTTGATTTTGTCGTATTAAAAAATAAAAAGCCACTTTTTGCGGTAGAGTGCAAAACCGGAGAAAAAAATCTTTCAAAACATTTGTTCTATTACAGAGAACGGTTAACCATTCCTCAATATTATCAAGTCCATCTAGGAGAGAAGGAGTACTCCGAATTAAATATTCACTTACTTCCCTTTACAAAATTTTGCATACTGGAAAATATTCCTTAATTATTTCATAGGTAATATAACATCTTACCACTAAGTTTACAGATCCGAATTTATGACTTGCTAAAAAATGAATCTAATGGTGTATAAATCATTAGACATGACAGCAGAAATTATTTTTCATCAGAAGATTACTTGAAACCATCAAGATGGGAAACGAACTGCCATATTTTCCACGCATCCAAAGATTATCCATAGGGAATTAAATATAGAGCTTGGTTTTTAGAAAATGAGGGATTTGTTTATGAAAATGAATAAAGCATTATTAATTGTTGAACCAACCAAAGATGCTTTTGCTCGTTTTGCTTCAGTTTTAAAGCATCCGAATAGGGCTAAATATAAGGGATACACTATTATTAGTTTTCCTTCTTTTAAAACATTGGGAAAAGTGATTATTGGAGCACGTCTTGAGCTTCTATCAATTATTAGAATTCAAAAGCCAAGCTCGATTCAGGAATTAGCCCGCATGGTTGAGCGTGATTTTAAAAACGTTCATAGTGTGATGTAAAGCTCTTAGCTGAATATGGGCTCATTGAGTTAAAAGAAAATGGTGCCAGGAAGTCAGCACACCTAAGAGCGCTTTATAGCGAATTTTTAATAGCGGCATAATAAAATGATTGGGGTACAAAAGGCCTTACGTTGAAAGTATCTGAGAATTTCTTTTCTCCATTTTAGGATTTATGGTTTTCAGTCTGAAGATTTAAAAAGTTTTGCAAAATTCTATATTAATACACTCAATAATATTGATAATAATCAATTAAGCGAAAGATCGTTGCTTGTTAGGATATCCACGAAACATGGTTTTCACCCGATAGGAGAAATTATATGATCTATGAAAAAACGGAAGCTTTTTGCAATCAATGTAATCAATATCACCCTGCCGAAATAGAAATCGATGATAAGAGGGTTCTCGGAAAGGTTTGGTGTCCAATAAAACCGTCAATTCACCAATTGTCTGATCATGCTGATTTATATCTTAAAATTAGGAATAAATTAAATTTTAATTTAAATAATGACCTTCCAGTTAGTGATCGGGCATTTGTCTATTCCATTGAAATAACAAACGCATGTAATTTTAAATGCCCTATTTGTTATGCGGATAGTGGCTCTAACCCAAAGTCACTGTTTTTATCTGTCTTTGAAATTGAAAAAAGAATATTAACAATTAAGAAGCACGGGGCAAAAGTGGTTGTTTTGACTGGTGGTGAGCCCCTGATGCATCCAGAGATTTTAACTATTTTAAAATTTGTTAAAAAGTATAGAATGAAATCCATAATTTGTAGCAATGGTTTATTGATAGCGCAAAAACCAAACCTTGCCAAAGAACTGAAAAAAGCTGGATTGAATAAATTTAATCTTTCACTTGATACGCTAAATACTCAAACCCAAATGCAAATGAAGGCCAATGATTATATTGATATGAAAATAAGAACCATCAAGAGTGTCATTGATGCGGGCCTGGGAATAGGTATTATTATTACTGTCACAACAATTAATCTCGAAGAGATTCATCGCCTTCTGGCTTTTATCCTTCCTTATGCTCCCCGCCTTAGGATGATAACAATACAAGGAGCAGGACCAGGTATAAGATATGAACTTGATCATAATACTCTTGTTGATAGAGAAACTATTATTAAAAAAATTACACATAAAAGTATTCTTGAGAAAATTTCATGCGATGATTTTAGGCCTTTTCCAAACTATGCTCCTTGGAAAATTCAAGGACACCCAGATTGCATGGTTAACACACTTTTGGTAGTAAAAAATAATGAAATAACGCCACTGTCAAAATATCTAGATGTTGATGGTTTTTATTACGATCTTAGTAGAGTTAATCGATCATCATCATATTTTACAAAAAATATTCTTCCTGTTTGGTTCGTAATCAAAAGAGCCAAAAAAAATCAATTATTAAATTTAATTGACCTTTTCATGTCTCGCAAATTTGGAATTGGTAAACACTCTTTAGTCATTTTAGGAGTAGTGAGTTACGCTTTCACCGCCTTCCAAGAAAAGAAAAAATTGCATCTTTGTCCCATGGCTTTTTTGACTGCAACTGGCCCTAAAGGTGCATGTGCATATAATGGGATGGGAGAGGGGGAAGTTAACAGTAGACTTTATAATGAAAAAAACAATATTTTTTAATAAATAAACCTCATGTCTGTACTTTCAATTATTTTGCAATGTTGATTGTTTTAAATAGCAACAAAACGAGACGTCTTACATAAACTTCTTTCCTGATCAATAACAAACTCTTTTTTCTAAGCGTAGAGATTATAAAGCATGCTAGGGGTTGGTAAGGTCGATTGACATTGAAACAGATTGTTTATCTTCTAGGCCACCGAAAACTCTTTCATATATACTATAATAATCAAGAACATATTCAAAGTTTACGGGATATTTGAATTTTACCTCATTTTCTATTGCTGAAAGTTTTCCTACGTTAAATCTTTCTGATCTATCGATGTTATCGTCATTATCAATATCAATCTTAGCATCCAAGAAAATTTCATCTTGGTCATATGAAAGCTCACCATAACAATTCTTGATCCCACATTCTATACCGTCTACCTGGCCTTTAATTATTACGTTTTCAACTAAATGTGCAAATGGTATTACACATTCTCTGAATTTGTCTGGTAGACATCCATGGATAACAAAATGGTTAAGAGCATCCATCTTCACTCCCTGATTAGCACATTTCAAAGTATAAATCGTTTGCGCTGCCTGAGCAAAATTTCCAATGAGGGCGAGACACACAATACAAATTAAATTTTTCATAATAATCTCCCTTAGTAATATGGCTGATATTCAATATTAATTAGCTTCGATCAACCTTATTTTTTGCATGTTGCAAATTTAATCCCATTGCTACAAGCAACATTTTACAATTTCCATTGTGTCAGCATCATAACAAGTTCTTTCTTTTTAGTTTAACATCGCTGGTAATGGTAAATTGTTTTATCTAAATCTCTTTGTATAACGATTAACATTCTGTGTCAATACGTTCTAGCGCACCATGAAATTTGTTCATGTTATCCTTTTAGGCAATTTTCTGTTCCGTCTTGCTGCTTTGTCGCTTTTCACCTGACCGACACCAGTTTGCTTAAAGCAGTATCCGATTTTTCAAGGAAATACTGTATTATCGTTAAGCTTAAGATCTAGGCTTTAAAAATTTCCAAGTACGATGTGGGATAAAATATTTGAAAGCATTCTAGTATCCATGAAATAATTAGGATAAGCTTTTTCCAGATTTTCGATGTTATCAAGATTGACAAGCACAATATTTATCTCATCGCTACTATGATAAACTTTTTCCATTGACGAGTATTTAGTCAGAGCTTCTTTAAATTTGCTTTCAGGAAATATCTCTACGCTTGTGGTATTGGTTGAAGCATTCAAGGTTAGTAGGGCATATCGGCCATTTCTACCTTTTGGACGATTCTCTCTCCAATTGCTTGTGTAAATCGAAGTGTAGGCATTAAGTTGTTCAATAATATTAAGATTACGGATTGCCTTTATGAGTAGTTTGTTTAATTGAGAGGTTGAATATATTTCATGCTCTTTTAATACTGGAGACTGTTCCTTAATAGCAAAACGGGAGCTTAGGAGCTTGAAAAACTCCTTCCAGTCGTTGGTGCCTTCACCGGTTTTAAAAGATGTTTTTTCCAGCGTACCAAAAACCTCAATTCCGGTTGCCCAATAATGTTGTAATAGGCTTCTAATTTGAATTTCAATCTGTATGGATGCGGGAGTTTTGTCTATCTGGTAGATGGCATGAATGCTGCGGTATCCGTCATCTTTTGGATGAGCTATATAGTTATTGATTTTTATAATTTTATGTTTTGAATTTCTTTCTTTAAGGATATTGATCAAGCTTATAACTTCATTATTGCTTGGAACCACTATTCTGGCTCCAGCGATGTCGTCCATTGTTGATAGCTGCATCTGGGGAAAGCGTTTTAGCTTTAAAATAATTGAATGAATTCTTTTTATTCGATGAGTGAGCGTAAATTGATCGCTGCTTAGGGGAAGGTTGGTGGCCTCTTTTTTTAATAAGTCGGTGAAATAGTTCAGTGAGGGAGCATGATAACTTCTCCACTCTTTCAGAATTTTGAGATCGTTATCGTTTAATTTTTCATCAGGTTTTGCACACCGTAGTCTTTTTCCGATGTTTTTAATCTGACTTCTGGTAATCTTATTAATCATATTGATAAAATTATATTATAAGTTCTAAAAACAAGCAATATTTTACATAACATATTGATTATTCGATATATTATGTAATTTATGACATCTATAAATAATATTTTACGACGTAAATGTAATAAAAAAAATGGTTTAATGATCAGGTCTTGAAATGGATTCCTGAAAGTGTAAAACTATCTGAAATAATATTGAGGACTTGCCCCAAAGTTAGCTAACCTTACGATTGTTACAAACTTATCCAGTCTATGTTCTAGCTTATTTAATATTTAGCTCATCACATTTTTTCGAGTATCCAAAGATCTTTTAGTAGGTCGTGCGAAAAAGTAAAGAAATTTGACAATTAGATGACTTTACTCGTTTTTAATTTCAAAAAAATGGTGCAACCATGTAATTATAGGCACAAGGAAAGATCGTAGTATTTTGCAAGCTTAATTTGTGATAAGAGACAGTATAAATTTTTTGAGGGAAGTTATAATGACAAAACTATTGGTTATGATGGTTTTATTGTTGTGTATTGTTAATAAGCTCTGTGCTTATGATAAATACGATGTCTTGGGAGTTTTAAAATCTAGTATCTCAAGGGAGCCTCAGGTAATTCGTTTGGAAGAAATTAAAAAAGATCAGATCGTTTTTAAGTTTTGTGACACGATTGAAAGTGACAATTGTCAAATGCTTGGAAGGCAAACTGGATACAGTATAGCTGAACTTGAAAATTTTTCTATTCAAATGAGAGCGCGTGCAAAAGTAACGATGTATGGGACCCCTCTGATGGCGCTAGTCCCATATGTTGCCGCCTATAGCGTTGCCGCTACGCCAGGATTAGGAATAGGGGTGTTATTTTTGATTTTTATCACATCCGATCAAGCAAACAAGGCAATTGTTAGCGATAAGATGCTTGATAGTCTGATGCTTAAAAGAGTTGGGAAAGTGCTTGACCCTGAAGCACTTAATTATCCGATGAAATTAAAGGAAAGTATTAGTATTGTAGAATTTTCTTATTTTTTAGAAAAGATTCTTAATGCAGGTGAAAAATCAAGTTTTGAGAAAATGCTTGATATGGGCCGACAACATATGATTCCAGAGGAGTACTATAATAACGAAACTTAACCGCTGCCTAAACAGCTTAACTTTTAAGGAGTGAACAAATGACAAAGCTACTTTATTATTTTTTAATCACATCTTTTATCTGTTCCAGCTCTTTTGCTTTTATGATCACAGATAAGGAGGGGGATGTTTTTCTTAAGATTGTCGGAGTCAAAAATCAAACAAACTCAGTTCAGCTTTTTGTCTGCCATAAAACGTTTGGTAGCGATAATTTCAGCAATTATCAAGCTGGAATTGAATGCGATAACAACGCTATAGGTGATAAAATTTTTGACAAATCTTTTCTTGTTAAAAAAGCTAAAAAACTTGAAAATGGATATACTACCAAGCAGATTGTTGATCTGGGAGCCGGTCTGGTGGTTGGGGTGTATTCAGGAAAGATGTTTGTACGAGGCAGCGGATGTCTCGGCGGCAGTGAAGGTTTTGGCGCATATAAAACTAAATTATTCCTCACAGTTGCTAGCTTAACAGGTACGGCCACATATTTTACATCAAAAGTATTAACTTCGTTATTATTTGATTTAAAATTACAACACTCTCTAGAAAATATTTCAGAGTCTGAGGAAGTGATTGTAGTGTTAAAGCAAAATATTGAAGATTTTATTTCAGATATTTCTGATGCAGTTTTGGAATAGGATTATCTATCGATATGAATTTGGTAAGAAATGACCTCGAAGAGAATTATCCCGAGAGTCATCTCTTACCAAGCAAGAGAACGTCATGTGCCTTTCAGGTAAGTGGCTGTTCGATCAATGATTGGCGCATGCCTAAGATTTAACCGTGATGTAATAGGTAAAAGCGTTCAAACCCTTTATTCATCGATTCTGAGGAACTTTGGGTTGCATTTTATTCGGGACTTTAGGTTTTAAGCAACGATCAAAGAAATTGATACATTCTTTTATCATATGTTCAACATTCTTTGGTGTGAATATTAAATGTCCTTCATTCGTGTATTCAATCAATTCGACCTTTTTACCTAAGGACAATAATGTACTATAGTATGCTTTTATATGATCGACAGGGCACTTGTCGTTCTATTAATTGCTCTTAACAGTAAATGGAACTTTATTTTTTTTCATAACAAGTTTTATCCATTCAAGCCCAACTTTTTCTCGATGCATACTATTTGTACATTCATTGGTTTGACAGAATGACTTTATTTGATAACAAATATTGTTGTTATTATCATTGAGAAATTTGGCCAAAGCAGATTTTTCTGCATTTTTCGACTGGTTCATATTGCATAAGTCGAGTTGAGTAAAAGTTGAAATTAAGCTAGTTGCAATACCTGTCCGATGCCAAATAGCGACAGCCTCCGATTTCAAATTAACTAAAGGAGATCCACTGGAACCTGGCCCCCCAGCAATATCATAAGAGACAAGTTTTTTGGGAGTAATTAAACTATTGAGGATGTCTTCTTTTTCTATTATATCTTCAGAAAATTCACGCTTTGATCGTATAGAAATAATTGCTGGGTCACATCCCAAGCATCTGGTTGGGAATTGTTTAGGTACTTGTAGAGATGAAATTCGACCTGTACTAAATACTAAGGGATCCCAGGAAAAAAAAGATACTATTGAGTTACGACCTGAATTTACGACAGGGTATCTCTGGGTATTTCTTAATTTTTCAAGATGAATCAATTCCCATTTATCGTCATAAGTTCTTAGAGGAAAACCTGCCGCAAAAATTCTGTCTCCTTTTTTTGGAAGTTCGATCGAAATTTTTAAGAAACTTGAATTGGTAACATCAGTTTTTTTCATTAATACATAATCGTGATATCCAAAATATTTGGACTCTTGTGGATATGCGTAGAGAATGTAACCATTCTTACATTTTATTTTATCATCGAAATTTCCGTCTTCCGGTATATCACAAAACACTTTGGCAACATGATAATTGGTTAAAAAGAAGCCGTTGTTTGAAATAAAAAAACCGGTTGCTTGATTATCTAATGAAAAAACAGCTTTTGATATTCGTCCAAAGTCGACTGAAAAATCCTCTTTTGCAAATATTGAGTTATATTTCCAATAAAGTTTCCAAACCTCGAAACAGTCAACTTTTTGAATTTGATCAAGTAATTCATTCTCGGGAGAAATTTGAAAATTTTCAGTAAAATTATCTACCAATATCCATTGATCAGCTTCTGAGTATTTCCAATAAAATGAATTTTGAGATGTTATTAAATTACATTTTTCAGCACCTGCCCTACTGAAACCATCTTCCGCTATTAGATAGAAACTAAAGAGCACAAATGTACTTACGATTAATAATTTAATAATTAATTTTGTCATTTTTTTTCATATGGTTAATATCCTGCTCATTTTGTTAATTTTAAAAAATTCTTGGTTATTTGAATTTTTTTAAAGCCTACAATTGGTAGATTTCTCTGCCATTTCCAACAAGCGCTCAGAAAGTTGCTTTGCATGTTCAGGCATTCTTTTTCGATACATTTTGGCCATTTCATCATTTCGTGATACCTCACTTGCTCCAATTGCATCAGCACTGATTGATAGAGCATCACTAGCAAGCCCCATAAGAATATTAGTTAACTTAGAGTTAAATTCTTTGCAGTCTGTAATTCCTTGAATTTCATCCTTTCTATGCTGTATAGTCTCCTCCCCCAGAGCTTTAATTTCGTTTGTCAGCTTTTCTATGTCATCCGGGTAATAAGTAAAGGCAAGCAAGGATACTGATGACGTCAGCGATAATAATCCAATTAATAATTTTTTCATGTTTATTCTCCTTCTCGGGTATGGTCATTAGATATATGTCATGTCAATTACGAGCATGATAAATGAAAGAGATGTTAATTTCAATAAAAATGACGCACAGTGTATTTTCTTCAGTTGGTATCGCTAGTTAGCTAATTGTGGGGGATAAGTTCCTGATATTATTTATGACAGTTTTGGATTAAACTAGTGTGTAAAGCTCTGGCCTTAACTGTGGCCTGCGTCCATTACAGTACGGAAACTGGGCACGGTGGCTCTTGGTCGATGGGATTGCTGCGCATTTAGTTGGATGTTGTTGCCAGATATTATCCCATCAAGAAATCAACTATAATGTTATAAGAGCTTGTGGTTCCCGAATTTAAAAGGGAGATGGTGTTGAAAGTATTAGTGGTATTAATTTTTATGATGATGAGCAATAGCATGTATGGAAGACGTCCCGCCATTATTGGTAACGCTAGAACGGCGGAGGATGTGTATTGTTCTTATCAAAACAGCTTGATTGATCCAGGCGCAAATAAGGAAGATTTTATTGCTTTATTTGAAAATTATTTTAATTTGGGGCAAATTAAAGACGTGGTATTAAAAGAAAAGATTTTTTGCGTGCTTTATGATTTTTATCTAATAAATGATCTGGTCTATGCCGAGGAATTTAGAAGTCGAATGTCTCATGTTGATTGTCCGTAATTACCGTCATCCGCTTTTAAAACGATTTTACTGTTGGCATTAAGATAATAAAATCTGTTGTAACACTTTCTCTATCATATAAATGGGAATGGTACAGAACCGTTCATTGATACAAATAAATTCACCCTTCTAGTATTTTGCCGCCTAAGTATCATAGTCATTTCGGTTAAAAAATAAGCGAAATATGTATATTTATTCCTTGGTTATAGTTATCGTCTGTCGACGTTTTTTAAAGTTAAATTTAGGCTAAAATGATTGTTTTTAGTCTTAAAAATAGCCAACATATTGAAATTATTTATCAACATTCATATTCGCACCATATTTATCAATGGTGGATTGATTCTTTGGACAGACTAGTTAAAAGATTGATGACAATATGATAATATACTCGCAAAACAACCAACGAGGAGATTTCTGGTGGCACCTTGGCAAAAAAAATGTAGGTATATTGAGAGGGAATACAGCAATCATGTGTTTAAACCCAAGGCCATCCCCATGTCCCAATTGGCAGTCATTAATATTGGACATGATGAATTGGAAGCTGTCAAACTGGTGGATGTTGAGCACTTAAGGCAGGTCGATGCAGCTGAGAAAATGGGAATATCCCCTGCTACCATTCAACGGATTATCGAAACGACACGAGAAAAAATTGTAAAAGCATTGATTGAAGGCCACGCCATTATTATTGATGGCGGAGACTACGAAATTAAAGAAAAAAAATAAACGTATTATTTGTTATATATTAAAAATACCACTTGATTATATGGGTATATACTCATATACTACACTTGAAATAGTCACTATCTTCAAAATTAATCAATTTAATATAATTAAGGAGGGGGAAAATGCCAGGGGGAGACAAAACAGGACCGATGGGTCAAGGACCAAGAACGGGTAAAGGGATGGGATTATGCAGTCCTCATCCAGGAATCCATCATCGAAGTGGTTTTGGCTATCGGAGAAGGTGTGGCAGAGGAATGGGGTTTTTGAATCGTTTTGGTAATTTATGGGGATTCATAAAACAGGCTTTGCCCAGAGAAAAAGATCTGCAAAGTTATTTAAACGAGTTAGAAGCTGAACTCAATGAAGGTAAAGAAGTATTAAAAAATATTATTGATTTGAAGAATAAGGAAGATGACCAATCAGAATAACGTTAAGGTTGTTAAAATTATCAGCATACAGATGTTACAGACATAAGGATGAATTACAATGCATGTATTTGGCCCAGTTCCTTCTAGGCGTTTAGGAACATCCCTCGGAGTGGATTTGGTGAAGCATAAAATATGCTCACTAAATTGTGTCTATTGTGAGTGTGGGGCAACCACTGACTTGACGATTGATCGGAAATCTTTTTTTCCCCTAAGTGATATTATTTTTGAAATCGATAGTATCCTCGTGGGAAAACCATATTTGGATTACATTACTTTTTCGGGAAGCGGGGAACCCACGCTTTCAAGTGATATTGGAGAGGTGATTCGTTATATAAAAAAATATTATCCTCAATATAAGATTGCGCTACTGACTAATGCTACCTTGTTAAATGATATAGCTTTAAGAAAAGAGCTTTTGCCGGTTGACTTGATTATTCCATCCGTAGACGCTGGAAGCGAAGAAGTTTTTAAGAAAATTAATTGCCCGCAAGTGAATTTATCCCTAGGAGAACTGGTAAACGGTCTGAAGGCATTTGCTGATGAATTTGAAGGACATGTCTGGATTGAAGTATTTATAGTTCCTGGTATTAATGATGATGATAGCGAGATTGAAAAAATTAAACAGATATGTCATTTGATAAATCCAGAAAAAATACAGCTAAACACCTTGGATCGTCCTGCCCCTCATAATCCTACTATCACCTCGGCAAACATTGAATCACTTATGGCGATGGAGAAAATATTTTATCCACTAAAAACTGAAATTATAAAGTCATCAAACAATAATGTTTTAAAACAAACCAATTCAAAGTTCACCTCTCACATCCTTTTAAATATCATGGATATGATTTGCAGACGCCCCTCCACCACGCAAGATATAGCCAGTGCGCTTGGTTTAAGGATGGTCGAAGTAAATAAATATTTAAAACAACTTAAGGATAAAGGTATCCTGCTTTTTAAAGATGAGGCCAGAGGACGATTTTACTATATAGAAAATAAAAATTCCGAGGATACAAGATGAACAATATTGTAATTGCCAGCGGAAAAGGGGGAACCGGGAAAACCACCGTTGCTGTCAATCTTGCTTATTATTTATCTACCAGCGAGCACCAAAAAGTGACTCTCCTTGATTGCGATGTAGAGGCACCTAATGACAATCTGTTTATTAATGCAAAATTTTCCGAAACTCGGGAAGTTAAAATTCCAAGACCGGTATGGATAGAAGACCGATGTAGTTCTTGTGGCAAGTGTGTCTTGGTATGTAATTATAATGCAATTGCTAAAGTCAAAAATAAAATTTTAATTTTTAATGAACTATGCCACTCATGCGGTGCCTGTATTTCGCTTTGTCCTCACAGCGCTTTAAGAAAAGAAGAGCTAGCAATTGGGAGGGTGGAATTTGCGAAAGAAAATGCACCCTTTGCGTTTGGCCACGGGATTTTAAAGATTGGAGAAAGTCTTGCTCCGCTAGTGATCAAGCACTTGAAAAAATATATGGACAAAAGTTCCATCAATATAATTGATGCTGCTCCCGGCACGACCTGCCCTGTAGTTAAGTCAATGGAAGGTATGGATTACTGTCTGCTAGTAACAGAGCCAACACCATTTGGATTAAATGATCTAACTCTTGCCGCATTGTTGGCGGCTAAATTAAATCTTCCAACAGGAATTGTGATTAATAGGTCTTACGGAGCGGATCAAATAATTGAAGATTTTGCGACGTCATGCCAGATCCCAATTGTCGGGAAAATCCCTTTTGATAAAAAATATGCTCAAAGTTATTCCAAAGGAGATGTTTTAATTAAAAGTTTCCCAGAATTAAAGGCGATCTTTGCGGACATATACTTGCAAATGAAGTTGATTCAAAGAGTGCCACTGGTTGATGAGATCAAGGACCAAGATGTGGGAGCAATGGTCAATATTTTTAGTGACAATAATAAAATACAAAAAACGCCCTATCAAGAGATGGTGGTGATTAGTGGTAAGGGGGGAACTGGAAAAACCACAATTACGTCTGCGCTAGCAGAGCTTATGGAAAATAAAGTGTTGGCAGATAATGATGTTGATGCTTCGAATCTTTATTTATTGTGTAAGCCGGAAGTTCTAAAATCAGGCGATTTTACTGGAGGTAAAAAATATTTTATTGACCAGGATAAATGCGTTGGTTGTGGTGCATGTCTACATTTATGTCATTTCGATGCTGTTCATTTAGCTTCTGGCAAACCAGGTAAATATGAAATTAATAAATTGTCTTGCGAGGGATGTGGCCTTTGTTATCATCTCTGTAAGTTTGGTGCAATTTCAAGCTACGAAACCGTATCGGGGAAATGGTATATCTCAAAAACAAAACAGGGATATTTAAGCCATGCCAAATTAGGTACGGGGGAAGAAAATTCTGGAAAGTTGGTCAGTTTAGTTCGCAATAATGCATCAGACATTGCTCAACATTTCGGGATGAAGCACATTTTAAGCGATGGGCCGCCCGGTACGGGATGTCCGGTGATCTCCGCCATAACCGGAGTGGATCAAGCTTTGGTGGTTACAGAGCCGACATTATCAGGCATCCATGATATGCAGAGGGCTCTTGATTTGGCCAAACATTTTAGTGTGCCTTCTTTTATTGTTATTAATAAGTTTGATTTAAATAGGGAAATGACGGAGAGGATTAGAAGCATTGCCAAGGAATATAAATCCAAAGTTATTGGAGAAATACCGTTTGATAAAAATGTTCATGATGCTCTTATGAAGGGGGAAAGTGTTGTTACTTATAAAAAAGGTGAGGCCTATCTGGCAATTTTAAATCTCTGGAAAAATTTAGATTCACAAATAAACCAAGATGAAATGATGTCAGTATTTAAGAATATCTTAGAAAGGGGTGTGAAATGATTTTAGCAATTACTTCCAATGGGAAAAGTCTTACTTCTGGAATTGATCAACGATTTGGACGAGCAAAGTATATTATTTTTTATAATACAGATGACTCCAGTTTTGAGTGTTATGACAACGATCTCAATCTCAATGCTCCACAAGGTGCTGGAATTCAAACCGCTCAAAATGTCGTGGATAAAGGAGGAGAGGTTGTTATTACGGGAAACTTGGGGCCAAAGGCTTTTAGAGTTTTAAGCGTGGCGAACATCAAGGCTTTTTGTGCTGTTGATGTGACCGTAGCAGAGACAATTGAGTCTTTCAAAAATTGTAAATTAAAAGAATTAACAAATCCTAACGTTGAAGGACATTGGGGTTAACTAAAGGAGTTTTCAATGAAAATAGCAGTACCTGTAGCAAACCAGCTTTTATGCATGCACTTTGGACATTGTGAAGTTTTTGCTTTCTTTGAAGTGGATGAAGCTAAAAAAATTATTAAAAGCTGTACTGAGGTTACTCCTCCCGCTCACGAACCTGGGATACTTCCCCAGTGGGTAAAAAAACAGGGGGCTGATCTTGTTTTAGCAGGAGGTATGGGACAAAGAGCGCAGGAACTTTTTAATCAAAACGGCGTCCATGTGGTTGTCGGTGTCACTGAAAATAATCCGGCCAAGGCAGTGCTTGATTATTTAAAGGGAAATTTGATCACTGGAACGAACGCTTGTGATCATTAAAAATGTGGAAATTAACGAGGTGAAAAAATGTTAGGGATATTTTATTCATCCAAAGACCCAGAAAAATTTGGTAAAAACTGCGGCGAAGAAAAAAGAACAATACCTTACGTCCAATTAGTGATAGTTCTGATTGGTTTAGGTGCTTCGTTTTGGACGTATCTTCTTCATCTTCAGCTTAAAGCACAATTGGGATCTCCCTTGATTTGTGATGTAAACGAAACACTTAATTGTTCTAAAATTATAGGGAGTGCGCAGGGGGAGTTTTTTAATATTCCGCTTGGAATCTGGGGAATGAGCTATTGGTTGATTGGATTAAGCCTGGTTTATTTCTTGAAATTTTCGCAGGCTTCTTTCAGATATATTGTTTTTTGGAGGATGCTGGTTTCTTCGGTTGGATTTCTTTTTGCTTTAGTCCTGATTTATATTTCATACTTTATATTAAATGGGATTTGCGAATTTTGTTCAGTAGTCCAGGCATGTTGTATCCTTTATTTTATTGCATCATTTATCTCTTATAAAAGAATGGACAAAAATTCGGTTTACTACGCTTTGTCGCTGGATTTTTATAAGTTAGTTGGCAGTGTGGTAATTGCTTTTATTATACCTTTAATGATTTTTGCTGCTACCAATACATTTTTATATGAATATTATAAAAAAAATATTGAGCAAAATAGTGCTTCTAAAGAAGGGCCAATTGCATCTCAAACGAGTGTTTTGCCCCTTCCTTTCTTAGATAATGAGGATGTTGACTTTTCTTTAGGAGATGATAATGCCCCGGTGGATTTAATCGAATTCACTGATTTTGAATGTCCTTTTTGCCAGCTGTTGCACGAAAAACTGCAAGAATTAAAACCTTTAATCGATAAAGGGATGATAAAAATTTATTTTAGAAATTGGCCTCTTAGTTATCACCAGTATGCCACCACTTTGGCGATTGCTGCCAGGTGTGCGGGTTGGCAAAACAAATTTTGGGAATTTGCCAATTGGTCATTTAAAACGGCAAAACAATTTGCAGAAGATCCAAAGAAGAAAGAAAAAGCTTTTTCTGATCATGGGATTATTTCACAAGCAAAATTAATAAAGTTAAACCTTGTTGATTTTGAAGCTTGTCTTCAAGACCCCAAAATGCTTGCTAAAATTAAAAAAGATAGTTCGGATGCTGCTCTTCTCGGAGGAGAGGGTACTCCGTTTTTATTGGTGAACGGCATACAATATGAGGGAGATTGGTTAAACCCAGACGAATTAAAAAACGACATTCTTAAAATCATTAATAAAAAACGTAAAAAATAAATAAAGTCTCCAATATTGAGAAGCTGAAGTTAAATATCTGATTTGAGTAAAACAGTCGGATGTTACAGAGAAGCGGGCCAGTAAAAAAAGCATGAAACGCGAAATCTAATCCAAAGGTTTGCGAAATACTCATGTATAATTAATGCTAGCCTATGGAAAATAAAATCTTAAATAAAATGATCAAGCCTGAAATCTTCCTGCCAATATTTATTATAGCTTATGTTATTTTGAGTTCATTATTGTTTTATAAATTTTGGAATTATAGCAATGATCAAACATCTAAAATGGCAATTCAAGCAACGGAAGCGATGGCGATTGGATTGAATGGCGAAATGTATAGAAGGTTGAGAGGAGTGCCTGAGGATGTTGGAACAATTCATTTTGAAAGTGTAAAAAAAAGAATAATGAAATTAGTGGAACTTTATAAGGGCGTTAAGTTTATCTATCCATATATTTTGAGGGACGGAAAGTTGATTTTTATTGCGGATTCTGAACCACCCGAATCAAAGGATTATACCCCTCCGGGGACTGAATATTCTGAAGCCGATCCTGAATATTTTCGGCCTTTTAAAGAGAAACGGGCCATTGTAACCAAACCCGTAGTGGATAGATGGGGGACTTGGGTGTCGATCCTGGTTCCTATGATTGATGAGACTACCGGTGAAGTGACTTCCGTTTTGGGGGTTGATTATCCTGTCAGCAAGTGGAATGACGATGCGGTAATACATATAACCCAATTGTTTGTTATTCTTTTATTCTTTCTTCTTCTCTTGATAACGATTTATCGATTAGTCGTAAGTATTCATACTCGCAAGACCAAGGAACAAATGCTGCGGGAAAAAGAAAAGTCATATCAAGAGTTGTTTGACGGAAGTCGGGATGGACTCGTGATGGTGGATACGCAAGCAGGTATCCTTGATGTTAATTCTGCATTTTGCCAAATGCTTGGGTACAGTTTACAGGAACTTAAGGAAAAGGAAGATTTTTATTCAATTACTCCGGAAAAATGGTGGAGGTATGAAAAAGAAGAAATTTGGAATAATCGATTGCTTAAGCAAGGCTATTCCGGGATATATGAAAAAGAATATATTAGAAAAGATGGGACCATTTTTCCAGTTGAACTTCAGGCCTATACCCTAAAAGATGAATCAGGGAACGTTAGTTCCTTGTGGGCCGTGGTTCGTGATGTCACCGAACGGAAAAAAATGGAGCAACATACCCTCAAAACTCAAAGACTGGAATCAATTGGAATTTTAGCGGGGGGTATTGCCCACGATTTGAATAATTTACTTGGTGGAATCTTTGGGTACATAGAGTTGGCAAGAAAGAATGTTAATGAAGGAAAATTCGATGATGTTTTGAAATATTTATCAAAGTTGATGACGATGTTTTATCGGGCCAAGGATTTGTCACTACAACTTTTAACTTTTTCAAAAGGTGGGAATCCGGTTTCTAAAAATCAATCTCTGATACCGATTCTTAAACGGTTTTCAGAGTTTTCTTTGAGTGGTTCCAATGTCAAGTTGAATATTTCAGTGCCCGATGATTTATGGAATGTATGGGTGGACGAAAACCAAATGGGGCAGGTTATAGATAATATTATCATTAATGCCAAGCAGGCGATGCCGGCTGGAGGAGAAATTACAGTTTCAGCTAGGAATGTGTTACCTGGAGAAATTCTTCCGATAGGACTTAAGGCAGGCCAGTATGTTTGCTTTTCGATTGCGGATAATGGTGTGGGGATTTCACCAGAAAATTTGACTAAAATTTTTGATCCATTTTTCACGACCAAGCAAAAAGGAAGTGGGCTGGGGTTGGCTACGGTTTATTCAATTATAAAAAGGCATGAAGGTGAGATTGACGTTAAATCACAGCTTCATGGGGGGACAATTTTTACGATTTATCTGCCGGCTTCAATCTCGCAAGAAAAAAGTGAGCCAGCGCAAGCGAATGAAGAATTTAAATATTATGGCAATGTTTTAATTATGGATGATGAAGAGGATTTACTGGATCTATTTGCATGTAATTTGCAAGAGTTGGGTTGCACTGTTACCTGTGCTCATAATGGAGATGATGCGGTGGAATTGTTTTTAAAGGCCAAAGCTGCTTATAAACCTTTTAATTTGGTGATTTTGGATTTGACGATTCCTGGAGGGATGGGCGGAAAAGATGTAATCAATCGTTTGAGGGCAATTGATAATTCATTTATTGCTATTGTATCAAGTGGCTATTCTGATGATGATATTATGGCAAAGCCATGTGAATATGGATTTAATGATTCAATTGCCAAACCCTATTCTAGTCAGGAGTTTATTGAAGTGCTTAGACGAAATGGTTTGAAATAATGTGGTATTAGTAGTTGCACGGTAATCTATATAAAGCCGATTTTATTAACTGGACCAGTTGATGAAGTGAATATGGCTTGTATAGTAAATCAAATCCTCCCTGTTCTTTAATAAATTTTTGGGTATAGGCACAATTTCCCGTTACCAGTAAAACAGGAAGAAGTGGCCGGATTTTTTTTATTTCTTTTAGAAGTTCTATACCGGTTAGTTCTGGCATTTGGATATCTGAAATGACCATGTCAATGTTGTCCTGGTGTTTTATGATTTCCAAGGCCTGTTTTCCATTAGTGGCTTCAAAATATTGGGTGATTTTTTCGTATGCGTTTAGACACATAATTAATGTGTTAATTTGCTCTGGATCGTCATCAACAACAAGTAAAGTGATTTCTTTTTGCATGGGTTTTCTCCCGGATTATATGGATCTCATCCAATTAAATTTTTTCCTTGGATAATTTTTTCCGTCCACTATCTTCCAACGTAAGGTAGATTTCAGTCAAACCTCTGGTCCTAAGAGTCTCAAGGGAGGGTAAAAATTCTTTTTGATATTTAATTGCCCTTTCTTTTAGGGAAGATAATTTTTCTCGGGGTGTTTTAGGAGCTATGAGAACAATTTTATTATTTAAGTGATCTAAAAAAATTTCCATCCAGGAGCATTTGGCTGAAAATTCAACAATGACCCCGTCGAATAAGGCGGAATCAGGATTGCTTTTAGCTTCATATTTATTACGTCGTCCTTGCTTGATCAAAGCTTTGGTGAGTGCTCTAATAACAACTCTATAATGGTTGGCATTTTTAAAAACACGGTGATTGGGCGCTAAATATTCTGGAAATTTAAGATCGTCTATCATGTAAAGCCTCATTTAAAAGAGTTACTGATAGAACCCATATTATAACAATAGTTACTTTAAGTAAACATTGATGTTGACCTTTGATTGGCGATGACAAGTAAAAGTATTGGTGTTATTTTATTATTTATTGAATTACTTGGCGGGTTTGGTATGGGAAAAAAAATAAAACTGAATGATGCGGAGTGGGATAAGCTTATTGATGATGGACTCAAGAAACTTGCAAGTTCTGCCACCAAGAAGAGGGGGAGTGCAGCCAAGCTAGCAAAAATTCTTAATAAGAGCAGATCATCTATTGTCCAGATGAAGACCATGGCAAAAGGGAGTACTTCTTCTTGGATAAGATTACTTTTTTATAAGGCAGACATTGATGATTTACATGCTAAAGAAATCATTGAAAATTTAGATTCTATTCTATTGAATATAACGCCCCCGTCTCAACTAGATAAACTCTATGAGAGATTAAAGGAGCTTTATTCTGAGCAAGAAGTGGCGGCTTTGTTTCGGGTATTGATTTCAAAAAGTGCGGTCGAGGAATTCCTGGGAATTAAAAAGGAGTCTACTAGAATGATAAAAATCAAAGACCACAAATCCGTATAACATGTTTAGGACTATTCTTGTGGATCAATGGATAGGTATTGTGAAATGGTATCAGTATCGAGCACATATTCTAATTCATCAAAAAACTTGGAGATGATTTTGTGTGTCTCTTTGGTATTGGCTTTGGATGCTTTTTCAACCAGCAACAGCAAATAAGCTTGTTCGCCCGAATTTAAAAAGTGTTTTTCACTAACATCTTTTACATCTGTCTTGGAAAAATCAAGGTTATATTCTTGTTTAACCTGGCCTATGAACCTAAAAATATGATTGGCCAGGGGTAAATAGTAGTGTGGGTTGACAGACTGAATTTGCGTGCCAAGTACCACGGCCCTGGCGGCTAGTTCACTTTCCAGTTTTTTAACATTCAAGGCTTCTTTGATTTGATAGGCCCTGACTGTTTTTCTGGTTTCATATTCGGTGACTGTGATATTGGTTCCGTCTAATCTGATTCTGAAGTTGGAGGGAATGGCATAGGCGAGTGATTGAATTAAAAAAATGCCAACTGTTACTATAAAATTAATTTTAAACATATGTTCTTTTCCTCCAAATCTTTTAACTTATAACTGGCACCATTAGCATTTTTGATCATTGCGCTCAACTATAAAGCAAATAGCTGAAAATATTTCATAAAATGGTGAAAATGCTTAAAGGAAGTCTATGGAATTACGATAACTTAAGTGCCAAGGAGTAAATGTGAATTATAAGGGTTTTGTAACTACAGTGATGATGAGCGTATTTTTTGCAGTAGTTGCTACTCCTAAATATGCCTGTAGTGAGGAGATAAACTTTTTGGATAAAAGAATCCAAAAAATTGAATTAATGTATGTTGAACAGGTTTTAAAGTCGTTGGGAAATGAGCAAGCGACGTCATTTGAAATAATTACTCGATACATAGGTGGCAAGCTATCAAATGCAAATGTTTCCCTTAAAGAGCTGGAGGTTTTAAAGGGGTTGGTTTGGAAGTATCCTCAGGTGTTTGTGAATATTTTGGGTGAACAAAGTAAAGCAACTTCTAATAATAATGTGTCGCAGTTAGTGCCCATACTATGTTTGATCATCCTGGCGGCGGATGAAGCGTTGGTGTTTAAGTCAGTGCAGATCATTCAAAAGATTGATGTGCAAAAAAGAAAAATGATATTGGATCAAGCACTGCGTTTTGTGTTTTATCCCGAACATGTAAAAAACTTTGCCAGTTATTTAAATAATTTTGAAGATTATTTTAACAGCAGTAAAATGAATATGATCCATGTGGCCGCAAGACGAAATCATCAATCAGGTTTTGTCGGTTTAGTCTATGAACAAGTACTAGATAGCAAAGGTGCTAGGAAAGAATTAGATGAGTATATTTTAAAAATTAGAGACAATTTAGAAAGAGAAGCGGTTTCGACCTATCAGATAATGGCTGATTTCAAAAAAAATTACTATTTGCGACTGGAGGTAATTGATATCTTGAGAGGGAATCCTCAAATAGATTTTAAAGAGTTTATAAAATTGGCACAAAAGTTAAGTAGCAATCAATATGATGATTATCAAGATTTCTTTTACGAACTTAGGGACATCGTGGAATGTACTAATTATTTGCCAGAGGCTGATTGTGAAAACCGGAAAGATCAAATTATTCAAAATCTTCTTAATAATCATCAACGTCAAAATTCATTTAGGCCAAATTTGTATGGACTTAATTCGATTTTTTATAATGAATATAAGGGGAAAGTTTTTGAGTTTGTTGAAAAAACCGTTGACCATTTTGATATTCTCTCAATACATCAACAAGCGTATAGCGTGTACCTGATGGCTCTAAAGATCGGGGATGATTCTCTTAAGGAGATAGCTAAGGAAAGTATTACGACTAGTATCTTAGGGGAAAATGCCAGTTTTAATAGCATAAGTCCAGAGATTTTTGAGCAACCAATTTTTATAGATGATGATGGTATGGTGCCTGATAGAATTGGGATATTAAAAAATAGATATACACAACAAGGCAAAAGCTATTATCAAATTCAAAACAAAGTTGACACCGTGGAAAATAGGTTTGCTTATTTTATTAATCAGATAGCAAGTTCCCTGGAAATTAAATTCCTCATGACGGTAGAAGATATCCAGGAAGTTGGATTAAATGATGACATGATTAATAAATCAAAGCAGATTGCTAAACTGCTTACGCAATTGTGGGAAGGTATCATTATTGACAATCCCCAGGTCGTTGAAGAGGCGAAAAGAATTTTAAATCGTCCTGAAAGTGATTTCGGTAGGATTTCAGCGGAGGCTTTTTTGAAGGCCAATAAGGGACCAGAGGAGCTTTCAACATATCTCAGGGAAATTGAAAATAAAGACTGGATTAATTATTTGGAGAAGTTAGAAAAATTGGATGTATCCAAAAAACCGGTACCAACGCATCCCAGTTATGAAGAGCGCACGGTGAATCAGGCGTTATACAGTCAAAAGATCAAAACGTATCAAGAATATCATCAAGCAAGAGAAAGGGTGAAGGTGATAACCAGATCCTTGGTGTATTATAATAACCGGTTTGAAATTAAAAAGTGGCTTAAAGATTTTTTTCTCAATTCAAAACATATTGAATGTGAAAATGATATCGAGCTTGATATTGTCATGGCGGCGTTACTCAGTTTTGATGATGATTTGCAGTATATTGCTAGTCAATATGTGTTAAGTAAAATGAATCGTTCCCTTCCAAAACCTGCCTGGGAGCAAAATCTTTTAGGAGGGCTGCGGGTTTATTTACATCAGTCAGATCAACATAAAATGAAGATGAATGTTTCTAAGCTGGTCAGTTTATTTACAACTCAATGTGATGAACAATTTATAAAAAAATCTTTACTTCCAGAATATATGCAGGAAATAAACCATGACATGAAAAAAATCCTGGAGAAGATTATCAGCGGTTGCTTAAGTAATGAACAAATTGATCTAATCATATCTCAAATTGTTGAAAAACAACTAATTGGTAACATCCCTGATATTGAGAGTATGGTGGAGGGTATAACCCGTGTGGATCACGCTTGGTCAGGTTTAAGCAAAAGTGAGCTTAATGCGCTTGAAAATTTTTTCTCGTTTGCTTCTTATGATATGCCTCAAGTCCGTAGCAGATTGCTGCAAATCATAACTTATTTATCCATTTATCATGAGGAATCCTTGGTAGGTAAAATTTTATTTTTAGGTTTAAAGAAAAAAGGTGAGTTCGATGAGTTTGTAACTGAACTTATCTTGCAGAGAATGAAAGGCAAGGATGAATTATTTAATCGGACTCTTGGTAGGATATATAAGACTGATAAATCAAAAGAAGAGTATTTCTTTTTAAAAATTTTATATGGCGTCAGGTATGGGTTACTTTCTAAAGAAGAAATTCTTTCTCTACTTTTAAAACTTGATTTTAATTATAGATTGATTCAAGAGGCGGTCGAGTTCGAGGCAAGGTATCACTCATCTTATACTCCTTCGTTAGAGGTTGAAATTGCGCAAAAATATATTAGAGAAAAAAAAGGAGCGGATTATCTTAATCAGATTTTGCTCAATAATGATATAAGAAATTTATATATGGTAGTTAATGGAGGATATTCCCCTACTTCTAATGATGAGTATCAAGAAATTGCGATTGAATCATTTGATCGTTTTTTATTCCATCAGGAAGCGGTGGTGTTAAATGCAGGAGGGCCACAGACATTATATGCAGTCGTTGATGATTTGGGTACGCAGCAAAGAGATCAGGACGGAATGATTCAAGTTAAAGAGAGTACTTATTCCAAGACCACCCTCAAGGCTATTTTTAAAAACATAGACCGAGTGGTAGATGATTTTGTAAAAAAGAAACCAAAAAAAGTCAGTTTTGCCTTTATTGATCATGGTGGACCGGAAGGCATGGCCCTATGGGGCGAACGCATGGATATGAATAAACAAAGATCATATCTTGATAAATTTGATGAAAATACCATAGTTCAAAGTTTTTTTTCAGCTTGTCATGCAGGCGCTAATTTGGTGTTCCCTCATCGGGTTTATCCTTTCCAGAGTGCAAACATGTTTGAATTTCTTGAGTTTCATTATCCCTATAATAGATGTGCTCTTGGTATAAGCATGCATGATGAAGTCAGCTATAGTTATACCGTGGCAAAGACCAGTGCCGCTGATAGTAAATGGTCTCAGATTTTTAAAGCCTTTCCTAAGTTGACTCTGGCCACATTCCAGCGAATTTTATATGGCAGTGGAATTCACGACGGTCTTTCAGATGGCAAAGTTAGCAGTACTCCTATATTGACATCAGATTATTTCGTTGATGATATCGCAAAAATTATATGTTTGGAAAAATTACAAAAACCAGAAAATACTGATGTGATGAACTCACCATTTTTTGTAGAGATTATTCCTAAAACACTTGAAGAAAATTTACAAATTACCTCGGCTCGTCTTATTAATGAAATTGTGGCGCTTTCTTGTGGGGACGAACATCGACAAAAGATGGATAAATTTACCAAAGAATATAAGGAGTTTGAATTGTGGTATGATAAATTTCAATCACTGCTAAATAGTGTTACGGTTAAGTATCTAAAAGAAATTCGGCCTGAAGCATTTATGGAATATACAAAATATTTGAAAGAAATTGAAGGTTTAAAGGCAAAACTTTTAACTAATGAAATTACGGGGGAAGAAAAGGATAAATTATTTTATTTAAGAGATAATCCGCCTCTTTCTTATAGCAAAATAAAAAGTTCTATAGAAAAGGGGTATCAGTTTAATAAACAATTTAATGAAATTTTTATAAATATAATTGAATCAAAGGAAAATGAAGTGGTGCTGGAAAATGGGCAGTTGTTTGGGCCATCGGCCATGTATATAGAAAATAAGGATAAGATCTATAGTTCTACAATCACCTTTAAAAAAGAGGAGCTTGAATACCTGCGAAAAAAATTTTCAAATTGTTTGATTAATAAATCAAGCTGTGTAAATGGTAATTTAATAAATGATCTGTTGGATGATTGTTATCAAAAAGGCCGCACTGCTCAAGTTGAGCGACAAAAGTATTACCAAAAATATCGCAGCACACTTAGAAAATTAGTAGAGGAATTATTGGATGATCCTTATTTGCTGTCAATCAGGAGAAGATATGAGTCTATTCACCATTGCGAGAATATACCTTTTAATTAGTTTTTTGCTTTTGGGTTGCAGTAATAAAATGGGGTTTTCTCCACTTACCAAACAGGAAGCAAAAACTATTAATAGCTGGCAAATTTCGCCGGTTTTTCCTTGCGGAATTTATATTTTAAAAGGTCGCTTAATTGAAAGTGATGGATTATATAAAATAATTTTAAGAGAAAAAACCCCAACTCAGTTAGAATTTGTTCTATTAGGGGGAAGCTTGGATCAAAGATTTTCAAGGTTAAATACGAACGTGGTGGTAAAGGTTTATAACCCAGCTCTTATTGAAGATAGAAGTAATCCGAGTGTCTATGTTAAAGAATATCTTCAGTATGAACCAGAGGTACCGGATTATGAGATTAAAGAAAAAAAAGCTTGCAAGCTTAGCGGTGAGTTTGTTACACCCCGCTGAGAAACTCTCTGGGTGATTTAAAGCTTAACCATGATGGTTTAAGGCTTGACGGCTTCAATCATCACAGATTGGACGTAATCTTCAATGTTACTACCGGGGAGCCAGTTTTTAATAAATTCTCGACTCTCATCTTTAGGAGTGATTTTGATTTTTTTAAAACCAGCATGGGTTAAAAATATTTTTATTTCTTCCAAGGTACTAGCACCGGCTATACAACCTGTATAAGCTTCTATCATTTGGTCCACTTCTTTGGGTAGAGGACAGGTCTTAATAACGTCAGATATGGCCAATCGTCCGCCTTTATTTAGCACCCTAAACGCCTCTTGAAAAACGCTTTGTTTGTCGGTAGATAAATTAATAACACAGTTTGAAATAATGACATCAATGGTTGAGTCTGCAATGGGAAGTTGTTCAATTTCACCAAGGTGAAATTCTACGTTGGAATATTTTCCTTTTTGGGCATTTTTATTTGCCAGACTGATCATTTCAGGGGTCATATCAATTCCAATGACTTTTCCTTTTTTACCAACTTCTTTGGCGGCGATAAAACAGTCAAAGCCACCACCACTGCCCAGGTCTAAAACGGTTTCGCCCTTTTTCAAGGAGGCAAATATTTGGGGATTACCGCAACCAAGTCCCATGTTGGCACCTTCAGGAATACTTTCAATATCTTCCTTGGCATAACCAAGCTCAAGAGAGGTTTTTTTAGAATCAATGGATGGTTTTTGACAACAAGAAGGTGAACAGCCGCAGCTTTTTGAGCTGGTGGCGATCTGAGAGTAAACTTTTTTTACTTCGCTTTTTAATTTTTTACTTTGGCCATCTTCATGGTTATCAAACAGATAGTGTAATCTCTTCATTAGCTCATCCCGAATTTTTCTAAAGGATTTGAGGTCTTTTGACGGGTCAGGAAGGCCCCAATGTAAACGAACCGCCTTGCCCAAAAATACCGGGCAGATTTCCTCTGCACATAAGGTAATGACGGCATCCACATCTTTTGGATTTATGGAATCAACACTTTTTGACTGATTCGCGTTTATGTCAATACCAATTTCCTCCAGCGCTTTTATGGCCAAAGGATTAACCTGGCTTGGTTTTGATCCTGCAGAAGAGATTTTAATTGTTTTAGATACCAGTGATCTCGCAATCCCTTCTGCCATCTGACTGCGTGCTGAATTGGCAACACATAAAAATAAAATATGTTTTGGCTTTATTTTTCTAAGTTCGTCAGCTTCTTTTTTCCATTGCATGATTATTTATCCTTTGAAAACCAATGTGATGTTTTATTGGCGAATTTTACTAAAATAAGCATAACAGGGACTTCAACAAGCACACCGACAATTGTGGCCAAAGCGGCTGGAGAACTTGTGCCAAAAAGGGAAATTGCCACTGCTACTGATAATTCAAAAAAGTTTGAAGCTCCAATCATGCCGGCAGGTGCTGCTATGTCATGTTTTAGTTTTAATAGTTTGGATGCCAAATAGGCTATAAAAAATATTAAAAAAGTTTGCAGTGTTAATGGGACAGCAATCATTACAATATGTAGAGGATTCTTTAAAATAACATCCCCTTGAAAAGAGAAAATAATGATCAAAGTTAATAAGAGTCCAATAATAGTAATATTGTTAAATTTAGGAATAAAAGAATGATTGAAATAATTTTCTCCTCTTTTTTTGATCACAAAAAGACGTGTTAAAATTCCAAGTCCAAGAGGAATAACGACAAAAAGGATTACTGATAAAATCAAAGTGTTCCAGGGAACAGCAATGCCACCGATGCCCAATAAGAACGCCACAATGGGCGTGAATGCGATAAGAATAATTATGTCGTTTGTGGCGACCTGAACCACGGTGTAAGCAGGGTTTCCCCTGGTGAGATGACTCCAAACAAAAACCATGGCCGTACAAGGAGCGGCTCCCAGCAGAACTGCTCCTGCTAAATATCCTTTGGCCAAATCTGCGGGAATAAAACTTTCAAAGACAACATAAAAAAAGAAAGCTGCGATTCCATACATTGTAAATGGCTTAATAAGCCAGTTGGTAATCCAGGTTACATAGAGTCCCTTGGGATTCTTTCCGACATTTTTGATACTTTGAAAATCAACTTTCATCATCATTGGATAAATCATAAGCCAAATCAAAACAGCAATTGGAATTGAAACGTTCGCATACTCAAATTGGCTTAGAAATGAGGGTAGAAATGGTAAAAATTTTCCAACGAAAACTCCGATGGCCATACAAAGCATTACCCATAAAGTTAAATACTTTTCAAAGAAGCTGATGCCGATGTTTTTTTTATCACTCATATAGTTCTCCTCGTCCCTCTATCAAACGATAACAATATTTTTTGTCAAATAATTACCTTCCTAAAGTTAAATTTCTGCTATCAGCACCCTTAGTCTTTTTAATCCATGATAATCTATACAATAGCAAACCGCCGTTCCTTCTATTTCTCCCCGTATAAGACCTGCCTCTTTTAATATCTTCAGGTGTTGAGAAACGGTCGATTGTGCCAGTCCATTTATTTGCTCGACAATTTCACCACAAATACAACTTTCTTTTAAAGACAGGACTTTTAAAATGTGTACACGCACGGGATGTCCAAGTGCTTTAGCTAGAAGTGCCAGTTCATCACTAGTCTTTTGATTAATAGTTATATCGTCATTTGGCGATTCAGTACAGCAAATATATTTGCTTTTTCTAGCTGTCATTGTTTATTATTATCGTAATATAACGATTAAGTCAATACTGTCTATATGAATTATTTGATGATTGGATAACCTTTTTGAAGCCACTCACTTATCCCGCCTTTAAATAATAAAATACGGTTGGATGGAATTTTCCACTTCGTAGTAGCGATTTTAGCAGCATTAGGGGATCGGTCAAATCCAGTACAATAAAATATAATTTTCTTTTTATGGCCGTGCTTTTTGAGGGTTTCTTGGGTTAAGGTATTTTGGGGATCACCTTCAATGAAATAGACCAGATTAATAGCACCTTTGATGTGACCTGCCTGATATTTTTCAAAAGGCCTGTTATCAATTAAAACATAATCTTTGTTATTTAGATAATTATTAAAGAGTTCGCTGGCGGTAATAATTTCAAGGGAGCCTTCAACTGTTCCAATACAAGTAAGTGGAAATAATATTAATAAAATAATTAATAGTCTTTTTATATAAAAATTTATCATTTTTATTCTCTTCATAAAATGTTTAATAAGTATGTCAACGTAAAATAAATACCAATTCCAATTAGAAGGGTTCCGGTAACCATTCGGACCCAATATTCCACTTTTCCAATTTTTTGAAAAATTTTTCCCACACTGGTTACGCCAACAGCGATAAGAATGGAAAACAAAAACACCGGAAGTCCTGTACCAATCCCATACATTGAGGAAAAAAGAGTTGCAGAAGAATATTTTGTTGCCAGAGGAATTAGGCTTCCAAAAAAGAGTGCTGCCGAAACCGGACAAAATGAAAGGGCAAACAGCATTCCAAGCGGAAATGCGCCCCATATGCCCGCATTTTGAAAAAAACTTTGAAATTTTCCACCTCCCCCCATGGAGGGTAGCGGCATAGTAATCAGCTCGAGTAAGAACATTCCAATTACAATTAGGAGGGGCCCTAAAATTTTTAGCATATGAGTTTGAAGAAAAAAGGAAAGGCTTGGAATTTCCAAAATACTTTTTATCACAATATAGGAAAGAGCGATATAAGTGAACATTCGCCCAAGTGTGTAGAGTGCTCCTGTCATTAAAACAATTTTTTTATTTTCAATTTTTTTGGAGATAAAGGATATAGCGGCAATATTTGTCGCCAGCGGACAGGGAGATATTGCGGTTAATATTCCAATCCAAAAAGCGGTGGAAAGTCCAATGAGCAGATCCATGCTATAGCTCCAGATGTTTTTTTATCTCTTGTTTGATATAGTTTTTGAAATTTGATTCATTCCCAGCTAATTTCCAGATTTGATCTACGTTGGTAAATTTTACTTCCTTACCTTCTTTTTTGATAGAAAGAAAAAAAGATATGGAATTTAATTGATAATCTTGAATGTAGTGACTTTTAGATGGCTCTTCCACATTAATTGATTCAAACGTTATAAGTCCTTCTTTGACTTCTTTATCAAATGATTCTTTTAAAACATCTAAAATATACCCTTCCATAAGGTTGCATGTATAACATCGGTTAGTTCCATGGAAATAGAGTCCTTCAACCCGTTTGGATAGAGTGGGCCTAGAGGTATCGCTGGCTTGTAAATCAGTCGAAGAAGCATTGTTGTTTGCATTTTGATTTATCTCACTTACTCCCCAATATAAAATAGATAAAAAAACAAACAAACCAAGTGTGATGCTAATAATTCTTTTTAATTTCATACATATCTCCAATTATTTATCCCCAAAAGTATCCATAAATTATCCCGCTAACGGTTGCCATAATGATAACTAAAGAAACAAATACAACCGTTTTTTTAGTACCCATTACACTTTTGATAACTAACATGTTAGGTAAGCTTAGGGCGGGACCTGCTAGTAGTAGTGCCAAAGCCGGGCCTTGTCCCATTCCATTTCCAATTAGTCCTTGTAAAATTGGGACTTCCGTAAGAGTAGCAAAATACATAAATGCTCCGGCAAAAGAAGCAAAAAAGTTTGAGCCAAGAGAATTGCCTCCCACCATAGTTACAATCCACTCTTTAGGAATTATTCCTTCGGTTTCGGGTCTTCCAAGTAAAAATCCAGCAATCACCACCCCAAAAAGTAATAAAGGGAGGATTTGTTTGGCAAATGTCCATGAAGATGAAAACCACTCTTTGGTTTCATCGCTACTGGTATTGGCAACCAGTGATAGTCCGATAAAGCCGACGGAAAAAGGGATAAGTGGATTACTTGGAAACCATAAATAGATAATTAAAACGCTAATAAGTGTTAAGGCCAGTTTCCAAATTTGTACTAAAAACCATTTCCACAAAATTAGATTAAATAAAATATAGAAAAAGGTGGTAATGATCCATTTATTTGTAAAAATTAAAAACCAGAGACCTTCGGATTCTTGAGGTTTTCCCCAATTGGCAAAAACTAAAATTCCCACCATGGATAAAAAATAAAAAATATTCTGATACAAGGGGCGGGTAACTTCGGGTTCCGGCATCATCATTTGTTTTTTGGTTTTTTCGATTTCTTCGTTTTTAAAAATAAAATGCATGAGTAAACCAATAATGACACTGAATAAAATTGCCCCCACGGCTCTTGCGATTCCAAGAGGTGCGCCCAGTATTTTGGCGGTTAAAACAATTGCTAAAATGTTGATGGCAGGGCCTGAGTATAAAAATGCACAAGCAGGACCCAGTCCTGCTCCCATTTTATAAATTCCAGAAAAAAGAGGTAGGATGGTACAAGAACAGACGGCGAGAATGGTTCCAGAAAAAGATGCCACCCCGTAGGCCACAAATTTATTTGCAGTGGCTCCCATATATTTCATGACGGATGCTTGGCTTACAAAAACTGATATTGCTCCTGCAATAAAAAAGGCAGGTATCAGGCACAAAAGAACATGTTCTCTGGCGTACCATTTTACCAGATGAAATGATTCCATAATGGCATTGTCAAATTTTGGATGACCGATTGGAAGAAAAAAAAGGCCTAGAAATAATACGGTCATCCATATTAATATTTTCCATTCTTGTTTAAAATTCATAACCACCCCAATCTTATGTAATGAAAAATTAATTAGCTCTTATCACACCTTCCACGCAATCAAGATATTTTAATACGCAAGGCGTTTTCAAGGTGTAAAAAACTTTCATTCCTCTTTTTTCGTCTTCCACTATTCCAGCATTTCTAAGCACCGCCAGATGTTTAGAAACAGTAGATTGATCTAAGCTAACTAGTTCGTTAATCTCACAAACACACATTTCTCCTTTGGAGAGATGATCAAGTATCAGAAGTCGGACAGGATGGGCCATTGCTTTCATTATATTGGCGCGTTTTTTGTAGTTACTGAAATTTTTTTTTAACACCAGATACCTGCCTTTAGTGATATATGGCAATATTACCATATAGTATTGTTGACAGTCAATGTAAGATTTGATCTTTTGATATTAAATAATAGATAGTTCTTGAGGAATTTACTTATATCAAGCTTAGGTGCCTAACAGGATTGTCTAGTAAATTACCGGATATTTAAATATTTGTAGACGTATAAATCAGGTGATGACAAAATTCTTGAGTGAATACAAAATGGATTACTCCCCACAAAAACATCAATCAAATTAGCACTAACAAAGTTGATGATTATGCTGAAAACACTTTGTATTCATTATTTGAAAAAACGGTTGATAAATTTCCAAATGCTTCGGCATTAATATCTGAAGACGTTACCGTAACCTATTTTCAACTTGATCAAAGGGCCAACCAGCTTGCTAATTATCTTCAAACAAGTGGCATAGGTGTCGGCGATTTTGTGGCTATTTATCTTGATCGTTCAATCAAACCAATCATCTCGATAATCGCAATTTTAAAATCAGGTGCCACCTATATACCCATTGATCCTAGTTATCCCGAAGAAAGAATTAAATATATTCTAGACCATACTGGGGCTTCATTGGTGATAAGTGAGAGTGGATTGGCCGATGCTAATAACAGCAAAATTAATTGTCCAGTTTTTATTTTGGATGATCTAGCTATTTTAAATCAGTATTCGTCAGCTCGTTTATCCGATAAGCGAATTACTGCGATACCTAATGATTTGGCCTATATTCTTTTTACTTCTGGAACCACCGGACATCCCAAGGGAATAATGACCGAGCACCGGAATGTTGTTGGTTTTGTCCACGCTTTTAATCAAATAATAAAAATAAATTGCACTGACCGGATTTATCAAGGGTTTTCTTTAGGCTTTGATGGATCGGTGGAAGAAATCTGGATGGCATTTTCAAATGGTGCCTCTTTAGTGGTCAGTAATCCAATTGCGGCTAAACTTCCTGATGAAGCTGCCAGAATAATGAATTTGTATGCGGTAACGGTTTTTTCAACTGTTCCCACGTTTTTAGGCTTGATTAAGCAAGATATTGCTTCTTTACGGCTTATCATTTTAAGTGGGGAAAAATGTCCCGCTTCATTAGTAGATATGTGGGAAAAGAGTGAAAGACGAATTCTCAATGTTTATGGGCCTACGGAGACCACCGTAAATACCACTGTCAAACAATGTTATCGAGGACAAGAAATCACCATTGGAAGTCCCTTGGTAGGATATGATCTTTATATCTTGGATGATCATATGAACCCTGTTAGGAAGGGGGAATCTGGAGAACTCTATATCGGTGGAGTTGGGGTCTCCCGCGGATATTTTAATAACGAGGATTTAACTCAAAAAACATTTGTAAAAAATCCTTTCTATCAAGCCGATGGTGGTTCACCAATCCTATATCGCTCTGGTGATAAGGTTTGTGAATTAGAAAATGGAGAAATCCAATTTTATGGTAGATTGGACACCCAAGTTAAAATCAGAGGTTTTAGAGTCGAGTTATCTGAAATCGAAGCGATTATAAATGAAGCACCCCACGTTAAGAGTGTTTTGGTTCAACCCTATCAACGCTCACCCTCCCATCTTGAGCTGGCGGCTTATGTAATTTCCAATTGTAAAAAAGAAGATTTTGATTATCAGGGGATTTTGACGTTATTGAAATCCAGATTGCCTACCTATATGATCCCTTCCTACTTGGATCTTCTGGATCATTTTCCCATGCTTGCCAGCGGAAAGGCGGATCGCAAGAATTTGCCTAAACCAATCAAACCGTTAATTGATTGCAATCAATCGATTGAATTACCAGGTAACCAACTTGAAGAACAATTGGTTTCTGCCTGGAAAACAATATTTCAACTTGATTCCATCTCTACCGAGGCTGATTTCTTTCTTGATCTTGCCGGTTATTCACTACTTGCAGTTGAGACCATCTCTTTGCTTCGGACAGAATATCAAATTAATCTTTCGGTCAGAGACTTGTATCATCTAAAGACTATTAAAAAAATCGCTGCTCATCTTGGTGATGAAAAAAATAATAATCGCGATGCTAGCGTTGACAGGCAGGAAATGGCTTCTTCAGCTAAAGATGTTTTTAACTCTACTGCAAAATGGGAAAGGTTGCTTTGTCTTGTTCTGCAGACTGTTTCGCTATTATTTCTTTATTTATATCCAGTAATGCTTATTGGATTTTTTACTTGGGTAGGCAAGCAAGCGATAGCCGGAAATGTTTCCTATACCTCCTTAGTGATGATTTCTCTATTTTTTATTCTTTTTGGGTATCCACTCCATCTTCTGACTGGCATTGCTTTAAAATGGATAATTATTGGAACATACCGTGCTGGAAAATATCCCCTTTGGAGTCTTTATTATTTCAGATGGTGGCTGGCTTCACGAATTCAAGCTGCCTCGGGAAGTGCTCTGTTAGTTGGAACACCCATGTATAGTGTCTATCTGCGTTTAATGGGGGCAAAAATTGGTATTAACAGCATTATTAACACCACCCATCTTGGTAGTTTCGATTTAATTTCAATTGGTGACCATTGCTCCATCGGTCAGGGTTCTCATTTACCTGGCCATCGTATAGAAAATGGAATGCTCATGATTGCCGGATGCCAAGTTGGAAATCATTGTTTTATTGGAGATCATTGCTGTTTGTCTTTAAACACGAAAATGAGAGATTATTCCAAGCTGGAAGATCTTTCTCTTCTCACTGATAATCAAGAAACGGAAGAAGGACTTTCTTATCTTGGTTCTCCTGCGGTTATTGGTGAAATTTCTTTGCCAGAAATTAAAGATGATCAGAGTAAGGCAAAGCCTATTTTTTATTCATGTTGTTTTCTTCTTGCGCTGATTGGAATTCAAATTATTTTTTTACTACTGTCGCTTCCATTGTTGGCGGTTTTAGTTGCAGGATTTTATTGGGGAAAAATTGGTGGACTGATAGGGGCTTTATTTTTTGATGCTGTTTTTGGGGTCATTATCTTTTGCCTTGGAATCGCTTTGGTTAGAAAAATAATCATGCCTCAAACTCCCACTGGAATTTTTAAATATTATTCTTTATTTTATATTCGAAAATGGATGATGGATAAAATTTTTGCATCCAGTGTGGGAATCTTGCACTCTTTGTACACCACTATCTATTTACCAACGTGGTTACGCTTGATGGGGGCAAAAATTGGTCGTTTAGCAGAAATTTCCACAGTTTCTAAAATGACTCCTGACTTGACACTAATTGGTGATGGAAGTTTTTTTGCTGATGGTTCAATGATTGGCGGACTTCGTCTTTATAAAAACCATATTTTGCTTGCCCAAAATAAAATAGGCACCAGAAGTTTTGTTGGCAATAATGCGCTGTTGTCAGTTGGAAAAAATATGGGGGATAATTGCTTATTGGGTGTACTTTCCTCTGCGCCACAGGAGCATATCACTACTCCGGATCATTCTGAATGGTTGGGTGTCCCTTCTTTTTCTCTTCCCCATCGAAAGAAAATAACCTCTTTTGATATTACGCAGACTTTTAGCCCTACCGTTAAATTATATATTTACCGCTTTATTATTGATGGCATGAGGATACTGATTCCTAATTTTATTGCTCTGGCATCCTCCTGCATCCTTGTTGCATTTTTTTATTACGGATTTTATCATTTTAATTTATCACAATTGTTAATCTTAAGTCCGCTAGTGGGAATAAGTTTAACGTTCATAGTTGCTCTCAGCGTTGTCATATTAAAAAAGATGATCATGGGAACATTTAGGCCGGTAATCAAGCCACTCTGGTGCGTCTATGTTTGGTGTAATGAATTGATCAATGGCGTTTATGAGACTATTGCCGCACCACTATTATCCCCGATGCTTGGTACTCCCTTTTTTAATGTTTATTTAAGGATGATGGGATGTAGAATTGGCAAACATGTCTATATGGGCACTACTTTATTTTCCGAATGGGATTTGGTTCAAATTGGTGATTACTCGGCGTTAAATGAAGGGGTGGTTATTCAAAATCATTTATTTGAAGATCGCATAATGAAATCATCTTATTTGAAAATTGGCAACGAATGTTCTATTGGAAATATGTCGGTAGTTTTGTATGATAGTGATATTGGAGACAAAGCCAATATCCAGTCTTTGTCATTAGTTATGAAAGGTGATAAATTGCCACCTAATACCAAGTGGGAAGGAATTCCAATTAGTGAAAGATAGTAATGCTCATAGAAGATAATTATGAATAATAAAATCAAATCTTTTGATGTGGCCCGTGGCTTTGCTTTATTTCTTATGGTTCATATCCATATTATGGAAGAATGTGCGTTACCAGATTTTACGGAATCTTTTTATGCTTTTATTATCCATCTTCTTTCCAGTCCTTTGACGGCCAGTCTTTTTGTGTTCATCATGGGAGTTTTTTTCCAAATTTCTGACAAACCTACCCTGAAATCATCAATCATTCGTGGCGTAAAACTAATAGCACTTGGTTATTTTCTTAATTTTATCCGCTTTACCTTGCCAGTTTATATTGCATTGAATTTGGATCTTTTCACCCTTGAGGATATTGCACCTAAAACTCCTTTATCATATATGAGGATCAATGATATTTTGCAATTTGCAGGTCTGGCACTTATCTTCATGGCGTTTGCTAAACGTTATTTTAAAAATCCGCTTACCAATTTATTTTTATCCTTAATCTTTATAGCGGGATCACCTTTTCTGTGGGATTTTACGACCTCCAATATATACCTTGATTTGGTTTTAGAAAACTTTTGGGGGGATAGTGTTTATATGAATTTTCCATTCTTCCCCTGGATTGTTTTTCCGTTGCTGGGGATGACTTATGGAGCGATATTAAAAAAAGTCAAAGATACTTCTAGGTTTTTTTTATATTCTTTTATTCTGGGAGTAATCATGGTGCCGCTTGGCCTTTATTTATTTAGCCTGAATCCGGAATATATAAGCTTGCAGGCAATTCATGATTTTTCGGTGGGCTGCACGGATTATGATGTGATGATTTATATGATTGGAACTATTTTGCTCTTCATACCATTTTGTCACGGGCTCACCAAATATCTGCCTTCCAATTTTATTTTTGATCGCCTTTGTTATTGGAGTAAAAATGTTACCAGCTTTTATATTATTCATTGGATTCTAGTGGGGTGGCTGGCAATGGATATTAGTGATCCCTCTAGTTTTGGATCAATTGTATTGATTATACTAATTTTGATTGCCACCGATCGTTTGGTGATGTCTTGGAATGGATTTAAACAAACTTATAAAATTAATAATCTAATCTGATTGATCTGTCTGGTATGTAAAATGATTGAAATCTTTACTGCTTTTATTTTGTCAAAAATTTGTTTGATATAGGGTGGGGGGTATGCTAGCTTTGGTTTATGAAACAAAAACATAATCTAAAAAGACGTAAAGAGACGTTGGATCATTTGAGCCGTATTGTAGGTCAGATTGAAGGATTGAAAAGAATGTTTGAGGAGAATGAAGAATGCATTAAAATTGCTTCACTCACCACTTCAATTGCCAAGTCTTTTGATAGTCTGAGACTTAGAACATTAGAAGGTTTTGTAGTTCATCAACTTCTTGGTAACAAATCAATTTCCAAAGAAAAATTAAAACAGTTTCAAGACCTTTTGAAACTTCAAAGGAAGTGAGGGGCCTAATATGAGTTTTATAAAATTGGATTCAGTTGGAAAAATTTATGTTAGTGGAGAACTCACTGTTCCTGCGATAAAGGACATTTCTCTTGAAATTAATGAAGCTTCATTTGTCTCCTTTGTGGGGCCATCAGGGAGCGGGAAAAGTACGCTGTTAAATTTACTTGGTTGTCTTGATCAACCTTCTAAAGGCTCTGTTTCAATTAATGGAACTCTTGTCAATAAATTAAACCAACTGGAAAGAGCAAATTTTAGAGGAAAAAATATCGGCTTTATTTTTCAAAACTTTAATTTACTTCCGGTGCTTACAGTCTTTGAAAACGTTGAATACCCATTATTTATGGTTCAAGATATACCCAAAGAAGAGAGAAAAAAACGAGTGCTTAATTTATTGGAAAAAGTAGGAATGCTAGATCAAAAAAACAAGTATCCCAATCAGCTTTCCGGTGGGCAAAAACAACGAGTGGCAGTGGCACGGGCACTTGTCACATCTCCCAAGGTGGTTTTGGCGGATGAACCAACTGCCAATCTGGATAGTGTAACAGCATTTCAGGTAATCAAGGTGCTTCATCATATGCGAGATGCGTTTGGCACAACGTTTGTGTTTGCCACCCATGATCCCAAAATAGTGAAAGAAGCGGAAGTTATCTACACATTGGAGGATGGCCAGATTAAAAACCACGAAATAATGGCAAAGGAATCAAAATGAGTAATCTGTCAGGAATAATAAGGATTGGAGTACGAAATCTCATGCGTTATAAGCGGCGTACACTATTAACGGGCTCACTGATTGTGATGGGGGTGGTTTTGGTCATTGTTTTTGGAGGGTTGGCAACAACTTTTAAATCATCTGTGATCGGTGTTATAACCAATTCTAGTCTTTCTGATATGCAGATTCATAAAAAAGGTTACGTCGAGTCAGTTGATAACTTACCCCTTGATATTTATTTAAATCCTTTTCAGATGAAAAAAGCTGAAATGATCTTAAATGAAAATAAAAAGATCTTGGCTTACAGTCCAAGAATCCGTTTCGGGGCAATGATTAGCAATTATATAAAGACTTCCAGTATACGTATGACTGCGATTTATCCTAGCAATGAAAGTAAAACGTGTGTAGGACTTACTTCTCGAATTAAAGGAATTAAAAATCCTGAACAATTTGTAAATAAAGGTGAGGTGGTTTTGCCTGAGATTTTGTTTAAGGGACTTTCCTTAAAAATAGGGGATGAGGTAGTCATACTTTCTACAAATCGAGAAGGTGCTGTTAATGGTGTTCCATTAAAAATAGCGGGTGTTATTGAAAGTGTAATGGGACCGTCGGGTAAAGATGGCTATATCCATATTGAAGATGCTAAAGATATTTTAAGAATGGATGAAATCAATATTTCTGAAATTGCCATTCATGTTCAAAAATTCGATGAATTAAAAAATATTAAAAAAGAAATAGCCAAGGCACTGGGAGTTACAAGTACCGAGCAGGTTTTTGAAGTGCATTCCTGGGATCAATTGGCTCCTTTTTCTAATATTGCTAAAATGATTGATGTTCTTATTATTATGGTTCGCTTGATTTTGATATCTATTGTTTTGATTAGTGTGATGAATATTATGATGATGTCAGTATATGAGAGAACTAATGAAATCGGAACTATTGCGGCCATGGGGACTGTCCCCCATAAAATATTACAGATTTTCCTTACAGAAGGTGTTGCGCTTGGACTGGGTAGTGCGGTGATCGGTTCTATGATTGGGGTAGGCATTTTGCTAACACTTAATTTGAGTAATTTGACATTTAAATTCCATACGATACAGATTTTACTTGCTCCCAGTATTTTGTGGGGGGATGTTTTCTGGACTATTTTTATTGTGTTACTTATTTCCATTTTAGGTGGGTTTTGGCCGGCGTATAAGGCGTCAAAAATGGAACCAGTAGATGCATTGAGGCACGTATGAAAAAATTATTTCCTATAATTATGTCGGTGGTTTTGATATTTTTAACAGAGGGTGCCTGGGCAGTTGAAGATGCTAACGAAATTTTAAAAATAATTGATAAAAACCTGATGCCTGATTCTTACGAGACTTACCGGCAACTTATTAATGAGGAACCTGATGGCAAGAAAAAAGAGTTTACTTTTTTCACACTTAAAAAGGGGAAGGATAAAATCGCAATGCTTTATCTATCTCCTGCAAGTGAGAAGGGAAGATCGACTCTTCGTTTGGGTGATAATATGTGGCTTTTTATTCCAAATGTAAACAAGCCAGTCCGAATTACAAGCCTTCAGTCTGTTGTCGGTGGGGTTTTTAATAATGCTGATATTATGACTTTGGATTATAGCGAGGAATATGACGCTACCATTGAATCAAAAACTGGCGCAGAGTATATTTTGACGTTAAAAGCAAAAACCAAAACAGTCGCGTACGATAAGCTTAGAATGTGGGCCACCAAGGATAAGAAAATTCTTAAAAAAGTCGAATGTTACGGAGCAAGTGGTATGCTCATTAAAACTCTTGAATTTAAAAATGATAAAGATTTTGGCAATGGTCTTGTTCGTCCTTCGGTGGTTGAAACCTATAGTCCTTTGTATAAGGGCTATAAGTCATTTATGATCTACCAAAAAGTAAAGGCCAGACAAGTCCCCGATGAAGCATTTACTCAGCAATTTATGAATCGACTTGGACAGCTTCGATGAAAATTCTTATCCTGGTCTTGGTAGTTGTTTTACATTCTTTTGTGGCAGCAGACGAAAATACTCCCCTACCATTCAACACAAGTAATGAAACGCTCGTCAATAAGTTAGAATGGAGTGGAAACTTGGATGTTAAATATGCCTTGCTTCATAGCAGGCAAAATTCTTCAATCTATAAAATATTGAATTATCAGCAGCAAGATACCTCCTCATTTTTATCCCAATTTCGTCTGGAACCTTATATTAATACCGATTATGTTGCCAGGCAGACGTCTTTCCACTTGAAAAGTCACGGAAAGTTTTACAGTGAAGAGGATTCACAACTTGATTTATTAGAGTTGTATGGAAGCGTTAATCCGTCTTTTGGCTCATCGTTGACCGGAGGGAAACGGGCGTTTAGTTGGGGAAAGGGGTATGCTTTTAATCCGGTGGGATATGTTAACCCACTTAAAGATCCTGAAAATCCAGAGTTGATTCAAACCGGAATTATTTCTATTTCAGGTGAATATACTAAAAGTATTACTTCCGATGTTTTAAAAACGATGGCGCTGACAGCAGTTATTATACCGGCCACTGCAACACTTAATCACAGCGGTGAATTTGATAATACTGACCTGGCGGTCAAAAGTTATTTTTTATTGTGGGATACCGACGTCGACATTTTATGGTTTGCCAGTAAAGTAAATGCCCGACAAATAGGCTTAGATTTTTCTAGAAACATTTATGAAAATATCGAAGTTCATGGAGAGTTTAGTACATTTACCCATGCCCAAAGAAATCTTGTCAAGAGTGGTACACTAGGTAGTGATATCACCTCGGGAAGCTCTTATCTCTTTGGTATGCGATATTTGAATACACTTAATACGACGTTGATTGCAGAATACTACCATAATGGCATGGGTCTTACCAAATCTGAATTTGATACTTATAGGAATTATCTTGATAACGTTCTTGCATCAAATAATGATCAGACTATCTTGCAAACACAACGGACTGTTAAGACCAATTTTCAAAAACCAGTCTTAATGAGGGATTATCTGTATCTCAAAATAACCCAGCCCGAGCCATTTAACTGGGTTTATTTTACACCTTCTCTTTATTCAATCATCAACTTGCTCGATAAAAGCTTTTCTTTGTCAGCACCCCTTAGTTATAAGCCAATTACCAATTTTGAATATGTTTTTACGCCCACATTTTTTGTTGGTAGCAATAATTCTGAATTTGGGGAAAAACAATACGGACAACGGTATGAGATGTGGTTGAGGTTTTTCTTTTAAAGGCGGGAGTTGCATATGATTTTTCTTCTGTCGCTTACTATTATTTCGGTTTTGTTTTCTTATATGTTTGATCGAAAAAAAACATACCAAGGTATTTTGAAGGGACTAAAAATGTTTTGGGGAATTTTTCCCGACTTGGTTTTGATTTTGGTTGTTGCTTCGTTGATACTTGGGTTGTTATCCCGGGAAATGATTGCCCAATACGTTGGGCAAGATTCTGGCGTTTGGGCAACCATCATGGCCGCTATCATTGGCTCAGTGGCACTTATACCTGGGTTTATTGCCTTTCCTCTGGCAGCTTTTTTAAAAGAGGCAGGAGTTTCTATAAACGTTCTTGCCGTTTTTATTACCACCCTCATGATGGTGGGGATTATAACCTTTCCCATCGAAGTGAAGTTTTTGGGATTTAAGGCGGCTCTGCTAAGAAATGTCTTAAGTTTTGTGGGAGCGTTAGTGATTGGTCTTTTGATGGGGGTTTTTCTATGAGACCAAAATCAAAAGTGATTTTTAAATTGATTGTGATTTTAATTATTGTACTTTCTGTCATGATTGCTAAAATCACCGGCCAAACTTTTGCAATTTCAGCGGAAATATATTTTAAAAATTTTATACTTGAAATGATTCTTTTCCTTCCTCTTATCTTTATTCTTATTGGACTTCTGGATTTTTGGCTACCGGATAGCCTGGTGGAATCTCATATAGGAAAGGATTCTGGAATTAAAGGTAGCCTTTGGATTATTTGTTTGGCAATGCTGGCTGCAGGGCCGCTCTATGGAGCTTTTCCAGTCGCAGCAATGCTTTGGAAAAAGGGATCAAGTATTAGAAACATTTTTATTTATATCGGGGCTTTCTCAACCCTGAAAATTCCTATGCTGACTTTCGAAACTAGTTTTCTGGGTTGGAAATTTACACTTTTAAGAACAGCTATCACCTTGCCGGTTTTTATAGTCATTGCTTTTATATTGGAATATTTTCTTGAAAAAAATGATTTTTCGGTAAATTAATTCTTTCTGGATAAATTCTCACAAAAGAATAATATTATTCTTAGCACATTTTTTATTCATATCATCTGGCCATATGCTGGCCTGAATCTCTCCAATATGGGCCTTTTGTAAGTAAAACATACATAGCCGGGATTGACCGATCCCTCCTCCGATGGATAGAGGTAATTCATCATTAAGTAATTTTTTATGGAATAGACAGTTCATTTTATCCTCTTGGTTTCTGATTTTGAGTTGCCTGGCAAGAGCGACCTTATCAACTCTTATTCCCATGGATGACAATTCAAAAGCCATATCCAACAAAGGATTCCACACAATAATATCTCCGTTTAACCCTGGATAGCCATTATCATTGATAGTGGACCAATCATCGTAATCTGGGGCCCTGCCATCATGACTTTGACCATTACTGAGTACTCCACCAATACCAATGATAAAAACGGCTCCGTATTCCTTGGCTATTTTATCTTCTCTTTCCTGAGGTGATAGCGCAGGGTACTTTGTTAACAATTCCTCTGCGTGAAAAAAAGTGATATTTTCTGGGAGAAACGGTGTGATTTGTGGATGTTCTCTGGCAATAAAAAGTTCTGTTCGCTTAATGGCTTCATAAATTTTTTTGACTGTTAGTTTTAAAAAAGGAATGGTTCTTTCATTGGCGGTGATAACTTTTTCCCAGTCCCATTGATCGACATAAAGAGAGTGAATGTTATCTAATTCTTCATCGGCCCTTATGGCATTCATGTCGGTATAAATTCCAGCACCGCATGGAATTTGATGGTGTGCAAGTGCCATTCTTTTCCATTTTGCCAGCGAGTGGACAATTTCTGCTTCTGTTTCATGCAATCCTTTGATCTTGAAGGTTACCGGTCTTTCTGTCCCGTTAAGGTCGTCGTTAATTCCAGTTCCTTTAAGTACAAATAAAGGAGCGGTCAGTCGCTCTAAATTTAATTCAAGAGATAGATTTAGTTGAAAAAAATCTTTTATCTGTTTAATTGCCTTTTCGGTCTGGTTGATGGTCAACGATGGACGATAATTGGACGGAATGTAAAATCCTCTTGGCATACAATTAATTCCTTTGCTCTGATGTTATTATTACTCGAAACAGGAAAGCCGACTCTGATTTTACCCGAGAAGTTGGTTTATGACAATGTAACTTTTTTTACCAATATGAACCTTGATTGTTTCTTATATTCAATAATGAGCCTCATTTTTTTTGTTCACTCTCCAGATGGGAGTCCTGTAAAATTTTTTCTGTAAACGCCAGCATGATGGCCGAAATTAAAAAAACCAAATGGATAATTATTTGTATAGTGACCTGTTCTTTTTGTTTATGTCCAATGTCGATGAAAGATTTTAGTAGATGGATTCCTGAAATCCCCGCCATGGCCGCCGCAAGTTTGACCTTTAACGTTCCTGGGTTAATCCTCTCTAACCAGTCTGGTTTGTCTTCATGCTGGTTTAAATCAAGCTTGCTAACGAAGGTCGCATACCCTCCCACAATGACCATGATAAGAAGATTGGAAACCATGCTGATGTCAATTAAAGTTAATACTCCAATCATCATAACTTCGGCGGAAATTGTATTCACTGTTTTACACAAATAAATAAGTTCTAGTAGAAATTTATAAGTATAAAGCATGGTGCTGACCATGAGTCCTAGATAGATAGGGATTTGTATCCAGCGACTGGCAAAGACAACACTCTCCAAAAGATTTTCAAACCTTTTCATCTTTACCTCATATAAACAGGATCATATCTGATATGTGATGAAAGCAATTAAATTTTACAAAAACATAGCTTTAACATGTTGATTTACACTAATAATTTCCGGGTAAAAAACATTGGCCCTGTTGTAAAAGTTATTAAATGAGGACTGGAAAAAATATGCCGATAGTTGTGATTTGGTTTGGTAGTGCAAAAAGTAAATTGATGATGAACGTTATTTAATTCTTTGGTTGGTTTTTCTTCATATAAAATATGTTATTGGTCAAGTTCTCTACTTTTTAATAATGTTAACAAGGAGAAGATTTATGTCTAAAACAGAAGCGGAAAGATTGGTTACTGATCTTAAAACTATCGCACATCATGCAGAACAAGTTTTGATGTCTTCAGCTGAAACAGCAGGAGAAAAGGTTCATAATGTAAAAGAAAAATTATTAACCACGTTTGATTCAACAAAAGCCTCTTTGAAAAGCATGGAAAATCATGCCATTCATGCTGCCAAGACGACGGATGTACATATCCGCAAACATCCTTATCAATCCATAGGGATCGCCCTCGGCGTTGGTACCCTTTTGGGAGCAATAGCTGCTAGGCATCAAGCGCAATGAATGGTGATCAAGTAACAGAGCCAGGGTTTATTGAATTATGTAAAAAATTATTAAGCAACTCATTAACAGTTGTTCAGCAGCGAGTGGAGCTGATAAATATCGAGCTTCTTGAAGAAAGATCTCGCTTGCTTACTGCAATATTTTTAGTAAGTGGTGTGATGATATTTATTCTCATGATGTTTTTAATGTTGACGCTTGGTCTGCTGCTTTTATGTGATGAAAATTATCGTTTGATGCTCGTTGGAATTTTGTTTTTGGTATATTTGGGTCTTGGGGCAATTTGTTTTTATTTGCTATTGAAACAAATATATAGAAAAACCATTTTTTCAACGACGTTGAACGAATTAAGAAAGGATCAAGAATGTTTGGGTTAAGATCAGAAAGTTTACAAAAACAAAAAGAAATCTTGATAAATCAAAACATTCAGCAACGGAATGAACTTGGTAAGGTACTTAATAATTTTGAAAGCATCGAAGTACTTTGGCTCGAACGGCTGGAATGGGTAAGGAGCCATAAAACCTGGTTGGTAGGAGGTTTGGCCCTGATGGGTGGTTACTTGATTCCTAAAGCGAAAATTTCTCAAGGATTGATTATGAAAATAGCAACTGACGAATTGGTGTTAAAAACTTTTTTGGCATTTTGTAAAGGTTATCAAAAGAGTAAAATCGTAGAAGTTAAAGATGAGTCTCTTTAAAATCAGCGAGACTCATCTTTATTTTTCAATTAATATGTGATTGCGTGGTCCAGGATTCAGGACGTTTAAAATGTTGGTGGAGTTCTTGTTCAAAATCACGGGTAATTAAACTCATTGTAGTAAATTCGGGGCATTGGTGTATGCTTTTTTGTGTGCGATCGATATAAACTTTTTCTTCAACCCAACTTACATGATCAATCCAATCTGGCGAAATCAGCACTTTTTTACCAGGTAACCAATTATGAGTATCAATAATCAAATAGCGAATCGCCCAAGTTTTTGTATTAATGATAAAATCATCCACATGACCTATTTCCCCATCGGTGGCCTGAATATGGTGTGCACCTACGTCCCGAGTGCTCCGTAAATGAAGGTCAAATGGTTTGCTACCATGGTCGTTTAATATTTGTGTTTCAGGGTCATAAGTAACGTGGTGTGAATTACCCAAGCTGTTGGGGATATTCCAATACATGGGCCAGCCAAAATAGCCATGGTATTGTTCTTCAAATTGTCTCGATACAGGTTTATCAGTTTCAGGAGAAGGACAATCTTCAATTTGTTTTTTAGTTAAATTAATTTCGATGGTTTCTTTTTCCTTGTTGACCGATCTTAGCGCATGTGGGGATATTAAAACCAGCTTACTTGAAAGCCAGTCTCCAGTATCTACCACTAAATATCTAATGGTCCAATGATGGTCATCAAAATAAAATTCTTTAACAGTACCAATCTCCCCGTCAAGACTGGCCAATTTATAGCCCTGTAGTGTTTTTGCATTGTTTAACATAATGGTAATTCCTTGGTTGTTTTGTTTGGAACCGACTTAATTTAAACAAGAAAAAATAGCCTATAATTTATGAAGAAATATCAAAGTAAAAATGAAATGGTGTTCACTTTTTATAATATTTCTGAACATGAACAAACTTTAATTTTCAATTCAATCTTTCTTCATACTAAAGTGCTAGGGTTCAAATCATAAGTCGTGCACGTTTAATATTCCCACTAACATAAGAAACAGGTTGTATATGATTAATGTGAGAAATAATTTTGATTGCAAAGAATCCGCATGAAAATGCCTCTTGTCTTTAGAAAAAAAAATATTTCAAAATATTCTTATTTAGTTTTTGAAGATCCAATCCGGTCAGAAATATTTAGCGCAACACACTTGGAAAGACATGGGGCCAGCTTGGCCGAAGCACAAAACGTCACGCTTGATCCCGGTCGGGGTGTAAATATCTCGGTTAAACTTATAAAAAATGAAAGGTTGCTTAGAGAATCTTACAGAATAATTCTCAAAGAGATAGATGAGCAAAGGGCAATTACGCCAGCTGCTGAATGGTTGGTTGATAATTTTCATATAATTGAAGAACAAATTAAAAATATTAGATTTCATTTGCCGCTGGAATATTACTGGGAACTTCCTAAGCTATCCGTAGGTCCTCTTATTGGTTACCCTCGGATATATGGTATCGCTTGGGCATTTGTGGCTCATAACGATAGCCTTTTTGATCTTGAACTTTTGAAACGTTTTGTGAAATCTTATCAAAAAGTCCAACCACTTACCATCGGTGAATTATGGGCCATTTCCATTACTATTCAGATAGTAATGATTGAGAATTTGAGACGGATTGCCAGTAGAATTGTTGGATCGCAGACCGGGAGATCACTTGCTGATAAAATTGCAGATGAACTTCTTGAATTAAATGGAAATTCAACCGTTATTCGTCCTATAGATAAAATTATAAAAGAATTAAATGAATTACCGCTTTGTAGAAGTTTTGCGGTTCAACTGATTCAAAGATTAAGATCACAAGATACAAAAGTTCTTCCACTCCTTAAGTGGCTCGACGACCGTTTGCTGGGACATGGAATTAGTCTGGATAAAATTGTTATGGAGGAACACGCAAGTCTGACGGCAGCTAATGCTACAGTTAGAAATATCATTACCAGTATGCGATTAATGTCGGCATTTGATTGGCGGCCATTTTTTGAAGAAGTGAGCTTGGTGGATGAAAAGTTTAAAGACGAGCCTACGTATAGTAGAATGGATTTTATTACACGGGATCGGTATCGTCATGGGTTGGAAAAGCTGGCCAGAGCTGCAAGCCGACCTGAACTCTTTGTTGCCCAGTTATTACTTGATAAAACCAAAACAATTCGTAATCAATGTCAAAATCAAGTAACCGAAATTGACAACAAAAAAGCTGATCTTGGATACTATCTTATTTCTTCAGGACGTTATGAATTTGAACATGATATTGGCGTCAAGATAACGTTTTTAAATCAATTTTTAAGATGGTGTATCACGCATGCGCAGCTGTGTTATTTAGGGAGTATTTTTGTTTTAACTTTATTACTTTTATATTTTTGTTCACCCACAAGCTTGCTTTGGGCCATACCCGGTTTTTTCGTAGCATTAGATATTTCAATTTCACTACTTAATTATATAACACTTGGTTGCCTGGAACCACGGCATCTTCCTCGTCTTGAACTAGCAAGCAAAATTCCTTCTGATTTGAAAACATTTGTAGTCGTACCAACGCTTTTTCATGATGAAGCAGATATTATAAAACAAATTGATCAACTTGAAGTCCACTATCTTTCAAATCCTGATGGGGCTGTCCATTTTGCGCTTTTATCAGACTGGACAGATGCAGATCACGAAACGGTTTCTACCGACTTGACACTGCTCAATATGGCATTTTTTAAAATTAAAAAGTTGAATTTAAAATATGGCCTTGTGAATGATGGTGAAAATCGTTTTTATATTTTTCATCGTAAGCGAATATGGAATGAAGTCGAAAATACGTGGATGGGGTGGGAGCGTAAACGAGGTAAAATCCATGAATTTAATCTCCTTCTTCGAGGTGCTAAAGACACTACATTTCTTGATTTTGCTGATAATTATTTAAAGATTCCAATGAAGGTTCGTTATGTAGTCACCTTGGATGCAGACACCAAGCTTCCTAAAGGATCTTTAAATAAACTAGTTGGGACGTTAGCCCATCCCCTTAATCAAGCGCGCTTTGATACCTCCACTAATTGCGTGAAAGAGGGGTATGGAATTTTACAGCCGAGAATTACATCGGCTTTGCCATCAACCAAGGATAGTACAATTTTTCAGCGGCTATATGCTGGATCTTGTGGCATTGACCCCTATACATCAGTGAGTTCAGATGTTTATCAAGATCTTTTTGGAGAAGGTAGTTATACGGGGAAAGGTATCTATGAGGTTGATGTTTTTGAACAAGCCCTAAAAGGACGAATTCCGGAAAATCGAATTTTAAGTCATGATCTTTTTGAAGGTATTTTTGCACGTTGTGGACTTATAAGTGATGTAGAGTTTTTCGAAGACTATCCTTCACATAGCGAGGTTGCCCAGGCCCGAATTCATCGCTGGACGAGGGGTGATTGGCAACTTCTTCCTTGGATCTGTGGCCGGGAAGGAAAAAATATTTCTCTCATTAGTCGATGGAAAATGTTTGATAACCTACGCCGTTCATTAAATCCACCGTTAATATTATTCTTACTGGTACTCATTTTTACAACGGAAATTGCAACCGTTTTACCGTGGATTTTACTTATTTTGGTCAATGTTGGATTACCCTCATTTTATCCTTTTTTCCTAAAACTCATTTCAATCAATAATAAAAATCCATTGAAACAACAATTCCAAGTTCTTTTTGAATTTTTTCATTTGGGATCGGGACGATTTTTTTTGAATATCGTATTTATTCCTCATCACTCGGGAATTTATTTGGATGCCATCTTGCGAACGCTTTTTAGATTAATAATTTCAAAACGAAAACTTCTGGAATGGACTGCGGCGGCTCAATCCACCATGCTTTCGAGCCATAACCTTGGGAGTTTTCTAAACAGCATGATTAAAGTCCAAATTTTTACCAGCCTGTTATTGATTTATGTTTTTAACTTTCATTTTAATAATTTTTTTCTGGCTTTGGGGGTTGCCTTTTTTTGGTTATTAAGCCCTTTTATTGCTTGGCAAATAAGTATTCCCGCATCAATAAATAAAGCGGCGAAAGCATTATCGAAAAATGATATAATTTTATTGCGGGATTCTGCCCGAAAAATATGGCGTTTTTTTACAACTTTTGTCACGGAAAGAGAAAATTTTCTGCCTCCTGATAATTTTCAAGAAGATCCAAATCCAGTGGTTGCTCATAGAAGTTCTCCTACTAACTTTGGCCTTTATTTATTATCCGTTATGGCCGCTCGTGATTTTGGATGGATTGGAATTTTAGATATGGTCAAACGACTTGAATTAACTCTTGAGCATATGCAAAAACTTCCTCGTTACAACGGACATTTTTATAATTGGTATGAAACGACAAATTTGCAAGCTTTAGAACCACGATATATATCGTCCGTCGATAATGGAAATTTAGCGGGGCATCTTTTAACGTTAGCGCAAGGTTGTGAGGAGATGTTAAAACGTCCAGTAATTTTAACCAATAGTTTGATTGGCATTCAAGACACCTTTAGACTTTTCAAATATACCCTGTCTCAACTGCCAGATGACAAAAGAATATTAACCGTTGACCGTAGTCATATTATTGTGGCAGCCTTTGAGCTTGAGACTTTATTGCTAACATTTTTTGATCGAATATTGGATAAGGATCTTTTTTGCAATCAGCTTTTAATCAAGGCTGAAGCTTTGGTGGATGTAGTGCGTACCTACATGTTAGAGAGTGAAGATAATGAAAATAACGAAATTTTAAATTGGGCACAAATGGTCAATGATGAGGTAAAAAGTCATGTGTTAAATTATCGACAACTTATTCCTTGGGATATTTATTCCAATTTTAATGAGATGATTGCTTTTGATAAAAATCGTTCTGCTTTAGGACAAATTCCACTGGGCCTTTTATCTTCACGATGTACCGAGTACGCGGCGTATTTGCGACGGCTGGGAAATACGTCTCTTTCAAGTGATGCTATATCCATAATTCAGGCATTGGAGTTTTCCGCTTCAACTTGTGACAATGTTTCAAAAAAATTAATTGAAATTGCATCTATTTGTCGTCATCTTATCAATGAAATGAATTTCAATTTACTATATGATAAGGAAAGAAAACTTTTTTCAATTGGTCTTCGCGTCTCGGAAAATTTACTTGATACCAATCATTATGACTTGTTTGCCTCTGAGGCTAGACTTCTTAGTTTCGTAGCAATTGCCAAAAATGATGTGGACGTGTCCCATTGGTTCCGTTTAAATCGTTCGCTTGTCGCGGTAAAAAAAGGGGCGGTACTTGCTTCATGGTCAGGGTCCATGTTTGAGTACATTATGCCTGCGCTGGTTATGAATAGTCCCCATGCAAGCTTATTGGAACAAACGAATCGTCTTGTGGTTGAAAATCAGATAAAATACGCCCAGCAAAAATCAATACCTTGGGGTATTTCCGAATCGGCTTATAATATTAGGGACATTCATCTTACTTATCAATATTCAAATTTTGGGATCCCTGCTCTTGGTTTTAAGCGCGGTCTTGGCAAAGATCTTGTCATTGCACCTTATGCAACATTTCTAGCTGCGATGATTAATCCGATGGAAGCCGTATATAATTTAAAACAAATCCAAGTATTAAAGGGTGAAGGGATTTATGGATTTTACGAATCCTTAGACTTTACCAAGGAGCGTCTTCCAGAAGGTGCCTCGCAGGCGGTTGTTAAAACATATATGGCACATCATCAAGGAATGTCACTGGTCTCAATCGTCAATGTTTTGTTTGATAATTTATTTTGTAAACGATTCCACCAAGAGCCAATCGTAAAAGCCTGCGAACTTCTTCTTCAAGAGAGAGTACCTACAGATGCTTTAACCACAAAATTCAGAGACAATCATGCCGAGGTAGAGCATCCTAGCAATAATAACGAAACTATTGATAGGCATTATTACACACCCAATACATCTGTTCCACGCACTCATCTTCTCTCGAATAACCAATACGTTGTCATGATTACCACTTCGGGTTCTGGTTATAGTCATTTTAAAAATATTTCAATCACCCGTTGGCGTGAGGATGTTACTCTCGACTGTTTGGGAAGTTATATTTATTTTCGTGATATTCATTCACAAAAAATATGGTCCGCAGGTTTTCAGCCTACCTGTGCAAAACCAGAAAGTTATGAAGTGGTTTTTACCGAGGATCGTGCATGTATCACCAGGGTTGATAATAAAATTTTGTCTCGTTTGGAAGTTTTTATTTCGCCCGAAGATAATGTCGAAATTAGACGTGTAACTCTTACCAATAATGGTTTAAATGTTCGAGAGATTGAAATTACTTCTTATGCTGAAGTGGTTTTAAATACCCAGCAGGCAGATGTTGTGCATTCTTGTTTTTCCAATCTTTTTGTCCAAACTGAATATTGTGCTGACGTTGGTTGTTTAATTGCCACACGTCGTCCACGTTCAAAAAATGATGAAAGTCTATGGATGGCCCATGTTATTACTGCGGACATAAATTCCATTGGCGAAATAGAATATGAAACGGATCGAGCACGATTTATTGGCAGAGGAAGAAGTCTTAATAATCCTGTTTCGATTGTCGATGGAAGACCTTTATCTAATACGGTCGGTGCCGTTTTGGATCCTATCACAAGTCTTAGAAAACGTGTTATCATTTCATCAGGTGCAACTGTCTATGTAACCTTTTCTACAATAATCAGTTCCACTCGAGAAGATGTACTGCGTTTAGCAGATAAGTATCGTGATATTGCCACCCTCAAACGTGCTTCAAACTTGGTCTGGATTCAGGCCAAAGTAGTTCTTCATTATCTGGGCATCAGACCAGAGGAAGCCAATTTGTTTCAACAACTTGCCAATAGATGTTTATATATGGATACTTCACTTCGGCCTTCCGGTGAAGTGCTTAAACACAATGTGCTTAGTATTAATTATTTATGGCATCATGGAATTTCCGGTGATAATCCTATAGTGTTAGTTCGTATTGATGATATTGAAGATAAAGGTATTATTCAACAATTGTTGAGAGCACATGAATATTGGGGAACTAAACAGCTGATCGTCGATTTGGTTATCTTAGTTGAAAGTGCTAATTCATATTATCAAGATCTTTATAAAGCTTTAAAAATCATGGTTCGTAAGCATTTTGCTATATCAGGTTCATATCTTCCCCAATTAAAAGGAAAGATCTTTATTTTACATGCCGATGTAATTACTTTACAAGAGCAAAATCTTTTAAAATCAGTTGCCAGAGCAGTGCTGGTGGCAGGTCAAGGTAGTCTTTTTGAACAAGTCAAACGAATTAAAATTAAAATTGATCATAAGAATGAAAAAGCTCCTTTGATGCAGCTAAAAGACAGATTTTTATCATATAATATTGCAGTTCCCAAGCTTGAATTTTATAACGGCCTTGGTGGATTTTCATCAGAAGGAACTGAATATGTCATTTGTCTTAAAAATGGCCAAAGAACTCCAGCTCCTTGGATTAATGTCATTGCAAATCCCGAATTTGGGTTTCATGTTTCTGAAAGTGGTGCTGGTTTTTCATGGTCAATAAATAGCAGGGAAAATCAAATTACACCGTGGTCAAACGATCCAGTATGTGATCCCACCGGAGAATGTTTTTATATTTACGACGCAGACACTGGTTATGTCTGGAGTCCAACGACTGCGCCGATTCGGATTGAAGAAGCTAAGTACGTTATATCTCATGGCCAAGGTTACAGTCGGTTTGAACTGATTTATCAAGGTATTCAAACAACACTCACTCAATTTGTGCATTGGAGTGAACCTGTAAAAATTTCTAAACTAGTTATAAAAAATTATACAAATAGAAGGCGAACACTTTCGGTCTATGGCTATGTTGAGTGGGTACATGGTTTTTCAAGGTCGGCGAATGCCCCTTTTATAGTGACTGAAAAAGATGAAAGTACCGAGGCTATTTTTTCCTACAATCCTTCTAATGCGGAATTTGGAAAACGAATATCGTTTGCAACTTTTGTGGGTGGTAATGATTCATTTACTTGTGATCGCACTGAATTTATTGGTAGAAACAAGACCAAGCAAAAACCCTCGGCAATTGTGAATAATAAAATACTATTAAAAAAAACCGGAGCAGGGATGGATCCGTGTGCAGCCTTACAAAAAAAAGTTGTTCTGGAAGCAGGCCAGGAAATTACAATTATTTTTCTTTTAGGTCAAACCGATAGTAGAGAAAATTCTCAGGCATTAATTAAGAAAATTGATTTACCAACCATTAATACGGCCTTTTTTGATGTTCAAAAGGAATGGAACAAAATATTAGGCAAGATCCAAGTTGAAACTCCTGATATGTCGATGAATATTATGCTAAACAGATGGCTTTTATATCAGACAACAGTATGTCGTATGTGGGCCCGTGGTGCTTTTTATCAATCAGGTGGGGCGTACGGCTTTAGAGATCAACTTCAAGATTCTTTAGCGCTGATTTGGGCAAGACCTGAAATTACCAGAGGACAGATTCAAAGAGCATCAGCTCGGCAGTTTAGTGAAGGAGATGTCCAGCATTGGTGGCATTCTCCATCGGGAAAAGGGGTGCGAACTCATTATTCCGATGATCTATTGTGGTTACCATTTGTAGTATCACACTATATTGCCATAACCAAAGACCTTTCCATTTTAGATGAAAGTGTTTCCTTTTTAAAAGGCCAGCTTTTATTACCAGAGCAAGAGGATGCTTATTTTACTCCTGAAGTCAGCACTGAAATGGGGTCAATTTATGAACATTGTGTCCGCGCCATCGATAAAAGCCTTGATGTGGGTGAGCACGGTCTTCCCTTGATGGGATGCGGAGATTGGAATGATGGAATGAATCATGTTGGTGTTGGGGGAAAGGGGGAAAGTGTTTGGTTGGCGTGGTTTTTACAGACAAATTTAAACTCATTTTCTAAAATAGCAAGAGATCGTGGAGACTTTGAAAGATCGTCTGATTGGATTAAAAAATCATTACAATTAAAAATTGCAGTTGAAAAGGAAGGTTGGGATGGTGCTTGGTATCGCCGTGCCTATTTTGACGATGGGACACCACTTGGTTCTTCATTAAATGATGAGTGTCAAATTGATTCGATTGCCCAAACATGGGGAGTAATTTCACAAATGGCAGATTTGTCCCGTGCCCAATTGGCCATGAAGTCTGTCGATAAATTTTTAATCTATGCCACTAATAAACTGGCATTATTACTTTCTCCTCCCTTTGATAAAACTTTGCTCGATCCTGGTTACATAAAAGGTTATGTTCCAGGTATTAGGGAAAACGGTGGACAATATTCTCATGCGGCAATTTGGTGTGTACTGGCATACGCACAGCTCGGCCAAGGTCAAAAGGCAGTTGAACTTTTTACCATGTTAAATCCAATTAATCATAGCTCAAATCGTGCGGAAGCGTTTTGTTATAAAGTTGAACCATACGTCATGGCAGCAGATATTTATTCGCAAGCGCCTCACGTGGGACGAGGTGGATGGACCTGGTATACCGGTTCGTCAGCATGGATGTATCGGGTTGGTATTGAAACAATTCTAGGATTTAAGCTTGCCGGAGATAAATTAGAGATTACTCCACAAATTCATCCTGAATGGAAGCAATATAAAATTTACTATTTATACGAACTAACCCAGTACGAAATTGAAGTACATAACCCTAAAGGTTTATCAAATGGATTATCAAAGGTGACATTGGATGGAAATATTTTAAATGTCGGTCATTCTATTATTAATTTAGTGGATGATAAAATTAAACATAAGATAGTTATAGAATTAGATTTTAATCAGGTTGGTGGTGTATGAATCTTGTGTTGCAGTTTTTGTTCATAGTTTCGATCATATCATTTTGGTCGACTGATCCAGCGAGAACTGAGGAAGTCAAATCTTCTCCCATCCGCTTGCAGCAGTATAAAACAATTTATTTTTTAACTGGAAAACCCGATACAAAAATTCAAATTAGTTTCAAGGTTCAGCTGATCAACAATTTTGACCTGTATTTTGCGTATTCACAACTCATGATGTGGGATGTTTTTGAGCCCTCAGCACCTTTTAGGGATTTAAATTATAATCCAGATCTGTTTTATAGATTCTTTATAAAAAAAGAATCGAATCGATGGATTGATTTGGGTATATTTGAACATGAATCAAATGGACGAGATGGTCGAAATTCCAGGGGATGGCATAGAACATACGTTTTATTTCATTCGACTCAAACAATGGGCGGACATAAAATTCTTTGGTCAATTAAATCTTGGTTTCCTTATTCGTATAAAAATTCAAACCCTGATTTGCCTAAGTATCGCGGGTTGTGGGAATTCCAAGTGACTGTAAGTAATTTGCTTCGATCTTTCTGGGGTGAAAATGAGTTAAATCTAAGGCTTTATCCTGGAGGTAATTCTTATCTTAATCCTGTCGCTGGGGGACAGGAGATATTATTCATCAGTAAAACAAAAATGACCGCCTTTGCGCCAGAGTTTCTTATTGGATTTTTTCATGGTTACGGTGAAAATTTACTTGATTATGATAAAGATAGATTGGGTATAAGGGCAGGTTTAAGTTTTTAATCATGAACATTGTTTAATTTTATGCTTGGTCTTTCTTCACTTTTAATATGCTAATTTCCATTTGTGAGATTATAACCAACCAGGGAGCATAAATGAAAATTAAAAAAAGAACCGGCAGAGAAGAAGAGTTTTCAAGCAAAAAATCCCATGATTCAATGATTAAGGCAGGTGCTAATGAAAAAACGGCAACCGCAATTGCAGATGGAATTAAAGCACATCCTGGAATTACGACCTTTGAGGTTCGTAAAGAAGTTTTAAAGAAACTTCAAAAACAAGCACCCAAGAGTGCAAAACAATTTGAAGAATTTAAAAAAACATCTTTTTAAGCGGATTGTCTAAAATAATTTTTCCGAGGCAAATTCTGCCTTGGAAAAATTTTTTATATTTTTATGGGGATTTAGAGAAGAGGTGCCATAATTCTTCCAATGCCTTCAATGTAATTGGAACCAGTGTAATTTACAAAATGAGCCAGGCGGGTGGACTTGATAATCGGGTCAAACTGATCTTTTATCAATTGAACTTCATGTTTAGAGCTGAGAAGAACCCCCACTTCATAGTTGTAAAGTAAGCTTCTCATGTCAAAATTAGCAGAACCAATAAGCGCAAATGTTTCATCAATGACAGTCAATTTTGAATGAAGCATTTGGGGATAAAAATAGTGGATGATTCCACCAGATAAACTGATCTGTCGCAGATAACTTCTTCGGCATAGATCAGGCAAGACATGATCGGAATGAAGTGGCACGAAAATCTGGACATCTATACCGCGGCGACAGGCAAGCTCAATAGCACGTGTTAGTGATTCATCTGGAATAAAATACGGGGTGGCGATAAAAATTCTTTTTTTTGCCAGAAAAATTTGTGTCAAAAGTATATCGTAGAGTGGGTCTCCTGCGACGTCGGGGCCACTTGTGATCACCTGAATTGGTGTTTGATTTTTAATTAATTCTGAACCTTGATTTTTCGCAAAAGAAAATGATTGGGTGGGTTCATTAAATTTGCCGGTTGCAAAGGACCAGTCGGACATAAAAAGATTTTCAAAATCGGTAAGCGCTTCTCCTGAAATAAAAAAGCAAAAATCAATCCATCTTTTTTCATCACGTAATTTCCCCATGTATTCTTTGGAGATGTTCATTCCTCCAAGGATTGCCTCCTTGCCATCTATTAAAATCATTTTTCGATGATTACGAAGGCTGGAATAACCGGAAAAGGGGACTCGAAAAAATGGTACAAAAAAAGCAAATGCTCCTTTTGCCTTTGTTAATCGTTTAAGTTTGTATCTTGGAAACCAAAATGAACCAACACCGTCCAGGAGTAATTTTACATCAACTCCACTTGATGCTTTTTCACATAATACTTCAAGAATTGCTTTTCCCACAAGATCATTTCCAAAAATATAGGTTGCAATGTGAATAGATGATTTGGCATTTTGAAGTAAATGCATGATGTTTTGATATGTTTCTTTTCCGGTAGATAGTGGTTTAAATTGATTATTTTGGGTTTGGGTCGGTAAGCTGGATTTGTTGATTATACATTTGATTTCAGAACTTTCTCCAGATAATAATAAGGGATTAAGTTTTGGGTAGAGGGGAGCTTTTTTTAAAGCTATACGTTTGACTTTTCTATCACCAATCAAAAGATACATCGGGATTCCCACGTAAGGTAACAATAAAATGATAAGAAGCCAGGCAACGGTACTTCCTGGAGCGCGTCTTTCTCTTAAAACCTTTGAGATCAGGATCAGGGTTAATAAAAATGTAACAATGATGAGTAGTGAATTTAAGGTCCATATTTTCATATTGCACCCTCTTGATCATTTGTGTCGGTAAGATCATAATCATTAATTTTATCCAATTTTCCGTATAAAAAATGTGGTCGTATTTCATAAACAAGAGATCGAATCCGAGGTAAAAGTAACATTAAATTATTGAAGGTCAGTTCTTTGTGAATATTATAAGAAAATATTTTCAGGTGCATGTAGCTATAGCCTTAATTCATTTTTTGTGTTTAAGTTTAAATATTTGTTGGGTTGATTGATCAGCTTATTATGACAATTATGCAAAAGCTCCAGATCAGCTTCTTGGCAATTATTGACAATTATTTTCGATTCTGCACAAAAAATACCTTTTATACATTGTGCTGGAATCAAGACATCCTTCATCGGCCAGCAATCACGGGTATCTACAATAAGTGAACTAATAATCCATGTCGCATCATCAATAATAAAATCTTTGACGATACCAATCTCGCCGTTTGAATTTATGACCCGATAGCCAGTCAAATCACAAGTATTATTAAAATTGATTTCTAATTGGTTTTCGTTTTGAAAGATTTTTTGGAGTTTTTCACAATCTTGTTTATAAAAAAATGGACAGTTGTCAATTTGCATTTTGGTTAAGTTTATTTTCATAAAACGTTTTTTATTATTTACATACGCCAAGGTATGAAGGGAAATTAATACTTTTTTTGGAGTGGACCAATTACTATTGCTGACAATCAAATAATAGACTTTCCAATCATGATCATCAAAATAAAACTCTTCAACATTTCCAATCTTGCCGTCAAGACCATATAATTTATAACTTTTGAGTTTATTTGCATTGTTTAACATATTTAGAGTACCTTGTAATGCAGTCAAGCGTAGCTAGCATTTTTGTTGGACAAATATCAAAACAATAATGAAAAGTAGTCGATGGTTTGAAAATAATATTCGTTGTTAAACGATTGGAAAAGATTCTTTCAAAAAAATGAAATGTAGCCAATACTTGGACTACACTTCATTTCTAATTCTTTATCATTTAACGACGAGATCATTCTTGACAGATTTAACCCCATCAACAGTGTAAGCAATATCTTCCGCAGTCGAGGCAATTTTTGATGAATCAACAAAACCGCTTAATTGAACAACGCCTTTGAATGTTTTAACATTAATCTGCAAAGATTTAAGAGAAGCTTCTCCCAAAATGGCAGATTTAATTTTTGTAGTAATCACTGAGTCATCGACAAATTGTCCAGTGCTTTCGGTGGTCTTGGTGCCTGTGCAGCCCGCTATGAAGGTGGCGGCTAATGCAATAGAAACAAAAAATTTACAAATACTCTTTAATTTTAACATAATGAAATCTCCTTTTTTGGTAAAAATATGAATAAATTTTATATTTTTCAAATTGCTTATTTTTTCACATCAACCAATATCCGCTTATAAATCAGCTGGAAATTAACATATAAAGAATGAATTAATATCCAACCTAAAGTTAAACAATGTTCATAATTACGAATTTGTTTGAATTTATCTTGGCATTGGATATACAGATAGATTGAAGTCCCGGTGAGTGTTTAGGAGCTTTCAATGATTAATCCTTATAAAGTTTTAAATGTGTCCAATGATGCCACAATAGATGATATTAAAAAAGCATATAGAAATTTGGCAAAAAAGTATCATCCTGATTTAAATCCTGGACGTGAAAAAAAATCAGAAGAAAAATTTAAAGAGATTCTTTATGCCTATAAGTTAATAGGTACTGCTCAAGCTAAATCAAAGTTTGATCAGGGTATGTCGGAAGAACAAATACAACAACAGCATCAAAAGCAGTATGAAGAGTATATGAAAAGTCAGGGCAATCAAACACCGCATGGAAATTCATACTATGATACCCAACAAAATGGCGGGCGTTATTCATCTAATTTTCGTCAAAGTTTCGATGCAGAGGATATATTTGAGCAATTTTTCAAGAATAAAAAATCAACAGGTACTACTCGCGAAGATGAATTGTATAAAATGGAGGTAGATTTTGTTGATGCGGTTCTCGGGGGGGAAAAAATAATCACTTTGCCAAGTGGGAAAAATCTTCAAGTCAAAATTCCAGCAGGGATAGAAGAAGGACAAAAATTAAAATTCAAAAATTTGGGCTTATCAAATGGGGATGTGTATGTCCAAATAAATATAAAAGCACTTGAGGGATTTACAAGAGCAGGCCATGATATTTATACCGATCTATCAATTAGCTTTTTTGAGGCCATCTCGGGTGCAACCATCGATATTCCAACTATCGATGGGAATATTCTTTTAAACGTTCATCCCGGAGTTACTACGGGCACCAGGCTAAGAGTAAAAAATAAAGGTGTAAAAATGCATGGTTTGAGAGGTAATCAGATCGTCACCATAAAAGTTGTTATGCCAAAAGAGGTAAAACCACTTTTGCAAGAAGCTATCCAAAAAATTGAGAAAGATTTTTCTTATAATCCCAGGACATCAATATGAAAAAAACATTCAAAAAAAATATATCAGATGTTTCAAATTTGTGTAATATTCCGGCAGAAGTAATCTTTCACTATATTCAGGAAGAATGGGTTTTTCCTGCCGACAAACAATCATTAATGCTTGATGAAGAAGATGTGGCAAGGATTGATCTTATAAATCAACTCAAGGAAGATTTCGGGGTTAACGATGAGTCAGTGCCTGTAATACTTCATCTCGTTGACTATTTAAATGTGTTAATGCGTAATTTGAAATAAAATAGGTACTATGATTTATATTTTTCTAAATTTTGCTTGATTTGCTATTTATTTTTATGCAAAGTAAGTTCATCAAATAAAACATTTATCAACCTGGACATATAATATGAAAGAATTTTTGCACACCATGATTAGAGTGTTTGACCTTGAAAAAAGTCTGGATTTTTATTCTATGCTAGGCCTTCAAGAAGTACGTCGTGTTCAAAATGAGGAATATAAATTCACACTGGTATTTTTAAAAGCACCCAACTCTGAAGCTTTGCTGGAGTTGACTTACAATTGGGAACAAGATAAACCTTATAGGACCGGTCGCGCTTTTGGTCATTTAGCATTTAGTGTAGAAAATATTTATGATTATTGCTCATATCTTCAAAGTCATAACGTTACGATTTTAAGACCCCCAAGAGATGGCTATATGGCGTTTATCAAATCTCCCGACGGTATATCGATTGAGTTGTTACAAATTGGCTTACGTCTGCCTCCCAAGGAACCGTGGGTAAGTATGAAGGATACCGGGACGTGGTAGAGGTTTTTGTATGTCATCATTATCAGTCATTGATCTTTATAAAAATTATTCAAGGAAAAATCGACCGGTGGTGGAAGCTGTTAGGGGAATTTCTTTTGATATAAAACCTGGGGAATGCTTCGGATTGCTAGGCCCCAATGGTGCTGGCAAATCAACCACCATGAAATGTGTCACAGGCTTTTACCACCCTTCCAAGGGCTCAATTAAAGTGCTAGGTCTTGATATTGCCGCAAATCTAAGAGATGCCCGTATGAAACTGGGCGTGTGCCATCAAGATGATACGCTTGATACTGATTTTGCAATGCTTGATCAACTTTTACAGTTTGCCTCCTTTTTTCGTATTGATAAAAAAGAAGCGCTCCTGCGTTCAGAAAAACTGTTAAAAAGATTTGATCTTTTAGAGAGAAAAAAAGATTTAGTAGAATCGCTTTCTGGAGGGCTGCGCCGAAGGTTGCAAGTCGCCAGAAGTTTAATTAACAATCCCGAACTGCTGGTTTTGGATGAACCAACGACCGGGCTAGATCCTGAATCCAGAAGATCCTTGTGGGAAATTCTTTGTGAAGAGAGAAAAAAAGGCATGGCCATTTTGCTTTCCACCCATTATATGGATGAAGCTCAACGGTTATGTGATCGAGTTGCTATAATATATAAAGGAAAGATTGTGGCCTGTGATAATCCACAAAAATTAATCAGCGATGTGACTAATGATAAAATGATTAAAGAAGAGATTCGTCCCGGCATTACGATTGAAAGACCATCTAATTTGGAAGATGTTTATCTTTTACTCACCGGAGTCAGTTTGGCGGCGGATTTATCCGAGGGAGCGTAAACATGGGCAGGTTGATGATTTCGCTTGGCTCGATTTATCTAGTATGGAAAAGATATGCCTATGTGTATAGAAAGAACATGGCCTTTGCCGTGATTACCACTTTTGTTGAACCATTTTTATACCTGGCTTCGTTTGGTTTTGGTTTGGGTTCAGTAATTGGAATTATTGATGTCGGTGGAATTCAGGTGTCGTATCGGGCGTTTGTACTAGCTGGAATTGTGGGACAAACCATCCTCTTTCAAAGTTTTTTTGAAGCCGCCTATGGTAGTTTCGTTAGAATGTATTACCAAAAAATATTTCAGGCCATTGCCGTAACTCCCGTTACCATCGAAGAAGTTTTATGGGGAGAAATTATCTGGGATGCCAGTCGTTCATCCACCTCGGCGGTAGCGGTGATGTTAATAGGAGTCGCTATTGGAGATTTTTCCATTTTGGGAGTTCTATGTGCTATTCCAATTTGTTTTCTTTTTGGGATGATCTTTGCAAGTCTTGGATTATTGGTCTCAGCGAAATCGCAAAGTATAGATAGTATAAGTTATCCTCAATATCTTTTCATCATTCCCATGTTCCTTTTTTCGGGAGTCTTTTTCCCTTTAACCAATTTGCCAAATCTAATTCATAAAATTATTTTTATACTTCCTTTGACTTCAGTATTGTCTGTTCTTAGAACACTGGTGTTGGGCTTTACTTTCGAGTGGTGGGCACCTATTATTATTTCGGGCTGGGGTATTCTGCTGATTCCGCTTGCAAGAAAGGCCATGATCAAAAGATTGGTGGCCTAATTGAATCTTCGTCTGAAAAAGGGGATCGTTTGTCCTAGTTAATTGTCAGAGTTAATCTTGCTTAACTAGTTTTATCCCATTTTCGGTTTTTTCCACGCAACCTGCCTTAAAAAGCGCAGTAAATGCTTTTTTAAATGCCAGTTTGCTGATTCCAAACATTTGGTAAATCTCTTCGGGAGAGCTATAGGTGGTTATAGGCAAAAACCCATCTGATTCTTTTAGGGCATCAAGGATAAAATCAGTATTTTCTCTTACCGCTTTCATTCCAATAGGGTTGAGGGCAACATCGACCAGTTTATCCGGACGAATTTTTTTTACGTAACCAATCGTTTTTTTACCAAGATCTACTTCGGTAAAAATTTCATTATGATAAATAATCCCAGAGTATTTATCTTCAATGATGACTTTAAATCCCAGAGGCGTTTTTTGGAAAGGGAGGATTTCAACTTTTTGTTTTTCGTAAAGTTCAATATTTTTAGCTTCAAGGAAATTTCCAAATTTTTGGGTGGCAAAAATGCGGTTGGTGCCTGGTTCAAGGCAAATGCGAACCAGATAAGATGAACCGAGGGTTATATCTTCTTTCCTTTGATTGCCTGGCAGCAAGAGATCCTTGGATATACCCCAATCGAAAAAATAACCAAAGTCTGTTTCAGCCTTGGCCTTTAGGAAGGCAAATGAGTCAACTTCCGCATAAGGAATTTCAGCCGTGGCCAGAGGTTTACCTTGGTTATCGCTATAAATAAAAACTTCCAGTTGGCTTCCAATTGTGATATCAGGCGGTGCAACCGAGACTGGCAAAAAGATGGAATCATTTTCTTCGTTAGAAAGCTGGTAACCTGAATTAAGTTCTTTTGAAATAATGAGAGTTTGAATTTTTCCAATTTTTATCATGCAGTACCTTGTTTTTCTCTATGTTTTGTAAAAGTTAGCAATACCTATCATAAATTTCATAATTTATGATAATTTTTTTATGAATAACCTATTCTTATTAAATAATCCTATAGATAACCGTTTTGCATAAAAAACTTTCGTTTCTCATCAAGCACTTTTTTCCATTCATTTTCTGGATAATATTCTATATCAATTTTCATAAATTCTTCATCTGTTATTTCAAGTGGTTTCGAGGGGGTTCCAGATGCATCCAACCAGATTTCATCACCCTCAAAAAACCATTTACCCTTGTACTTTTGATCTTTGGCTGAAACTGCATATTTTAGTTGACCATTTTTATGAAAATAAATTCGATTATCTTTGATATTCAAATTATACACTTTAACACTTTCATTATGATTATATATAATCCCTGAGAAAATATTTCCGTTATCATAAAAAGTGGTTGGACCAGTGAATTTAATATTATTCCACAGATGGTAATTGTCCCCGTCAATTGTAGCGTAGGCTAAACGATGATTTTTATAAAATCCAACTTCACTCCCAATTTTCAAATCCAAGTTATTAATTTTATCTTCACTGACAATAGTTTGCATAAGACTACCATCGGTATATAGGGTTACGAATTGATCAATTGTATTTCCAGATTGATGGACAGATTTAGCTTCTAATGTACAGTAAAAAAGTTTGCCGTTTTTATAAAAAGAAGTTGTGCCTTTGCATTTTATCCCGTTTTCAGGTTTAAATATTTTATTAAAAACAACACTTCTAATAGTATCATCATTCCAAAAATCGACAAAGTATTTGTTTGATATAGGCACTCCATTATATTGGCCATCTCCTTTTATAGCTGCTGAAATCAAATTATTTTTATCATCGAAAAAAACTTGAGAATCTTCAAGAAGAGTCCATCCCCATTTAGCAAGTGTATATGATTCCAGCAATTTACCAGAAGCAATTTTTCCATTTTCATGAAATGAAACTATGTTCATCCCTGCAAATTTCATTTTTTTAAACTCAAAATCATCTACGACATTGCCGGATTGAATATTTCCGTTGGGGTAGAATTCAATTTCTTGTCTTGGAACAAAGCTGAATCCGTTTAAACTGGTTTCGTTAGTGATGGTGGCCTTTTTTATTTTATTATTGTCGTAAAGTTCTACCGATGTGCCACCCATAAGTTCAATATTTTGATAGATCGAGTCACCGGCTAGGAAGAAATTTTTTACATTTCCATTTTCATAAAAATCAATACCGGTTTGGAAACTATTATAGAAATTATTTGTGGCATAGACTTTAGGAAATATCTCTTCTAGCTTATTATTTTGAAATAACGCTGACGACGGAAATCCATTATTATGACAATTACAAAAAGTATAAACGTCGGCTTTTGATTGATCACAACGTAAATTAATCTTTTGCGTGTAACTATCTCTGGACCATAAAACAATAACCTCTCCATCGTCTTTATAAATTGAGGTTAGTTCCACGGGAATTTTTTTATTTCCATTGCTGTCACGTTTCATCACTAATTCAACGTAAGGGTTAGCGGATTGCTGATCTTTTAATATGTATGTCACTTTATTGTTGCCAATTGTTATGTTGAAAGGTGTTTTGGCAAAATAATTTCCTCTTTCATCTATATATCCGTAGAGGTTTGCATTCACGCCCGGTATATTCAATTTGGTAAGATTATGCTTGTTTTCACTATTTCCCCCATACAAATATCTCAATACCAACTGTCCCGGGGTGTTAATTTTCCATTCTGGAAAGAATGATAATATTTGTTTGTAAGTGTCGCTTGATATTTCATCAGTATTTTTATTAAATAATTTAGCTACGATGTCTCTAACTTGTTTTGAATCTTTTGCTTCTGGAAATAATGAATACATCCACTCATGAAAAATTAACGCTGCTTTATTCACTTCATTCATTTTATTAAACAACCTGGTGTCGTATTTTACCCTTATCAATTTGCCTACCCTGGATTGAGAAGCAATTTGGAGAAGGAGGCAATTACTTTTAAAGGTGATATCATGAACAGAATCATCAATAGGTATCAATCCGGTATTTATCCTCTCCCAGTTAGGATTTCCAGGTACAAAATTATCTTTTAAATAAAGTAAATCATTATAAAAATGATTTTTGATGTTTATAAATCCACTAATCTTTTCATCTAATATTTTTAAATAAGGCTTATGCATATCATTAACAAGCCGGGACTGATCAATGTTATGCAAATCCAAAAGTGTCACTGTTTTTATATCTTCTATTTTAATGTTTGATAATGGATCTACGGCCACATCCGTATTACCATTATTTTTTAGCTCTTTGATTTTATCTGCCACTAGATTTCTTATTTGGTCAGAACTAAAACATGTAATCACATCTCCGCCATTACCAGTGCGATGCCCTAATCCGAAACACACATTTGCTACTAAAAATACGATTAACACGGTCAACTTTTTCATTTTTTCTCTCCCCTTGATTATTTGTTTAATTTAAAAAATTGTGTTGAGAAACAATACACATGGTCTTGTTTCTTATTTTTTTTACGCTGGGTTGCCCAAGCGTCTAATTCGTCATAAAAATTATTAATTTTTTTATAAAATTCTTCTAGATCTTCTTGATTTATAGCAGTTGTTAACGTATCAATTTTTCTTTCATTGACGTTTTGAAAATCAATTGCAATTTTTGCCTTGTCTAATATTTGTTTGTTGAATTTTCTAATAGCTTCGCTTGGCACACCATCATCTGTGATCAAATTTTTATAAGTTTGAATCAAGGTATTATCAACTTCTTTTAATAATCCCAGTCGGATGAGCCGTTCGATTGCAATTTTCACAAGACTTTCGTTAAGCCCCAGTTTGCTTGCAATCCATTGATAGTTATTTTTAAATTCCTTGGTATCGGTCAGCTCAAGTATCGCAAAATGATACCAGTCTGAAATAACGCTAAATTTTTCGGCAATCAGTTGCTCATTCTCATGCTTTTTAAACATTAATTGTAATTTTAATGATGCAATTTCTCTTTCACTTTTTGATCTAGCATCACTCGCTAGAACCATGGAACAAAACATCTCGACTTCTTTGTCGGAAAAATTTAATGACTTAGCGATTGTTTGTGCTTTCTTGGCCGAGATTCCTTGCTTTCTTTGCATGATCTGACAAAGCCTGGTCGCCGGTAACTTAATATCTCTGGCAAATGCGTTTAGCGAATATCTTGAATTGGCCCGACACCTCTCTTCAAGTTTGCTTTTTAACACTTCCCTATAATCGTTTGTTTCGAACATTACCTTATCCCGGTTTTGAATTTACTACCTGCAAAATGTTGTGAAGTTATATATTATGAAACCTTGCTATTTTCAAGCAACCGGGTACATATTCCATGTAGTGAGTTGCTATGGCCCTATGCGTAAAGTGTCGAAAATTTAAGGAATTAATGGCGGTGCCATCGGATTTCGCAAAAGTACTTTTAAACTCCAATAATAACAAGTAGATGCAAAGACATTTCAATGCGTGAACTAGTCAGGTTTGATATTGGGTAGGTAATATCATTAGGCTGAATCTTGAATCACTGGAACTATATCAATAAAGAAGGAAACCTATCTTTGATAAAAATATCAAGTCAATTGTGATCGTATTATGAAAATTGTAATACGCTCTCTTCTCTGGTGTCGAAGGCCAGAAGGACTGGAGCTAAAGGCCGTAAAAGATAGGAATCTGAACCTGTCATTGTAGTAATTCATACGAAACTTGATAAGTCCTCAAGTGAAGGCTTTACAACCAAGCAAATTGTTTTAAAATCAATTGGTTTGTTTGAAAATTTATCATGTCTTGAGGGCGAAAAAAATGAAAAAAAAGATCATAGCTTTGGTTTCTATTGTTTTAATTATCAGTGCGGTGCTGGGAGTTGTTTATTATCGAAGCAAATACATTACTACACCTATGGAAACGCAAGTGGAAACACCTCCTGCACCAGATTTTGATATAGCAGCGGAAGATACTGAAAATTTTCCATTACAAGTCCTTACGGTCAAACCAGATTCTGGAATTGTAACTACAGAAGTAAATCAGATCACAGTTGTTTTTAATAAACCAATGGTTCCTCTTGGTGATTTTGAAAAACTTGCAATGAATCTACCTATAAAAATAACGCCAGAGATTCCTTGTCATTGGCGCTGGTTAAATCGCACAACTCTTTCTTGTGAACTTGATAATCCACTGCCACTTTCGAATAAATACAGTATTCTCGTGGAAGCTGGTATTAAGGCATTTGATGGCACGGCATTAAAGGATCAAGTGTCAACTTCTTTTTCTACGGAAGTTTGGAAAGTAATCTATCAAGATGTAAATTGGATTGGGCCTACCCGTCCTGAACTTATGCTGATTTTTAATCAGCCAATGGATCTTGAGAGTCTTAAAAAGGCCCTGGTGGTGAGTTGTAAGGATAGTGAAATAGTTGAGGTGACTGAGGATGATTCTAAAAAGAAAAACTTAGAATATGAACGCAGCTACATCATTAAATTCAAGAAGGATCTTGCGTACAACGAAAATTGTAATATTAAAATTGATTCTTCAGCAAAATCCAAGCTCGGGAGAGAGCCTGGAGAAATTTTTAATACACAACTGACTATGTTTGACGATTTTAAAATATCGAAAGTTGGTTGTGAAAATGACGAATATATTAGTCATGCTAATGCGAAGACAATCTCTCTTAACAAATGCAATCCAGATTACAGTCTAACAATATATTTTAGTGCACCAATTTATGGTAAGGATCTTGCTGATAGCATAAAAATAGATCCATTCTTTGGTTGGACGCAGGGGGGGCGGAATTCTCCAGAATTTTTTCGTCAAAACCCTGATCAGGAATATGATTCGATAACATTAAGTAGTCCCATGAATGGCCGAAGTACATATGTGATATCAATTAAAAATCTTAAAGATCGTTTTGGTCGTAAACTTACAGGAGCTGATAGCATCTCCCTTACTACGGGGGATTTTGAACCGATATTTAATTTTCCCAGCGGTTTTGGTGTTATGGAAAAAGAGGGTCCTAAAGAATATGCATATTCTGCGGTAAATATTTCAGCCTTTACTCTGGATTATATTTTTACGCAAAATGTGAACGATATTTCTTTTTGGGAACAACAAAATGATTATAAAACCAGTTGTGCTATACCTCCGCTCGTAAAAAGTGCAGAAATTAAGACGGGGTTAAAGTTAAATCTTCCCGGGACATTGCCTCTTGATATTGGGAAATTAGTTTCAGGAAGTATAACCGGCCTTTTCTTTGGTTGGACACATGACCCTGAGTATATGTCCCCAAGAAAAATTGCTTCAGATTCTACAAGTTGCCGCCCTTTCTTTTTAGAAATTACCGATCTTGGAATAACTGCAAAAGTTGGTTTTTTTGATTCAGCGGTTTGGATACATTCAATTAAAACGGGTAAGCCTTTGGAAGATGTTCGTGTATCATTAAAATATGGTGAAAAAATTGTTTCGAGTGGAATGACCGATGATAATGGTTTTGTAAAACTCACTGGCGCAAAGGATTTTGATCCCGAAAGAGAAGGGCGATGGAAATCTCTGCTTTATATTGTTGCACAAACAAAAGAAGATTTGTCAATACTTCCATTCAACGAAGGAAGGACAGGATCTGATTATTATAATGAGTATCTCCCTTATGGTGATCGTTTACGTGAATCTAAAAATCATCTTGTTTCGATCATTACGGATCGTCCCTTATATAAACCGGGGGAAGATGTTAAATTAAAAGTTTTTGCTCGCAGCTGGGACCCCCAAAGTTTTGCTCTGAGGCCTGACGAAAAAATTGAAATAAGAGTGAAAGATCCCTTTTATAAGGATGTTTTTGTTCAAGAAGTAAAAATGTCTTCTTTTGGTACCGCAAATTTTGAATTTAAATTAAATTCTGGCATGAAGCTTGGAACATATTCAGTTGATGCCAAAATTGGAGATTGGAGTGAATATGTAGGAGATTTTAAAGTTCAGGAATTTACGCTACCTGCCTTTAGAGTAAAAATTGATTCACAAAAAGGTCTCTATAAAACTGGAGAAATTGCCCAGTTCAAAGCTTTGGCAACTTATCATTTTGGTGGAGGATTAGCAGGTGCCAAAGGTGATTATACGGCCACTTTTGATCCTGGACGTTGGATGCCCAAAATTCCTCAGTGGCAAGCTTACACTTTTGATAATCCGATGACACTTATGCTTAAAGGATATGAGAAGCCAATTGAAAAGAGCATGGTGGTAATTGATTCGGGATCTGTCAAAACAACTAAAAATGGGGATGCTTTAATTAATATTGTTTTGGGAGCCAATCAGATTAGAAGTTTTGGAAGATTAAATTTTGAAATACAATTTCAAGATGATCGTGGCAAGGCCATTGCTCAAAATACTTCATTAGACGTACACAGTTCTGATATTCAACTTGGAATAAAAACTCCAGAGTGGGCCTACGAAGCCGGTAAAACCATTGAACCGCAGGTCATTGTCTTAAATATTGATGAAAAACCAGTGCCAGATAAAAAAGTAAAATTAAATTTAGTATATAGACAGTATAAAACGGTTCGGATGCGCAGTAGTGGAAATTATTATAATTATGTTACCCGCACCAAAGATGAAATTATTGATAGTTGTGAATTTGAGAGTGAAAGTGAACCAAATGGTTGTTCGCTTAAAACTAAAGCTTCAGGAATGTATTATATAATGGCAGAAACCAAGGATTCGAAATCAAGATTGATTTCGACCTCCATGTCGGTTTATGTTACAGGTTCTTCGTATGTTGGTTGGTTTAAAGAAAATACAGATTCAATCGATTTAATCCCGGATAAAAGTGAATATATAATGGGAGAAACAGCCAAATTACTGGTTAAAAACCCCTTTTCAGAAGTGGATGCCTTGGTGACTTATGAACGCTTTGGAATTTTAAAAAGTTTTAGAAAAAAACTTATTGGTGGTGCTTCAATTATTGAGATTCCGCTGGATGAATCTGTTTATTCCCCCGGTTTTAATGTTGCTGTTCAAATAATTCGTGGAAGAACCTCAGATAAAATCGAAGGGGCTGTTGACCTTGGCAAACCTGCATTTAAGATTGGAACTGTTCGTTTGAATGTCATTGATCCAGATACTAAGTTAACTCTGGATGTAAAATCTAAAAAAGAAGAAATTGAACCTGGTGAGGAAGCTTTCATTGAATTAAAGATCACTTCTAAGACGGTGCATGAATCAGAGTTAATGGTTGCAGTAGTGGATGATAAAATTTTGCAACTTGCAGGGGATTATACTGATCATTATGATCTTCATTCTAAAGTTTATAAGATGCCTTTTAATGATGTTGAGACTTCACAGCTACTTAAGCATTTAATTGGCCGCAGACACTTTGGACGAAAAGGTGCACCCGCTGGTGGAGATGGAGGTGATTCTGTTAGAAAAAACTTTTTACCTGTTGCTTATTTTAATCCTGCAATTTTGGTGGGAACCTCTGGGAAAACATCCATCAAATTTAAAGTGCCCGATAATCTTACAACCTGGACAGTTCTCGTAGTTGCGGTTGATCAATCTCACCGGTTTGGTTTTGGAAAGGGCAGTTTTAGGGTTGCGAAGAAATTTATGATTGAACCTGCACTTCCTTCATTTTTAACTGAGGGAGACCGCTTTATTGGACGTTTTGTTGCATTTAATAAAACTGGAAAAACTACAGACGTCACCGGCGAATTAAAAATCAGTGGTGCATCTTTAGAGGGACAAGCCAAGAAAATTATTCAAGTTAATAATGATGATAAGGCTTATTTTGAATGGCCTGTAACAGTTACCAGCGGAAGTAAGGTGATTGATTTAACTGCACTTGGGGAAGCAAGTGGATACAAAGATGCAATTAAATTGATGCTGCCAGTTTTGCCATATCTTTCTTATGAAACTTTTGCCACATCAGGATCAACAACTGATCCAGCTGCAAAAATACCACTAGAAATTCCCAAGGAAGTAAGAAATGAACTAAGCTCCTTGTCGGTTTTAGTAAGTCCTACACTAATTGCTCAATTGGATGATGTTTTTAGATATATTTTTACTTACCCATATAGTTGTTGGGAGCAAACGCTTACTAGAATCCTGGCATACAATAGCTATCGTGAACTTGAAGCGTATATGTCACTTTCTTCTAGTGAAATGGGAGGTGATGTAAACAAAAAAATAAGTGAGCTTCTTGCGCTCATGCCAAAATTTCAAGCACCAAATGGTGGAATGAGTTATTGGCTTTCTGACGATAGGACGGTTGATCCGTATCTATCGGTTTATACCGCTCTTGGACTCATTTGGCTCAATAGAAGTAATATTGCTATTCCAAAGGATACCTCACAAAAGCTTTTTAACTACGTTAAAGCATTTGTGAGGGGAAATTTTAAGACGTATTACGGTTATGAAGTTGAGGCAACCGTAAAGGCCATGGCAGTATATGTGATCACAATCTTGGGTGAAAAAGATATTGCATCCGTGAACAAGATTTACGGTGATGAAAATCGGATGTCGCTTTTTGGAAAAGCTTTCTTGCTTATGGCAGCTGAGAAGAATACTGAAACAAAGCAAATAGCACAAGCTATTAAGAAAAAGATTTTATCTCAATCAAATAGCACATCAAATGGCCTGACTTTTACCGAAAAATTGGATGGTGTCTATAATACAATTCTTTCCAGTTCTGTGCGGACCGATTGTACAATTTTAGGTGCGTTGATGGAGACGGACTCCGGTAACCCACTGATACAGCCGCTTGTAAATTCTATAATGACTGCCAGGAAGTCCAGTCGTTGGAATAATACTCAGGAAAACTTGTTTTGTATGAATGGACTTATCCAATATGCGAAAGTTTATGAAAAAGATAAACCTGACTTTCAGACTGAAATTTCTGCTTTTGGAAAAAAATTGGATACGGCCAGTTTTAAAGGGTTTAAAGAAAAACCTGTGGAAAAAAAATATGTGTTACCTTTGTCTTCAATTGGGACAACTTCACAGGTAGAGCTGGCCAGAAAGGGAGTTGGGCGAATGTATTATACGGCCAGACTACGTATAGCTTATGAAAAAGTCAGAACCGATCCTGTCAATGCGGGTATGCAAGTTGAAAGAAGTTATTATGTAAAAGACTTAAAAGGTAAATGGATAAAGAAAGTTGATGAGGTTAAGATCAAACGTGGTGATCTGGTTAGAATTGATCTTTTGGTGAAGGTCCCAGCTATTCGTTATCAGGTTGCTCTAGTAGATAGTCTCCCTGCAGGGCTTGAACCTCTTAATACGGAACTGGCAGGTACTTCTAAACGTGATGCTGATGTACAAAATAAATCCAGTGGATCAGCTGGTATGCATGAAGCGATGGGGGGGGAAGGCGAAGGTGATTATTTCGAAGATGATTGGTGGTATTTTTTCCAGGATGGTGGCTTTTATCATAAAGAGATGAGGCTTACCGGACTTCAGACTTTTGCCAGACATCTTACTCCTAAACAATATAATATTTCATATGTGGCCCAAGCTGTTGCTACTGGTGCGTTTTCTGCAGGACCGGCCCTTGTGGAAGAAATGTATTCTCCTGAAGTTTATGGAAAATCAACGCCAGCAAAATTTATCATAGGAGATTGATACTGAAGCTTTATTTAAAAGGATTTGGACTAGTTGGTATTGCTATTTCAGTGTCATATTTTATGTGGCTCTGTTACAGCTATAATATATTGGGTGAGTCCAAGATAAAAAACAGTATTCATATTCTTGATCGTCATAATAAGACGATGACCTTGGCATTAACGACCAGTGGGGATCGTTCTATTTTTATTCCACTTGCGGAAATCCCAGATACTGTTAAATGGGCATTCATAATTTCCGAGGATAAAAGATTTTATGATCATAGTGGAGTAGATGTTCTTTCTTTTTTTAGAGCATTATTTGATGGAGTTATCGGATTTCGTAAACCACGGGGAGCGAGTACGATACCGATGCAATATTCACGGATATTATGGCCACAGCTTTCGAATCTTTTTTTAAAGCCACTTCAGTGTGTAAAGGCCATTTCGCTCACTCAAAAATTATCCAAAGGTGCTCTTTTGGAAGGTTATTTAAATCTTATTCCATTTGCCAGACAAACTGCAGGTGTGGAAACAGGGGCCAGGCTTTTTTTTGGTAAATCTGTACGAGAGCTCTCTTTGGCCCAAGCAGCAATGCTTGCCGTAATCCCAAGAAACCCTAAAGCATATTCTTTGGCATCCAATCCTGAATCCATTATTAAAAGAAATAATCTTATAAATAAAATGTCCAAACTTGGTCTTTGGGATAATTTATCAATTGCCCAAGCGCTTGATGAACCTCTTAAGTTTGAAAGGGTTCGAGATGAAGTTTCGAGTTGGCATGTAATAAGAAATATCTTGGATAGAAAGCACGGTTTAATAGAAAATGGAAATATAAAAACTACTATTGATCTTAGTTTGCAAAGATTTGCCGAGAAATTGCTTTTTGAAGAAACAAGAAGAAATTCTTACAAGGGAGATAGTGGAGCTATTTTAGTTGTTGATAACAACGATGGTAGTATTTTAGCTTACGTGGGAAGTCCTGATTTTTTTAATCCGAAGTACGGCATGGTGGATAATACAATTGCTCTTCGATCACCCGGTTCTGCATTGAAACCTTTTCTTTATGCTCTTGCTCTAGAAAGAGGATATACCCTGTCCTCTGTTTTGCCCGATCTTCCAATATCTTTTAAAGTTCCGAGAGGTGTTTTTTCCCCAAGGAATTATAGTGAATCATTTTCAGGTCATAAACAGATACGTTATGCTTTGGCCAATTCGCAAAATATACCTGCTCTTTATATGGCTTCAGTTCTTGGAGAGGCATTGGTTTTAGAAAAACTTCATACCCTGGGTTTTTCTCATTTAACCAAGAGCGAAGATTTCTATGGAGTTGGCCTTGCTCTTGGAAATGGGGAAGTGACTTTGCAGGAGTTGGTAAAGGCCTATGTAACACTTGCCAGACTTGGAATGAGTATTGAACTAAAATATCTGGTAGATGAGCCAATCAAAAGACCCACCCGTATTTTTTCTGAAAAAATTGCCTATTTGATTTCCGAGGCACTCAGTGATCCTATTGCCAGATCAGAAGAGTTCGGCCGTGGTGGTTCACTTGAATTTGATTTTAAAGTTGCAGCGAAAACTGGCACTTCCAGTCAATATCGTGATCACTGGGCCGTAGGTTATACGGCTCAATTTACGGTAGGAGTGTGGCGTGGGAATGCGGATGGGCATCCTATAGCTTCTAAAATACCTGCAGCAATGAATGCTGGGGATATCATGCATGATGTAATGGTTAAGCTTTATGAATCAAAACAGGCAAGCTGGTTACATAGGCCTTCAGAAATTGTATCAAAAAGAGTTTGCAGTTTGAGTGGAGAACTTTCTGATCATGATTGTGAGGCCACTCGTGAAGAATTATTTGTTGTAAGCAATCAACCGAATAAAAAATGTCCCTGGCATAAATCGATGGTGGTAACCAATTGTGGTGGTGAGACTAAAAAAATTACTTATGTAGATCTTCCCTCGATCTTTTCGGAATGGGCCGAGACGGGAAATTTACCTACTCGGGACCGCCAACTTCAAAATATTTGTGGAATTGTTAAACCCAATAAAATAGAAGATAGAGAGACTCCCTTAATTGCAGAACCTCATGATGAGGCAATATATGCTTTTGATACCAATATTCCAATATCTCATCAACAGTTGAGAATAGTTCTGGATAATACTTTTAATGCCGGTCTTTTTCTTTATGTAAATGATCATCGCTATATAAAAGTCAATGGCAAACGAGAAGTGTTTTGGCCTATGAGCCGAGGAAAACATAAACTTGAGCTCAGGGATAAAGATGGAAAAACGAAAGATTTGGTTAGTTTTCGTGTTTATTAATTTTCAATTTGTTGTACCAAATGCATTTTCTTGTAATAAGATTTGTACCTACTCTTCTTGGAAGTGGCATGTACAAAGTAAACGTGCTGAGGATCATAAGAGAATAATCAAAAAATGTAATGAGCTTACTATGGAAGAGAAAGATCCAAACTCAAATTGTACTGTTTGCGAAGAGGATCAAAAAACTATTTTTTTAAAAGGACTTCCTCCATTTAAAATTTGTAAATATTATGAAAAAAAAATAACAAAAGCGCTCAAAAATGCAATCAGGAAGGGCTTTTTAATTAACACTATTACTGGTTACAGAGTGGGAAAATCTAAAGGCAGTATTGATGAAAGAGGATATCGCCAGGAGTTCAGTTTCCACTCTTTTGGTACTGCGATTGATATAAATCCCGGATTAAATGGTTTGTATGAAAATTGTGATATTCCAAATCCAGGATGCAAAAAATTATTGGGTGGGGTCTGGGATCCCCAAAGGCCGGGTACTATTACTCAAGATAGTATAATTTATAAAGAGCTTACTTCAATTGGATTTAAATGGGGCGGAGAAATTGCAGGCAAGCAAAAAGATTTTATGCATTTTTCCTTGGTGGGGTATTGAATTTCTGTGAAACTTTTCAATTGTAAAAAATTGAGTATGACCATCTCTTCTTGAACAATTTCTTCTCTTAAATCTTGAAGCAATCTATTACAAATCAGGTCATACCTATTTTGTATAAAAAGAATTTTGTAGTTATCAGGGACAAAAAACCACTCTTTGCAGTGGAATGTAAAACAGGTGAAAGGCAGATCGCTCCCTCTATAAAATACTTTAAAGAAGGAAGAAATATTCCCAAATTCTATCAAGTACACTTAGGCATAAAAGATTATGGTAATGAATTGATAACGGGGAGAGTCTTGTCCTTTGCCACATTTTGTTCTGAGCTTAAGTTACCTTGAAATTATACGAATTATAAGTATGGGGGTTATACTGCGAAATATTTTAACGAAGAGGCCTCTGAATATCACATTATAGTTGCGGGTAGTTTACTTGGCGTGGCCATTAACAGAGAGAAACACTCTTTTCCTGTTGGAAATGTAGAAACCATTACGATGTATCCACTCTCTTTTGAAGAATTTTTAATGGCGTTAGATAAAAATAGATTGATGCAAGAAATTCAAACTTGCTTTAATGAGATTCGCCCAATGCCTTTAGCTCTTCCCCAAGAGGCGATGGAGCTCTATAAACTGTATATCATAATTGGCGGCATGCCTGCTTGTGTTAGAGAGTATGTAGAGACTCGCAAGCTCCTGGGTGTGCCAGAAATTCAAAATAATATTTGTAACTGCTCACCCATTATTTGCAAATTTTCCTGACATCGCAAGCCCAATTGCTTGAAGAGCCGAGTATCCTTGATATCTCATGGATTTTATATAACTGGTAATTCTTGCATATGCTTGTGCCATTT
>Ga0208958_1000170_pt1 | contig 83916 bp, 101 predicted proteins | sample RifOxyB1_FD_184032 | JGI IMG/M metagenome (GOLD analysis project Ga0208958, IMG submission 184032) | Soil microbial communities from Rifle, Colorado - Rifle Oxygen_injection B1 (SPAdes) | ecosystem: Environmental > Terrestrial > Deep subsurface > Rock core/Sediment | place: Rifle, Colorado...
CTATCTTTTTAATTAGAGAAATTAAATTAGTTTTACGTCGGGACTGACAGAATTCGAATAATGAAATAATAAAAACAGTTGAATAGAAGTAGCAATTAGGAACTAATTGCTACTTGGGATGTAGCCTCTCCAAAACTTTTTTCAATAATTCCTGAGCTTTCCACCTAAACTCCCACCAATTTTTCCCTTCAGGCCAGCCGTCAACAACATAATAATCGCCGCCCTTCAATTTCGTAACTCTAATTCTTCTTTTATCGCCGTCAGTCATCTCCGCAGATTCTCTGTCTAATACTCTCCCCCCGCCGCCCAAATGATATTCCCGCATCCCAAAACCAAGATACTCATTAATAACTTCAAGTGCATAACCAACATAAGGCTCATCACCCCATTTAGTTCTCGTATTTAATTTCAATATTTTTCTATTGTTTGAATTTCCCATTTGTGCAGGGACACAGAATCAGCGCCTCCAATACAAAACGCAGCGAATTAATAAATATTTATATTCAAAATTATTATTCAATCAATCAACATAAAATTCTAGGAAATTTCTGTTATCATGAAATATTCGGAAATTAGCCGAAGGCTAATTTCTCGATTCTATCACACTAACCACCTCTCCCAAAATTAATTTCTCAATTCTTTCCGTTAATTATTCTCTTTCCAAAAGATTAATACTAATTATCTAATTTCCCTAAGTATTCTTTGATTCGTTCAATCGTCTGCGGAATCAAAAATTTTTCAATCTTCATCTCAAACAATTCCGACAAAGGAGCAAACTCCGAAATCCGATATTTATTTTCCTGCTTGTCAACCAGCATCGAATCCCTGAGTCTTTTCAGTTGTCGTCGGATATTCGACTCCGCCAATCCCCGCGCCTCCAAAGAATTTTTTTTCCGAAGCTCTTCAACCAAATCCCGAATCTCAAAAGAATTCAGCCATTTTTTCCCCAGTCGCGCATCTTCCAAAATCATCAACATATCGACGACAATATCCCTCGAATCTCCTGGCTGCAGCAGCCCCAAAGAAAGGCAAACTTTCCGAACCAACTCCCTCTTCGAAGAATCATACGGCTTCTCATATTTCCGAAGAGTAATCTCACCCAAAGGCAAATCTTTTACCATCTTTTTTACAGAATAACTATTATTATAAAGGTTACTAGAAATTATAAAACATGAAAAATCTTTTTTTTGATAGGTGTTGGTATAATCCGGAAAGAGACGGAACACTAAAAGAATATTTAACAGTACACAACGGACTTTCTTGTTTCCCGTTGTTTAAAGGATACGCCCAATTCAAAATGTTAGTCGACGAAGGATACATTCTTCCAGAATTTACTTCAATTAGATTAATGTGGAATACAGGAAGAGACGACGAGCATTTCATAGTAAATGAGCAATTTCAATTAGAAGGGTGTGATGGTCTGATTCATCACGCAGGTCGTCCAGGAATATTTGACCCAGAAGAATTTCTTGAAAGAAAAGAACTTCCTCCGTGGGAAGCTCAGCACCTTAATCCTTATCCCGAAAAGAGGAAACAACAATCATTATAAACTCTTCGCATCTAAACAAAAAATGGAACTCGTCGCATTTCTCGGTGATGATAAAGAAAATTGGGGGCAAGTCACAGCTCTGATAAATCGCATGCCCGACGTAGAAAAAATAATCCTTGTAAAAAACAAATCCTCCCCGAATTTTCCGAAAACAGAAAAATGCAAATTAATAGAAATAGATTCAACCCAGCCGCTGGCAGAATTAAAATCGCAATTACACTCCTTATTATCAAAAGAAATCTCAAAAGAATTTGAAGTCTCGCTCTCCTTAGCATCAGGAAACGGCAAAGAACACATGGCTCTTATCTCCGCATTGCTCTCAGTTCCCGTCGGAATAAAATTAGTTGTTTACTCAAAAAAAGGAATTGAATTCTTAACCTAATTATTTCTTTTCAAACTCTCTAGACCTTGCAACCAATTCAGAACTAGATTGTATTTTTTCTCCCAACCCATGAATAATTTCAATTCCCAATTCGTTGCATGTTGGCGTTTCAGGCATCTCATAGGCAAACCTGTCTCCGCCCTTAGCAAAAATATTCGCGCCGTATTTTTCATGCACAGCCCGGATAGATTTTATAACAGATTTATCTTCGTCTATCGAAATAAAAACATCATCTACGCACGCCAGAGCTTTGACAATTTCAGCTCTCTCTTTCAAGGGCATGAATTCATATCCTTTTTTCAAACGAGCTTGTTTATCATTATTCACAATCACAATTAATTTTCCATTTTCCCCTGCAATTTCTTTTGCCAGTTGTAAATGCTCAATATGCCCGATGTGCAGGGGATCAAAGTAACCCGAAGCAATAACAATTTTTCCTTCTTTTTCTGTTTTATCCATTTGCTCTAATTTAGAAAAATCCCACAACCCACCGGCTCATCATCAATAGCAATATCGCTATAATAAACCAAGTAATAAACTTGTAAGCTCTCTTCCCCCAAACCTCCCTCCCAGTAATCCCCCAAATCGTCAGATAAAAGAATCTCCCGCCGTCGAGAATTCCAAGAGGAAGCATGTTAAACAAAGAGATAGCTATCGAAATAAAAACAATCCACCACAAAACAAAATAAACAAACCAGCCTATCTCGCCAATTGTCGACTCATAAAAAATAAACGGATCTTTAACTTTAGAAACAAAAGGCATGACATACTTTAACGAGCCGGCAGAATCGTCAAGAGGAATAATTCCAATCCCCAAAAACGCATCTCCTTCTCTTTCATCTAATTCAACAATATGCTCAACTTTCTCAGGAGTCACGTCTCTGATTCCAGTTTGTTTGACAGTCACAATTTTAACTTCATCGCCGGGAGAATGTGATTTAATCGCCCCCGCTAATTCCTCATAGCTTGTTATTTTCACGCCGTCAAATTCAGTTATCGCGCTGCCAATCGGTATCCCTGCCCGAAGAGCAGGCGAGTCATCGTAAACAATTGCCAAACCATTCTTATCAGAAATCTCGCCAAGGTCCAGCGAACTGTAATATGTTTCATTGTTATAAATTATTTTAGTCAAAAAAAGCCCGTTGGAAACAGATTCAACTGAAGTAGCGTCGTCTAAATTAATCTGGGAAAGAGCATAAGTATTAAATTTCATTCCAGCAGGCGCGAAAGCGCTGACAAAAAACAGCCACATAACCAGGGCAAAAATAATTCCGACAATCAAATTAGCAAAAGTTCCTGCAGCAAGAATCGAAAGTTGTGGAAATTTCTTGGCTTTCTCCATCTGCTTCTCGTCCTGTTCGACAAACGCACCCAAAATCGGTCCAAGAAAAGCAAAGCCAGTTGATTTAATTTTAATCTTGTTCAATCGTGCAAAAATTCCGTGGCTGAATTCATGAGGCACGACAGCAATCAAAAACGCAATAATAAAAGTTGTGAAATACAACGGAGGAAGAACCGTGCTGTATCCAAAAATATCTGGGGCATAAGGCAATAAAAGCATCACAGGCGGTCCGCTAACAACCTCGGAAAACGCGTCAAACAATTTAAAATAAATATACGTCTGTTCTACCAAAAGCCACAAAACAGCAGCCATCAGGAAATATCCGACGACAACAATCACATACTGTATCGGCTTTAAAATTTTTGCAAATCTCTTTGAGAAAGTATCAATAATTTTCATTCCAAGTTTCGTCTTGTAAAGAACCATCCCACCTTGTTTTTCTAGTTTATCAATTTTTTTGTTAAAAATATAAGCCAGAATAAGACAAAACGACCCAAGTAAAAAGAAGTCAAATCCATATATCACATTAATTTGTTTCCAGAAAAATAATGGACTAGAGATTAATGCAATAACTGCGATTTGGAGCATAATTAAAATATAAACATATGCTATTCGGCTATCTTTAGCGATTCTTTCTTTAACTCTATTAATATAAAAAAAAGAAACGATAAAAGCTATTACAATAAACGTCAAGAAATAACTTTTAGAAAAAGTTTGACTTATTCCAAGCTTATTCAATAAAAAAGTAAAACCTCCACTAACTACAATGCTAATTAAAACAATATACTTCAAAAACTTAAAAAAATTTTTTTGATTTTCTTCTTCATTCTTTTGTTTAGTCATATTAAAATTATTTATTTCTTTCTCACAGGTCTCAACGCCCTTCCGCCGCATCGAGGGCATTTAACTTTTCCAGTCACGACTCTCACAGACTGGCTTCGAATTTTCTTGTTGCATTTTTTGCAGACAAAAACATCGTGAAACATTCTCTTCTGCGCAACAGGTATTTTTGTTCCCATTTTAGTTGTTAACTCTCCTTATTTGTCCGAATATTAAATCATATACTTCAGAAGCTTCAAGCTTTCCTTCAGGCCCATCCATTCTCCTGAATAAGTATACCAGGTCTCCGCCAAAGTTATCCCATCTTTCCATAACTTCTCCTCTCTGTCTTAAAAATGTAGTGCGAAAATTAAATCTTTCTTTGCGAGTTAAATCTTCTCTTGTGTAGCACTTGCCTAATTTTACTACCATTTACAAAACCCTCATAATTTTCTTCTCGCCTTCAACATCCCAGTATTCAACCTGTTTCTCGACGGCAATCGCATCTTTTAATTCTTCTCCGAAAGCAACATCAATCGTCTCGTAGCTTTCCAAATCCATGATAGACGCAGTTCCCTCTCCAACGCTCAAAACCTGCGCTTTTTTCTTTTCAATCAAAGGAACGTCAAATCTTTCAGCTCCAGACACAGCAAGAATTTTTTTCTTGTCGCTAAAAACTCCAATCGCTTCTATTCGGCATTTAGCAGCGCCGTGCTTTCCCGACTTGGACTTGTCGTTCGACCTGACAGTGTACGCCTCTCCGTCAATCATAATTACAGAACCTGATTTCGCCTGCGTCGCGTCAATTAATTTCAAAACCATAATTCTTCTTGACAAAAAGCATTTATAAACTTTCTGATAAACTTCTTATAAAATTCTAAAACATTCATTAAATCATAGAAGTCATTAAAAACTAAAGAGAGAATGATAATTCATGGATGATAGCGAAAAAATACAACATCGAGATTATACAGCTAAAAACGGAAGAATAAGCGCGCAAGTAAGTTTGGATGTTGCAACTTATAAAAAAGGATTAATTCAATCGTATGATTGGAAAGCAGAATTCTATACAGAACAAATTTGGCAGAAAGATAAGGAGGGTATGCGTGTTACTTATCGGTATAAAGATCTCAGTTCAGCAAAAAGTTTTTTTGATAGATTAACAAGCGCTGCAAAAGGAATTGAAATGATGCTGGCGCCGGTTACAGGGCATAGCTGGAATGCCGAATCAGCCAGAGAAGTTATAGGTTGTATTATTCAACTAGAAGAGCAAGTAAAAGGATTCGTCACAGAATTGCAAGAACAAGAAACACGAAAAATGAAAGAAGAAGGATTTTCTTGTACAAGAATTCTCGATTATGTAGATGGCGAAGCAGAATAATTTCAGCACCCAATTAATTTAAAAACCTTCTTTTTCATTCTGACCCATGCCAGAACAAACAAAGAAAAAAGATTTCGTAGAAATAAAATTCACAGGAATAGCAAATAACAAAATCTTCGATTCAAATATAGAAGAAGACCTGAAAACCCTCGACGAAAAAGCAAAACCGCAGAAAACAATCGTCTGCATAGGCGAAGGAATGGTTCCTCTCGGCTTGGACAAAGAACTGGAATCAAAAGAAATCAACAAGCAATACGAAATAACAATCCCCCCAAAAGAAGCATTCGGTCCAAGAAGAAAAGAGTTAATAAGAATAATTCCCATGAAATTATTTCTGGAGCAAAAAGTAAATCCTCAAACCGGAATGGTTTTCACGTTAGACAATCAACTAGTCAAAATCTTGGCAGTCTCCGGCGCAAGAGTCACAGTCGATTTCAACAACCCTCTAGCAGGCAAAGACCTAACCTATAAATTCAAAATCATCCGCGTTCTCTCGGAAAAAGACGAAAAAGAAAAAATAGAAGAACTATTGCAATTCTTCCTAAGATTCAAGCCCGAATTCGAAATCAAAGAAGGCAAGGTAATCCTAAAAGGTCCAAAAGGATTTGAAATGTTTATCAACGCCCTCAAGGACAAATTCAAAGAATTAATTAATAAAGAATTAGAATTCCAGGAGCTGTCAAAAGAAGAAATGGAAGCCAAAATAAAAGAACACAAGCATAACCACGAAGAGCACGAACATACTCATTAATCCTGCCATACAAATTCTTTTAAACGCCAAAAACCTTAGTAATTCATGCCCGAAATCTTCATAGAAAAAGAGGAGTCCAAGAACCAGGCAATTGACGAAGAACTGGAGTCTTTGCTGCAAAAACAGTCAACAAGAGTAAAGGTAATTGGATGCGGCGGAGGCGGTGGAAACTGCGTTTCAAGAATGAAAGAAACAGGAATAAAAGGTTGCGAAATAATCGCGGTAAACACAGACGCCCAGGACTTGCTTTACACAAACGTCGATACAAAAATTCTGATTGGAAGAGAGTTAACACACGGATTAGGCGCAGGTTCAAATCCAAAAGTAGGTGAGCAGGCTGCAAGAGAATCAGAGCAGGAAATAAGAAAGAAAATTGCAGATTCAGACATGGTTTTCATAACTTGCGGATTAGGCGGAGGAACAGGAACAGGCTCAGCGCCGGTAATAGCAGGAATAGCAAAAAAAGCAGGCGCATTAACAATCGGCGTCGTGACTCTTCCGTTCACAGTTGAAGGCCAGAAAAGAATTGAAAATGCTCAATTGGGCTTGGAAAAACTCGCGGCAGTTACAGACACGCTTATAGTAATCCCCAACGACAAGCTAATTGAAATCGCCCCAGAACTTCCAATCCACACAGCATTCAAAGTCGCAGACGAAATCTTGACAAATTCAGTAAAAGGAATAACAGAATTAATCACCAAAGCCGGATTGGTAAATCTTGATTTTGCAGACGTAAAAGCCGTGATGAACAACGGAGGAGTTTCGCTGATTGGAATCGGCGAGTCAAACTCGCAAAACCGCGCAAAAGAAGCAGTTGAAAGAGCAATTTCAAATCCATTATTAAACGTGGACATCACAAATGCGCAGGGAGCGCTGGTAAATATAATCGGCGGAAACGACATGTCTCTCGACGAATACAACAAAGTAATGAAAATTATCGGCGACAAAATCGCACCCGATGCAAAAATAATTTCCGGAGCCCAAATCTCGGCAGACATGGAAAACACTCTGAAAGTTTTGCTGATAGTCACAGGCGTGAAATCCTCCCAGATAATCGGCGGCGTCGATGTTTTCTCAAGCAAGGATTCTCTCGAAGAAGAATTAGGCATTGATTTTGTCAAGGAATAATTTTAAAAACACCCTTTCTCTAATCTAAACATGGGAAAAATAATATCCTTCATCCTCCAATCCAAGAGAGTCTGGCATATCCTGAGAAAGCCTTCAAGTTTTGAATTCAAGACAGTTGCGAAAGTTTCGGCAATAGGTATTCTTATCATCGGCGCGCTCGGATTTGCAGTTTCCGACGCAGTTAAAATCCTCTCAAGAATTTTTGGTTAGTAAACAGTTTAATTTTTCTCCGTATTAATCGTCTATTATTAGTTATCAAAATATTCGGAAATTAGCCGAAGGCTAATTTCTCGATTCTATCGCACTAACTCTTCTTCGTCTGACAAAAATAAAAACATTAAAAAAGCCAGATTTCTCTCATCTTGCATGGGGTCGTAGTCCAGCTTGGTCTAAGATTCGAGGTTTGGGACCTCGCGACGCAGGTTCAAATCCTGCCGACCCCATCTCCCTTCTAAAATTTTGTTAAGCGCATCAAACTTATATCTATTAGAAAAACCAATTAAACCAAAGTAATCTTTCAAGCTCTCTCTATAGACTCTAACTAAAAATAAATCTTTTCTCTTTGGCTCTCTAATTTTTCGAGACATTTTATACCTTATTCCAAACCTATCAAATATTCTTCCTAAATTTTTTATTAATTGTTCAGAAACACATCCGCAAGAAACATTGCTGACTTCAACAAAACCATCGGTATCCATCAATCCGCGCGCAAACCCTATTAGAAATTTATCGTCGTAAGAGGCTAATTCGTGCTTTAATCTGACTGAGTAGGTCTTTTTGTTTTCCCAACTTAAAAATTTTCTAATAAACTCTGAATAATCTTTAGAATTAACTAAAACTTCAATAGCACCGCCCTTTACATTTTTAATTAAAAACGGATTAAGCTTCAAATTTTTTAATAAATCTATTAAATATTCGCTATAAGCGAGGTCTTTAGATAAGGATAAACTATACCGGACTTTATGATGGGAAGATCTTCCATGTTTAGAAACATAGTAAGAACCATCGCCTGCAAAAGCCCCCATAAGTTCACCTAATTTTTCTTCTGTTAAATTAGCAACAAATTTTTCCTTGCGTCTTGGTCTGAATTTTCTTGTATTATAATAAATAGTCGTAATCCCAACATCTAATATTTTGGATATCTCTCTCAAACTTTTTCCTTTAAGCACCAAACACTTTATTTTTTCCTTGTCCTCTTTTGAAATTCTTTGATATCTCTTTCTCTTCATCAAAGCATAAACACACAATGGTTTATATATTTTTAGACCCCGGTTCAAATAAGAGTTAATCTTTCTCTTTCGTTAACTTAATCTTCACCCCAACAAAACCATAAACTCCGTCAAAATCAACATTTGCATTTCTGGTAAAATTATCTGTAAAATTATATCCCGCCGAACCAATAATTGAAACTCTGTCGTTAATAGGAATCTCCCCGAATAATCCTGCATTCAAACCCCAGCCGAAAAGTTCATCAGAAGTTTTTTGTTTAAACTCCCCGAGCCCTCCAATCATATCATACTCGCAATAAAATAATTCTCCCCCAAGTTCAAATCCCCAATTTTTAGAAAAAGGCGCATATTTCAAACCAGTGTTGACTCCGTTAAAACTTCCTCTTCCAAATCCTTCAAAAACAGGATGCGCCGCGCCAACTTCTCCTTTATTGTAATCAACGCCAAAATAACTTTCAAATTTTCCACCCAAATCTATTTTTCTATTAAGCCTTGCTCTTCCCAAAGGAATTATTCTGTCAGCCTTAAATCCTCTAAAACTTCCCGAAACTTGTCTAGCGGCAATTCCTTCCTCATAACTGTCTGGTTTTATTCTATCAGCTAATTCACCGCACCCGCATGCAAACCCAATTAATCCAACCGCCAAACTTCTTCCAATTATCTTCATTCTCATATCTTTCTCTCAAGCGAATAGTTTAAAAACCTTCTTGACAAAAAACAAGCATGGGAAGAAAAACAAAAAAATCCAAAGCATTCGGAAAATTCGGCGCAGGTTTCGGCGTCAACATTAGAACGAAATATAACAAAGTAGAATCCTCGCAGAGAAAAGCCCAAAAATCTCCTTTCCACCCAACAGGAAAAGCAAAGCGATTAGCGTCAGGAATTTGGAAATGCAAAAAAACAGGACGAATTTTCGCAGGCCCCGCTTACTCCTTGGAAAAAATCGAATAATTTAAAGATATTTCCCGTCCTTCTTATAATTAAAATATTTCACCACCTCAAACCAAACCACACTTAATCCCGCTGCCCCGAATGCAATCAAACCATCCATCAAGTGTAGCTGTTCAAATTTAAAAACCCCTCTTAAAACAGGAACATACAGCGACAATCCTAAAAATATCAAAGCCCCCAAAGCAACAAACCAAAACGCTTTATTTTTTTCAAAAACAGTTTCGTAAATCGGCTTCGACATCGATCTGCTGCTGAGAATTAAAAGAAGATTAGAGAATATAAGGGTGCAAAAACTCAGCGCCCGCGCCTCGCTTTCATTATTAGTCAATCTCAAAGTCAAATAAAAAACCAAAGCAACAACGAACAGCATAATCAATCCCTGCAAGACGCTAAAAACTAAAGTATTCTTATTAAAAATTTTCTCGCGCGGATTTCGCGGCTTTCTCGACATGATATTTTTTTCTTCTCTTTCAGCTTCAAAAACAATTGAGCAAGTAGGGTCAATTATTAATTCCAAAAACAAAATATGGACTGGCAGTAAAATAAGAGGCCATCCGAATATAAGCGCAAGAACAGTAATTCCAGCTATTGGAATATGCATGGACAAAACATAAGCCATCGCTTTTCTGATGTTGTCGAAAATTCTTCTTCCCATTTTAATTCCGTCAACAATCGACGTAAAATCATCATCTAAAAGAACAACCGAAGACGCCTCTCTTGCGACATCAGTTCCGCGCGAGCCCATCGCAATGCCAACACTGGCTGATTTTAAAGCAGGAGCGTCATTGACTCCGTCTCCAGTCATCGCGACAATTTCACCGTTTGATTTTAACGCATTGACTATCCTGAGCTTTTGTCGGGGAACAACTCTCACAAACAAGTTGACTTCCCTAATTTCTTTTTTCAATTGCTCGTCGCTCATTTTTTCTAATTCAGCTCCAGTTATGAATTTTTTAGGGTTCCTAAGCCCAATTTCCATCGCAATATTTTGTGCTGTCCCTGGATAATCTCCGGTAATCATAATGACTTTTATCCCCGCGTCATAACATTCCTTAATTGCTTGAGGAACAGTCGGCCTGACAGGATCTTCAAAACCAACTAACCCCACAAATTCAAAATTAAAATCGTGCTGGTTTTCTGGCAGATTCCCCGCAAATTTTGCAACACCTATTGCTATCACTCTTAATCCCGAATGCGAAAATTCTGTTGCTTCTTTTAATATTTTTTTCTTCTCCCCAATTCTTAAATGGCACAAATCAATAATCGCTTCCGGCGCCCCTTTCGCAGCAACAATATGTTCAACTTTATTTGGCCTGTCCCAAACATGCGAAACCGCCAGCAAACCATCGTGTAAAGGATATTCTTTAAGCAGATGCCAGGTTTTATGAATAAACTTCTCTTCATTTCCCCGAGACAATTCCTTCAGCGCTTTTTCCATCGGATCAAAAGATTCTTTCTGGCTAGCCAATATTCCGTATTCAATAACGTCGTGAAACTCGCGCGGAATTTTATTTTTCCCGTCAATAAAGAAAATTTTATTTTCTTGATACAATCTTTTTACAGTCATTTTATTCTGGGTAATAGTTCCCGTCTTGTCAGCGCACAGCACCGTCGTAGAGCCAAGTTCTTGTATCGCCTGCTGCCTCCTCGTTAAAACATTTTTCTTGGACATTCTCCACGCGCCAAGTCCAAGGAATAAAGTTAAAACAACGGGGAACTCTTCTGGAAGAATCGACATCGCAAGAGTTATTCCAGATAAAAAAGCGTCCAGCCAGTTCTTCCTTAAAACCCCGTATGCTATAACCACCGCCGCGCACAATATCATCCCATATATAGCAAAATATTTTACAATGGACTTTGTCTCTTTCTGAAGATTTGTTTTTTCAATTTTTATTTCTTTCAGGGATTTTCCAATTTTTCCCATCTCAGTTTCAATTCCGATTTTTTTGACTATAGCAATTCCTCTTCCGCTTACAACTAATGTCCCGCTAAAAACAAAAGGAGTATTTTCTCCGCCAGGCGCCTGCATCACTATGCTTAAATTGTCTGTGTGTTCTTTCCTGACAACTGCTGATTCTCCTGTAAGCAAGCTTTCGTCAGTGCAAAGATTAGTGGAAGCCACAACAATTGCATCAGCCGGAACCCTGTCTCCTTCAGACAAAATAACAACGTCATTTTCAACAACTTCTTTTCCGGGAATTCTTCTGCTGACTCCTCCTCTGACAACGAGCGCCCGCGGGCTCGACAAATCTCTCAAGGCATCTAAAGATTTTTCTGTTTTGTTTTCCTGATAAATAGTTATCGTGATTATTACCGCAACAAAACCCAAAAGCATGAACGATTCTTTAACATCTCCGAGCATTAAATAAAAAATCCAGCAGGCGATAAGCAAGAGAAACATCGGCTCTTTGAAAACTTCTAAAACAATGCCAAAAAAATTTTTCCTCTTCTCCCGAGGAAGCTCATTGTATCCGTATTTCTTTATTTTTTCATGAGCTTGTTTCTCGCTTAATCCCTCTAGATGCATCGAACTTAGCGTTTCTGTAATGCTTTGCATTTTCCCTCTCTATTCTCTGTTGAAAAGAGTTTATAAAATTAGAGTCCATCTCTCAATTAAGCAAAACCCTTAAATATCTCAAAAACAATTCTCCCTCGATAAAAGGAGGTAATATGATAGACAAAAACAAATGCGGCTTGGCTCTCGGTTTATTCTTCGCAATTGTTCACGCTGTTTGGGCGCTGGCAGTTGCAATAATTCCCGGCAGTTTGCAATCATTTTTGGACTGGATATTCGCTCTGCACTTCGTAGCACCCGTATGGAGTTTAACAGCGTTTAATTTCGTCAATGCAATCCTTCTAGTGATAGTAACATTCATCACAGGTTATATTCTAGGATGGGTTTTCGCATGGGCGCACAACTTGTGCCACAAGAAATAAATTTATTTTATTCTTCATTTTTATTATTTCAAACCAAGCTAAATGCTTTTCTAAAAAGATGCAGAAGTTATCGATATAATTGTAATATCGCAAAATCGACGAGAATGCGAGTCGATTGAGCAAAGCAAATTAGGCTAAATTTAATCTCTATTCTTCACTTTTCTTTCTTTTAATTACTTTAACCGCAGCATTTTTTCCAGCTCTCGCAACCATTACGCCTTTCTTAATCAGCAATTCATAAACAGTGAAAAACACAATTATCGAACCGGCAATTGCCGAAAATATAATTGCATAATCTTTGACAATATTTATCGTCGGAATCGCCTTCGCCGCGTCTAGCTTGTCCTTCTGGTATTCATATTCTTCTATGGCCAGCTTCAAATTCGAATTGGCATTTCTCAAATTTCCGTCGAGAACACTCGCTTCAGCAGTTCTCAAATATTTCTTCAAGTCATCAAGCGAAATTTTAGAAGTATCATACCCGTTATCTTTTTTATCAGAAATTTCCAGTTCCAGCGAAGCATATCTTCCTTTCAATTCTTCAATCTGCTGTGAAACATTTTCCAGTTCAATTCTTTCCTTTTCAGCGTCGGTAACATCTTCCTCGTCGGGATTTTCTACAGTTATATTCTTGTAAAATATCTCTCTGTCAACTCTCAAAGTTAAAGTCACATTCCCGCTTTCTTTTAAATTTCCATAAACCATTATGTAGGACTTTTCTCCAGGAGCGAGAGAATCCGCCGGAACAATATCATAACTCGAATACCCTCTCCCTGAAACAAACGCTATCAGATTATTAATCGTCTCGTTCCCGTCATTTTTTATTTGTATATTAAACTGGACATCTCCTATTTTAGTTTCCGTCGGGAAAAAATTAACCAGAGAAATTCCAGTTGATTCAGTTGAAGTCTCAGATTCTTCTGCGTAAACAGTCCCAATTAAAAATAATGAAATAATCAAGCACAAAATAAATCTCCTTTTCCAACTTGCTTGGAAAACGAAGGTTGTGTATTCGCATCCTCTTTTCATCATATCACAATTCAGAAAGCAAGGAATATAAACCTTTTCAAACAATCTGCCAATATGCTCTAGTTAAAACACATTGCGTCGGCGGAGTTTCTTCGCATCCCAATCCGCAAGGATCATAATCTGAAGCGCGCTGATTCGGATAGTCATCACAAGAATCAACTAGTGTACAAGTTGAACACGTTGATGCCTGCCACGAACATTTTACTAATTCCCCATCACAATCATAATGGCCATTTGAATAAGCATTAGTTCCATCATCAGGAAACCACCCACATCCATAATTCGCTCTGTACGTATCCCACATTTCTTCACTAAAATCTGACCAGCTTCGATCAGAATCCGGGTAAGGACCTTCCTCTGATAAAGCCCACATATATCTGTCTTGGTAATCAAACAAAGCGCTATTGTTCCATTCGTCTTTTATATCAAGAACCAACGAGGCCAACAGCCATCCATTCCAACTAGATGTTGTGCTGCCTTGCCTATAAGGCCCAATCCAACTAGGATTATCTCGCTCTGGGTATTGAACATGCGCGCCACCATACTCCGGCAACCCTTTATGTTCATTCTCATACGCTCTTATATAAAATGTTGAAGCCCCAACAACTGGAATCGTATTCCAACTCTCAGATAAGTTAGCTCTAAAAGGTGGAATTAAACCCGCCCATTTCGCGTCATCTGCTTCAATATATCTTATTTGCCCCGCACCAACACCATCAATTATTTCAATATAATTTCCTCTCAAGTTTGTATAACTAGGAATACTACCAACAATAAAATAATCTGGACCGAATTCTGTTATTGTAATTTTCTGGATATTATGCTCAAGATCAATGTCTGATTGACTCACATAAAAAGTTTGAGAATCCTCCCCGAATAAATTTTGTTCAGGAAAATATAATTTGCCAATATTTTTCATATTAGATTCACCAAGCATAAGTCCCGCAAATAAAATCGGGAATTTTCTTCCAGAAGCATGTCCCCCATCTTGTGGCCATGCGCCTCCATTTTTAAGAATCCAATAATGATCAATCCCGTTTTGAATTAATGCGTTTCTTACAGTACTTTTATCAGAAGCGTCTTTGTCTAACAGCAAAAAACACGCAGCCTCTTGAACATCATTAGACAACTCTCTTCCATAATTTGCCATATTATCGACCGGAAAAATGTAGATTCCACCTGTTTGATTTAAATGATCTAGCCATACTCTATTAATTGTTGGAAGAATAATATTTGCTTCGGGAGTGCTTACAACAGACGGCAAATTAGGCAATTCAAAATTTGTTTGCGATTCTATGTAAATTGTCTTTGTGTCTCCAACATAAGCTGGCCTAAATGAATCTACTGGAGGAACTTCTGCCAGGCAAGTTAATACAACTGCAGATTTAAGATACGATGCAGTAGGCCTTGCTGCGCCTTCTGGCCAGCTCTCAGAAGAAACAAGGGAAACACCAGGATTTAAAATAAATGGAAAGTCAATCCGCTCTGAAGAAGCCCATGATCCCGCACGTTGGTCAAAAGATTGTTTTCCAGGCATCGGATTTGCCATTGAGCCACTCCTCAAGGATCCACTCACCTCATAAGGCGCAGGATCCACACCTATCACATTCACAATCCCTGTAACCGAATCAATCTTCACCCAATAATCTCCATTCACAAAAGTCCCGCATTCATACGGCTTGTCAAAGAACCAGGTTATCCCATACTGCGAAATATTATTCCCGACTGTAACACCACCAGCGCACTCCGCAGAAACACTTCCCAATAAACTAAATAAAAAGATCAAACTAAAAAATAACATAGCCCTCTTTATCATATCACAATTCAGAAAGCAAGGAATATAAATCTTTTCAAAACGCCGAATGATATTATAAGAATATCAGAATATTTGCATTAATCAAATTTCCAAAACCATACAGCCAGAAACATGAAGTGAATAATACGAATTCAAGATAATTATCTGCGATAGATTCTGTTCTCTTACCAAAGCGCAAAAGTTTATATACCATTATTCTCGCACATTTTTATGAGAAGATACAACCCTCTAATCAAAGGCGCAATAATCACAGCATTACTCGGAAGTCCATTGATAGCAAGACAATCATCACAACCATCGTATTTAGAAAATCAAACCCAATATCAAACTAATGACTTCAAAAAAGACTCAGATAAAGTTCTGTTAGCAAGAATGCTTTACGGAGAAACAGGCGGAAGACTTTCCTTGGAAGAAACAGTCGCGATAGCAAACACAGCAGTAAGACGTTCAAAAGACGGAAAAAAATGGAACGGCGAAACACTCAGAGACTCAATTCTCGCGCCAAAACAATACAGCTGTTTTAATTCAAACGACCCAATGCTGCGACTATTAAAAAATCCCTATGCAAATAACAAAACAGGTTTCGACAGATGCTTGGAAATAGCAGAGGGAGTTCTCAACGGAAAATACCAGGACACAAGCAAAGGCGCAACCCATTATTTCAATCCGAAAAAAGCCTCCCCGCCGTGGCAAAAATCAATGCAAAAAATCGGACATCTCAAAACACCCAAAGGACAAAGCGTCCACGTTTTCTACAAAGAATCGCCGCAAAAAGCCAAGAAAAAATAATTAAAATCTTAATTCTAATCTTGGTACATAAAATACCAATTATATGGTATTTTCCACATAGAAAAATATATAAATACCAATTATCTGGTAAAAATATGGAATTGGATTATTTTATCAAGAAAGGATTAGCAAATAAGATATTTGAAACCGAATTACAAAGATACACAGACTTTTTTGCTAATTCCTACAAAGAAAATCTTGAGCACTGCAAATTTGTCTTAAACACTTTTCCAAGATGGAGCATTATCTCCGGCTATTATGCAATGCACGACATAACAAAATTATTTCTTGTAAAAAAATTTCAAATCAAGATAGACGCAAAAGTTCATAAGACAGTTATAAAAATAATGGAGACAATTACCAAAGACAAGGAAACATTGAAACTTCTTAAGATTGGCTACGAAGAATTTACAAAAATGGCTGCAGACCTTGTCGAAGCAAAAGGACACAGGCAAAAAGCGCAGTATTACACGGGTTCCGAATTCATGAAAGAAAAATACAGGGAAACTGCCGGCGATTTCCTAAAAAATACAGTTCTTCCATATTTGGAAAAAATAAAAAATCTCTAAAATGATATCAAACATATTTGACAAAAGCGTTGTAAAACTAATTTCTTATTTTCTAATCAGCCCGGGCAGCAGGTACACAAGAAAGGAACTAAAAGAAAAAACTGAAATGAATAATCTTCCTCTTGATAATCTTCTGACAAAACTTCTTTCTCTTAGAATTCTAAACAAAAAAAACAATCTCTATCAATTCTCGTCGGAAAACGAAGCTTTCTTAGAAATACTTGAAAAGATAAAACAAGAATACAAAGAATTCGGCGTTCCATATAGGATATTCAATATTCTGGTAGAGACAGCAGAAAAATTATCAAAAAATAAATCAGTAAGCTCAGCCGTATTATTTGGAAGCTACGCAAAATTAGTCCATACAGAAAATTCAGATATCGATATAGCAGTAGTCACTAAAAGCAAATTTCCAGAAAAACAAATTACAAAAACAAAAAAAGAAATTGCTAAAATAAGCGATAAAACAGAACTGCACTTTTTTCAGGAAAAAGATCTTCAGGAAAAAGACGCTCTAATCCAGGATATAAAACGAAACGGCAAACGTATTCTCTAAAATCCAAACTTCCTCAACTCAACACTCTTCCTCTTCTTCTGAACATCAGCCAAGAATTCATTAATCTTTTCAATCGTATATTTCTTCAACTCTCCCGTCGTCATCTCTCCTTTCTTGTACGCCCTCTCAATCTTATTCAACTTAGAATCATCTGGCTCAAAAAACGCCCAGAGATATTGAAACGAAACATCAACATCAGGATTACCGCCTAAGCGACGATGCTCTTCCAGCGTATCCCTCCCTCCGGAAAAAGCATATTTATTAATTTTCATTTTAACTTCAGCAGGAGAATCAGTCAGAGCAATATACGACGTAGAATCAGAAGCAGACATCTTCCCGCCTTTCAATCCGGGAATAAATTTATGATAAGTCGAACTCAAAGGATTAAACTTAAATCCTTTCAATCTCCGCGCCATTCCTCTCGCCAAGCGAATATGGGGGTCTTGGTCAATTCCAACCGGAACCAAAACAGGAATTTCTCCCTCAAACTCCGGAAGCTGCGGATGCAGCATATCAGCTCCCTGCAAAAGAGCAGAAACCATTTTGCCCGGCGAAATCTCGCCGTAAACAGCCTTGAACTCATTAAACGTCGCGTGCCTTGCAAGCAAATTCTGCAATCTATAATAAGCATCCGCTTTCTCCCCCTCTTTCGAACGCTCGCTCTGAAAATAAATCTCGCAATTCTCCGGCTTCAAGCCCAGAGCAATATAATTCTTAATATATTCTTCAACAGCAATTCTCCTGCTTTCTTCTAAAGACTGCTCGCGCGCATTATACGCTTCCAAGTCAGCAACAGCAATATACAATTTAGCCCCAAGTTTCTGGTAAAAAATAAACTGCTGGCAAAGAATCATATGCCCGATATGGAATTTTCCCGTCGGCATCAAGCCAGTCATCATAACAAATTTTTTCTTTTTCTCGACAGCGTCAGCAATCTGCGCGAAATCCCTGTGCGCAAAAACAATTCCCCTCCTAAACAAAACATTATCTGTAAAAACCGAAGGCAAATGCTGCAAAGGTCGAACTCCGAATTCTTTTATCAACTTTGAGTAGTCAACATCTCCCTTAACTTCCCACGGAGTAACTTCAAAACCCTTTTTCATTCCCATAAATCGCTTCAAAACCTTATAAACTTGTCGCATTTAATTAATCGTGCACTTACCTTCCTTCGGAAATTTCTGTATCATATCAGTTAATCAGTTATCAAATTCTTTTGTCATCATAAAATTCTCGGAAATTAGCCGAAGGCTAATTTCTCGATATTACAACACTAATTATTTCCCCAAAATTCTATCTATCTAATTATCTCTCAAAAAAATCTATCCAAATAATCCTCTCCCCTAAAAACCAATTAATTAACATCAAACAAAAATTTAAATACAAACACTTCCACAAAACAGTATGAACAAAGAGGGAATCTTAATACTCATAGCCTTAATTCTTCTGCCGGCAGTATCAGCAGAAATAATTTCCTCCCAGCCAAGCTCTCAGTATAACGTCGGAGACCAGTTCAATTTAACAATAGAATTAATCTCCTCAACAGATACAAGAGCATTTTTCATTTCAACTCTAGTTTGCGACGGAAGAGAAGTCGAGATATACAAATCTCCATTCACTCTAAAACAAGGCGATAAAAAAACAATAAAAATTGAATTGTCGCTGGACAAATTCCTGATTGGAGACTCGCAGGGGCAATGCAGCATAAAATCAACATACGACACAGAAGAAGCCGTCTCTTACAGTTTTGAAATAACTTCAAATATTGATACAATAATTAATATGGAAGGAATAAATTTCAATCCGGGAGAAGAAGTAAAGGCTTCGGGGCAGGCAGTAAAATCCAACGGGCAATTGTTAGACGGGCTTGTAGAAATTTCTTTTTCAGAAACAGGACTCCACTACGCAAATGAAGTAAAGGCAGGAAAATTCGATTTCAATTTCACTCTTCCAGACAACATAAGGGCAGGGCTTCACGACCTTGAAGTAAGCGCTTACGAAAAAGATTCATACGGCGAAATAATAAACTACGGAAATACGAGTACCACAATAAAAGTAAATCAAATACCAAAAAAAATAGAATTGGAATTCAGTGCTAATACCGTCGTGCCCGGAAACGAATTAACTTACACAGTTCTGGTTGCAGACCAGGCAGGTAATCTTGTCGAAGAAGACGTAGCCGTTGTAGTCTACAAGCCGGACGAATCTGTCTTTGAAAAAAAACTAGCGAAAGTAAACAAACCAATCTCTATCGCAACAACTTCTGTAACTTCTCCAGGCTACTGGAAAATCGAATCGACAATGCAGGAATTAACGACGTCAAGAATATTTTACGTCGAAGAGCTGGAACAAGCATCATTCCTTCTGGCAAATACCACATTAAGAATAACAAACACAGGAAATGTCCCCTATGAAAAGCCAATTGAAGTTTCTTTCGGCGGAATAAAAGAAATTACAGACATAAAATTAAAACTTAACGAGTCAAAAGAAATAAGGCTTGTAGCGCCCGACGGCGAATATGAAATTCAGGTTGGCGACGGCGTTCAAAACGCTAATTTCGGAACAGTCGCATTAACCGGAAACGCAATCGCGCTGAAAGACACGGGCAAGATTATCGCAGGAAGCATCTGGCTCTGGCTCTGGATTTTAATAATTATTATGCTGGCGGCTATCGCAGTCGTATTAATCCGGCGATATGTAAAAAACAAAAACAAAGTTAGGGGCATTTCTCCAATAAAAGTAAATGTTCCAAGTTCATCAAAAGAATCAGCAAGCAATGTAATTGATAAAGGAGAAAAACAAGAATCTTCAATAGTCGTGTTAAAGCTGAAAAATTTGGAAGAACTGAATAAATTTGCTCTGCAAGCTGTCGATTCTGCATTGTGGAAAGCAAAAGATTCCAAAGCAAAAATTTATTCAGACAGCAATTACAGAATAATAATATTTTCACAGCTGTTGACAAAAACAAAAGAGAATGATTACAAGGCAATTTCTCTGGCTCAAACTCTTGAAAGAACTCTCGAACAATATAATAAACACTCCCAGCAAAAAATCAACTTCGGCATCGGAGTTCATAACGGGGAGTTGATAGTTGAATCAAAAGATGGAAAATTCAAATTTACTTCTTTGGGCACAGCAATAACTCTTCCAAAAAGAATCTCCTCGCACGCAAATAGCGAAGTCCTTCTCTCCGAAGTCGTGCACAGAAAAACCTCTGCAAAAGTAAAAGCAGAAAAAATTCACAACGCAAATCTCTGGAAAATAAAAAGAATCATTGATCGCAGCCAGCACGAAGAATACATCAATAAGTTTATGAAAAAACAGCACGAAAAATGATTAAACTAATTATTTTTGATTTCGACGGAACATTAGTAGATACAAAGGAAATGATTTTTAAAATAATTAAAGATACCTTTAACAAATTTAATTATCAGATAACTTCCGCCTTAATTAAAGAACATCTCGGAAACAGCCCAATAAGAGGAACGCTGAAACACCTGGGAATTAACCAAAAACATATAGAATCCGTCGTCAGTCATTCAAACGCGCAGACAATAAAATTATCTAAAAAAATCAAGCAGGCAGAATCTCTTTTAGTCTTGAAAAAATTAAAGCAAAATAAAATAATCCTTTCAAATAATGTCTCGCAATTTATTAACGCAGTATTGGAGAATCTTGGCATAACTTTTTTCGACAAAGTTTACGGAGCAGAGGATTTTGAAACAAAAGAACAGAAAATAAAGCAAATCATGAAAAAAGAAAAACTGTTTCCAAACGAAATTATTTACGTCGGGGACAAAACCGTTGATGTTGACGTAGCAAGAAGCGTCAGGTGTGTTTCAGTGATTATTTCCCATAAAGCGTCTTGGAGCACAAGAAAAGAAGTCGCCGCAAAGCACCCAGATTTTATTATCAAAGATTTTTCCGAATTACCGAAGATAGTTAACGAGTTGAATTAAATTTATAAAGAGCAATCATTTACCCAAATCATGGGCGATGCTTTAAGACACAACGGAAAAGATTTAGGTTGGATTCATTCTTATACTGGAGACAGCACGAAAAAATTCGATTTAGAAATGGAAGGAATCAGCGGAATTGAACAACTGTTCAGATTATCCGACGAAGAAACTTTAGAAGTTGAAGGAATGCCTCCCATGACTTTCAGAGAATTCAAAACTAAAATTTTAAGAAGAACAAAAAGAATTTATTTATTCCCTCACGAATATGGTTTAAATCTTCACTAATTCCTCCCCATCAATATAATACCCTTCGTGCCCTTCTGTCTCCTCGCCAAACATATCAACTAGCCAGTTCGTTCTCTTCTCATCTAGTTGTATTTCTTTAGATTTTCTCAATGCAAAAGCTTTCAAGCATTTGACGCAGCAATGGTGAATTTTCCCCTCTTCAACTTCGCTGACAGCGCAGGCATTTCTCTTCGCAAAATTTTCCAGCTCAGCTAATAAACTATCGGGCAAGCCATGCAATATTATCCTGCCCCCAGTTCCTTCTAAAGAAACCGCATGTTCAAGCGCAGGATAAGATTTTTTAAGAATCATTTTGATGTCCTCGCAAGAAACCCAGAATTTTTGGATTACTTGCAGAATGGCAGAGTAAAAATAGATTTAGAACTATAAGAAAAACTGCACACCATCCAACTTGCTATTCTATTTCCTCTTTGCATAATATACCAACTCAATCAAACTTTAAATACATTATGGTTTCAAGATATTGTAAGAATAGCAGTAATTATACATCTTAATTAAATTTCAGGATTTATTAATCAGAAGAATATACCGACGAGCAATACAAGTTCAAGATAACTATCTCTCAAATTCCCCCAAATAAAAAATTTCACGCCCCATTAAGTTGACAATATCTGATTTCAATTATTCAAATTTCATATAATCACAATGCAATTCTTCCCCGCCATCCCACTGGTCAACACGAAGATAAACAGCTTGCGATGTTACTGTCTCGCCTAGCGGCAAACCAACGCCGGTAGTTTCAGTTCCGTCAAAATGGAATGTTCTCAACGAACTTTCACTATAAAAATAATCATCTCCGTTGATGTTAATTTTTCTCTCGCCAGAAGAAATACTTGCAGGCGCGACGCTAATCTTAAATCCGCCCTTATTCCACATTCCCAATAATTTGATTTTATCAAAAGAAGATTTTTGAGTCGTTGCTATAATATCTGTTGCTCCGCCCCTTACAAATAAATAATCTCTATCCTGGGCGCCAGCAAGACTCAGCCAGTCTCCGCCGCTATTTCCTTGAACGTCAGCTTCGTAAGCATAAGGGTTGCTGTTATTTACAGGAGGCAATTCCAAACCTCCGGTTTTCAAGCAGTCGATATGAATCGTATCTGACGAAAATCCATAAAGAGGATAAGCTTCAATTTTTACAATTCTTTCATTGCCTCGCCCGATATTAAATCTTATGTCTTTGTCAGAAGAATCGCCCCAAGGATTAGGATTGATTTTTTTTTCATCTGTTCTTTCGGAATTAACTGCATACTTCACCGGACCAAGGCCTGCAAGCACAACAGGAGTAACTGCACTGCATTTGACATTCAAAGCAGCGTGATAGTGGTTTTTTATCCGAATAGTCGAAAACTCTTTGCCAAAACCCACGATTAATTCCAATGGGCTTTCCTTCGTGCATTCAAAAAAACCATACTCTCCGTCTCCATTATTCAGGATTTTTTCTTCATCACTAAAAGTATTGTTGCTGTTATAAAATTTATTAGCGTATTTGCTGTTTGATTTCGGCGGCAAAGAAGCGTCATAGCCATAAGCGTCTTGAATCGGTTCAATATACTCGCTTCCCGGAAGAAAACCAATAACATCCGAGCAGCTCTGCCCAAACGCTCCCGCAATAGCTGCAATCAATCCAAATTTAGCGAATCTTCCAGCTCTTTTCATTCTGTTTCTTAGATATTAAACTATTTTAATTTTTCCAATTCTATCTCCATGACAAGATACTGTAAACTTTTCGGGATAAACCTTCAAGTCGTTATATCTTAATTTGTTTTAAACTTCCAAAAGTATGTCAATAACGACGATAAATCAAATTCAGATAATTATTTATAATTCTTTCTTTACTCTGCAAAAATAATTCCCCAAACCAATTCTATCTCCAAGAACAATCAAACTTATAAACTCCTCTTCCTAATATCTATTTTGATGAAACTAAAGCATCTTATAGAATCCCAGCAATTAACCGTAGATATTCTCTCTGAATTATTCTCCGTCGCCGATGACATGCGCGCCAACCCAAAAAAATATTCCGATTCTCTAAAAGGAAAAATTCTTGCAGCGCTTTTTTACGAACCCTCCACAAGAACTCGTTTTTCTTTTGAATCAGCAATTTTAAAATTAGGCGGGCAGGTTATCGGGACAGAAAACGCGAAAGAATTTTCATCAGCTGTCAAGGGAGAATCCCTGGAAGATTCAATAAGAATAATCTCAGCATATGCAGACGTGATAGCAATGAGGCACGATGAAGAAGGCTCGGCGAAAAGAGCCTCAGAAGTTTCTTCAGTTCCAATAATCAACGCCGGCGACGGAAAAGGCCAGCATCCAACCCAGGCGCTTCTCGACGCATACACAATAAAAAGAGAATTTAATCGTCTGAATAATTTAAAAATTGCAATGGTAGGAGACTTGTCTTCCGGCAGGACAGTTCGTTCTCTTTGTTATCTCCTGGCAAAATTCAAAGAAGGCATAGAAATAATTTTTGTCTCTCCAGAACATCTGCGAATGCGCGGCGACATAAAAGAATACCTCCAAAAGCACGATGTTCCCTTCAGAGAATCTTCTGACTTGAATTCTGTCTTGCAGCAGGCAGATATAATTTATATGACTCGAATTCAAAAAGAAAGAATGTCTTTGGAAGATTACGAAAAAGCAAAAGGAAAATTCATAATTAACAAAGAGAATTTTAATTTAATCAAACCAACCGCAAGAATTCTTCATCCATTGCCCCACGTCGAAGAAATTGATCTTCCAATTGAAACAGAAAAACAAGACAAGAGAGTCGCATATTTTAGGCAGGCAGAAAACGGGCTTTATGCGAGGATGGCTTTGCTCTTGCATTTGCTCAAGGACTGAAATTTTCATATTATCAAATTTATATATCAATATCGAATCCAAGATAATATTCTCTTCTATTTCTTATTTCAAATGCATGCTTTTTCAAGATAATTTCTCCCCAATAAAAAATCTATATCTCAATATCGAATCCAACATAATTTCTCTTCGAACTTCATGTTCTAATAACTACTTCTTCTTCTTTAACAAATCAAATATCTCTTCTGGAAAAGGCATTACAATCGTAGAATTCTTTTCCTCAGCAATATCATTAAGCGTCTGATAAAATCTCAGTTTCATCGCGGAAGAAGATTTTTCAATTATCTTCCCAGCCTCAAGAAGTTTTTGAGCCGCCTGTTTCTCCGCCTCAGCATTAATTACTCTCGCTCTTCTGTCTCTTTCAGCCTCAGCCTGATGAGCCATCGCCCTCTTCATGTTCTCAGGCAGTTCAATATCTTTTATTTTTACATCTGTAACTTTTATTCCCCAAGGGTCTGTTTCGTCGTCAACAATCTTCTGAACCTGATTTCCAATTTCTTCTCTCTTCGCCAAAACAGTATCAAGCTCAGCTTTTCCCGCCATGTCTCTCAGCGCAGATTGAGCAAGCTGTGAAATAGCGAAGGCATAATCTTCAACTTCAAGAATAGCATTCTCAGAATTAGTAACTCTGTAAAAAACAACGCCGTTAACTTTCATGGGAACATTGTCTTTTGTAATGACTTCCTGCGAAGGAATATCGACGGCAACAACTCTTATATCTACTTTTTCTACTCTTTCAACAAGCGGGATAATCCATCGAAGCCCTGGCTGCAATGTCCTGACATATTTTCCAAGTCTGAACTTAACAGCTCTTTCGTATTGATTCACCACTCTAATTCCTAATACAACAATCAAAAAAACTAACGAGCCAATTATCCATCCAACTACCATATTTTTCCAAATAATTGTCCCTATTTAAACCTTCTCAAAAGTTTCTGAAAATTAATTACATCCTCCCCAATTTCTCAATTCTCACATCAATCGGCGGATGTGTGCTAAACAATCCAGAAATCTTTTTCTTGAAAGGATCAGAAATAAACAACGGCGCAACAGCTTTCGGAAATTTTTTCGTCTCGCGAATTTCAACATGCTCTCTCTTGATTTTTTCCAAAGCTTTCTTCAATCCGGGCGGATATCTCGTGAACTTGACAGCAGTTGAATCAGCGCCGAATTCTCTCCGTCGCGAAATTGCTAAAGAAACAAGCTGCGCAGCAATTGGCGCAAGTATCGCAGCGATTACAGCGGCAAGCATAATCAACAATCCTGCTTTGCTGTCTCTATCGTCGTTCCCAGCAAACCACAAGTTCCTCAAAAACATCTGCGCAATAATTGAAATCATTCCAACCAGAACAGCAGTCAAAGTCATAAATCTAATGTCATAATTTGCAATGTGCGACATCTCGTGTGCAATCACTCCCTCTAATTCCTGCTTGTCTAATTTTTCAATTGCCCCCGAAGTAGCGCAAATAACAGCATTCTCAGGATTTCTTCCCGACGCAAACGCATTTATTTCAGAAGAATTCATAACATACAATTTCGGCACAGGCAGTCCTGATGCTAAAGCCATATTTTCCGCAGCATTGATAAATTTAGAATGCTCAGCCCGATTCGCAGCCCGCGCATTTACAGACGCCAAAGCAATCTTGTCAGAATAATAATATCCAACCCAAATATAAACTAAAGAAAATATCGTCGCAAAGATTGTTATGACAAAAAAATAAGAAGGGTCGAGCGCAAGCGCAATCAAGTATCCAACAAGAATAAAGAACACAAATATAATAACGATTAGAAAAAATGATTTCAGTTTATTTCTTCTTATGTCGTCCTCAAAATGTATTCTTTCTGCCATGTTTTAATTAAAACGAATCTGCTTAAAAAACTTTACTCCAATTAAAATTCAACTTTCGGAACAGCCTTTTCTTCCGTCGGAATATTAAACTGCGGCTTTTCTTTCTTCCCAAAAATCTTCGCAAAGAAAGCTCCGGGGAATACCTCTACAGAATTATTGTAAACCAATATCGAATCAGTGTAGAACTGCCTTGAATAAGCAATTTTGTCCTCGATAGCAGCAAGTTCTTGCTGCAAGTGTAAAAAGTTTTCGTTTGCTTTCAATTGCGGATAATTTTCAGCAATCGCAAAAATACTTTTCAGCGCTTCCTGCAGTTGGCTGCCTGCTTTCATTCTTCCCTTCAAATCTTTTGCGCCAAGCAAAGCTTTTCGCGCGTTAGTGACTTCTGTCATGATTCCTTTTTCGTGCTTCGCATATCCTTTGACGGTATTAATTAAATTGGGAACTAAGTCAGCTCTTCGTTTCAGCTGAACATCAATCTGCGCCAGCGAATTATCAATTCTGTTGTCGAGAACAACGAACCTGTTGTAATAGAAAATAAACATAACTACAAGTAAAGCAATCAGGATAATTATAAGCCATATTGCCCAAATCATTCTTTCATTAAGTTTTTCTCTTTTTTAAATCTTATGATAATCTTCTCTTCGCAACTCTGCAGAAAAACAAAGATTTAAAAATAATCTATGAATAATAGTTCACAGGTGATGGTAAAGAATCGCCTTAGAATTCTGGAAGATTAAAATGAAAAAACAAAAAGCCACAAAAAACTATTGCAATCCATCAGAAGGATGCAAACAAAATGCAGAATCTGAAGAAAGAGGATTACATCAAAGATTAACAGAATTAGGATACGAAAAAGTTATGGAAATATACAGCGACGCTGGAGAAGATCCTAAAATTACTAGAGAATACAGACAAAGCATAGGGGATTCGATTTTAGATAACTTAAGATTGAAGATTAGATTTGCAATTATTCCTGCGGAATTGGTTCCGGAAGCAGCTAGTGTTGGTACATATTTACCCCACACCTGCATCTTTTATCAAATAAAAACTAAAAGAGAGTAACTCGTTACAGAGAGTTGTCTTTTGGATATGTTTGTTTATACATGCTTTTTTGATTTACTTCTTCCAACCCACTAAATAAAAATAGAAAAGCATTAAAATCCCATTTATCTTAATACAGCATGGAAAAAAGAGTTCAAGTTCTGATTACATTCATCGTAGCAATTCTTTTAGTCACAGGACTTTACATTTTCACAGACTGGTTTTCAAAAGTCACAGGTTATTTCACTGGCGAAGACGAAAAAGCAAAACTCGCGCAATGTCTCAATAAACAAAACGCAGAATTTTATTCAGATACTTTTTGTCCTGATTGCGAAAACCAAAAAAAGATTTTCGGAAGCCAAATCAAATTAATCAAAATAATCGAATGCGGAAAAGAAATGGAAAATTGTCCGAATATAAGAGAAATCCCAGCATGGTATATTAACAAAACAATCCATTACGGTTATTTTAACATCACAGAATTAGACAAACTATCGGGATGTAATTTATTGGAATAATTAAATTTTCTCAATTAAAGTATTAATTATTTCTTTTTTGAAATTCTCGCTTAAATTAAATGTATTTGCCCAGCGAGCATACGCCCGCCATCCATCAAAACTATCTTTAACAGATCCAAATTCATAACCACTCTCTTCAAATGATTTTATTTTATTTTTCATTCCGCGAATATTTCTAGTTCTCAATAGTTTATGGCTGGGAAAATTTCTAAAACCTAAAAAATCTATTCCTCTATAAACTGAAATTATTTTAGTTTTGTCTGGATGTAACGATATGCCTAAATTGTCTTTAAGAAAGACATCAATCGCCCCCCCCCCCCAGTCAAATCCGCCCGCCGCCGATTCAAAATAACAAAGTCATCAACATATCTTATATAATATTTTTCTCGCAAAACATATTTGACAAAATAATCCAAGTCATTAAGATAAAGATTAGCAAAAAATTGCGACGTCAAATTGCCGAGAGGCATTCCAATTCCCTCTTTTTCAGTATTTCTTAAAATCTGAGCAATCAGCCAAATAACTTTTTCATCTTTTATTTTCCTGCGGATTATTTCAATTAATTTATCATGGCGGATATTTTGAAAATAATGCCTAATATCTGCTTTCAAGCAAAAACCACAATTTGTAAAATTATTCGTTACTTTCCTTGAAAATTTATCAAATCTTTTTATAGCAAATAAAGTCCCTTTCCCTTTTTGGTTTGCGCATGAATCAAAGATAAATCCTTTTTCAAATATCGGGCCAATTATTTTAATTAAACTATGATGAACAACTCTATCTCGAAAATCCGACTTTGAAATCACTCTTGTCTTCGGGTCTCTATGAACAAATGTTATTAGAGGTTCGGGCTGATAACTCTTCTTCTTAAGTTCATAATGCAGCATAAGAAGATTTTTTACTAAATCTTTCTCAAATTCAATTACATCCTCCCGCGTAGTTTTCCCCTTTCTTGCTTTGCGCCAGGCCAAGGTTAAATTTCCTAAAGAACAAATCTTATCATATAAATTATTATACGTTTTCATGAGTATTCCTAGCCAAAAAATCTGAACTATTCGACCATTCGCGTTGGAGTTAGACAGCCTATTGTTGTTGGAGTTCAAATTGCGGTTACTATTAAGGTTGAACCTGGAAATGGATAGCCATTTACTTTTCAAAGCCACCATCACTTCATATTTCACTGCGATACAAAAGCAGTTACTTAATGTCGTGATTGAATTTTATATTCTTGCAAAGCAAGAACGTAAGCAAACGACGTGTAGCCCAGCCATTTAATTGACTAGGAATCTTTAAAGAACGGAGAGGTATTTATTTCTTCCTATTCAAAGTTCGCATTTTTGCCAAGAAGTTTTAAGAAGGCAATTATTTCAGCGACGTGCCTTCAACGCCCAGTAATCTGGCGATGTATGGGGCTGTACTCAGCACCTTCGGCACGAACGCAAACTACCCGACCATCCGCGTTGGAGTCAGACAGCCCATTGTAGTCGGAGTACAAATCGCGGCCACTATTAAGGTCGAACCTGGAAATGCCTAAATTATCTTCTGAAGGTTTATTTTGTGTTGAGTTATATAGTCTTCTTTTTCCACTACCAAGTTTTGAAGGCAATCCTGTTCTAATTAGTTCTGAATCATTTTCATCAAAATTATTCGTCGGTTCAGCAAGAATTTTAGCTGTTCGCAGTTCTGTTCCTCTTTGGAATTTTGGCATTACTCCATAATCTCCAAATTTTGTATTTCTTAATCCATATCCAATCATAACAGCAGGCAATCTATCAAAATCTCTTAACTCTTTAGGCAGGCCTTCAAAAGTTTGTACAGCTAACTCATGATTGTTTCCAGAAAAATCTAAAACAAGACCCATATCAACATAATGATTTCCTTGAATTCGGATGGGGTCGCCTTCTTGAAGAGTTCTTTCTAATTCCTCTGGTTTGATAATTCTAAACTCCGGAGCAATAATTTGATTTACAACAGGCAAAATTAAAGGATTTGAACCGAAGGTAGTCGGGACTTCATTAATCTCTCCCGATCTTAAAACTTTCAGATTATCATTTCCATTATACTTTGAATCAATAACATTATTAATTTCTTTTAGAGTCGCAAGGGCATTTTTTCCTTTTAGAATATAAGGAGTTACAGTTAGTTGCGGAATTGCTGGTTCAAGTCCTATTTGTGATTTTGTTTTTTTCATTATTTCTTTCCTTCTAATTGACTAACAATTTGATTAAGACAGTTTCTTGTTCCCCTTAAACTTTCTAAAAGTTCGCTTCTTCGTTGTTGTTCTAAGATATTTTCATAATTCGGCGCGCCGCCTTCGGCGGAAACAAGAACTACCCGACCATACGCGACGGAGCCAGACAGCCCATCGTAGTAGGAGCTCAAATTGCGGTAACTATTAAGGACGAACCTGGAAATGCCATCTTTTCTTGTATACCATATTCTTTTTCCTCTTTCTTTATCAAGTCCAACAGGCATTCCAATTTCATCTATTTCATCAAATTTCCATCCACTATATTTTCCTAAAAATCTCTCGTCGTAATGAACATTAAATCCTTTAGATGGAACAGCAATAAATCCATATCCTTCATCTTCATTTGGCCGAATGTCAAATCCTGTGATTAAAGCAGGTTCTCTAGAAATTTTCACAGTGTCAATTTTCCCGCTTTCTGCAATCAATTCAGCTATTCTATTATTGTCTTCATTATAACCATCTTGTAGACTTCTAAAAACTAAAGCATTCGCTGTAGTATAATGTTTCCCGTCAGTCATTCGCATAAACTCTTCATTCCAATCTTTCGGCAATGAAACTCTCACACCATATCGTCTGACAACTTGGTCTATGAGATTAGCATCAGGAACATTTGCGCCGACAACTTCGTCTCCTTTTCTTTCTAATTGAAAATGTTTGTTCCCATTAAATCTTTCTGCTTTCGCTTCCTGATAAGCTTCGTAAATTATTCGTCCTGCTTCGCCAACTAAAAACGAAGGTGTCTGAACTATCATTCCATTTTTTCTAGGGACAAATACAATTTGTCCAAGTTTTTTTGCTGTTTCTGTCATGCGTTTCTAAAAAATCCTCCCTATTTAAACTTTGCGCTATTGTAACTCCTTTGCAAAAGTAACTAATCAATTCGTTCATTTATTAAAATAAAATTTTAAATAAACTTCTTTGGAATAAATATTTAAACCTTTTTTTCATCTAACAAACATGCCAAAGAAAAAAACAAAAGAAGAATTTGAAAAAGAACTCCAGGAAACTTTAATCCAGGTAGGATTAAGAATAGCAAAAAGAGGAGAAGGAGCGTTATTTGTCGTCGGAGAAGTGAAATACAAGTTGTTGGTGGATCAAGATGTTCCCCCATTCAATGTTACAAAAAATCCAAAACTTCTCGAATCTTTGGCGATAATGGACGGAGCAGTAATCATAGACAGCGACGGAAAAATGAAAGCATACGGCGCGATGATTAAATCAACCAGAACTTTCAAGAATTTCGGAACAAGGCATTCTGCAGGAATCTCCGCGTCAAAAAAAGGAAACCTCGTCGTCATAATCTCAGAAGAAGACAAAAAAGTCCGCGTGTTAAAAGAAGGAAAAATGATTTTGCAGATTGACGCATTGCAGAAAGGAGTTGAAAAATCCGTTCCGCAGGCAGTTAATTTATTGGAATCAATCGGCGCAGGCACTCTCGGTGCAATCGGAACTTCAATTTTAGTTCCAACTCTTGGAATAACTCTCGGCCCCGGAATTCTCGTCTTCGGCTCCGCGTATTATCTGACGAAGATTCTCTCGCAAAAGTTGAGGAAATAATTAGATATTCAAAAAATATAATAAAATGAAAAAAAAGAACTTATTTATAATGCAATTAATCGCATGGACACTCGGTTTTATCGCCCTCGCTCTTCTGATTTTTGGTATAATTAGAGAATTATTCTTAAAATGAGAATCGGGGGAGCTTTATCAATATTTTCGCACATCATTAACTTTGTAATATTTCTTTATTTTACTGTAACTTTATTAAATCTAAATGTTCTTGATATTTTTGGATTGTTAATTAGTGCATTCGGGTTGCTAGCTTCTTTGGTAGCTAACATCGTCTCTGTTTTAGAATCGAAAGGATAGCAACTTTTAAAAACCAACTTTTCTGAATACTAACATGATAATTCCAGTAAGATAATCTAAAATAGAAAAGTATAAATACAAATGTTCGTTCTTTTCGCTATGAAGAATAGAGATGATTTAATGCTGCGATTAAATCCAAAATTTCAAAAAATTATTTTTCAAAAAACCCTTGACAAATACGGAGATTCCCTCAAGGCAGGTTCAATTTTAAAAATTCCTGCAAGTTCAGTCAGAGGGTATAAGAATCTTTATTTTGATAGTGTGCCCAAAAATTTAATTAACGAATTAATCAGATTAAAAATAACTACACAAGGAGAAATTAAATTAAACACCTTATCCTCATTTATCAAAAGTCAGAAAGTAAAAGAAATATTAGGCAAAGGAAGGGAAAAAAGAAACGAAATCTTCCAAACAATAAGAAAAGAAATTCCCCCTGTTAAAAAAATAATCAACAGTGGTAACTTAGAATTTTATAGATGGTTTGATAAATATAAATTATTATTAGATGCGCCTTTTAGAAGGATTCAAGTTAAAAACAACGATGATTTCATTATTGTCGAATATACAAACCACACAAGACATGGAAATAAACACTTTAAGGTAAACTTGCCTAAAAAAATAAAACTTGATTCAGAATTCTTTTATTTTTTCGGATTATGGTGCGGCGACAGATCAGGCGGAAAAAGATTTGGAATCGCCAATAAAAATAATGAGATTATTAATTTTACAGAATATTTTTTAAAACAGAATAAACAAAGAGTAGAAAAGATATTATACATCACAAAAGGTTTAGAAATTCCTCGAATTAAATACGACAAAAAATTCGAATTAGAGAACGAGAAAAAAGGATGGGTGCTGTCAGTACATTCGAACAATGGGATTCTAGCCTCTTTTTTTTATTATCTTCAGTCGCATATCACAGAGATATTAACATCAGAAAAAAGCAAATATTCTTTTTTTGCTGGACTTTTTGATGCCGAAGGAAACGTTTCATTATATAATAAATCATTTAGATGGGCCTGTAAAAACGAGAATTTAATTAAGATATACACTGAAATCATGAAAGGGATTAATTTATACAGTAGATACGACGGCTCAAGTATTGTATCCTACAATTCTGAAAAATTTTATAATAAAATTCTCCCTTTTTTAAAGCACAGCGAAAAGATTAACAATACTAACTTTTTATATAACGGAGCAGGGAGATTGCCAAAAGGATTCGGAGAGATTTTGAATTATATCAACAAAAATCCTAAACTGTCTGCTAAAGACATAGCGGAAGGTTTAAAAAAGAACAAAGTTTACTCCGAATTGAAATTGCTGAATGATTTTGGCTTTATCAAGCCTAGCAATTACCCGAAGGAGTTTGATATAACAACTAAGGGATTAAAATCATTAGGAGAATAACATTATAATACCAATCAGATGCATGAGTTGCGGGAAGCCAATCGGCCACCTCTGGGAAGAATACAAAAAAAGAACAGAAGCAGGCGAAGACGCAGGCAAAGTCCTCGACGATTTAGGATTAGACAGATATTGCTGCAGGGCGGTTTTGCTCGGACACGCCGACATGCTCCCAGAAATCACGAAATTCAAGAAAGCGTAATTCTTTTTCGTAAGTTCAAAGATTCGCGGGGCGTTATTTCTCTTATCGACGATAAAGCATTTTTGGGCTTCGGGGGGCACTTAACTATGTGTTTTTTATCGACGGAGAAAAATTAAGAAAAATTTGATGAATTTTGAAAGCTGTTTGTTATGATTTAGTGATGATAGAATTGCGGGGGCACTTAACTAACAAAGTTAACTTTTTATATAGCCGTTCTTTAATATTATCATATCTTAAAAAGAGGAAAAATGAGATATAAATTTTTAGCAGCTATAGTGGGAATAGTATTACTTATCTTTCTAGTTTCTGCAGTCCCTCAATTATTAGTTAATTCTCCTTCCTCATCTCCATTTTACACAACAAACACTTCTGTTGAATTAAATTTTTCAATAATAGAAAGCAATTTAGGAAGCTTAATCTATAACTGGAATGGAACAAACTTTACTTTTTATGATTCTTCTTTAGTATTAATGATGAATTTTGATAATAGAAGCGGTTTGGGAGAAAATGATACCTATGCTATTGATGTTTCAAGATATGGAAACAATGGCACGTTAATTAACGGGACTATTTGGAACTCCTCTGGGAAATATAATGGTGCTCTTGAGTTTGATGGAGTTGATGATTATATGGGGGTTGTAAATAGTGAATCCCTAAATACGGCTAATTCTAATTCTTCAAATTACACAATTTCCTTCTGGACAAAAACAACTATGAATGGAGCAGATATTTGGACTCAACCCACATTTATTGATTTTAGAAATACTGGCGATGATCCTTATGAAGGTTGGGTTTTCTCTATTTTCCTTAACGCACAAAATACAACTGGATTCTTAACAGGAGGGGCAATTTCTCCAGCTTATCCGGCTGGATATTGGGATATAATAAATGGTTCGACAATTATTAATGATGGAGATTGGCATCACATAAGTGTTGTTAAAAAGAATACAGAATCAATAAAAATATATGTAGATGGATTTGAAGATGCAACAGGTTCTTCCGATAAGAATTTTTCTACAAATGAGTTAATGACTATTGGATGCAGAAGAAACGATGCAGGAGGATATAGAGATTATTTTAATGGCTCAATAGATGAAGTCCGAATCTGGAACAGAAGTTTATCTGCTTCAGAAATATACCAACAATATGCTTCTAATTTAAATAAATTCAATTTAACACAATGGAATTTTTATGTTAATCAATCTAAAAATGCAACAGCAGGATTAGATTACGGAATCTATACCTATCAAACATTTGCAACAAATACCAGCGGAAGTTTGAATTCTACAGATTTGAGAACAATTAAAATACAGTCAGATATTATTTTTCCACTTGTTAATTTCACTTCTCCAACACCTCAGAATGCAACAACAACCTCAAACACTTCTTTTATTGTTAATGTTTCTATCAATGAACAGAATTTAAATTCTGTGATTTACAATTGGAATGGAACAAACTTTACTTTTTATAATTCTTCTTTAGTCTTGATGATGAATTTTGATAATAGAAGTGAATTAGGAGAGAATGATACTTATGTTATTGATGTTTCAGGATATGAAAATAATGGAACTTTAGGAAATTTGAGCACCATAACTCAACCTACTTGGAACTCTTCTGGGAAATATAATGGTGCTTTTGAATTTGGTGGAAATAAAAGTTATATAAAAATTTCTAATTCTCAATTTAAATTTGGGTCTAATCCTTTTAGTGTCTCTTTTTGGTTTAATGCTAATGAATTTGGAAATGGTAACACTAAAAAATTAATTTCATGTACAGAATCGGGTGGATGGTCCGTCGGTTTTGAAAGCTCTTATCTTCAATTTGTATTTCATAATGGTTCTTATATGAGAACTTTTTATCCTGAATCAAGTTTAACAACGAATGAGTGGTACTATGTAACTGGAATTTGGAACACTACAAATATTTTATTATATGTGGATGGAATTTTAGTTGATACAAATTCTACTACTGGTTCATTAACTTCTCATGCGACTGCTCCACTATGTATTGGCTCTGAAGCAACATCTACTGGATGTGAATTTTCTACTTGGTATTTTAATGGTTCAATAGATGAAGTAAGGATTTGGAATAGAACTTTATCTACCGCTGAAATTTATCAGCAATATGCTTCTAATTTAAATAAATTCAATTTAACACAATGGAATCTTTATGTAACTCAAAGCAAAAATGCAACAGCAGGATTGGATTATGGGACATATAATTATCAAATATTTGCGACTGATGATTCTGGGAATTTAAATTCAACTGAACAAAGAATTATTACCGCTGGTGCTATCTATCCTATTTTTTCCAATTATAGCGACAACAATGCTTCTTTAACTGGAAGTGGAATTGGTTTGTTTAATGTAACTGTATTAAACACAAATGGAACCGTCTGGCTTAGAATTAATAATACAAATTATACTGCTAGTAATTTAACTTCAAATATTTATAATGTTTCAGTAAATTTGACTTCAGGAATTTATAATTATACCTGGTATTCATATGGTAATGGTTCAACAAATCTGTTAAATAATTCTGAAACAAAATATTATACTGTGAATGCGACTTCTGTTACACCAACAACTGAAACTATTGCAGAATCCCCTAAATCTTCTTCAGGAGGGGGCGGAGGAAATTATATTTTAGAGCAGAATACAAAAACAGAAGAATTGAGAATTAGAACTTGGATTTCACCAAATAAAACAGTGACTACAAAAATAAAAGAGGATAAAAGGACGGGAATAAAAGAAATTGAATTAAAATCAAAGAACTGGCTTTCTGGGGCAATTTTAATTGTTGCGTACAACGAAACACCTGATTTCTGCTCAATTGAATACGGAGATGAACATAAAGTCTACAAAGTTCTTGATTTTAATAATACAATAAAAAGCAACTCAATTGATTCTGGAAGGTTGAAAATAGGAATACAAAAAAACTGGATTTATGGAAATAATATTTCAGAGATAAAATTTGTAAGATGCTATCCTCAGTATGAAGAAATGAAATCTTCTTATGAATCTGAAACTGATTCTGAAGGTATTTACAATGTTTATATTAGTGGTTTTTCAGCTTATGCTATTCTAGGAACTCTTGCAATAAATAAAAATAAGTCTACAAGTGAAGAAAAAAAGTGGAGTGCTGAATCTAAAAATTATAATTTAGACAAGATATTTTTATGGATTCTAATAGGTGTTGTTATAATCGTATTGATTCTCCTTTTAGTAAAGCATAGAATCTATTTGAAAGAGAAAATTCATAGTAAATTCTTTGATTTTGAGTTTAAGTTTAGAATTGGGAAGTAGCCAAAAAATATAAATTCAGGTCAGGGGAGCACCTAATTCCTATTTTCCCCAAAAATTTAACTTAAATTTAGGAAATCTGCAGGGGTGTTTAACCAGTCATAAAAAATAAAAAATCAATTTTAAACCATAACTTTTTTAGTGAAAAAACCTTATCGTCGATAAACCTCTCAGAAATCTCGTGCTAACCTTAACCTAAGGTTAAATATCTCGTGGGGACATTAATCTCCTCAATCAATTTTATTCACTTAAAATAATTATCAATCATCCAAAACAATATCTTCAAAGGTTCTACAAGAGTTAGTATAAGATTATTAAATATCATGTTGGTAGAATTATAACTTTAGTTACAATTAAAGTTTCTTAGCTTTGATTTCAATGCAGACACCAGCAGCAACTGTTGCACCAGCGTCTCTGATTGCAAAACGCGACATGTGAGGATTAACAGCCTGTGTTTCCAAAACCAAGTTGCCCATTGGCTTGATTCTAACTTTAGCAACATCTTGGTTCTTCAAGAAATCAGGATTTGCTTGTTTCTTTCCGTCAGGATGAGTAACTTCAATCAATTCAATAAATTGGCAAGGCACTTGCGCTGTGTGAACGTGGAATACTGGTGTGTAACCCTTTGCAATAACAGTCGGGTGATTAATAACAGCTACTTGCGCCACAAATTCTTCAACAACTGAAGGCGGGCTTGCAGCGTCGCAGATAACATCTCCACGAGCAATATCTTTCTTTCCAAGTCCTCGAACGTTAACACCAACATTATCCCCCGGCTCAGCCTGAGTTAATTGTTCATGGTGCATTTCAATTGTTTTGACTTCTCCCAAAACTCCTGTTCCAGTTCTTCCCGGCAAGACTATAATTTTTTGCCCTGGTTTCATAATTCCAGTTTCAATTTTTCCGACAGGAACAGTTCCAATTCCTGTAATTTCATAAGCATCCTGAACAGGCATTCTCAGAGGCAATTGCGTTGGTTTTTCAGGCATCTTGAAGTTATCCAATTGGTCCAATAATGTCGGTCCTTTGTACCAAGGCATTTTATCAGATTTCTTAGTAAGATTTTCTCCCTTCAATCCAGATATAGGAATAAATGTAACTCCGTCTGTTTTATAGCCAGCTTCATTCAAGATTTTAGAAACATCTGCAACAACTTTTTTGAAAACATCTTCTTTGTAATCAGCTGTGTCCATTTTGTTTACAAGAACAGCAACTTCTCCAACACCCATTGTTCTCAAAAGCCAAACGTGTTCCTTTGTCTGTGGCTGGACTCCTTCTTTTGCAGCAACGCACAAGAATGCAGCGTCTGCCTGTGAAGCTCCAGTAATCATGTTCTTGATAAAGTCTCTGTGTCCAGGCGCGTCAATGATTGTGACTTCATATTTGTTCGTCGGCAATTTCTGGTAGGACAAGTCAATAGTAACTCCTCTTTCTCTTTCTTCCTTGAATCTGTCCATGAAGTATGCGAATTCAAAACCAATTTTTCCGTGCTTTTCAGCCTCTGCTTTTAACTTGTCTAAATTCTGTTGTGTAAGCTTGCCGCTAAGAAACATCAAGTGTCCAATTGTAGTGGACTTTCCGTGGTCTACGTGTCCAACGAATGCTACGTTGATAACAGGTTTTTGCTTCGCCATTGTAATCTGTCTTATTTTTTCGGGTATTTAAACATTTCGTTTTCTATGGGAAATAAATATTTTTTTATTCTGTCGTCGGTAAAATTATTAATTTCCCGTTGACAATTAATCAGAAATTTATCTTGACTCAAGGTTTATCGACTTGTTGTAATTTAGAAGTATTATCAATTGCAAGAATACTTAAATAATGCTATTAGTTACCCAAAGCATGGGCGGAGAAAATGAAAATTTAAGGCAGGCGGTTGCAAGAATGACTCTCGAAAATATTTCATTAAGGGAAGATATGGAAGCAGAAAGAAAATTCAGAGATAAAATAGCTTCAGCCGGTCATTCGACTTTTTCTATAGATGAATTTTTTGGAACTATATTTGAAGAGGTATTAAATTTAATGAATTCTTCAAGAGGTTCAATCGCTTTAATGAGTCAGAATCCTTTAGACGAAAAGAACCAATTTTATTTGGTAGCTTTTAATGGCGTTAATGACAGGAGCGTCGGCACAAGATTAATAAGTTTTGACGAAGGAGAAAAAATTAGGCAAGCCTTGTCTTTTGGACAAAGTTTGACAATTAATGATATACGTCGTGGGCACTACACAAGTTCTATGATTCGACCTTTTTATCTTGGAGATAAGCCTGTAGGAGCAATTTGCATTTCAAATAAAAAAGACGGCAAGGATTTTAACAGCCAAGATGAGTCTAAATTAGGAAATTGTGTGGCAGAAATAGAGGGGCAAATTAAAAATATAAACGCAAAGCGGGAAGGGTTTTTTAATTTCCTTACTTGTGTCGAAGCAAGAGATTTCTACACGGCAGTTCATTCTGTAAGAGTCGGAGCTCTTGCCAGAATAATTGCAGATGAACTTAGAATGAACGTGCGGGAACAGAGAATTATAGAAGAGTACGGCTGTTTGCACGATCTTGGAAAGCTGGCTATACCTGATGCGATTTTATTAAAAGAAGGCAAACTGGACGAAAAAGAATACGAGTGGATGAAAGAGCATCCTGCTCGGGGAGTGCACATGCTTGGGAGAAGCAGCGATACAAATACAACCGACATTGGAATAGGAATTGTAGGATTCCACCACGAAAGATGGGACGGAACAGGTTATCCTAAGCGAATTTCAGGAGAAGAAATTCCTTACGAAGCGAGAATAATTGCTGTTGCAGATGCATTTGATGCCATGAACAGTAATCGAACCTACAGACAAAGACTAGAGGCTCAGCAGATTCAGAGAATACTTAGTGAAAATAAGGAAACTCAATTTGACAGGCATCTCTCTCAATTATTTCTGGATGTGCTGCCAAGCATAGTCTACACTCAAATTAACGACGGAGAAGCCGGATCACTCTTTCACAGCCCCTTTTGCGGGCAAACAATGAGAATTCTCCCTGGAGAATTTGTAGCAACAACAAGACATCGTTCCGAAAAATTTAAAGGTTATTTTCCTTGTCCAGATTGCCTCGGAGATTAACTATTTATCTACTCTAACGTCGGTAAAATTCATTTCTCTCTAGAAACAGTTACTAATTCTGTTACGACTGCAAGAATCAATGCCGCTAAAGACAAATTAATATCAAAGGAATTAAAACAAGCCGTATTCAACGATTTCAATCCAATAAATGAAATAACAGCAAAATTAATTACTAAACTCAAAACCCTTAATGATTTCATTTAGATTATTCCAAATCCTCTTAATGTCAATGCAATTATAATAATAACTCCAAGTATCCATAACAAAATATCTATCCAACTCATCTTCTTTTTCATAACTAATTAGCGTACCAAAAGTATTTATAATTACTGATTCTCTAATCTTTTCCAGAGCTTACTCTGAATTCCGCAACTTCCCCAATTATTTCTAACTTCCTGTCGGCTTGGGGAAGTCTATAAACATCCAGATTGCTCTCTCCATAATATCTTTGAGCCTCTTCTAATAATCTTGAAGGACTATCTGCCTGCCCGCAAAACACGCCTTTATGGAAAGCAACGCCGCTGCCAGCATAGTATCTTTTGAATCCGCCGCTATTCAGCCGCACAAGAAAACTGGCGTCGTTGACTTCTGTCCCGCTGCCAATCTCGTCATACTTTGAAAGTTCTCCGTGGCTAAATAAAAAATTCCGAAGGTCTACTTTTTTGATGTCCTCGTCTGCAGCCATAAATAACTTTTTCTCAAGAAGTTAATAAATATTTATGTTCTCGGGTTTACTGATTCTCCGCCAACCAACCAAAAAAATTATATACTTAAAAAACATAAACTCGTCATGGAAGAACAAAGAATCGTAATAAATCAAAAAGTTATGGCAGGCAAGCCAATTATCAGGGGAACACGAATTCCTGTTGATTTAATAGTCAGACTTATGGCGCAAGGTTCAACAATTAACGAGATAATCGAAGATTATCCCAATCTAACTAAAGAAGATATCAAAGCAGCATTATTATACGCGGCACTAATAGCAAAAGGGGAAACAATATTTCCAATAAAAGCGGAAGATGATTAGGTTCTTAGTCGATGAATGCTCCGGCAGCAAAGTTTTTGAAATGCTTAAAGAAAAAGGATATGACGCAAAATTTGTTTCCGAAATAATGTCTGGCGCATCTGACGAAGAAGTTCTTGAATTTGCAGAGAAAGAAAATAGAATTCTTATCACAAACGACAAAGATTTCGGAGAATTAATATTCAGGTTAAGAATGCCCTCGTCTGGTGTTATTCTGTTTAGATTAAACCTCGACACATCAAAACAAAAAATAAAATATTTATCTTATTTGCTCGAAAACTTTCAAGATAAACTGCAGGAAAATTTTGTTGTGATTACCGAAGGACAGGTTAGAATAAGGAAGATTTGATTACTGATTCTCCGCGAGCCCCTTTCTATCCCTAATCTTCCTAACAACATTAATCTGCAATTCCCGAGGCAATCTCTGGAATTCCTGATCCGCCAGAGAAGAAACTCCTCTCCCCTCAGTAGCAGAACGTAAATCATTAGACCATCCAATCATTTCTGCGACAGGAATTTTAGCGACGATAATTGTATCCGAGCCTTCCTGCTGCGCGTCAAGTATAACTCCTCTCTTGCTTCCGACCAACTGCGTGGCAGCGCCCATAAATTCCATCGGCACTTCAATTCTGTGAGTCTGAATTGGTTCAAAAATTGAAGCTCCGCCATTCTTCATCGTCTCAAACATTCCCTGTCTTACAGCCGGATAAATCTGCGCAGGTCCTCGATGCATGTGGTCAACGTGCAATTTAGCGTCGTGCAAAACAAATTTCGTGTTCATCAACGGCTCTTTAGCCAAGGGTCCTGCGTCGACAACCATTTCCCAGCCGTCCATTACAGAATCAATTACTTCGCTGAGCAAAACAAGCCCTCTTGTTCTGTCTTCGAAAACATTTCCTTTGTAAATTTCCCGATACTGCCGCGCCTCTTCGTTGCTTACCCCCAGCTCAGATAATTTCTTCCACGTTATTTCAGCCCTTTTCTTCAATCTTTCTTCAGGCAAGTCGCCGTTTTCAATCGCCTTGAAAACTTCCGGCTCCAACGGCTCAATCGTAAAGAAGAAAATATTATGCCCGTTCGGAGTTCTGACTTCCACTTCTTTGCTCGGTCCTGCAACAGTTTCTCTGTAAACAACAATCGGCTGTCCTGTCTTGACTTCAAGTCCTTTCTCGCTCTTGATTCTTCCCTCGATAATTTCCAAATGGAGCTCTCCCATTCCGGAAATTAAATTCTCCCCCGTCTCTTCATTAATTTCGATTTTAATCGACGGATCTTCTTTTCCAACCTTTCGAAGCACTTCAATTAATTTCGGCAAGTCAGCGGAACGGGTAGCTTCAATAGACTTGGTAATAACTGGCTGGAACAAATGCCTTATTTCTTCAAACGCAGTTTGAGGTTCCTCAGTTATAGTATCTCCGACGTCAACATTCAGTCCTGTAATCGCAAGAACATTTCCGGCAGGAACTTCTTCCAACTGCTCTGGCTTGATTCCGTTGTAAACGAGAACTTGCTGAATCCTGTATTTTTTCTTTACAGTATTAGAATAAACTTCCATTCCGTTTTTCAAAGTTCCGGAATATAATCTTCCCGCGCAAATTTCTTTTCCAGAACGCGGATCAATTACAATATTCGTGATTACAAAACCAACTTCTCCACTTTCGTCGCAATGAAGCAAGTCTTTTCCAAATTTGCTTTCAATATCCCCTCTCCAAATTTTTGGAATCCTGTATTTTTGCGCGTCAACAGGATTCGGCAGGTGCTTTACAGCCATGTCAAGAATAACTTCATTCAACGGAGCATTTTCCTGAGCCCATTTCTTTCTTTCTGCTTCTCCCAAAGTCTCGTCGTAAATTTTGTAAATGTCCTTGAAGCTGACATTTTTCTTTTTCATGAACGGCATGGACAAAGCCCAGTTGTCTCTCGCAGAGCCGAAAGCAACACTTCCGTCCATAACATTAACTTTCCATTTCTCTTTGTATTCTTGCTCGGCAATTCTCATAATCAGGTTGTTAAAATCATTGATAATTTTCATAAACCTCTCCTGCATTTGTTCAGGAGTTAGCTTTAATTCTTTAATCAGTCTGTCAACTTTGTTGATAAATAAAATCGGTTTTACTCTTTCCCTTAATGCTTGTTTCAAAACAGTTTCAGTCTGGGGCATTATTCCTTCTGATGCGCAGACAAGAACGAAGGTTCCGTCAATAGCTCTCATGGCTCTCGTAACGTTTCCGCTGAAGTCAACGTGCCCCGGCGTGTCAATTAAATTAATTAAATATTCCTGTCCTTGGTACGAGTGCCCCATCGAAACATTCGCAGCGTCGACAGTCATCAGTCTTTCCTGCTCGTCAGAATGCTGCCACGTCGTCATTCCTTCTTCCAAGTCCCCTGCATTTTTCGAAGCCATCATTCCGGCTGCAGCTAAAAGGTTGTCAGTAAACGCCGTGTTATGAATAACCATTCCTTCTGCAATAAAATTATGTGTTTCAGGAACAGTAAAATCGTAAACAACATTCTCAAATCCCGATTCTATTTTCTTTACCTCGATATAAGCAAGTTCCTCACTGGCAAATTCCTTTAATCTTTTGTTCATCAGCATGACTTGGTTGCCAACTTTGATTGTATCACACACATTACTTCCGCCGACTTTTGAAACCAGGATTTTTAATTTTTCTATTTTTTCTTTTAATCCAAAACCAATATTTCTCTCAAAATTTATCGCAGAGATTCCAGATATTGACAGCGTGTTATCTTTTTCTTTAATTGAAACACAGCCAAATCTCAATAATAGCAAATGCAAATCATCAATCATTTTTTTGCTTACTGAAGATATTGTAACAGCTCTTCTCGATTTTTCAACGCATCCGTCTGTATCAAAATACCCTCTCAATAATTGCGCAACATAAACATTTTCATTTGCCAGGACAAAATCTGAGATTTTAATATTATGAGATTTTTGTTTTAATGGATAATCAAACAAGCTGTTAAACATTTCAATAAGAGTTAAGTTCGTATGTATCTCAGGAGTTCTGTCTCGATTATCAACTCTCTTGGTCTCAAAACCAAGATTTTTGCATATCTCCTGTACTTTATCTGCAAGTTGTTCTTTTCCAGCAATAAATTTTTTTCCAGAGCCGTCTCCGAGGAATAATCCAGCCAAGTAAAAAAACTCTTCAAAATTCTGCGGCAATTTCATAAAAAGAGAATTCTGCCCTCGCTGTTTTCCTGTTCTAAAATAAATCACATCTATCATGTCATACATCTCTTCAGCCCCGATATTAAACAATCCAGAAATCTCCAGCAATTCTTTTAACGGATACCGATTTTGCCAGATTCCATGATAAAACGATTTGATTTTTATAGACGTTTTTATATTCTCAATTCCATGCTCAAGGATTTTCTTTTTAAAATTCTCAGCAAAATCTTTTTTTAATTTAGCATAAAAATTCTTTTGAGAAAGATTATTTAAAATAGATTCCTTGATTTTTAAATTACTCTCGTATTTAATCGTGCGCGGGCATACAACCCTTTCTCCAATTTTAATATCTTTCGCTTCAACATCTTCAAAACCTTCTCTAAAAACAATATATTTATGTTCGGGAGTCGTCGTTATCTCAAAACCATTTCGCAAGGTTATCTTCAGCGTTTCTCCCCCGCAAAGTCTCCACGCAAATTGAATTGGCTTCTTTTCTATTTTTCTTGTTTCCTTATTAAGCGAGAATATACTTAATTCTTTTTTAGGAGTAAAAATTACATACTCTTCATTTTCTTCTTTTACTATTCCAGATTTAGCAACTTCTTCAAATATCTCTCGGGCAGTTCTCATACGCCCATCAGCCAAGAGCACTCTTGAGTTTTCACTAATGCATTTGCCGTGGTGAATGTGCGCGCTCGTCGCTACGTTTCTGATGTTCTTCTGATTGGTTGTCAATCGTTTAATCTTCGCTAAACTTGTTTCTTTTTCTGCCATTTTATCTCGAATATTTTGTTATCACAAATATGGTTTTTAAACTTGATGTTTCCAGGATTGTCGCAGATGTCGAATTAAATAATAACGTCGCATGACGAGGATTATACAAAGATACTTAAATATTAATGATATAATTTTAGAATGGCTAAGAAAGAGAGCGCAAAAAGAGGGTATGTGACACGTGCAGAGATTGAGAGCCATATAAACAATAAAAAGATTTCACCCGAAGAAAAAAGAAAATATTTGGCACGATTTCTGAAACATAAAAATCTTCTTTCAAATAACACTCGAAAAGAAGTCTTGAAAATGTATGGAGATTTAATGAATGAACACGCAGAAAAACTTATGGAAAGAAATATCTTTTGGATGAATCATACAGATTATTATTCTGACGGAGCTAAAGATTATTTGGTTGCTGCAAGAGCTTATGAAGAGGCAGGGGAATTAAAAAAAGCAGAAATAGCATATCTTCACGCGTCGACTTACGGAACGGATGCCCTCAATGGTGAAGATAGGTCAACAAGAAAGGAAAGTCTTCCTCACAGAGACGATGTAGAACAAGCTACGAATAAATTTCGTGAATTACATGGGCCGACAAAATTTTACACAAAGAAATTTATGGCTTTTCTTGATTCTGTCGAGCATAAAAAAGGTTATGAAGGTTTAAGGAAAGCAGAAGAAGAGTTTCAAAAATCAGGAGAGGAGTTATTTGAAAAGCCACATACTAAACGAGATAAGAAAAAGAAAGACTTAGATTCTCTTCTTTCTTTAATTATTTCAATTGCAGGACTTGGTGCGGGAATATTTTTTTTATCTTCTAATCTAACTGGAAATGTTACTGGAAACCTAAATCCCACTTCTTCAAACGGAATTGGAATAATTTTATTTATTATCGGAATAGTTGGAGCATTTGTTTATTTCAGAAAAAATAGAATTTCTTAATCTTCATTATCGAGCAGAATCCGCTTGTTTTTCAGCGTCATTCGCTTTATTCTTCGAATAGCTTTCCATGTTCCCTTCGCTAGCCTTGATTATTTCCTCAGCCAAAGACTGAACCATTTTCTTTTTCTTTCCAAAGCATCTTTGGTAAGAACCTTGAATCATCCATCTTATCGCCAAGTCTACACGACGGTAAGGAGAGCAGTCAACTGCCTGAGGATATCTTGCTCCAGCGTGTTCAATAACTGTAATCTCGTCTCGTGGCGAACCGTTTTCAATCGCAGTAACCAAAACCTGCACAGGATTCTTCCCCGTTTTCTTTTCAACCATATCAAGTGCGTCCAGAATTATTCCCATGTTCTTTGTATATTTCCCGCTCGACCACGATGTAATTATTTTGTGCTTCTTTCCAACGTGCCCTGAAGTCCCTAATCTATTAGCAAATCTCTCAAGGATATTAACTTTCGTCTTGGAAAATTTCCCGGTATTTCGCCCGTGCATTTTCAGCAATAAACGCGGAGTCAGATTAATGTAAGGAATTAAAGCCGGATCTTTTATTTCAATGTTAGAAACATCGTACTTATCCATTAATTTGAAATTCTGTTCTGTCATTTTAAGCAACTGCCTCCAATCTTGAAAATTTAACTTTTATTTTATATTCGCCGGAGTGATTGAGATATTCTAAATGGGCTTGCCTGCTTTTTCCGGCACAAACAAGATGAAGAGTATTTTTATCTGTCCTGGCTGGTTCATATCCTTTTTCTATTAAAGTATGAATAACATTCAGCAATCCAACATCTCTCGAAGAAATTTCTGTCTCGCCGCAATAATTTTCTCTGCCTTCCATTTTATCTCCTTCCCTTCTCAATCTTTCCCTTCACAAGTCTTCGCAAAGGCTGATCATTTACTTTAATTACTCTGAATCTAATCCCTCGAATATCTCCCTTTGAACGTCCCTGCTTCCCGCCGATTCGTTCTATAATAACTTCGTCGTGTTCGTCAATAAATCTCTGCGCCAAATTCCCTGGAATAAACGCTCCAATCTGAATAGAATTTTTCACAAGCTGAACCTTGCAGCATTTTCTCATCGCAGAGTTCGGCTGCGCAGCTTCTTTTTGAAATTTCGAAATAACAATTCCCTTTGCCTGGCTGGAACGCCCGAGAGGATCAGACTTAATCTTCAGATTTTTCATTCGCGCGTTATATTTCTTATTGCTCCATCTAAATTTCGCGCGCTTCTTCACTAGCTTTCTTGCATTTAACAAACCCATGAATATAACTTGAAAAATCCTTTTTTAAATATTCCTATTACACAATTTTCAAATCCAAATTAAAATAATCCTGGACAATTTTCTTCAGTTCTTCAAATCGTCTCCGATTGCGTCCGATTAAAGACGCTTTGTTCTGGTTGCTTCCGGCAGTTATTATAATTTCCCCGTTCTTAATCTCTAAAGATTTGAACCTAACCGGCGCTACAATGCTTCCGATAAATCTTTGTGCATTTTCAATTCCATTTGCTTCTTCAACAATCTTGACTCTTTTTCCAGTCCCATTCTGAATTTTTTGGATATTAACTGCGCCAGGTCCAATTGCCCTCGATACTTGCCCCCTGTCAACCGCAAAAAAAACCGTGTTGTTATGAACAAAGCACTTTCGCGTTTTAACTCCTGTTACTTTATCCAGGAGGTTAATGTAGCGAATTGTTTGCATGCTTATTACTGCCATCTTAAAAGTATTATAATCTCTCTTCCGCAGCCTAGTTTATAAATTTATCTCAACGCTTGCGGGATTCAACATCGTCAATTTCTTTTTTTAATACGCCCATGATGTTCTCCGGAAAAAAACAAGTCCAGTGGCTTCCACGGATAAATTTCGGCGCGCTGAATCTTCTGTCTTCTTTTGCAGCAGTTTCAATTTTTTTAATATCTCCTCTGGCCCAGAACAAAACGTCTAATTTATCAGTTGAAAAATATGTTCGGATTTCACCGACATTGTCCGGAATATCAACAGGACTGTATGACGTATAAAATGGGTCAAACAAGCAGATTCTATCAATAAAAATTCCTTCCTCTTCGCATTTTTTAGCAGTCAGCCTGACTTGATCACAGCCAGCACTCAATGCAAAAAGCAGGATTGGTTTTTTTTCGTTATACGCTTTCCGAATATTTGGCATGCTTCTCTCCCAGTAATGCACGCTTTCAACATCTATTCCAGCGCCTGTTTCTTTTGCCAGGTCATTTGCAATTTTATGCACGCTGCCGCTGCACCATCCGTCAATTCCCTCAGCATAAACATTAATTCCAGAAGATTCGTGGCTAATCCGCGGTCTTGCGCACCCGCCAATCGGCATTAATGAAACTAAACCTGCAAGCGCGCACGAAACTGCGCAATATTTTCTGTCCATCTTCTTAAAAAAAACTAATTCCTTATAAACATATATAGAATAGACTATCTCGAATTCCGAATAACAATCTTTAAATAAATCCTCCCCCTCAATAAAAAATGAAGAGGCTGACATTTGTTTTTATTCTAATCTTATTTGTATTAATCTTTTCCTACTCAAAACCAAATGTAACAGGACAAGCCACAGAAACTCAATTTTGCGACGGTAAAATATTTCATTATGCAACAGGGCAGTTCACCTGCACAGAAGGATGCGACGCAGAAAAAGGCTGCTGCGGAGCAATGAATGAACCCTGCTGTACAGAAGAAAATTCAGAACATGAAGAATGCAAATCAGGATTAACTTGTGTTAATTACTTTTGCAAAGATATAACCAAAGACTCAAAATCCTCAAGAAAAACAAGCGGACTAAGAGGATGCAACCCAGGCTCATTTACAAAAGTCTGCGGGCAAAACATCGGTTTAATTTCAGGACATCAATATCAATGCCAAAGAAATCCAGACAGCACAACTTACTGGCAAGATATCGGAGAAAGCGAAGCTTGTAAAGTTTCAACAATCACTCCTTCTCAACCGTCTTCGGGCGCAGGCTGCGCAAGTCCTGCAAACGAAATCCCTCAGCAAAATAACCAGCAATGTTCTTACACAAATCTAGATTATTTTTTAATAGACGCATATTACCAAAATTATTACATTCCCCTAGCCCTAAGAAAAAACAACAATCAAATCTCTTTCTCTTACGAAGGAAATTCTGCAATAGAATTGCCAGCCACAGCAAACTTAGTTGCAAATGTAAATCAAGAGTTAGTAAAATCAGACAATCAAAATTGCTTCTACTACAAAGTCCATTATCACCAAGACGCAATAGCTAAAAACTATTTTGTCGACGGCAAAAAAGACGCGTCAGGAAAATGCACCTATACTCTTCCGGACACAAGCAATAAGAATTTTCCGCCGCAGACAGAAATATGCCAAGATGATCCAGGCAACGCATTAAGATGCGCTTCTAATTACAACGAATTTATTTGCAATTTCTTCTCCCCATCTGTTGACCAAGATTTCGGAGTCTTAGTAGAAAATTGCGGAAATTCTTATAACGTCGCTGTAGACAACAATCAAGAAATTTATGAAGAATGCCTCGCAAGACATCCGCAAGAAAACGTCTGCCAGGAAAAATGCAAAGAATTTGGAAAACAAAAGATTGCAGTAAAATATCCAAACATAGCTCAAACAAATCTCGAACAAATTCAAGGCGAATGTATGAAAAGTTTGGGTATTACCAAGAAAGAACCTCTTGGCGAATTTGACAATAGAGGATTCACATTAAAAGAAATTCCAACCGCAGAACAAAAAGAAATCTATTCACAAATTCCTAAAGAATTTTGGCTCAAAGACGAACAATGGGGATGGTACGACGCAGGGCTTTTTGGAGGAGTAAGTCAAACTTACACTTACAAAGACAACAAAGCGTGGTTTAGTATAAGAGAATATGACGCAAAAGATGAAGCAGATAATTATTGCGACAAAAATTCAAAAGAAGATTACGATTGCGTTTGCAGCGCGCCGCTAAAATGTCCTGATAATGACAAAGACGGCTCTCCAAATAGCAAGGGTGTTCTCGTAGCATGCACCTCTCTTATGGGCGAGGAGAGCACAGGAGAGGTCATCTTTGATTGTGATGATAACAACGAAAAAGTTAGCCCAAAAAATAAAGAGTCGTATATTCCTGGCGCAAAAGAAGATGTGTGCGCAGACAAATTAGATAATGACTGTGATGGCGCAAAAGATTGCGAAGAAAACGATTGTCAAGAATCTTCTAACTGCTTTTGTAATTTATTTTCTTTCACTCCGCCAGACTCTTCAAAGAAAATTCAATTTGCGAGATACGAAGGACTTTCTTACGAAATTGAAAAATCTGTTAGTGTCGCGCTTGCGGGGAAATTCGGAGCAAAGGCGCATTCAAGTATTTCGCGCGGAATAATCATTCAAGACAAGGTTCCAAAACCAGAAGAACCTGTTGAACAAATTAGAATTTCGGTTGATTACATTGGAAGTGTGAGCGACAAGAACTTTGTGCCCGACGGCTCAAAGCCGGCAAGAAATGTTTTAGATGAAAAGCTTTCGGGTTTTGTAAGCCGGACAGATATCGATGAAATTTTAAATATTATTGAAAAAAATTTCAAAGCAGAAAACGAAATTATTATTTTTACATATAGTGACAAGATGATTTTCCAGATAAAAAATAAAAAGTCTGGCAATTTTGTAGCGGCCAAAACATACAGCACAGGAAGCTCCTCTTCTGATAAGAACTTGAACATAAAAAATATCAAAGATTACCTGAAAAATAAGCCGGTGCTGGATTCGCAGACAAAGACCAATACGCTGCTTACTTCGTTAACCACCAAGGACCGCGTAGATAACAAAGGAGTTAAGCAGTCCATCGGGTTTGATTTCTTAAAAGTCAGTATCTTAGGGAGAGATTATTCAACCTACGAAGACATAAAAAAGAATGTCTATGAAGAATATATTTTGAAGATATTTGAAGACGTAGACGGAAAGTTGGAAAGAGCCGCGCAAAAATACAACTCAAAATGTAAATAGTTTTACTCAGCCGCATTTAACTCGTTTTTTTCTGAATCAATCTCATAATTTCTTACAAATCTCTTTTTACCTTTTTTATCAACAATCCACAAGCCATAAATTCCTCTTGGAAGTCCTTCAGGGAGATAGCCAGAACGATGATTTCCTTCAGATTTTTCTTTTTCAGAAAATAGCTCTATTCTGTTTCCGTCTGAATTTTGTAAAAACGCCCCTTCTGCTTTGTAAGTGCGATAAATTGCATTTGGCCCAATTTGTTTTATCGAGGTCATATCAGCGTCGCTTATCTCGCTAATCGTCGGGCGAATGCATCCGGCAAAAGCTAAAAGAGAAGTCAATGCAGATGTTGCAAGTGTTCTCGTGTTTTTCATGAGATTAATGCACTTACAAACTATTTAAACCTTCCGTTTGTAACTACTATTAGATTACACAAAAATATAAAAACTTTCAAATCAAATAATAAAATGCTTTCCCCAATAATTTTCAAAATTGGTTCAATCCAAGTCTCTTATTATGTTTTAGTTTACATCGCCGGTTTCATTGCAACTCTCTTTCTCCTTCTCCATTATAAAAAAGAATTAAAATTAAAACCAGAGCAATGCTACAATTTAACTTTCTATCTTCTCGTTGGTGTAACACTCTGCGCAAGAATTTTCCATATATTTTTCTGGGGACTGGACTACTATCTAAAAAATCCGATAAAAATGATTTATATTTGGCAGGGCGGCTTGAGTTTTCACGGCGGACTAATAGGCGCAATTCTCGTCGTATTCTTCTTCTCAAAAATTGACAAAATAAATTTCTTTAAATTAGCAGACCTTTTGTCTCTCCCAGCAGTTCTCGCCCACGCGTTTCAAAGAATCTCAAATTTAATTAATCAGGAAATCGTCGGAACAATTACCTCTTCAAAATTCTGCATGTATTTTGATTATTTCGACGGATGCCGTCATCCTGTCCAAATTTACGCTTCAATAGGTAATTTTCTCCTCTTCTTCTTTTTGCTTTTCCTCTACTTCAAAAAACCATCTCGCAAACTAGGCTTAATTTTCTGGCTCATGATTTTTCTCACAGGCATCGGCAGATTTTTATTGGATTTCATCAGGGAAGACGCAGTTTATCTTGGATTAAAATCCGGGCAATGGCTCTCGATTCCAATGATAATTATTGGAGCTTATGTTCTGATAAAATATTATAAGAAATAATCATTTCTTCTTAGAACTCTTCCCCCTATTAATCTAACCCGCCAAATCCAAGAAACCTCTAAAAATTTATTTCATCAGCAATTTCTAAAATTCTCTTTCTTTTCTTCTTTAACTTTTCAGGCGCATCCAAGAAATTTTCATCAGTAACAATGCTCTCCCCAGTCTTTTCTTCCAATTCTTTTCTCGCATTCCCTGCAACCTCCCCGCCCTGCCGCGCAGCAGTTTTATTTTCTTCCATTCCTTCAGCATCTTTTACTTTCGCGATTCTTGTTGTTGCAGCTTCTCCCAGCATCGTAAATATAAGTTCAAGGTCATCCATATGGTCTCTCAAATTTTCTCGTTTTAATTTTTTAAGCTTCTTGTATTCTTCCACAGTTTTTCCAAAAGTCGCCTTGCTTATTTCATTAGTCAAAATTGCAAATTCTATCTCTTCTTTCACTCCCCGATTTTTCCATTCATCTGTGAGCTCTTGTCTTATTGCTATCCCTCTCAATCTTTTTTCAATCCAATTTTTAAAATATCCTTTCAATTCATACAATTTTTTCATTCGTTCTTGTGCTAATTCAGGGTTTTCAATTTCCTGAACTCTCTCATAACCAACCTTTGCAAGCCATCTTTTAAACGGCTCTGCTTTTTTCGAGGGAATAGACTGAATTATCCTTAAAATTAATTCTGTGTCTGCGCAGTCAGTTTCATATTCTTTCCCGTCTCCTGATTTTAATTTCAGTTGTACGATTTTATCGTACAACTCAAAACCCTCTTCTTTTAATTTTATTTTTAAATCAGACCAATATCTTCGAGGAATAGAACTATCTGTTAAAACTTCTATAATGTCTACAACAGAAAAAAACCATTTATCATCAACAAGTTTTCTCCTTATAGATTTTCCATTAAAAATAGCGATATGCGTTTCACCTTCCTCCTTCTCTGTTTCTTCAGTCATTATTATCAAAACCAATACAAGTTTTTAATATTTGTCTTTTACATTTTGTTATGTTAAAAAAATAAGATCTAAACGCATCCAAATATTTAAATAAATCATCCCCTTCAATAAAAAATGAAGAGGCTGACATTTATTTTAATTCTAATCTTATTTGCATTAATCTTCTCCTACTCAAAACCAACCATCACAGCTCAGGCCACAGAAGGAAATTATTACTGCGACGAAAATAATATCTTTTATTTTCCAGGCGGACAATTTCCTTGCTCAGAAGGCTGCGACAAAATAAAAGACTGTTGTGGGGCGTTAGATGAAGATTGTTGCACAGCAGAAAATTCCGACGACGCAGAATGCAAAGAAGGATTAACTTGTGTTAATTACTTTTGCAAAGATATAACCGAAGAAGAAACTCCAAGCGACGAAAAAAGAACAACCAGAACAGCAAGAAAAATAACCCAAGAAAACTGCAGCAATATTATATGTGCAAACCTCAACGAAGATTCCTGCCTTGAAGGAGATAATGTCTATTGTTGCGACTGGGATTTTGAAAATGAAGTAACTGAGACAATTCCAAAAAAACCCGGCTGCACTACCCCGGAAGGAAGCATCACAAAAAATATTCCTGTCTGCAAAAATAAACCCGAACCCCTCGTCAAAATATGGTAAAGAGCAAAATAAAATTAGATAAATATTTTTTCTGGATAGCTATAATCTTAATTATCTTCATAGGATTTGCCCTTGTCAAGAGTTCTTTGACTGGAAAAGCGGGATGGGACCACACAGATGGAGTTGTCAGAGACGACGAGACGGCAAATGAAAACGGCGATCCAGAGGTAACGATTTATAATCCTCCACGAATATGGTATCCGCCTAAAGCAGCTTCTAAAAACGGATGCAGGCCGAACCAAGAAAATGAAGTTGTCAGAACACTTTATAATGAAAAATGCGAGCAATGCAAAAAGAATAATCAAAACGAATTTTCTTTCGTGCAAATATCAATCTCAAACGAAAAATGTGTAGGAGATTGTGTTGATAGCGACGAAAACTTAAGTCCCGAAGAACAACTTAAAACTGCAGGAAGCGCAAAAACATTCGATAAAGAAATAAAAGATAGTTGTCTTCTTGTCGGAGGAAGCCAGATATACGAAGCTGTTTGTGGCGAAGATAATGAACCAAAAGGTAATATAGCTCTCTGCCCTATTGGAACAAGCTGTTTATTAAACAAAGATGGAATCGCATTTTGCGGAACCGAAGAGCAAAAAGCAAAATGCGGCGAAGCGTGTTATGAAAGCATAATGTGCCAGAATTATCCAAACTCTCTCTGTATCCACAACAAATGCGAAATCCTTTGCGATTCAAGAAATAATTTGAAAGCAGATTCAACTAAATGTAATTGCATTGATATTTGCGACGATGAGAATCCCTGCACAGAAGAGAGAAAAGAACAGTTTGGCTGTGTAAACGACCCGGAACCTCTTCACAAAAAAAACTGTATCGACTTAAAAAATGGAATCTCTGATGGGCTTTGCCTTTTAGGAACTTGTACAAACAAAGGAGAACGCTGCGAACCAAACTGCATTTATCTAAAAGATACAGACGAGTCTATCAAAAATTTAGTTTCCTGCGCAAAAAATAAAGTTAATTCAAAAAGCGAGCCCTGCTTTAAAGATTTTGAAATATTTGAAATTTGCACAGGGTATTCCGGGCTTGCAAGTTCTTCAACCGGAACAATTATTCTCTGTGAAAATAGTCCGGTTTACCAATACAAAAATACAGCTTCTACTTTAATCAAGCACGAATTGATTCACATGATAGATTTATGCCGGCAGCAAGGCACTTGTTCTCCGGGATTAGTTACATTCACCCCCTATAAACCAATTTCAAAACTTCCTAAATTTGATAGTTGCGCATTTAATAAACTGTCTCTTGAATTTACAGCTTATCTTTGTTCTGGTGAGTGTTCTACAAAAGAATCTTGTTTGAATAGAGCACTATATAGCGTCGATTTCGGGTCAGATTTTGAATACGGAAATTATGGATGGAATACTTTCACAGCCGTTGTTTATAATAATTATAATTCTTGGCTGGATGAATGGTGGGAGCATAACGGACCAGAGTCAGAAGATTACGTCTGCGATAAAATTCTTAGCGGTTGTTAAAACTCCCAAATTAGTAAATCGGACTATAATGAGCTGTCGGATGCTCTTTAAGAATAAAATCGTAAATATTCTTATATTTGTTTTCAAGGCGTATTTGATTTTCCAATTTTCTTGCTTCGTCTAAACTTTCAGGATGATATTTTTTTCCGCGGACAGTTACTTCTGTTCTATACCAATAATTACCCTCTTGCTTCCATCTCTCTCCCCTCTCTCTTTCAGAGAACTCTTGCTTTTCAACAATAATTTGCGGAGGTATACCAATAGAATTATTCGACTGGCATCCTGCACTAGCCAAAGCTATCAATCCTGATACTCCTGCCCTAATTAATTTTTTTGTTTCCATAAAAAATTTCTAACAATCCCCTATTTAAACTTTTCTTCCGCCCTCACATTTCCGGAGCGAGATTTATGAAATAATCTTTCCTGCAATTTTTCTGCTTCTTCAAGACAGTGCATTTCCGTCGGCATATTCATCCTTATCCCGGCAAATTCTGTTTCAAGAATAAAATTACGACGATACTGTCGTCCGTCTTCTTTTATCCAACCCCTATCAGGCTCATCAGCACAATGCTTCACTATCGTGTTGTCATAAAAACAGCCTGTGCAAGTCAAACCAATTCCAAAACCAACCGCCCGCATCGTCAAATAATTTCTTTTCATAATTTTCTCTTTTCGTTATCTTGACTCTCATCAGACACTTCAACCAAAAGACCTTTTTCAACCATAGAATGGAGCAGTTCTTCCATTTCTTCTTCAGGACAAAAAGAATTTCCTTTCGGGAGAATAACATCTTCAATACTAAGAGACGTTTTGCAGGCAACTCTTCCTTTTCCTGTTTCCAAACCGTTAAACTCTCCCAACCATAATCCAGAAGAACTATCAAATCGAAGTTCATATTTTATTAATTCTTCCCCCCGAGAGTCATATTTTTTTGTAAATATCAGTGATGTTTCAGGACGCATATTTCCATCAATAATCGAGGATCCATAAAAATCAACTAACATTCCATTAATATTATCTTCAAATGGAGAATTTCCAATACCTTTTCCAAAAAAGAAAAAACCTCCGAAAGAAACCCCGTATTTGTAAGAATCATTTAAGAACCCTGCAATTGAGTATAAATCTGCCATAAACAAAAATAACAAAAAGAGGTTTAAAATAATTACTATACTCTGAGGAGATTATCAAACTCTTTATTTCTTTTTCTTCTCACTCTTCTGCTCTCTCGCCAACAACCAAACATTTTCAACCAATAAGAATCCATTTCCATACAGGAAGTATTGTTATCTTTTTGCCTTCAATTATTCTTTCTTCTTCCTGCTCCTCTGTCAAAATCATTCCTTCCCTTAATTTATGTTCTTTCATAGCTTCCATTAATCCATTAATCTCTCTCTTTTCATTGTCTTCGTCTAATTTTTTCGTTACTTGTACAGCCAAAACAGGTTTATTTTTTCTGACAATTAAAAAATCACATTCATAATTTTTTCTGAAATAATAAACTTGTTCGTTTCTTCTTCTTAGTTCAATAAACGCAAGATTCTCTAATAATTTGCCCGAGTCTTCCGAAAACTTAAAACTAACAGAGTTTAATAAACCATTATCAATGCAATATAATTTTTTAATCGAACCCAGCTGTTTTGCTAAAGAGTATTCATATTTCAAATTTTGGAAAAATAAATATGCATCTTCGAAATGCGAAAGATGTTCTATAACAGTATTCTTGCTTATTTTGAATCCGATTGAATTTAATTTATTTGCAAGTTTGCTGTATGATATTTCTTTTGAAACCGATTCAAAAAGTAAATTCGCAAGAGTTCTAAGCTTGTTGACGTCTTCTATTTTATATCTTTCAACTATATCTTTGAGAATCATAGATTCATAATAACTTTGTAAAATATTTTCTTTTTGCAAATTTTGGGAAATTACTGCCGGAAATCCACCATTAGACACAAACGAAGTAAAGAGCTTTTTTATTTGAGTTTTATCTTTGCTGTATGAAATTGTTTTTATATCGTATTTTATATTCTCCCAATTAAGTATCTCTCTAAAACTAAGAGGAAAAATCTCGTAATTTAAAACTCTCCCTCGTAATTTGGTGGATATTTCCTTGCTTAATAATTTAGAACTTGAGCCAGTTATGACGAGTTGGATATTTTTTCTTGTATCATTAACTGTTCTTACCCACGAATCCCAATTTTTAACTGTTTGAATCTCGTCTAAAAACAAGTATATTTTTTGTTTCTTATTTATTTGAGACATCTCAAAATAAAATTCTATTAATTTATCTAAATCTTTTGAATCAGCTCCTAAAAGTTTGTTATCTTCAAAATTAATGTAAAAAACATTTTCTTTCGATATTCCTTTCTCAAATAGCTGATTAATCATCTGAAAACAAAAATAAGTTTTTCCCGCTCTTCTTGGACCGGTTATCGTTATAACAAAATCTGTATTTTCTGTTATCTTAGTTGACCTTTCCAGAACTTTTGGAATAACAACCTCCTTCCAAAAAATTATTATTTGCCTATAATCCATGTTATTCATTGAACAAATCTATTTAAATTTGTATTTTGGATAATACAAATTAGTATATAAATCTTTTCGTTATAAGAATAATTTCAAGAAAAATAATCATTTCTTCTTAGAGCTCTTCTCACTCTTAATTTCCCTCGCCAGCGGCCCAGTAACCTCAACCAAAAGTCCAGGCAAACCAGTTCCAACAGGAATCGCCTGATTCAAAAGAATATTTTCAATAACAGAATTCAATTCATCTTTAGCTCCTTGTATAGTCGCATTAACAAATTGTTTATCCGGCGTTTCGAATGTAGCTCGGGCTAAAACAGAAGCTTTCTGCGTGATAATTCCCATACGAGTAACTCCCTTAACCATTCCAGTCGAAGTCATCGCGTCAGCAACCAATTTCAAATGTCTCTCGTCGATATCCATTCCCTGCGTTTCAATAACTTTGTTAATCTCGTTGATAATTGTCTGCCGCGCAGCTTCAATTCCCAAAATCTTCGCAACGTCGTGAATATCGTTTGAGGTGATTCTGTTAGCGTCAACGCCCTTGACTTCTCTGATTCCTTTCAAATTAGAACCCGAAGCCAAAATAACATACTCAGGTCCTCTTTTGACAACAACAACCTGCCCCACGCCCTTTACTCCTGAAATCGAAGTCTCTTTCAATTTTTCTTTCAGCTTGTAAATTTCTCTAAACTCCAAGTCAGGAAGATTGATAGTTATCTTCAAGTCATTGCTCTTAATCTTAAATCCTTTTTCTTCCAGTCTCTCTGCAATTTTCGCAGCCCCCGCGTGCACGCTTTTCAGCGCTTTGCTGTCCAGCTCGATTTCGATTTTTTTATTGCCAAAATCAATTCCGATTTCAGAAAGAATCTCAATCAATTTAACCTCTTTAATCTTCTCGGCAATTATTCTGGAATCTTTTTCGTTATTATTTTCTTTGTCAAGATAAATTTCCATCATCGGCGTTGAAGGTGATTTTCTGGCATCTAAAATTTCAATCAGTCTAGGCAATCCCAGTGTAATCTGCATCTGTGCAACACCAGCGTGGTGGAATACGTTCAGAACCATCTGCGTCGAAGCTTCCCCGAAAGATTGCGCAGTCACAACGCCGGCAGCCTCTCCCGGACAAATCTTGTCATCCTTCAAATGCAGCTTGGAAACATCTTTCCCATCGTCGCCGTAAGCAAACTGGACAATATTTTCAGACGCGTCTCGCAGTGTTCCGTCATATTCAACTTTCAAGTCCTGCAGCGCCGAAACCAATCGCCTGTACAAATAACCAGACTTAGGAGTTCGAAGAGCAGTATCCATCATCGAGTCTCTTCCTGTAATTGCGCCGAAGAAAAATTCAGTCGGTTTCAGTCCCTGGAAAAACGAGCTCTTGATAAATCCTCTTGACTCAGGTTTCAAATCTCCTTTTTTGAAGAAAGACAAAGTTCTGTCTTTGTATCCAAAGTTAATTCTCTGGTTCCACAAAGACTGCTGTCCAACGCAGCAGCCCATCTGTGTAACATTAAGCATATTTCCCGCGCTCTCAGATTTAATCATCTTGATAATATTTCCGTCGGCAGGGAAATTTTCTTTGACAACTTCTCCAACCTCTGTTCTTACTCCGTTCAAAATTTGCAGTATCTTTGTTTCTCTTGTTTCGTCAGCAGTTTTTCCGGGCATAGCTTCAAGCGAGCCGGATTCAAACTCTTTGATAACTTCGTCTGTTTTTTTCTCCGCCTTCTGGATTATCTCCCGCGAAATTTCTTTCAGTCTTTCGGGAACATCCAAATCCCTCAGCGACAAAGTGTATCCCTTTCTTGACAGATAAATCATTCCTAAATTAAATGCGTTGTTTATGCAGTCAACAGTCACAGCTCTTCCAAACTCTCTGTCAATAATTTTGACCATTTCCCCGTCTTCAGCGCCGAATGTCTTGCTCCCGATAATCAAGGAAGGAACTTTTATACTGGAGCCCTTCGGCAAAACCTGCGCGAAAATTTCTCCTCCGTCTATTTCTTTTTTCTTTATGGAATTAATAATATGGGATGAAAACAAAAGCTGGTTCGCGTCGCTGTTGCTGACTTTTTCTTTTCCAAGCAAATAGACTCCTGTAACAGCGTCGGCAATTGTTCCAACAAGATTGATATTATTCTTTGAAGAAATAATGTTGTTGTCAATATTCAGCAAAACTTTTGCCTCGGACAGCGCCTCTTCATTTTGCGGGCTGTGCAGGTTCATTTCGTCTCCGTCATAGTCGGCGTTGTAAGGCGCAGCTGCTGCAGGATGAAGTCTGAACGTTCTTCCCGGAAGAACTTTTACAAAATGAGCCATTAATCCCTGCTTGTGCAGTGTAGGGTGTCTGTTAAACAAAACAATGTCCCCATCTCTCAAGTGTCTTTCAATTTTATAGCCCGGCTCAATCTCCGCAACAATCTCGTCTTTCAAATCCTCGCTGATTCTTTTCTTTCTTCCGTCGCTTCTGATAACATAATTTGCGCCAGGATAATTCGAACCTCTCTTGACAAGCTCTTTCATAACTTCCAAATTTGTCGTCGTAACAGCTTCTGCTACGGTAATAATCTCGGCAATTTCCAAAGGCACGCCAAGTTCATTAATTTTCAAGTAAGGATCAGGAGATACAACAGAACGCGCAGAATAATTAACTCTCTTTCCTGCAAGATTATGTCTTATTCTTCCTTCTTTTCCTTTAATTCTTTCAGTGATTGTTTTCAAGGGCTGCCCTGAACGATGCCTTGCCGGAGGAATTCTTGTAATATTATTGTCAAAGAAAGTTGTAACGTGGTATTGAAGCAAATCCCACAAATCCTCGATGATAACTTCCGGCGCTCCGGCGTTTAAATTTTCCCACAATCTTTGGTTTGCTCTGATGATGTCGCTTAATTTATGAGTCAAGTCGTCTTCGCTTCTCTCTCCGCTTTCCAAAGTAATGGACGGGCGGACAGTTACAGAAGGAACCAATAACAAAGACATGACAGCCCATTCAGGGCGGGCGCTCACGCCGTTTATTCCGATTTTTTTCAATTCTTCCGTCGGAATATTGACTAATCTTTCTCTTACTTCAATCGGTCCAAGTCTTCTCTTCTCAATATAAAAATTAGTCGGCTTCTCTAATTTGACTCTGCTTAATTTCTCTTTGCAATGCGGACAGACTTTCGCGTCGCGTGCTTTTTTCGATCTTTCAACAGGCAGGTATTTTGCCTGCTTTTCTTCGCTCAATGTCAGCTTCCCGCAATGCGGACAAAAACTTCTAAGGCAGAGTTCTATCAGGGGAATATATTTGATATGCAAAATCGGACGGGCTAATTCTATCGAGCCAGGATGCCCCGGACATTCTTTAACTCTTTTTCCGCAGGTTCTGCATCTGACTCCAGGATCAATTGCCCCAAGTCTCAGGTCCATCAATCCGCCGTCGACAGGAAATCCGTCGATATCATACAATTCCGGCGTAACAACTTTTACAGAACTCAGTTTTTTAATCTGCTCAGGGCTAAGCAAAGTGAACTTCAGCGCCTTGATTTGTTTTCTGAATATTTTTCGCATCATCTTCGCGTAGCCCCCGCGGAATCAAATTTAAATCGTCTCAAATCACCAAGTATTTCATTAACAGTTCCCATAAAGCATTCTCTATTTTCTACTTTTTTTATTAATTCAATTTGTCTCGAGTCGCTTCCTAAAACACTTACTTCTCCATTATCTAAAAATCCAACAGCAATATATCTGTCTCCATATTTGGCTCTAAGTACTTTTTCGTTTCCTATTACATACTGTTTTATTTTATTGTCTTCCATTTTATTGTTCGTATTTGTTCTTTAAGTCAAACGAAGTATGAACTCCTAGTCCGAGTAATTCATCAATCAATAATTTGAAACCGTATGAAACTTCAATCGGTTCTGTTTCGTTGTGCCCGCATAAGGCGCAGGTTGTCTTGCCCCGTATGACGTCTTCATATCCCATGTTCCCGCACTCTTTGCAAACTTGTATAACTGTCTTGTCAGATTCATATCTTTCCTTAAGCAGTAAAGAAGCGCCGTGCCCCGCCAATGCCTGCTGCTCCATTTCTCCAAGTCTTAATCCTCCTCCCCTTGAACGTCCTTCAATCGGCTGTCTAGTCAGCAAAGCAACTTTTCCAGAAGCCCGCGCGTGAATCAAATTCTTAACCATTCTTTCCAGTTTTAGATAATACATATTCCCGACGTAAATCTTCGCCTCCATTTTCTTTCCAGTTATTCCGTTGTACATGTCTTCTTTGCCGTCGTAGCTAAAGCCCATTTTTTTCAGTTGCTCTTCAAATTCTTCAACTTTTCCTCCGGTAAACGAAGTTCCGTCGGAAATTTTTCCGCTTAAAGCAGCTGTCTTGCTCGCAAGCAATTCTATTAAGTATCCAACAGTCATTCTTGACGGAATACCGTGCGGATTAAACATCAAGTCAGGCCTGACTCCTTTTGACGTGAAAGGAATATCGTTGTTGTCTGCAAGAAGTCCAATAACTCCTTTCTGTCCGTGCGGCGAAGAAAATTTGTCTCCTGCTTCCGGCAGTCTCAAGTCTCTTGTCCTGACATGCACAATCTTGTTTCCTTCGCTGTCAGCAGTTATAAAAACGCCGTCGACAATTGCTCTCTCGCCTTGTCTTACAATAGCGCTCGCTTCTTTTTTTGTCTGTATGCTCAAGTCTTTTGCTTCGGATAAAAATTTCGGAGGCGTAACTTTTCCGATAACAGCGTCGCCGGATTTCAAGTCAGCTTCCGGGAAGGCAATGCCGTCGTCTTCCAAATTTTTGTAAACTTCTTCTGTTCTGTATCCGGAAACATCTTTGTCAGGAACAGTAATCTCGTCAGTTAATCCGCCGGCATACTGCAGTTCAACAGTTGAATACGGCCTGAAGTAAGTGCTTCTTCCTAGTCCTCTGTCAACACTTGCTTTGTTCAAAACGATCGCGTCTTCTAAATTATATCCTTCAAATGGAATTATAGCGACGACAATATTTTGCCCGGAAGGATAAACGTCAAGCGTGTCATAAATAAAACTTCTAACTAGCGGCTTTTGCGGGTAATGCAGGATAGAAACATTCGTGTCAATTCTCATAAGATAATTTGCAGCGTAAATTCCCAAGCCCTGCGTCAGCGTTTTCGAACCTCTCAAAAGTCTAGGGCCCTGGTCATGGTCAGCAAATGAAACCAGCGAAGTAATTAATCCGAGAACATCAACAGGATGAACTTCTAAATGCGTGTGCTCGTTAGTCAATTCTTCTTCTTTCAACGCGACAAAAACGTTTTCTTCTTCAGCAGCGTCGATATACTCAATTATTCCCTGCGCAATCAAATCAGTCCACGTCATTTTTCCTTCTCCAAGCAAAACAAGATGCTCGTCCTTTAATCTGGATGCGCCGCCATCAACAATAACCAGCGGCCGCAAAACTCTTCCAACTTCCGTCGACATTGTAATCTGCTCCAGCATTTCATCCCATCTAACACTCAAAACATTCGGCAGCTCTTTCTTCCTTCTTATTTCTCTGACTTTGCCGGCAAAATCATTAGGATTCTCGACAAACCCGATAAATCTTCCATTAAGAAAAACATTTTTTCCATTTTCTCTGTTCAATCCAAAACTTTCAAATTTTTTAATCGCCGCGTTTTCGTCAAACTCAACAGCCGTTGAAATCTTAGCCATCAGCGCAAGATTTTTTCTCAGGCCAATCTCAGTTCCTTCTGGTGTTTCAGTCGGGCAGAATCTTCCATAGTGCGTCGGATGCAGAGTTCTCGCCGCAAAATTTTCCTGTTCTCCAGGCAGCATCGAAGAAACTCTCTGGAGCTGCGACAAAACTCTCAGGTAATTTGTCTTGTTCATGTTTTGCGTGACGCCTGCTCTTTCTCCAATCCACGAGCCAGTTGCAATCGCGCTTCCAATTCTGTGAGTAAATAAAGTAGACTTGGCAATCGTCTTCAATGAATAAAATTTCTTTCTCTTTGAAATTTTCTGCAGGGAATATTGAATGTCTCGAATAAGAATATTTATGTTAACTCTGAACAAGTCAGCCATTAAGTCTCCTGATAATTTAACTCGCTTGTTTGCGTAATGGTCTTTGTCAGTTCTTATTCCTTTGTCTTCCTTCGATCTCAGATAAATTCTGACTAATCTGCACAAAGTTAATGCTTTGTCATTTCGCATGTTTTTTCCTGTGCCAATGTGCGGCAATAAAAACGAGTCAATTCTCTGCTTGACTCTGTCCAGAATTTCTTTTTTCGTTCCCTGAATTCCAGATTTTTCCGCGATATACATCATCGCATCTTCGCTGTTTTGCAAGTTTGTATATTCATATAAATTAACAATCAAGCAGTCGCTTTCATGCCCGATATTTTTCGCGATGTCAGATTCTTTGCACATTCCAAGAGCTTTCAAAACAACGAGGACCGGAATGTTTCTCAGTCTGCTGAATGTTACTTCCAAGATTCCTTCGTTTGTTTCGCTTATTGTCGTCGGAATTCTATAGGAGCCCCTTTCAGAAAAAATTCTTAATATCAGTCCTTTCTGCTTTCCTTCTTCGATGAATGGCTGGTTCGGGGCGAGGTCTTCGGACATTACAATGATTCTTTCATTTCCGTTTATAATAAAATATCCGCCGGTGTCTTTGGAGTCCATATAATTTTCTCTCAGTTCTTCTTTGCTCATCCCGTACATATTGCACGCCGCGCTTTTGACAATAATTGGAATTCTTCCTATCTCAACTTCTGTGCTGTCAGATTGCCCTTCGTATTTTACAGAAATCTCGACAAAAATCGGCGCAGCATAAGTCAGGCTTCTTAGTCTTGCAATTGCAGGCGTCATTTCGCTTATGCTTCCGTCTGCTTCAATAATATTCGGCTTGTCGACTCTAACTTTTCCAAGTTTGATTTCAACTTCGTCTCCTTCCAAGTTTTCGTTAATCTCGTTGATAATCTGCTGAATTCTGTTCTTGATAAAATCATTGAACGAAAGGATATTAGATTCAACTAAAGAATGCTGTTCTAGATATTTTTCAACTAAGATATTTTTTTTCTCCATTATGCGAAGCAATACCTTCTATTGCGAGTATTTTGGTAATCTTTGATTTCCATTAGACAACCACCCTGTAATATGTCTGAATTTTATCCTCTTCTTTTCTCTCCAGCTTGATAACTTCTCCAGGAACGCATCCTTCAGGCAAGCCAGGGTCATCTGATTTTATCTTCGGTAATTGGGACAAAGAAATATTGTACTTTTCTATTAACTTTTTAATCTCTTCGTGCTTTAATTTTGTATGTTTTGGCTGTAAAACGTGCATGGGCTTTCTATTTAACTATGAAAATTTAGTTACGGTTGCGGACAATAATTTCTTGTGAAATTCGGTTTTTAAACCTTTCTGTTATTTTTCCTTTCTTATTCTTTCAATATCCGACGTCCAATCTTTCTTTAAATCATTCCAATCAACCAATTCAAAGTGATTTCTTGGAGAATCTCTAATTTCAATTTCTCCACGCAGATTTTTTTTGTTTCCTGCAAAAGGTCCTAATGAAAAATAAGCAACGCATCTGCGCACATTTTCCGGCTTGTACATCGGTTCTGTTTCGGTAAACGTAGGATCATAAAATACCATCAAGTCGATTTTAATTCGTTCTTTTGAGCATTGTTCCGCTAGCGAATATGTTCTCTTGCATCCCATGCTGTAAGCTACTAAAGCGATTTTTTCTCCACTCTCATGCGCCTTTCTTATCTTATCTATATTTTTTCCTTCTAAATCGACGCTGTTCACGACGACAGTTGCATTGCACTCTTCATGTATGTTATGCCCTAATTTGTGAAGGTCGTTTTCTAAAACAGCATCCATAAATCCATCAACACCCGCGACAAAAACCTTTTTATCTCTGTCTTCATTTCTTTGCAAATAAAGTTCAGGTGACGCACAGCTTCCCAAACTCAAAAAACCAGCCAATGCGCCTCCAGTAATTTTTCTTAATTTCATATCTAAAAAATTACTTTCAACCTTTTAAATCTTTGGAATATTTACTATTAGATAGTTACGATAAAAAAGTAAGTGACCCCTCATTTGAATAACCTCAAATCTATTTCGAATAAATGACCCCGATGGGATTTGAACCCACGACACCTGGCTTAAAAGGCCAGTGCTCTACCAGGCTGAGCTACGGAGCCATATTGACGACACAATAGCGAAGACTGGTTTGAGTCCTTTCCTTCGTGGACGATTACCAGGCTGAGCTACGGAGCCATTTCGTTTGCCGCAGCGAGTACCCGAGCAAGAGCAAATCGAAATTTCCCTTCTCTGTTTGCCGCAACGAACACAAAATCAAAAAAGAAAATTCCTATTTAAACCTAACCAATCTGTAAATTAAGCATCCTCCAGTTTATTTGCTCAGTCTTAATGCAGAATTGTCTGAAAATTAATTTTCTTCTTAACGCAATTACAACTCTTTAATCTTTTTAATAAGTTCTGACTTGGACATCCCGCCGCCAACCCTGTCAACTTGCTGCCCGTCCTTAAAAAATAAAATCGTCGGCACACTCATAACCTGAAATCTCTGCGCCAGTTCAACCCCGTCGTCAACATTAACCTTTCCGAATACTACTTTGTCTTTCATTTCATTTCCAACTTCATCAAAAATCGGCCCAAACATCTGGCACGGCCCGCACCACTCAGCCCAAAAATCAATTACAACTCTCGTTTCGCTTTTAATAAATTTGTCAAAAGTTTTAGAATCTAAGTTTTTAACACCAGCCATATCCTATTTTATTTCTGTTCTTTTAAAAACATTTCGTTAATAGCCGATAATTAATACTTCTTTTAATTAATCTGCCGTGAACAAACCTAGTTAAAACTTTTTTCAAAAGCAATCAAGATTAAAATTCCAACAACCGCAACAATTAAAGCCCCGGCGAAAAATCCCGACGCATTATCCAGCACAGGAAGTTCTGAAATAGCATTGCTGTTTCGCCAGTCAACAAAGATAACTAAGCTAAATAGAATTACTAAAACAAACGCCAAGACAATCACCTGTTTTTTCATTTTACTAAATGGAAAACGCAGGTTGCGTATTCGCGTCCTCTTTTTTCATCTATAACTAAGCAATTAAAGAAATTTAAACTTATCCCATGACTAAATCGATAATTATTTAATAGCAAAATCTCTTACAGTCTAAATGGAAAAAAACATGAACATTTACTACGATGAAGAAGCAGATTATCTCACCATTTTTGTAGGCGGGCCCAGACCAAATTACGGCGAAGATGTCGGAGAAGACGTCACGATTTTTAGAGACGAACAAACAAACGAAATAATTGGAGTTGGAATTATGAACTTCCGCGCAAGAACACGAAATTTAGATGAAATCCAGCTCAAATTGCCTTTCTCAATTAATTTCTCGTCGCTTAAATAGTTTCTGAAAAAAGATTATTCCCCGCACCCGCCCCGCGTCGTCTGCTTGCAGGAAGTGCAAACTTTAGAACAGCTTCCAATTCTTTTAGCCGGCCCCCCGCAAATCGGGCAAGTCAATCCCTCATTTCCAAATTCTTCCAAAGAAGCCTGCTCCTCGCTAACCTCTTCAAAATCTTTGATTTCAGTTTCAACTTTCGGAATGCTTTCAGCAAAATTAGCAAGCATGAACTGCGCGACATAATCTACAATCGACGAGGCGGATTTTATCTGGCTAATTTTCCCGTCAATAGAACCACCGTTGACGTTTTTTACAAATCCCGACGGCTCAAATTTCTGGTGCCTGAATTTGTTGAACAAATCTTTTACAGACGCGCCATACTGCAGGTTTAAAGAAACAGTAGTCGCCCACGCATCAATCAATCCTCTGATAGTAGAGCCCTGCTTGTGCATCGTTACAAAAATCTCCCCTGGCTTGTCGTCGTCATACAATCCGACAGTAATATATCCTTCATGCCCTGAAATATCAAACTTGTGCGTGATTGACTTGCGAGTCTGCGGCAGTTTTTTTCTTTCAATCGCATTTTTCTTTTCTTTTCTTATAATTTCTCCTTCTGTTTTTTGCGTCGTCAAAGGCTGAGCCGCCTTGCTGTTCTCCCTGTAAATTGCAACAGCTTTCAGTCCCTCTTCCCACGCAAACACATAAGCATCAGCAATATCTTTGACAGAAGCACTTTCTCCCATATTCACAGTCTTGCTTATCGCCCCCGACAAAAACGGCTGGACAGCTCCCATTAATTTAATATGCCCCTTGTAATGAATGCTCCTTTCTCCTTTCACCGGCTTAAACGCGCAGTCAAAAACAGCCAGATGCTCGTCTCTCAAGCCGGGCGCGCCTTCAATCATATCCTTCTCGTCGATATAATCAATAATATTCTTGATTTGTTTTTCATTATATCCTAAAGTTTCCAATCCTTTTGCGACGCTGTTGTTCACAATTTTCAGCATTCCTCCGCCGGCCAAAACTTTGTATTTAACTAAAGCAATATCAGGTTCAATTCCAGTGGTGTCGCAGTCCATCATGAACGCAATTGTTCCCGTCGGCGCCAAAAGAGTAGTTTGGGCATTTCTATATCCATTTTTCTTTCCGAGCTCAATCGCCTCAACCCAGCTGTCCCAGGCATCATTAATCAAATATCTCAAATCCGAGGGCATTGCTTCAACATCTATTTTTTTAATTTCATCGATGTGCATTTTCATAACATCCAGCATACATTCTTTATTTTCTTCAAATCTTGGAAAAGTTCCAATCATCCCTGCTAGTTCAGCGGAAGTTTTGTATGCTTCTCCCGTCATTAAAGCAGTTATAGCAGCAGCCACAGCCCGCCCTGAATCAGAATCATACGGCAAACCAAGCGACATTAGCAGTGCACCCAAATTAGCGTATCCTAATCCAAGCGCCCTGAAGTCATGGGAGTTCCGCGCAATTTTTTCCGTCGGATAACTTGCGCCGTCAATAATCAAATCCATTGAAATAATAAATGTCCGGATAACTTTTTTGAATTTTTCAACATCAAACTTTCCGTTTCCGTTGGCAAACTTCATCAAATTAATAGAAGCCAAATTGCAGGCGCTGTCGTCTAAAAAAATATATTCACTGCACGGATTAGACGCGTTAATTCTCCCGCTGTTCTTGCAGGTATGCCATTTGTTTATTATCGTGTCAAACTGCATTCCAGGATCCCCGCAGATGTGCGTTCCCTCCGCAATTTTATTCAAAATCTCTCTCGCTTTGAATGTCTCGCAAACTTCTCCACCCTTTACAAAAATAGTTTTCCATTCGCCGTCCTCTTTGACTTTTTTCATAAAATCATCGCCCGCCCGAACACTCATGTTGCAATTTTGAAAGCCGACACTGCTGTACGCCTCGCCGTTCACTCCGCCGGAATATCCCTGCGCTATCAACGCCCACGCTTTTTTCTCTTCTCTTTGTTTTGACATGATAAAATCCATGATGTCCGGATGGCTAACGTTTAGTATTTCCATTTTTGCAGCTCTTCTGGTTTTGCCGCCGGATTTTATAATTCCAGCGTAAGCATCGTAGCCCTTCATAAAACTCACGGGCCCCGAGCATTTTCCGCCGCCTGTTAAATTTTCTTTCGAGCTTCTTAATGAAGAGCGGTTTGTTCCTGTTCCGCTTCCAGCTTTGAACAAGTTTGCTTCAGCAACCTGCACCTCCATAATCGAGTCCATGTCATCTTTAATGCTCTGGATGAAACACGCAGAACATTGCGGCCTGTCGTCTGTTTTATTAGCTTTGACAATTCTGCCAGCGGAACCATCCCATTTGAACATAGAAACCCCTCCAGCTTCCTTGTCATATTCTTGAATTCCAGCGTTAAACCAAACAGGAGAATTAAAAACCCCCAGCTGATTCAGGCAAATAGCAGCAACCTCATCTCCTAAAATGCCTGCCCTCTCTTCGTTAAAATAATTTTGTTTTACTGCTTGTCTTGTAAAAAATCTCGACACTCTTCCAATCAATTGTTCAATACTGCTTTCTCTGATTCCTTTGTTAATATTTCCCCAAAAATATTTGCTGGCAACAACTTTGACTGCAAGAGGCGTCCAAAACTCCGGCCGCTCAACATTCTTTTGCGTAAAAATAACTTTTCCGACGTCATCTGTAACTTTTACTTCTTCAGAAACCCATTTAATCGGATTGCCATAAATATCAAACCTGAACGGATTCTTTCCGGGGAATGTAAAATATCTATTCATTTCCATTTTAGGCAGGGACATTTGAGGCTTGGCAGAATTAGGATTTATCCAAGGCTCTTTTTCCACAAAAATATCTCCGTTAAATCCGTTCATTTTTTAATTATCTCCCTTATTTCTTTTTTGAAATCATCAAGCTCTGTAAAATCTTTGTAAACAGAAGCAAATCTTATGTAAGCAACTTTGTCAACTTTTTTTAATTCCCGCGCAACCAAATCTCCAATAAATCTGGACTCAACTTCCTTTCCCTTCCGCCTTAATTTTTCTTCCACGTTCATTATTATTTTATCGATTTTTTCTGATTCAACAGGCCTTTTTTCGCACGCCTTTGTAATTCCACGTTTTATTTTTTCGTAATCAAAACTTTCCCGTTTCCCGTCTTTTTTGATAACTCTTAATTCCGCAAGCTCAACACCCTCTTTCGTGTTAAATCTTTTCTCGCATTTCAGGCATTCCCGCCTTCTTTTTACCATTCCCTCCACATCTCTCTTGTCAATAACCTTTGTTTCTTTATGGAGACAGTAAGGGCATAGCATTTTAATTTAACACAATATCTTGTGTTTTTACCTCTTTTTTACACAATCTCTTGTGAATATCTTCACTCCAGCCAGTTTTCTTATTTAAACATTTCCGTACTCTTTTTTTTCACGTCGGCAAAATCCGAAAAATAAAATTCTTGACGTTAGAGTGACAAAAGATATAAGTTCTGTTAATTTGTCACAAACTAGCTAAATCTTTAAAAATAGAAAAAATATCTCCAGCTTATGAAATCAGCAATTTTTCTAAGAGTAGATCACCCCGCATTTAAAGAACTTGTAGATTCTTTTGAAGGCGAAGTTACCAATGCAAATGTGGACGCCCTAACGCAGCGAGCAGTAGATTTAGGAATAGAGATGACTTATGGTTTTGGATATGACTTGTGTTTTGCTAGTTCTCAAAGATTTAAGGAATTAGAGCACGATGAGCGATATGTGCAAAGAATTTACAATCCACATAAAGAAAAATAATTTTTTATCTCGATTTAACCCTTACAAATTTATCTCTTCAATTTCCTAAACAGAAAATAAGAATAAACTATCAAATAAATAGAAAAAGTCAAAACAGGAACAATCGCAAACCACATAGCATAACCCGGCAAAATAATTCCAGCAAAAGAAATAACTCCTGCAATTTTAAACAATCTCGAGCCAAGCAAATGTGTTTTGTCCCAGACTTTGTCGCTGCTCAAAGTCCACGGTGTTCTTATTCCAACAAACCAATTTCTCTTCGCCTTCTTCAAAACAATCCCTATAAAATAAAATAAAATTCCCAGCGCAGGCATCATCATCTGAGTCATGTTAAAATCATAGCCCAAATTAGCAAAAATGCTCAGCAGATTCAAATAAAACAAAAACAATACAATCGCAAGTATCAGTCCGATATAGTAACCCATAAACTTCTTGATATTCTTCCTCAACGGATCTATCTTGACAATAAAAATAAAAAGTAAAACCATCAGAACAGAAACCACCGGCATCAAGAACAATCCGTAATTTTTGGACATGTAGTCATCTACTTCTCCTGCGTAATTCCAGTGCGAAGCCATTTGCTCAGGCACAGCGTTATAAAAATAAATCCCGATTGCAAACGAAGCGAGAATAATTCCTGAAATCACTAGCACACCAGTTTTCATTTCCTCTTAACAAATTCTAATTTTATAAACTTTCTTCTTTTCTTATTCTGTAATCCTGCGAAACGTATAAATACTTAGAAATATTAAGAATCCAAGGAATACTAAAATGCGTTCAATCGATGACTTTCCACTGGCAGAACAGCAAGCCCTTTACGAAAGAGTGCTTGCCCGTATTTCTGCAGGCTCGGAAGAAACTTTTTTGAGAGAATCACTAAAACCTACAAACCATAAAACAAAGAATTATAGTCTTTCCTATCAGCAAAATCAAACAGCGGCAATCACGCCAAATACTAAATAATTCACTACTCAAATCTACAAATTTTATCACAACAAAATTTATAAATCTCTTTATGACTTTAAATTTATGAAGCTTAAACCACTCGGCGAGAGAGTAATTCTAAAACCAATTGAATCAGAAGAAAAAACAAAGTCAGGAATTTATCTGCCAAAATCAGAAGATAAAAAACAAGGGAGAGTTGTCGAAATCGGAACAATGAAAGACGGCACGCTCATGCCTCTGCAAAAAGGTGATACGGTTCTTTACGGTGGATATTCAAACGAAGAAATCGAACTCGACGGAGAGAAATTTCTTATTGTAGAATTCAAGGATATTTTAGCAAAAATTGAGGGAGAAAAATAAGATGCCAATTCATAAACACGATACAAAAAAACAAAAAAAATTCATTGAAAAATTTCGATTTTATAGACAGCCAATCGAGTTAGTTAAAGATGCAGAAACAGATCACACACCAGTTGTTGAAAATATAACTCTTCATATTTCGCAGTTAAATCCTAAGTTAGAATACGACTGGCAAATACCCCCAAAATACACTGATGATACATATGAGAGATTTACCGCAAGAGGTTTTACTCCGAATGAATTCTTCCATTATTTTATTGCCCAAAGATTAGAATATGCAGGTCGGAAAGGAAAGACGATGGAAAGAAGGAAAGTTAATCCATCAAAATTAACCATGGTTGTTTCGGTAAATAACAACAGGAAATAATTAAAATGTCAAAACAAATAATCTTCGACGAGGCAGCACGAAAATCTTTATTAGCAGGAATCAACAAAGTCGCGGACACAGTAAAAGTTACGCTGGGCCCCAAAGGAAGAAACATAATTCTAGACAAGCATTCCTCGCCGCTAATAACAAACGACGGAGTAACAATCGCAAAAGAAATCGAGCTAAAAGACAAATTTGAAAACATCGGCGCAAAGCTCGTCAAGGAAGTCGCGTCCCAAACTCAGGACAAGGCAGGCGACGGGACAACAACAGCGACGCTGTTAGCGCAGTTAATGATAACAGAAGGACTAAAGAATATAACAGCAGGAAGCAGCCCGATAGAAATAAAAAAAGGAATAGAAAAAGCAACTAATGTCGTCGTAGAATACCTGAAAGAAAAATCCACTCAAGTTTCAACAAAAGAGCAAATCACGCAAGTCGCAACAATCTCAGCAAACAACGACAGGAAAATCGGAGAGTTAATTGCAAACGCGATGGAGAAAGTCGGCTCAAATGGAGTGATAACAGTAGAGGAAGCAAAGAGCACAGAGACAACTTTGGAGCTCGTCGAGGGAATGCAATTTGACAAGGGTTATCTTTCGCCGTACATGGCAACAGACCAGGAAAAGATGGAAACACTTTATGAAGATGCGTACATACTTGTGACAGACAAATCAATTTCTTCAGTCAAAGAATTAATCCCCGTATTAGAAGCAGCGTCGCAGCAGTCAAGACCTTTGCTGATAATTGCTGAAGACATCGAAGGTGAAGCGCTGACAACAATTGTCTTGAATTTATTGAGAGGAGCTTTGAGAGTGTGCGCAGTTAAATCCCCTGGATTTGGCGACGAGAAAAGAGAATTATTAGAAGACATCGCGATTCTTACGGGAGGAAAATTCATATCAAAAGACACTAATGAAAAACTCGAATCAATCACGTTAGAGCATCTTGGTTCAGCATCAAAAATAAAAGTAACAAGAGACGAAACACTAATCATTCAGGGAAAAGGCGACAAGGAAAAAATCAGAAAAAGAATTAGGGCAATTGAATCAAGAATAGAGCAGGAGCAGTCAGATTATACAAAAGAAGACTTGAGAAAAAGATTAGGAAAACTTTCTGGCGGAGTTGCAGTGATAAATGTCGGCGCAGCAACAGAAACAGAACTCAAAGAAAAGAAAATCAGAATTGACGACGCATTGCACGCGACAAAAGCAGCTGTTGAAGAGGGAGTTGTCGTCGGCGGAGGCATAACTCCTCTGCGTGCAATTTCTCGCTTAGAATCATTGTCTCTGCCGGAAGAACAATCTATCGGAGTTAGAATCGTGAAAAAAGCACTTGAAGGCCCGGTTAGGCAAATCGCGGAAAACGCAGGAAAAGACGGCTCTGAAGTCATATCAAATTTAAACGGAAAAGGCCCTACATTCGGATACAACGCAGCAACAGACAAGTATGAAGATTTATTTCAGTCCGGAGTAATTGACCCGACGAAAGTCGTGAGAAACGCCTTGCAGGCTGCGTCGAGCATTGCTGCTTTAGTCCTGACAACCGAAGGTTTAGTAGCAGATTACGAAGACGAAAAGGATAAAACAGATAATCCTGCTATAATCTTGTAATTTTCACTTATTCAGAAATCAGAATAGTTATCACAAAATATTCAGAAATTAATCTTCGATTAATTTCTCGATGATATTACGCTAAATATTTACTATTAAGCCAATTTGTTCATTTTCAAAATATTTTTCAATCTTATCGCAGAATCCTCGGAAAGAAAACCATCAAAACCCCCAGAACAATCAAAACAATTCCACCAATAAACTTGCAATACTTCGCGTACTTATTTCCCAAGGCAAAAGAATTAACAGCAAACGCAGCCAACCCAAAAATAATCAAATCATCGAGCATAAAAAACAAAACATAAAGTAAAATATAGGAGTAATACTGGATTCCGGACAAATTGCTCAAAGCTAAAACCTGCGCAAAAATTGCAGGAATCGCAGCACTGCAGACAAACTCAATAGAATTGACAACGAATGCCAAGCCAATAATTCCGACGACAACCCCTAAAGAAAGAGGAGACGCGACAATTTTTTTAATCTTGAAAATTGTTTTCTTTTTTTCTTCAGCACCAGTAACTTCACAGCCAAGCTCTCCTTTAGTTTTGAAATAAGTTCTAACATCTAAAATTCCAATTCCTAAGGCAAATAATCCTACAGCCAGAGTCAAAGGCCGAAGATATCCGACTAAAAGAAAAACATTAAGCCATGCTGTCATGAACAAGAAATACAAAACACCCGACGCAAAAACAAACGAGCCGACGATTATCCAGACTTTTTTTCTGTCGTTAAGCGTAAGAATTAAAGAAATCAAATAAATCAAAACCCACATCGCGCACGGATTAAATCCATCAATCAAGCCGAGAGTAACAGCTAAAATCGGCAGAGAGTATTTAGTAACATCTCTCTCTCCCAAAAAAGGCAGATTAATCACAGGATTAAATTCTTTTTCTGTAATGTCGGAATTATTTTTAATTCCTTCTGAAAAATCTTCCAGCGCGCTTCTTATTTTTTCAGGCGAATTTTTTTCATCAAACCCAATAAAATATTTTTCCCCCATAACAGTTGTCGGAGTTCCCAATTGCGAAAAATCAAGCCCTTTTTCTGAAGCGAAATTTCTAAACAACGCAGCGTCAGTCGGGTTTGTAATATCATGATAAACCCATTTCACTTCAGGATACTCAAGTTTTAATTCTTCATTAAACGGCTTTTGCAATTCGCAAAAATGACAGCTCGGGTGATAATAAAAATGAACAGCTAAATCGTCTCCAGTTTCTCCACTATTAAAAATTCCCTGAGTTAAAAGAAAAGCTCCGAGGACAAGCAATGTCAAAATCAAATATCTCTTGAATTTGTCCTGATACATTTCTCTGAACAGCGCAGTTATTTTGCTGTCTTCTTTCTCAACAATTTCTTTAACTTCTTCTCCGATTTCTTCTTTCATAAAAATTCTAATCCAACTCCCCTTTAAAACCTTACGATGAAATTGATTTCATCAGTAATTAACAAAAATTATTTTAATCTTACACATTTGTTTTGGCATTCTTCTAAACTCTGAAAGTTTGGAGCAGATGATTTGCAACCACCACCACTTTTTCTTATACAGTTATTTGAACTAGAGTCGTATTCAATCCAGTAGATAAGCATTTCACAATTGCCGCAGGTTATTCCTTTTACTGTACATGGAGGTTCATCTGAAATATCTCTATCGCAATTATTAAGAGGCCCGGTATTTGATAATAACCAAAAAGCAATTAAAGCAACCATAAACAAAATGAGCACAATTATAACAAAAATTATTATATTTCTTTTTTTCATTATGGCAAAAGGTTTTGAAAGAATTTAAATCTTTCTTCAAACTCGGCAAATATTTCCGAACTAATTATAACTTCCCAAACAACAATGCTTAAAAACCCGTTATCCTATGAACTCCTACTTTTAAAAAAGAGTTAGCAAAATGAAAAAATGTATTTATTGTAAAGTTGAGCTTGACGAATCTTCTGTCATCGACGTCTGCCAGAGATGCGGCTTGCAAGTCTGGGGAAAAAACATGTTCAACGCAATAGTTCAAAACATGGAGAGCGCCAGGGACGACGGAAATCTTTATCAGGGTTCTGTATCCACGACGCCAAAACAAGACGCGCGCCGGCAAAACCAATCTTCCCACCAATCTTCCTGGCAATCCCAGCAAAATAATCAAGCGCCGCAAAAAACAGCTCCAGCGCCGCAAAAAACATCATTCTCAAGCAATCCTTTCTCTCCAACTTCTTCGTTAGTTCTGGACGCAATAAAATCTCAGCAGGAATTATTGGAAGAATCCAAAAGGCAATCCCAGCAATCTATTTAAACAGTCTAAATCGTATAAATTTATGTTAGTTTTAACAAGGCAAAGAGATCAGTCAATCATGATTGGAGACGACATAGAAATAATTATAGCAGACATAAAAACAGACAAAGTTCGTCTCGGCATTAATGCTCCTTCTGAAATTCCAGTTCACAGGAAAGAAGTCTATGAAGCAATAAAAAGAACAAATCGGGCTCCAGCGTCAATAAAGCCAGAAGACATGCCCCAAACACCGAGCCGGAATTACGAAACCAAACCCCTCGGAGATTATCAGATATAACTTCTTTATCGTTAATTTTATAACAACTCTTCTCTTTTATTTAAAATGAACACATTCGAAATAATTGACAAAACAGGAAGAAAAATAAGACTGACAAAAAAGCAATGGACCCATATCAGAGAAGACCATCCAGAAATTGAAAATGAAGAAGTAATAAAAGAGTCATTAGAAAAACCCTTGCAGATTATCTCCGCCTCAAAAACCAAAGCATATTATTATAGATATTACAAAGAACGCCAGGATTCTGACAAATTTCTTTTAATCGTAGTTAAATACTTAAACGGCACAGAATTCGTAATCACAGCGTTTTATCTAAACAAAATAAAATGAAAGGACCAATGAGAAGTTATTATGACGAGGAAGGAGATTTTCTTGAAATCTCCGTCGGCGAACCTACAGAATGTTATGCGGAAGAAGTCGAACCAGGAATATTTATAAGATTTGACAAAAAAAATAATCAAGTCAAAAGCATCGGAGTTTTAGATTTTAAGCAAAGAGCAAGAACTCTTCAGGAAATCATTCTTAATTTGCCGTTAAAAATTGACTTTGAAGCCATGTAATTCTCAATAAAATGATAAACGACGAAAGCACATACGATATATACTATGACAAAGAAGGAGATTTCTTAGAAGTATCATTCGGAGAACCCGCAACCGAGGGAACAACCGAAGAAGTCGAACAGGGAATATTTGTAACAAGAGATATAACAACAAACCAGATAAAAAATATAGGAATACTTGATTTTAGGACTAGAGTCCAAATACTTAGAAAAATACTGAAGCAGTTCAATTTAAATCTTCCTCTGGAAATTTCTTTTTATAATTAATTGAGCAGTGAATTATTCAGACTTATAGAAAACCTTTAAAAACCATCTCTCTCATTAATTCACATGTTAAAATACAAGAAACCTCGAACAAAAGGAAAATTTTCTTTCACAAGATATTTCCAGAAATTCAAAGAAGGAGACAAAGTAGCTGTGGCTAAAGAACTCAGTATTCCGTTTCCGTATTCAAAAAGATTGCAGGGAAGAACTGGAACAGTCCTCGCGAAAAAAGGCGCGACGTATTACGTCGAAATAAAAGACCTGAACAAGCCAAAGCGATATTTTATTAAACCAATTCACCTTAAGAAAATAGAGAACTAAAATGACAACTACAATAGGTAAAATGACAACCGCAACACAACCATCCAGAAATTTAAAGGAATGTATCGCAAATGCAGCAGTCCAAGGAGTTTTTGTCGATATAAACCTAACAGAAGCAGATGACGAAATTTATCGCACAAGCCATCCCGATAGAGCCTCCGAGTTATTACAATTCGCCGAATCAAGATTAAAAAGTATGAATCAATATATCGAAGAAGGAAGGAGAAAGCTAAACGAATCTACTCCTTTGCAAGACAGAACTAATTTAGAAAAACAAAGTAGTGAATATAACGACCATATGAAGAGCCTTCTCGCATATAAAGAGAAATTATCTCAGAGGCAAATTTAAAATGACAATCCTCGACAAAACCCCAGTCACACTCGCAGAAGTCAAAGAAAGAGTCAAAGACTTCGAAGAAAAACAAGTCCTGAAAGATTACCTGAAAAAATTCACAAAACTTTCAAAACCAAAAACAGAAGAACTAATCAAAGAAGTCCAAGCACTGAACAATATAAAATTTAGAGAAGAAAATATTATCAAGATAGCAGACTTTCTCCCCAAAACACGCGAAGAATTAAACAAGATTCTCACAGAAGTGAGTTTATCAGAAGAGGAGACAAATGCAGTACTCGCAGTCACAGGAAAATATTGAACATGACAGAAAAAGAAGAAAACGCGCTGATCTTAGATTACCTGCCTTACGGTTATCCAATGGAGAAAAGAACTTCTCCTTTAGCTCAAGCTATCGGGCTTAAAACTTTGGCTTTGCTGGAACTGGTTCCTCGAAGAGGAGTTACCCTGATGCCAAAAGAAAAAGTTTATATAGGCCCGGAAAAGAGAGATAAGATATACTACATAATCGGTAGGCTCCCACGAGAGAAGCTTACAGAAACAGCTAAGATCCAACTTCAGGAGTTCGTAGAACAGATTGTTGGGGAGCGCGAAAAAGAATTCATAGATTTCTTTAATAACGCTCAGGCAATCAACACAAGGTTGCACCAACTCGAGCTGCTTCCCGGATTTGGAAAAAAACACACGAGAGAACTCGTCGAAACGCGCGAACAGAAAAAATTCGAATCTTTCGACGACATTCGAGCCCGCGTGAAAAGCATTCCAGACCCGAAGAAGACAGTCGAAAAACGAATTCTGGAAGAACTGCTGGAACGACAAAGATTCAATTTGTTCGTTAAGTAAAATAGTTAGAATAGAAAATGACAAATCAACAAACGCAAATAGCACAAGAATGGAAAAGTATGAAAGAAATAGCAGATGCTTTAAGACAAGAGGGTTATAAAATTTCAAAGGGCAGAATTTGTTCTGCAATTGGCGAAGGAATCGGTAGGATAGACCCAGACAGGAGAGTTCATTTAGATTATATCGAGGGCATGAGTCTACGCGAATATAGCATGAGAAATATTCTTTATGGGTGGTGCACTAAGAGGAAAATAGAATGTGACGAAATTGCAACTATCGATGCAAGAAATGAACTTAATGCTATGAAGAGAGTTTCAATAGCTATTTTGGAGAGGTTAAGAGAATAAAATGGCGCAATACAGAATATACATCAATGAAAGAAATACAAAAGAAATGACAGCCCTATCCGCCGAACTAAGAAACGAGGGCGGAATTATTACTGATTTGGGTTTTGACAAATCTCGGGGAAGAGCATATTACGACGTTACTTTTTCAGAATCTCAAGCACCCAGAGAATTAATCGGAGAAAGGATAATTCCTTTAGAATAAATGGCAGAACAAACACAAATACAAATGAGCAGAGAAGAAACAGTATCTATCCTAGAAAGAGAAGGTTATACTCTCCAAGGAACCTGGATTTTTCGTCCTAATCAGGGAATGCTAGGACGTGGCTTGACTGAGGAAGGAATTGTGGAATTAAATTATTCCTATCTTGTTTCACTGAGTGATTTTGAAGAGTTAGATAGATTATATAAATTATGTAAAGACAGAGGAATTTCTGTTCGAGAAAAGTTAGATAAAGAAAGTCCAACGTACCGAGAAGTTAGTAAAGTTAGAGAGGTTCTATCCAGGTTGGAGCAGAAATAAAATGGCAGAAGATAAAAAACAACCAGAAGAAAGAACACTAAATGAAAAATCAGCAGAAAGAATTAGAAATCTTGTTCAAGCGGAGCCACATTATTACAAGGGGAAAAGATTATTTTATGTTATAGGAAGAAGAGATAAATTATCTAGTCATGATATTTACCATTTCCAAGATAGTACTATTGATTTGTGCGTAGATATTTCAGGAAGAGTTGCGTCGCTCCTTCGTGTTCGCGGCCCTTCAGCAGAAATTGAAAATGTAAGATACAAGGAATTTTTAGAATTATTTGAGGAGTCACTTTAAATGGCAGAAGACAAAAAACAACCAGAAGAAAAATCCAAGAAATCAATGAAGCTGGAAGAAAAACTAAAAGCAAAAGAAGAAAAGCAAAAGCAAAAAAGAGAAACGAAAGAAGAAGACTACGAATCATTAATCAGAATTTCATCCTACGACATTCCTGGCTCAAAAAATGTTTACACGGGACTGACGAGAATTAAGGGAGTTTCGTGGGCAATCTCCAACGCAGTTTGTCTTTCTCTAAAAATTCCGAGAAATAAAAAAATCTCAGAACTTTCCAAAGAAGACATAAAAAAAATTGAAGAATTTATAAAAAATCCGCCAATCAGGGATTTCCTGAAAAACAGGCGTACTGATTTGAAAACAGGAATCACAAGCCACGAAACAGGTTCAAGTTTAGACATGAAAAAAGATTTCGACATCAGAAGAATGAAAAAAATCAGAAGCTACAAAGGCATCAGGCACACATTAGGGCAGCCAGTCCGAGGGCAAAGAACTCGTTCGCACTTCAGAACCAAAGGAAAAGCAGTCGGCGTCCAAAGAGGCGCTGCAAAAGCCGCTCCGAAGAAGGAGGGCAAATGATTCCATCAAAATTTAACCAAATAAAAAAAAGATATTCTGAAGGTTTCTCCAACGGAAAAACAGACATCGCTAGAAATTATGTTAAGATTTACAACAACAGTGTAAGTTTGATTGGAAAAATTTTGGATGGAGCCGTTATGACAAGAAGACTTGCAAAATACGAGGCAGCTGCGGAGGCATTAGAATGATATCGCCTCGAAAATTCTTTGAAACTACAGACAGATTTTATCATAAATTCTTGAGAACTGATGAAGCAACCGCGCTCAATTACGCTAGGTTATATCTCAGCAAAACCTGCCCACTTGGCAGAGTTAAACTGGACAAAGCGCGTGCAAAATTTAAAGCAGCGTGCGAAGTTCTTGTTGACTTTCACAGGTATAGCGCTAAAGACTTAAAAGATAAATTAAGAGGAGCAGAAGAATGATAAGAAAGAAAAATAAATACTCAAGGCCAAGAAAAGCTTTTGAATTATTCAGGATAAAAGAAGAAAACGCCCTCGTCGAAAAATACGGTTTGAAAAATAAAAAAGAAATTTGGAAAACTCTCGCGAAAGTAAATTACTTTAGGGGAAGAGCCAAAGCACTTGCAAAATTGCCGCTTGAAGAGCAGGAAGTTCTCTTCAATAAATTAAGAGCATTAGGACTAAAAACCAATACAACCGCAGATGTCTTGGGATTGAAAGTTGAAAACTTGCTAGAAAGAAGACTCCCAACAATCGTCGCAAAGAAAAAAATCGCGAATACAGTCAGGCACGCAAGGCAATTAATCGTCCACAAGAAAATATTGGTAAACGGAAAAGTCGTAAACTCGCCGAGCTATTTAGTTCATCTAGCAGAAGAAGATAATATCTCAATCAAGAAAAAAAATAAATCTCCAAAGCCAAAAACAGAAACACCCGTCGGAGAATCAGATGCGTCAGAATCAGAAAATAAGGAGATAGAACAATGAGCAAAAGAAAACCAGAAGTATTCGTGTACGCAAATCCGGAAAACCCAGACAGAGGAATTTCTTATTGCGGCAGAAGAAATAATGTAGTAACAGCAGGAAGTCTAAATATTTTTGACACCAGAAAAAACCCTATCCAAACAAGAATCACTGTCAACTCTCTCCAGAATCATCTCGATGAGGGATATGATTTATTCTTTGATATAAATCCTGTAACCCGCTCTCCTTCGCCAATAAATCCAGCAATCAAAAAATACCTAGAATCTAAATTATTGTACAGGAGAATCTAAAAATGACAGATAAAACCCACATAGAAAAAGAAAAAGATCTTCGCTCGCCGCAGCGAGTACCCGAGCAAGAGCGAGTCGAAGACGAAGTAATAGTAAAAGAAATAGACAAATCAGAATTCCAAAAAGAATCAAAACAAAGAAAAGAGGAAAAAATTGGAATCGCCTACGTTTTAAGCACTTCAAACAACACAATCGTTCACATAACAGACATGGCTGGCAATACAATCTCGAGAGTTTCAGGCGGAATGGTGACTAAGCACGCAAGAATGAAATCAAATCCGACAATCGCAATGTTCGTCGCTAAAAAAGTAGCAGAAAGAGCAAGAGACTTAGGATTCACAAGCCTTTATGTTAGAATGAAAGGCAGAACCGGCGACACAACAGGCCCCGGAGCTCACGCCGCAGTCAAAGCATTAAGCAAGGAAGGTTTCAATATAATCAATATACTCGACGCAACCAAATTCCCCCGGGGCGGGCCGAAGAAAAAAGGAGGCCGAAGAGGACGAAGGGTCTAAACCGAAGACTCGGAGTTCGATTCTGTCTAAATCTATTTTTTTTAAATGAAAAAGATAAGAATAATCTCAGTTGATTTTCAAAAAGATTTTAGTGATAAAAAAGGCAAACATTACAAACCCAGAAAAAATGTTGACTTTGTTAAAAATAATTTAGTTCATTATTTAAGAGAACATAATATAAAAGTAGCTGAGATAATCTCTGATTATCGTTTACCAAGACCTGCTGATTCAGATGATAGTTGCAGAGCAGGAGAGTGGGGTTATGAATCTGAGATTCCAGAAGATATCAAATTAAAACCTGTTTGGGTTAAGTGTATGAATTCTCCAGTCTGGATAAGAGCAAATATTGGAAACCCGAATAAAAATCCAGGATTACCTTATCAAGAGCCCAAAGCATTTACAAAATGGTTAAATAAAACAGTTGGAAAGCCAGATAGTTTAGATGCTGTTGTTCTTATAGGATTAACTTCAGATTGTTGTATTTTTTGTACTGCTCAAGAGTTGAATTGGAGAGGTTATAATGTAAAAGTTCTTGCTGAAGGAGTCGGAACATATTCTGGAAATGAGAAAGAAAAAGAAATGATTTTAACTAATCCGCCATTTACTAATTGGGCTGAGAGAATATCATGGAAGAATTTACAAAAAGTGTTAAAATAAAAAAATCCCTCCAAAAAGAGCAAATATGATAAACTCATTTAAACCGTAAATATTAATAACAGAATTTATTTCTATAGTCAATGGGTAATTACGAGGTATTTGCGACGGACACATTCAAAAAAGTTTATTCAGCTCTCGACGGAAGCGAAAAGCAATGGATAGACAAGACAAAAGAAAACCTCAAGGAAAATCCGACAGGAAAAATTCTTCAGTTTCAATGGTTCCGCGAGAAAAAATTTAATAATAAAAGATTGTTCTATTTAATCGACGAAGAAAATAAGAAAATACTTTTCGTCGGTTTTGCAACAAAAAAAGAACAGCAAAAAATTATAGATTTTGTTGTAGAAAACAATAAAGAATTATTTGAATTATTAAAAAATCTTAGAACTTACTAACTCTTCCTTTTCTCATATCATCTAAACTTAATCCCAACTGGACAATTGCATCATCTGCTATTTTTTCTTTCTTTTTCAATCTAACATATTCACCTGTCGTTATTGTGATAAATCCTTCATTCATGCCAAACGGCAATTTTCTTATTATTCCTTGTTCCATAAAATATATTCTAATAACAAGTTTAAATAATTTGTGTTTCCGAAATCTTTTCATCATGTCGTATCCGATAATTATTTCCTAACGACAAATTAAACTGTTTCTTTATTTTCATTCTTTTCTCCTTTTCCTTTCAAATGCCTGTGCTGGAGTTTCCAGCACTTCAAACCTCAAACT
>Ga0208958_1000172_pt1 | contig 83016 bp, 75 predicted proteins | sample RifOxyB1_FD_184032 | JGI IMG/M metagenome (GOLD analysis project Ga0208958, IMG submission 184032) | Soil microbial communities from Rifle, Colorado - Rifle Oxygen_injection B1 (SPAdes) | ecosystem: Environmental > Terrestrial > Deep subsurface > Rock core/Sediment | place: Rifle, Colorado...
TACAAAATTTTCTATCTCAAACAGAAACTGTCAAATCCGAAATGGCCGATGGATATCAGGTGATGATCAAAGAACAAAATCCCCATGTGGCAATTTTTAGAGGTTGTACCGGTGGTGATTGTTCTTCTCAATATTCCTTTCCCTATCCAAACGACCCAAATGAACGGGTATTTTTTATTTATGATAAAGAAAATCGTTTAAAGGGTTATGTGTCAGCCACGGTGGTGGAAGATGCTAAAAAAAATAAAAGTCTGTATGTGATTACGATTGCAGGGAATCGAGTAAATGCGCAAGACACCGAGTTGATATTACAAGGCTTGGATGCCAACAAGGAGTCACTGGGAGTTAGTAAAATCATGTTGCCGGAAAAGGAAAAGCTAGAGCATCTTTTGAATTTTGCATCTATAAGGGGTGTGTATAGTCGGGCTGTTGGAAGTAGACCTGCTGAAAATATCCGTTATCAAGATGAGAAGATAAGACTGCAAATCCAAACATATAAATCTGACAACAATAAGGGTGCTTATGATCATATTGCATATAATGTCAAAGGAGTGGAATACGTCCCAGAAAATAAAATAAATATTAAAACCCAGATAACTCAAGTCCCCTCCCCATTAAAATCGTTGGTCATCAAAAATAGCTTTGAGCCTACGGCGGTAATAGAATTTTGCCTGGCACTGGATAGTTCCAGTCGGAGTCATTTTATTGATGGTTCTCTTGATGTGGCCCTTAATAGCCTCCAAAAAAAGAAAGCAGCCAAAAGATTGATGGAGATAATTACTAAAAATCCTGTGATGACAACAGATGGGTTGACCAATGAAATTGAACAATTAGTTTTAACATTGGAAATATCGCCTGAGCGCTTTAGGGAGAAAAGGGGGCAATGGTTAATAAATAATTTGCTTAATACTAGTGATGGATTAGAAGAAAAAAATCTTTCTAAAAATTTGGATCTTATTGCCTGGGATTTTAAAAATAATAATCCTCCACTGATAGATAGTAAAATATTTGAAAAATATGAAAAAGAATTTGTGAATCATAAGTCATATTTTAAGTTAAAAAATACTTTTTTACAAAAATTAAAGGACAATCCTCTTTTTATAGATGATCTTGAAAAAAATGATTCTCGAATGAGATTGGTATTTTTGACAGATGTGCCAGATGAACAGCTTCCTTCGGGGAATACAATTGTACGACTGCAAGAATATATTTCAACACTGAGTGATTATGGACAAAAGTTGGTTATTGAATACCTTCACGTTTTGAACGATATAGATAATCAATCTTTACTGAACTCACTTATTAGTAAATTAAGTGTAAAGAATCAGGAAGATGTGTATAAATTTTTTATAAAGAAAGCTATTGAAATGAAAAAGCCAAAACCATTTTTAACCTTTATTGTGGATGTATTAGCACAACCTCACACAAAAGATATGATAGATGTCTATAAGAGTTCAATCAAGGCCATGGTTGAATTGAAGGATTGGAGAGTCTTTAAAAGTTTTGTAGAAAAAGTATTATCACAACCCCATACTATGGATATGGTTGATGTGTATAAACTGTTTTTTGAGAAGATTCCAAAAGATTATTTAACTGATGTTCTCATGGTTTTTCTAGAGAAAGTATTTAAACAAGATCATGCTAAAAATATGGCCGGTATCAAAGAATTGATATTGAAAAAAGATCATGCTAAAAATATGGTTGGTATCAAAGAATTAATTTTGAGTAAAATAGTTGAATCAAAATATGAAAATTTACACGCTACTTTTGTTAGTACTGTTATGTCACAACCTGATTGGGGTAATTTGGATCATTTGCATAAAAAATATTTGGAAAAAGTTGTTGATATGAATAATAAGCATTTGTTAAGGATGTATGGCATTCATGTGTTATCAAAACCTTACACTAAAGATATGATAGAAGTTTATAAATTTTATATTGAAAAAGCCGCTGAAATGAAAGATCCAGATTCGTTAAGTAATTTAATAATTTATTCATTATCTCGAGAGCATACCAGAGAGATGGATGGCGTGTACCAGCTATTAGTTAAGAAGGCTGCAGAGCTTAAAGATTATCGTATATTTCAATTATTAGCAGATCAAGTTTTAACAGCACCTCATACTAAAAAAAATCCATTTTATGATTTGCTTAGGAAAATTTGTAAAAAAGTTAATGGTCAGTATATGAGTGGTTGGGGTGAAGTGAAAAAAATGGTTGATAACGAGTTTGAGCATTTAGAGATAGTTAATTCGGGGAAAAAAGCTAGTGGTATTCAGCAATGCTTGTCGGAGGGGTTAAAATAAAAAGTTCATTCCTTTGAAGATTCAGTTAATTTGCCTCTGTACTTAAAAGTTGTTCCTCAATAAAAATGGTAATGATAGGGGACCATATCGTGGTTGTTGATTAAAATTATATATTATTGACAAAATTGAGAAATTAAATCCTAAATAAATAAATAAATAAAACATAGCAAAAAACGATAAGTATGGTGTGATTACTCAGTTATATAAAGTCATTATTTTCTTGTGTATTTTGTCTATTGTTTCGACGGTATCTGCAGATGACCCTATTTTGCTTCCTCCAGTTAAAAATGATGAGGATAAATTAAAAGTGCTGATGAGCATTCATGAGCAGATTCCTGAACTTTTTTCTGATGCCGCTAGATACGATATAAATCTTTTTCAGATTTTGGATGAACAAGAAGAGTTGCAGGAATTGCTGCGAAAAAATCCTAAATACATGAAACTTTGGAACGAGAGAAAGTTTTTGGATTTATCGTTTGAAATAAAAGATGACAATGCCAAAGCGATTGAAACCAAGCAAGTAAAAGCAAGTGCGGTGGATTTATGGAAGCAAAATTTAAAAGAAGTTCTTGGTAAGTATCAAGAAAAAAAATTAGAATTGGAGATTTTAGAAAGACTTAATAATGCAAAAAATTATTCTTCGGGAGGTTTTTTAAACGGATTGGTTTTAAATTTACCCAAAGACTTGCAATTAAAATTTAGAGAGATGCAAAAAGTAGGCACCCAAACGCAAGATGAGTTGATCCAATATCTAAGACAAAATTTGCCGGACTTTTTACCTCAGTTTAAAGCACAAGGAATCGAGGCAAATCCCAAGAGGGATGATCTTATAAAAAAATTGTTAGAAATCAGAAAGATTGAAAATGAACTAGGTCCATTAATGGATGCTTATATATTAATGAGTGGGCAAAATGTAGATGCCAGAGAGTTATTGAATAATATTGATAATCTAACTCGTCAGGATTTAGTGAATTTGAGTGATCCAGACTACCAAAAACCGGCATTTTTGAAGTTGACCAAAAATAAAGATACAAGGATACCAAATGCATATTTAAAGTATTTACAAAATTTTCTATCCCAAACTGAAACTATAAAATCAGAAATGGCTTCTGGATATCAGGTAAGGATAAAAGAACAAAATCCCCATGTGGCAATTTTTAGGGGTTGTACTGGTGGCGATTGTTCTTCCCAATATTCCTTTCCCTATCCAAACGACCCAAATGAACGGGTATTTTTTATTTATGATAAAGAAAATCGTTTAAAGGGTTATGTGTCAGCCACGGTGGTGGAAGATGCCAAAAAAAATAAAAGGCTATACGTTATTACGATTGCGGGGAATCGAGTTAATGCTCAAGACACTGAGTTGATATTACAAGGATTGGATGCCAAAAAAGAGTCGTTGGGAGTCAGTAAAATCATTTTGCCAGAAAAGAAAAATCTAGATAATCTTTTGAATTTTGCGCCTATAAAGGATGTTTTTCATCAGGCTGTCGGAAGTAGGCCTCCTGAAGATATCTATTATCAAGATAAAAAGATAAGACTACAAATTCAAGCTTATGAATCTGTCAACAATGCAGGCGAATATGATCATATTGCTAATAATACTAAAGGAGTTGAATATGTCCCACTGAATAAAATCAATATAAGAACCCAGATGACGCAAGTTCCACCTCAGATGCGATCGTTGGTGATAAAAAATAGTTTTGAACCCACAGCCGTTATAGAATTTTGTCTGGCACTTGATGGTTCCCACCGAGAAGATTTTATTGATGATACTTTAGATATAGCTATGAGTAATCCTCAAAAAAAGAAAGCTGCTAAAAGATTGATGAAGATCGTTACAAAAAAACCTGTGATGACAACAGACAGGTTGATTAATGAAATTGAACAATTGGTCGCAATTTTGGAAATATCACCTGACCGCTTCAGTGAAAAAAAGGAACAATGGTTAATAAATAATTTGCTTAATGCCAGTGATGGGTTAAAAGAAAAAAATCTTTCTAAAAATTTGGATCTTATTGCATGGGATTTTAAAAATAATAATCCCCCTCTGATAGAGGGGGAAATATTTAAAAAATATGAAAAAGTCTTTGTGAATCATAAATCATATCTTAAGTTGCAAAATACATTTTTAAAAAAATTAAAGGATGATCCATTTTTTGTAGAAGAGCTTGAAAGGAATGATCCGCGCATGAGATTAGCATTTTCGACTGATGTTGCAGATGACCAGCTCCCTTCAGGGAAGACAATTGTGCTACTGCAAGAATACATTGCAACACTTAGTGATTATGGACAAAAGTTGGTTGTTGAAAATATTTACTATGCCGGTACACGATCTGCAGTGGACTCACTCGTCAAAAAATTGAATATCAAAAATCAGGAAAATCTTTATAAAAATTTTATTGAGAAAGGTATTGAACTAAAACAGTCGGAACCATATTTATCCTATATTGTAGACGCATTATCACAACCTCATACAAAAGATATGATAGATGTCTATAAGAGTTTAATCGAGGCAATGGTTAAATTGAAGGATTGGGATGTAATTAAAAGTTTTGTAGAAGAAGTATTATCACAACCTCATACTAAGGATATGCTTGATGTTTATAAACTTTTTTTTAAGAAGATGCCGAAAGATTGGCTAACTGATATACTCATGGTTTTTTTAAAGAAAGTATTGACACAAGATCATGCTAAAAATATGGTTGGTATTAAAGAATTAATTTTTAGTAAAATAGTTGAATCAAAAAATGAGGATTTACTTAATGTTTTCGTAAAGGAGGCATTGTCAAAACCCGAATGGATTAATGTGGAACATATGCATAAACAATTTTTGAATAAAGTTGTTGAGATGAAGAGTAAGGATTTGTTAAGAAGCTATGCCGCTAATGTGTTATCCAAACCCCACACCAAGGACATGATTGAAGTTTATAAATTATATATCGAAAAAGCCGCTGAAATGAAAGACCCATATTCATTTAGTCATTTAATAATTTATTCATTGTCAAAAGAGCATACACGAGATATGACCGAGGTGTATCAGCTATTAGTTGAGAAGGCAATAGATCTTGAAGATTATCGAATGTTTAAAATATTATCAGAGAATGTTTTAACAGCACCTCATACTCAAAAAGATCCATTTTTTGATTCGCTTAGGAAATTTTGTAAAAAAGTTAATAATAAATTTAGTACTGCTGGAAGGAGTGCTGTGAAAAAAATGATCGAGAATGAGTTTGAGCATTTACAGAAAGTTAATTCGGGAAAAAAAGCTAGTGTTATTCAGCAATGCTTGTCGGAGGGGTTAAAATAAAAATCATCCCTTTGAATCTTTTGGCGCCAACTCATAGTTTTGCAATGAAAGCATTTGATACATAAATTCCGGTACTCTTATTTGGTAAAAGATTCCATTCTCGTGCGGCCTGGAATTGATAATGTTGGTCTTGCTGTTTACGATCGAGTGGGCGGGGCCATCATGGTAGGGGATAAATAGGTCGTAGCACATTTGTTTGGCCAAAAAATAATCAATAATATGTTTTCTTAGATTATCAATATCGCTTACATCAAAGGAGTTGATGACAAAGCTTCCGGGATGTGAACGCTGAATGACTTTTGACATAAGAGGATCGTTTAATAAATCTTTTTTGTTAAAAACAATGAGCTGATTTTTATCATCCGCTTTTAGATCTTTAAGAATGTGCTGAGTGACTTCCAGGTGTTTTTTGTAGTGGGGGTCGGAGATATCACACACGATAATTAAAAGATCCGCTTCTAGCATGGATTCCAGCGTGGTTTTAAAACCGTTTATAAGTTGTGCAGGTAAATTTTGAATGAGTCCCACCGTATCGATAAGGATCATCGGCGGTCTGGTATCCGGATTTAGGGTGCGAAAGGTGGAATCAAGCGTGGCAAATAATTTATCTTCCTCCAAGACGTTAACTTTACACAGTCGGTTCATAACCGACGATTTTCCAGCATTGGTATAACCCACTAACGCAGCCGTGATTGCCATATTCTGTCTTTTTTTCTTTTGTTCCTGCCTGGTTTTTAAAACAGTTTTTAAATCACGTTTTAAAAATTCGATGCGTTCTCTTACGATTCTTCTATCGAGCTCTATTTGTTGTTCACCCTCACCGCCCCTAACTCCAATTCCACCCTTTTGCCTGGAAAAGTGAGTCCAAAATCCGGAGAGTCTGGGGAGGATATATTCCAGTCTGGCAATTTCAATTTGAATTTTGGCCTCTTTGGTCCTGGCATGGCCGGCAAAGATTTCTAAAATGACGTGGCATCGATCTATGACAGAAAGGCCTGTTACTTCCTTGATATTTCGGACCTGACTGGCGGTTAATTCAAAGTCAAAGACTAACAGATCGCTATTATTATCTTTGGCTTCTTGTGTAATTTCGAGAAGTTTTCCCTTGCCTATGACCGTTGCCGGACTGATCTCTTTTTTGGTTTGGATATGGGTGTTTTTGTACTTAATATTGAGAGTGCGAAGGAGCTCTTTAAGTTCTTGCAAGGAGTGTTCACTTTCTTGCTGGCTGGAGTGTCCCTTAAATACTGGGGATATAATGGAAATCAGTGTAGCGTTGGCGGTCGATTTGATGTGAAATTCATTGTCTAACATAAGGTAAGAATTACCCCCAAACCTTATAAGTGTCCAGAGTAAAACCATTAGAGATTTGTAGTAGATACTCATTACATGAAGGGGGAAAAAAGTTATCCATTTTCTTTAAATATCGAGGTGTTGCGATGACAAGTCATGAATGATTTTATGCTGTGGAAAGCGGCGTGAGGTGTACTTCGTTGTCTTTCTAACTAGGAATTTAAATCCTGAAAAAATCCACCGTAAAACAAAAAATATCTTCAGGTTCAGTCTCTTTGACTGTATCAGAAATTTTTTTTATCAATTTCACTATTTCTTCTCGCAAAAAATCAAAATCCTTATTAGACAGAGAAAGGGGAGCAGTAAAAGATAAATCTGTGGGAAGTGTGCAATCCATTTTTTGGATCGATTTTATTCTCCAATTGGTATGGTGTTGCTTTAAATAAGGCGAGGTTTTTTCGAGATGTGTGCGGCCAATGCTTTGAAAATATCTTCCTTTTTCAGCTTTGCATAGGCCTGCGTTGACTAAAAACTCTAGAATTTCTGTTACTTGCTTTTTGTCGATACCAAGTCTTTCACTTATTTCATCTCGCATTTTACCACCTTTTAAAGAGGATAACATGCGGATGGCCGAGTATTGCCAGGAAGTGTAGTAAATAGATTTTTCTTCATTGGTCAATTCTTTATCTTTTTCAACTCTCTCTGATAGATTGAGTGAGCGATTTTTAATTTTCTCACTTTTTCTTAGAAGGTTTTCTTTAAATTTTTTGTTTTGAGTTATACTGATTTGATGGAGGAGCGCTACATAATCACCTTCAAGCTCCGAAAGGCCTAAATAATCGCATAAAAGAAAAACTTGTTCAGGTGTAAATTCTCTATTCTTACTAAATATTTGGCTGAGTAGGGTTGGGTGAATATTTAGGTACTTTGCAATGCTTTTTTTTTCACCACGTTTTAGATGTGTATTTTTTTCAATCTCTTTTTGCAAAAAATCATGAAATTCATGGTATCCAAGAACTGAGTTTTTTCTCATAATTTAAACACCTTATGTTTGTATGTTTATAAATATGTAAATTATATCATGACAAATTTATAAAATAAATAATGAACTAATTTTTGCCTGTGCTATATTGCATCAACTGAAATACATTCTTTTAATAACGAGGAGAATATTATGCTATCTATTAAATTAAGCTTATTAAAAACAGTCTGTCTGATTATTTTCACCCAATTGTTCATTTCGTCATATTCCTTTGCGATACCTGGTTCAATGGACGGTGGTGGAGGAAATGCAGAGTCTTTGAAATTTACCATGATTGCCAATCGTGCATTGATGATTGTTCAAGAGAATCAAGCTAAATTTCCGGAAGTTTCATATAGTGATTTCCAAAATGCGATAAAGAAGACGAAAGTTAAAATTACTAACGAGGAATTAATATTAGATGGTGAAAAGAAGGAGGCGATTAATTATCCCAAAGAGTCATTAATCAAAGTAAACCGATTTGCTTTTAGAGCATTGACTTCAAATGTGTTGGCCCAAATTGCGCTGGTGGTGCATGAGTATCTGGGAATTTTAGCAATTGATGATCCAAATTATCATATCAGTTCAAGAATTGGCGGAATTCTTGAGTCACAAGAGGGATCAATGTTTAAGTGGTCATGTGCGGCAATGGTGGTATGTCGTGGTAGGTATTTAGGTAGCTGGATTAAGGGCGAGGGTAATACCGCAGGAGAAGCATGGGGTGAAGCCACTGAAATGGGAAAGGATTTTTGTCAATCTCTGAAGGAGTCAGTATGGGGTATTGTTACATCAATTACTAGTGGACAAATGCTTACCCATGCAACCCCGGCTACAATGGTTAATGCGTGTCTTAAAAATTAATTTAACTAAAAATTTGGGAAATAAACTTATGAAAACTTTATGCTTGCTGGCCTTACTGGTATCAATTCATTCTTTTGCGGTAGTACCTTCTGATGATTCGGTGGGATTAGCGATCGAATTATCATCGAACCGTGCAGGTTTATCCGGACGATTGATGCTTTCATCGAAAGATTTGGCAATGATTAAATCTGGAGAGTCTAATCTGGTTTGTAAAACAGCAATTGATGCAGCAACCAAGCGTTCGGTAGGAATTGCTTTCACTGCAGAATTGGGAAATTTTGATGACCAAGGCAATATTATCTATGAGCAATTCCTGGTAAGAAAAGAGATAATCGATTCTGATGGTTACGAGGTTTTAACTGCTGTAGATAGGAAGGCTGAATTGAATGGACTGTATGTTGATTTTAGAAATGGTTATCATGAAAAAATTTTGGTGCGTGATCTTACTCATCCAGAACTTAGAATGGAGAGAGAATATATTGAAGAAATGCCGTGGATTAAACTTACTGTTGAGACCTTGAACGATAATGAAAGCGGTTGTTCTTTGGCATCAAAATTCTAAATTAGCACGAAAACGAGGGACTTAAAAAAGTTCCTCGTTTTTTTTTCCAGATCTATGCAAAGTGGAACCATCGAACAATTTCTTGTGCAAATACGAACAATGTAGTCACTGGTCAAATAAATCTTTTTTCATAAATTCTTCGCATTATCTTTAAGATGCCAATAGTACCAATAGTAAGATAGGTAAAATCCAAAGAGTCAGTTAATTATAGATCACAAAACATTTTTTTTTTGGTAAAAAGATGCTGCAAGTCTGTTTAGAGGGGAAGCGATGAGTTCAAATATGATGAAGATGAGAGATGGTGTGGAGCTTTATTATGAAATCACCCAAGGCAATTCAGCTGATTGGATAATATGGGTACATGGGATTTGTGAACATTTGGGGAGATATTCACATTTGGATGAGCTCTTTGCCAAAAATTTCAATATTTTAAGATTTGATCTGAGAGGTCACGGCAAAAGTCAGGGAAAAAGAGCCTATGTTGAAAATTTTGAGCAATTTGTTGACGATTTACACGAAGTAATTACGTTTTTGAAAACCAATTACAAGTCTCCTAAATACGCCTTGATGGGGCACTCCATGGGAGGGCTGATTGTGGCCGGTTATATGCAGACTAAAGTGCATAAGCAATATTATCCACAGGTGGTTTTTTTTAATTCACCTCCTGCGGGATTACCAGGTGCTGGAGGAGTGCTGGCCCGTCTGTTGCCGCCAAAGATCACCGGGATGTTGTCAGGTATTAGAGGCGGAATTGAATTGAAAGGAATGGTGGATTTAAAGGGCCTTTCTCATGATCCTGAAGTTGGCAAGAATTATGCCTTGGATAAATTAAATAGTATGGTTATTCATTCCGCTTTATTATTTAACCTGGTCAATTTTGGTAAATTGGTTTTTTCCAAACCACTCAATGCAAAATGTCCGGTTTATACTGCCGTTGGCAGCGAAGACAAGGTGGTTTGTCCTCAGACAATTATTGATTATTGTAAAAATATTGATCCTACCGTGAAAATTAAAGTGTTTGAAGGTTCTTATCACGAATTACATAATGAAATAGACAAATACCGATTACCGTTCTTTGAATATATGAAAGAATGCATTGGCACTCGGTTTTAATTGTATTCTCACCAGTCGGTTTGGTTAATTATTTATTGGAGTCAATAATCTGGGGTGGTTCAATTTCTTTGGGTGAGGGGTTGATTTCTTTGCGTGTTATTTTGCTAATGGTATACTGGTTATCAATTGCAATGATTGATTTTATTAACTCATCGGCTTTTTGGTGTTTTAATGTGTCTAGTTCTTCACAAAAACAACCACACATCAAAGGGCGCAAAAAATCTCCGATTCCATTTGTTTCTAAATCCATATTGGATAAATCATGCTTAGGATTTTCTTCTATTAGGTTGTCTTCATTTATATCTATGTTAGAAATTCCAATCTGTGGGGCATCTTGCCGAATTCTACTCGATATCTTTTGAGGCGGAAGCAGTACTTTTTCAAATAATTGCATTTGTATGGGAGCAGATTGGATTTCTGTATTTCTCGCCTTACTGTCTTTGTAGAAATGGCTGAACATCTCTTTAACCAGTGGGCAGGTATCCAGAGGGTCTTTTGAAATATAATGAGTAGTAGTTTCATTGAACTTAATCGCCAGAGTTTGGTTTTTATTTTCTTCTAATCGCTTGCTCATTAGAGCAGATCCACTCTTTTTCAACCACATAAAATCTATAAATTTTTTATGATCTTCTGGCGTGGGTTTGGGTGCGGTTAAACAAACAAGGGTATCCTGGTCTTTAGGGGGATTTTTTGCAGGGTTGGGGGAAACTTCAGCGGCAAGGAGGTCAATAGTCGTTAAAATTAAGATTATTAGAATAATTTTCTTCATAGGATTATTATAAGGGACAACTTTTTTAAATTAAAAGGGGGAAAATATTAGTTTAATTCGAAGCATTTACTGACACACTTATTTAGTAAACCATCAAAAAGCAGGTTAAATGGAATATTTTGAGTTTGTTTGATAAGAATCGGGTTCTAGGTCTTACGGGGTAGAATCATTGCCACAAGAATTAGTACATTCACAACCAAAGCAAGCGTTAACATTTTCGGTAGTATTAAAGCTAACAAAACTAAAACAGACAAGCATTGCTATAAGAATTAAGATCGCTTTCATTCATTTCTCCAATCATCACCATAATTTTTTGTTACAGATAAATAGAACATTTTTTTGCCTTTCGCAAGGTAAAAACCAACTATTTTGCTCAGGTTTGGGAAGTAACTATCTATTGAAAAACATTTTTGATGCACTAAACTAAATGTAAATAATTAACATGGAGAAACTCACCAATGAATTGGTCATTTTTAAACATTTTCCCTGCGGGATGGAAATTTTATCTACAGTTTTTGCTTTTTCCGGTTGCCTGGTTTTTCTGGTCAATTGATGGCGGTGGATATGAATTAATTGCCAAGGTATTGTTTTTGTCCTTACCTCTACTATTGCTCTCAGTGGCAGTGGTGGCGACGGTTACCGGGCTTGCTTCAGCGATTTTCAGGCCATCTCGGGCCTTCTTTACCGCAACCCTTTTGATCGCTTGGTGGGACGGGGGGAAAGCCGTTTTATTATACTGGTCCGGGATCGTAAAATTTGTCTTTTTTTTGTTTGGCTGGATATATGGGGCCGTTCGCATAGTTATACTGGGTATTATTCAAACGATCAAAGATGTTATCTTTCTTCCGGCCACCATTATATTTAGGCTTTTAAAGGGATATGCAGCTCCTGGAATTCCTTGGATAGCGGTGTTTATTACCCTGTTTTGGATCCTTCTTGAATCTGCGGCATTTGCTTTCATTTTAAAAGGCACCATCATTAATGTTATCTCGGCTTTGGCCAATACGGAAATTTCTGATGCGGTGGCATTGATGGGTGGATTTTTATTTTTATTTATGTTTATAGGTGGGAGTTTTGCGTGTATGCACGGACTGGTTTTGGCCTTTGAAAATAAAAAATATGGCAACATCATAAAAATGTTGTTTATTGAATTTTTTGTTATGTTTATTGAGGTCATGTTTTTCTATAGGGAGTTCGTCTCATCACTTGCGCCATTTTTATCGCAAATGACCAATGAGCAGTTTCAAATGAATGTTTATCATATACTTATTATTGCGACCATGTCTTGGGTGGGAGTACGTGCTGGAGTCTGGTTCTTTTTTGCCAAGTTTGGCACCCCCACCTTGCTGATGATTATTTCCAGGGAAGGGTTGCTGGAAAAGGCCGAAAATGGAAAGATCAAGGTGGTCGGAGGTCCGCTTTTATGGATCAAGGAAATTGTTGATGAACTCCAAGGGGAAATTAATTGGTTTTCTGACAAGGGACGTGAAATTACTGAAGCCTTTGTGTTACCACCTGTGCAAATTTTTGCCTGTATGACCAACTTTGTAATGATTGTTTTGACAGGCAGAATTCTTTTTTCTTTACCTCTCCACACCCTAAAAGAGATAAAGGATACCAAACAATTACTGGATCAAATCGCCAAAGAGGAGAAAAAGTGAATAGATTAATATATATTGTGCTGATATTTTTAACCACTTTTGGTTGTAATGATATTAAGCTAGAGAGCAAGAAAAAAACGGTTAAAAATACGATGTTTATTGGAATCGATGTTAGTGGTTCCTATACTGGAACCACTTCATTTAGAGATGGTATTTCTTTTTTATCACACTATATCCATTATCATTTGCTGCAAACCGGGGGACTTACCAGACCTACAGATTTATATGTGGGAGGGATTGGTGGTAATGATAAGGAAGATCCCCAGGCTTTTTATCCCATTCATGATTTTGATGGTAGAAGTATTGAGCAAATCAAAGATAAATTAATGAAAGAATTTGGTAAGCAAAAAGATAATTTGACCGATTTTAATGAATTTTTTGCCAGAGTCAAAACTATCACCAAGCAAAAAAACTTGGTGCTATCTCCTATTTCTATTGTTTTACTTACGGATGGAGTCGCTGAAATTGCAGCAGGAGTAAAGGATAAAAAAATTATTAAGCAGGCATATTCTAAAATTGATGTGTCGCCGCTTGAGTATCTTTCCAACGATGTTTCCATCAGATTGTTATATGTCAGTCCCAGTGTGGGCTCGCACTGGAGGAGTTATGTTCCAACTACCCGGATAAAAATCTGGACCGTGGAGAGTGAAGTGATGAAGGGATGGGCCGATCAATTAAGATTGAAAGGAAAAGAGGGATTGTGCCGGTGGATACGGGATAATGTGGATCTTCGAATTATGAGTAGAGGACACTGATTATGTTGCAAAAATTATCAACGAAATAAAAAAGACCCTCTGTTTAGAGGGTCTTTTCATTATTTTGGTTTTTTAAAAAACTAGTTTAACATTTCCATCAGTTTTTTAATATTGGTGATACGGGTTACATCTTCGCCTCGGCAACCGTTTTCAGAACAATAATTGGGAGTGTAGCACTTTCTTGCGCTAAGGTATTGATAGTCAGTTTCTCCTCTGACGAGTATTCCTTCCACAACACCAGTTTCTGCGTTAAAAACCGCAGAGCCTGAATTTCCCCCGAAGGTATCAAGATTGGATACAAAATATTTAGGGTTCTTAATTGATCTGACCTTTGCTCCATCTGCAATCTTCACCGGTAATCCGGTGGGGTGGCCGATCACCACAAGCGGATCTTTGACGGCAATGGCACCTTCGGTTCTGACGGTAAGAGGCAAGCGATCGGTAACTGTTCGGTCCAGTTCTATGAAAGCGTAATCATCCATGTTTGAATTGTCTAAAACTTGCGCTACTACGGCCTTGCATCCATAGACACTTGAGGCGGGAACGATGTGTGTGGTGGTGTTTTGGTCTTCAATATTAAAGTCAAATACCCACTTATAACGGTTACAATCGGACAGATTTTTTACGCAATGTCCGGCTGTAACAATATGATTAGGAGTGACCAAAAAGGCTGAGCAATTGGCTGCCGTAATCTGTTTTTCAAATTTTTCCCCGGGACAAAGTTTCATCTGGGGTCCAAGGAGTGCTCCGGAAATTTTGTATTGATTATTTTCAAGCTTAATGTTGTTTGGTCCGATCATTGCCAAAGTGCTTCTGGTAAGCTCAGCATAAAGAGGATTGGTTACTTCAAAAAGATCCAAACGGTTATCTTTGCCATAAACAACTTTGTCGTTTGAGTAGGTGATCATTGATAGCAAGGTACAAGAAAGTAAGAGGAACATCCGAACTTGTTTCATAGTATAACTCCTTTTATATTCAGACGAAAGCTTGGTATCCTCAATTCTACGAAGAGCTTTTAAGATTTGTAAATGTGCGAGATTTGAATGTTAGAAAATGTATGTTTATTTTCTATTCTTCTTGCTATTTTTGGAAGGAGCGGATAGTTGGTACCAATCTTCGCTGGTAATCGGATGAAAATAGTCAGCTTCTTCAATCAGGAGTTGGGAGGTGTTTTCAGGAATGGCAGCAACTTCTATGCGAACCCCTTCTGATTTTAAGTGCCGGACTAATTCAATATAGTCGGAATCCCCAGACATGATGATAATGGTGTCAACTTTGCTGGATAGCTGGGTGGCCTTGATGGAAAGGGGGATATCTGCGCTTTTATGGCAAGGGACCACTGAGCCGTGATAGTCGTGATGCAAGCGTTCGGAGAGTTTGGTGGAGATACTTTTTCCTTCTCTAAAATAGATCAGCCGATTTAGTCCTCGATTGTCCAAAAGTTTGGGGATAACGGTATCAAAGTTTAACATAGTGGAGGTATTGTTGGTTTTAGTATGAATGCTTCTTTCAATATTATTACCATCAATTAAAATGGCGACTGATTGACTAATGCTGACTTCTTTTTTCATGAAATAATCCTTCCTCGTTTCCAAGTGCTTTTTTGTTTTAAGTTTACTTGAGATCATGTGTAACGGCCAGAATGATTAAAAGAATATCTTATGAAATCGCCTGAAGAATAACGGTAATAATAGCAAAATTAATAATTCAAAGCAGGCACTTAGTGAATTAAATGGACGATTTCCCTTATAGATGGTGCAGCCTCCACCATTGGAAGCTGCGCTTGATGATCTCTGGTTGGTAATCACTGGATTGGATGCCTTGGAGATCGCCACTTTTAACATGGGGTCACCCAGCAGGGTCCATGAGTTTACAACTTCTTGATGCTCTCCATTTTGTCCACCGGAATATTTGGCAGTTTTGATGGCATCTCCCAGACGTTGGTCTTTGGCAGAGACCAATTCCTCGTAAAAGGCGTCTTGGAATGGTCTTTGAGCGTTTGGGGTGGTCAAATTAGTTGATCCCCAGAAGGCGATGGCACCGCCTTTGGCCTTGAATAATAATTCCTCTCCGAGACCTCGATCACTTTCTTCTTCGTAGGTGAAGAAGGCGTTGAGACAGTTCATCGACACCACCAAAGGCGTGATCGAATTATTTAAGGTCTGAATGTCACCAAGTGGTAACACATCCCCGTCGGACCACATATCTTCTGCCCCGTGACCTATGTAGTGAATGATTGCCGATCCATTATTAAAGGAGTCCATGATTTGGGTATTTACCTGGATATCCGAAAGTTCTGACCTATTAATAAGTGTCACTACTATGGTGGGATGAACCGCTAAGATTTTATTTTTTAAAGCAAGGGCCTTTTGATTGAATTTTTCACCGGCCTGATCATCATCCACCACGATGAAAATCTTTTTCTTTTGGGTTTCATCCGGCGTTGTAATACCGGTTTCGTAATCAATAATTTTGGTCATGACATCCGCTATTTGTTTGCTGGTGTTGCCCGGAATTCTTCCTATCGCCATATAGGGAAGTTCATTGGCTCCAAATGAGACAAACCAGTTGTCACTGGGATAATCAGACCATTTGCCATTTAAGTATTTAACGGGAATGGTGTTTCTTGGTACAGTACTTAAAATTCCTTTGGGATCATAAGTCGAGTCCCCCAAAAGTAGCACATATTTGGGAGCAGGTCTGGCCCAGTTTTCGTAAGCATATTGCAAGAAAAGTTTGATGTTTTCCGGATCTTTGCTGCCAAAACCAAACTCATTATAAATATCCTCAACGTCGATCGATTTAATATTATAACCCTCAAAGGTTCGATGGGTGACCAGGGAAGCCGCTCCATTTAATAATTCCTTGGTGCCTATATAAATGGCGTCAGCTTGCTCTAAAGTATTTTGGAGTGAACTGCCATTTATAAGATTAAGGGATTGGACGCTCTTGATGTTGGAGGCGGTAGTGATAAAAAATTTTCTAGAATTCTTTTGATTAAAGGTTGTAGAGAAGATTCCGCCACCTTCATCTGAAATAGTGTGATTAATGAATTTTGAGATATTATCAAGGTTGGTAATATCAAAACCCAGGATTTGGTTGCTGGTGAATCCATCAAGGAAGATATTGGAGTTATAATCATAAAATTCAAATTCGATCTGGTCATTTTGAACTATCCAATTCTTGGTGTAGGTGACTCTAAAATAATCAATATCCACAATGTCGTAGTTACCTGCTCCGGTGATATAAGTGCCTTTGACCTGGAACTGGATTTTATTTTTTCCCGGGACAAAACTGGTTGCCGGAAGTGAGAAGGTCGCCAGATATGGTTCTTCAGTGTAGAAAACGATATTTTGATTGGTTTCGATACCGTTTAGCCACAAGCTGACATGATGAAGACCATTGGTGACATTACCATTGGGACGCCCCTTTACAAAAGCCTGAATGGAAATATTTCCAACTTGTTTTAAGTCGTCGAGGATAATATCTTGAGTAAAGAAGTCAGCTCCGATTACCCCATCTATGGGAGTGTAAAATCGCTGCCAGGAAATTCTATCGTAATTTTCTCCGTAGGGTGCATCAAAAATGGCAAAATTGTTTTCTTCATAATGTTTGAATACGGTGGGACCCTGTAGAGAGGTCAGATTGCCAGCACTCGGATCAACATCCAAACTATTAAAACGTTTTCCATTGCTTGAATCGTAATCAATGGGGATTAAAACCAGATACTGGTAATTATTATAAACGCTCTTTCTATAGGGGGCAAAAAAGCGGATTTTATCCCCAGATTCGAAGGTAGCACCGGCACTTATTACTTCTATGGGAAGTTCGGTTGATGCGTAGAAGAGTTTAAACTTGGCGTGATCTGCTTCATCAAACGGACCCACCAAACCTTGGGTGTTCAATTGATCATAAGTGATTTCATAAAGACCGGTTTCATCAAATCCAATTTTGAGTCCTCCTGGTGCTGACCATGGACTGTGATTAGAGGGGATGATCTTCCAACTGGTTTGACCATCAAGGAAAATATCAATGATCACTTCGCTTAAAAAGTAAATATTATTATTTACCGGATTGTATCTGATGGGATAAATAGTTAAAGGAAGAATTTTTCCTGACCCGACTTGGGCATTATAAATATCATCCAGACTTAAGTGACTGGCCGGCATGAAAGAGTTGGTCGCATAGTAATCACTATCAATGGTATTTTGCTCCACTAAGGTGTTTCCGGATTGAATGAAATCAGGCGCAGGCCTTATGTCGTAGGGACCAAGAGTTACAATACTTTGAGAGACAATTTCGTAGGATGCGCTAGTAGCGTCGCTGAGTTGGATTAAAATGGTCTTAAATGGCAGTTCAGCCTGACCAACTTCGGTGGTTAGAGCGTAATCATCGATTAAAAGGTTTTTATAAGGAGCTTCGATGCTATCGGTGGCGGTGAAGGCGGGAATCGTAATTTTTATTCTGAGAGCATGATTGGTTTCACTCAGCAGGGTTATATTGGGCGCAATCTCTCTTTGATCGGGATAAGGATTGGTGATTGTTGTATCATTATTCGAGGCAGCGGGATCTCCTTGGGTTTCGCTAATGATTTCTCCGTCAAGCGAATCAGGAGCAGACCCATTTAAAAGCAGTGGTATGACAGATACTGGCCCGTGCCAGGTTCTGGTTCCATTTTGGGCAATATCTTCCAGCATATAGTAGTAGGTTTCGTTGTTAACCACCGCCGTATCGACAAAGTGGTAATCGCCATGAAGGGTGGAATCGAGAATATTATTTCTAATGAGGGAGTTGTTAATTTGAATGTAGCCGCTTTCTGGAGCCGATGAACGGTAAACATTAAATCCTTTGTGCTGAAATTCAAGACCGGTTTTCCATTTTAAAACTACCGCTGCATTATAGCCAGTCGCCGTAAATTCGGTCAGGGTTACCGGAGTATCAGCCGCATCAATAATAATATTACAAGCGCTTTGCGTGACTTTGGTTTGCGGATCAAGGCTTGAGCCTCCTGGGAAAAAATTGCCAAACCATTCGGTAAAACGAATGGTCCTATTGGAGCATCCGCTAGAATAGGCGAGAGTGTAGTTATCCGAGTCAGAGGGGGCACTATCCCATTGCCAGCCAAAATTCGAAATGGTGGAAGGAAGAGTTCCTGAAGTATTTAGTTGCAAACCTTTCATGGAAGCGTAGCTTGTAGAAAGTGAGCGTAGTTGTCCACCATCAATGGCGGTAACGTTAGTCGTTCCACCAATATTTAATCCACTCGTTCCCAAATGATCAAAGAAAAATCCGACGATATTAAGTGTGCCGCTGGTGGCAGTAAAGTTCCAAGTTCCTGTTCCGCCGCTTACATCAATGATGGCCTTGTTGGTGGTGTTTTGAGGAAGTGATTCATTAGGGGCATCTGCTTTAAATGTTCCACCGTTTAGAAGAATACTTTGCCCATTTCCAATGTTGAGTTTGCTATTTTGTTTCATGGTAAAAGTAGCACCATTAACTTGAAGACCCGTAGGGAGAGTTAAGACTCCTCCTTCATCGATTCTAAATTCAAAGTTGTTGGTAGCTCCCAGGGTTAATTGGCTGGTAAGATTGATACTGGTGTTGGAGATATAAACGGTACCTCCGGCGGTTTTATTAAAATTCAGTGAAGTAAAGGTTGAAGTGTTTCTGATACTTTGATTGGTGGCAACAGTGCCGTTGTCTCTCAACGTAATGGTGCGTGCATTTTGAGTAAGCGTTCCGGTATTTTCAAGCGAGCCATAAATTTCCAAGGCCCCTCCGGTCATCGTTAAAATTCCGTTTCCAATAACGAGAGATTTACAGGTGGCAGTCCCGGTGCTGATAATGGGATCTCTAGTTTGGTCATTGATAATACAGTTCAGACTGGCATTTGGAAGTCCTCCATTCCAGTTTCCGGAGGTATTCCAGGCGGTGGTGCTTGCTCCGGTCCATATGGTGGTGGTTCCTATGATGGTAGCTGGATCACCTAAGTTTACAAAAGGCGCATAGGATCCATTTATGGCGTAATTCTCGGTGTTGGCGGTGTCGGTGGAGGCATTGATTCCCACTCCAATTGTTCGGCTATCATCGGCCAGTGAATCCATATCCATTTCAATATAAATGCAAACTTTGGGTGGGGTTATGGCGTGAGCAGGAATCGTGGCACCGGTAGTGATGGTTAAATCGGCGTAAGCCGGGTAACCAAAAAATGACGGGCTTCCCAGCAGAGTTCCTCCAGTGCTGTTGCAGTCATTATCATAGTAAACTCTCATTTGAGCAACGTCATTGGCCTGCGCAGTCCCATCAAGCGTAAATCGGATATAAGTCAGGCGGGTATCGTTGAAGCTTCCTGCCTGGGTTTGCTGAAAACCAAATCGGCCCATGTTGTACGTCTCACCTTGATTAACGCTAGCTGGTCCAGTTGCCTCTTGGGATAATTGGATAGTGTTGGTCTGACTCCCCCAACTGACCAGGTAGGTGGGATCATCAGTGAAGCTGTCACCTGACCGGTCTCCATTATATTCGGACATGGAAAGGGTTCCGGCAGCCGCATTGGTCTTGATAGCAATGGTGCCCGTGGATGCTGATCCATCTGAATCAAAAATCATGCGATCCAAATTATTGCCGGGAATCTGTTTGTTGAGAATGAGCAGATAGGTGTTGTTTCCAACCGGATAAGTGAAAGTTCCGTTTTGCAGATGATAGGTGGCATCGATAGTTGCACCTGAATTGATGGTAAGTCCGCTGCTGCCGAGGTTGCTAATTGAATAATACTGGGCCTTGATTGTACCGTTGATCGTTATGGTGTAACTATTTACGGTACTGACGGAGGTTATTTCGGCTGTTTGTGAAGTAGTACCGATAAGTTCCAAGGTTCCTGCAGCTCCCACCGTTAAAGTTCTCCCATTTGAAAGCGTTAAGCTGCCACCTGGTTGAATTTTCAAAGTACCGCCGTTTACGGTAACATTTCCACCGACGGTCAATTTCACTCCAGAACTGATCGTAAATGTTCCTGCGGTTAAAGTGAAAGAGCCATCGATTTGCCAATGGTTATTGAGCGAAACGATGCCCCCGGTTTTGTTTACCACTAAATTACCAGGAAAATTGGTGCTGGCGTTAATACTTTGATTGGAACCACCTCTAAACGAGATTGAGCCGTTCGTTGCCTGGGTGAAGATATAACTAAGTCCGATATTTAAAGCGCCATAGATGCTAAAAACCGTGGTTCTGTTTTGCCAACTCATTTTACCAGAATTGGGCAAAGTGGCATTTTGACAAGGTCTCTCCGTGATGTCAGGGAAGTATGGAAAGGAGTACGCCGGACCTATTTGGCAATCGGTGGTGGCAGTGGGAAGAGTATTGTTTTGCCAATCATGGGTACTGGCGTAGCTGGCGCCACTAACCGGATCCCCATTTCCTCCGTGCCAGATGCGAACTATACTACCTGTTATTTCTGCTGACTGGGCAGTTACGGGAGGAGATCCTGAAACAGACCATGAATAATTTTCTGAATTGGAAACATCGTTGGTTCCCGCAATACTGATGGCCAGTGTGTTACCCGCTTGGGCAATACTTGAGAGTGAAAGTAAAATGTGGATGCAGGTGGGAGTGGTATTACTGAGGGTTAAATTACCAGCTTCTAAATTCAAGGTGGCGTGAGCGGGATCACCAGAAGGGTAAAGGGTTGATCCGAGTTGCTGGGTATCAGTACCGACTTCGAAGGTACAATTGCCATTTGTGTCCTTGTAGACTTTTAGATTATCAACGTCAGAGGAGTTATTGGTTCCGGCCAGGGTGAGAATAATACTCTCTATATCTGTTGATGGAGAGGCATTTGCCGTCATTGAAAAGCCAAATGTGGCAAAGTGAAGATTGGCGGTTCCAGCGGCGACGGTAGTGGTTGGTACACCGCTTGGTGAACTGTTGATGACTTGCAATGCTGCAAGGGCTTCATCTCCCCAATTTATTTTATTATTGGGGTCGGTTTCGTAAGTTGATCCACCGTTGCCGGCGTAGTCTTCCAAAGTGGTGGTAGCCCCATTGTAGGAGGTGGCAATGATATTTTTTTGAGTGCCAGTGGCACCTTCATCATAGAAACCAATACCGCTGATAGTGGAGGGGATGGTGGCCGCAGCTCCTAGCGTGATTCCTGTGCCGTTAGTTGGGATGTAATGGAAATCACCGTATTGGAGCTGAGAGATAGTTCCGGTAATGTTCATACCGGCAGTATTCATTCTGGAAATATTAAAAAACCTCGCAATCAAGGTTCCGGCCATGTTAAATGTAAAAGTTCCACCGTTATAAGTGGTGAGTACTGAAATACTTCCGGGAGATCCGTCCAGATTGATAAGTCCTGTGGTGCCGATACTCAAGGTGGTGGCGTTACCCATTTCCAGTTTGGCATTAGCCTCAATTTTTAAAACACCGTTTACGGTAAAATTTTTAAGACATCTGAATGTGGCACCTGATTTGATCGTCATGGTGGTGCCGTTGGGCAGGGTCAGATCACTGGCTGAAGTGGCCAGGATAACTTCTCCATTAATTTCAACTTCACCTGATCCTGCATTGATTTGAAAGCGATTGGTAATAGTGAAAGATTCTTTAAGGGTCACCGTGGTGGGGTTATTAATTTGCAGTCTCGGAATGGGATCAACGTTTTCAAAGGTTTGATTGATGCTTCCCCCCATAATTACTTCCCAGTTGTTAGAAGCATCCAGGCCACCTGAGTGAAGATTTCGAAAATAATCTCCTTGAAGAGTTAAAATTCTGGTTCGGTTAGCCGTAAGAATTCCGGAAGCAATTTCGAGGCACCCTAGTGTAAAGTTATTATTTGGCCAATCAGGGTTTTTCCAGTCGGATCTGATATAGGCGTTTTCGGTGTTAGTGTTTGGATAGTTTTCGGGATTCCAGTTGTTATCAGTGTTCCAATTGGAAGTGTTAGCATCTGCTTGCCACATTCGAGTATTAGTTGCGCAAGCGGCATGCAATTTTTGCGATGGAAAGGCTATCCACCCCGCCGCTGATACCAATATTGCTATTAACGGTATAAATATAATTTTGTAAATATTTGGCATATTACCTTTTCTTCTTATCTGCATTTTTCTTGTAAAATTAAGTTATTTCGCCACTAACGTACTACCAATAGGCATAAGCCCATTATCTGTTGGAAATGGAAATAACTCAATGCGATAAATGTTTTTCGTCATTTTTCTATTAAATCGGAAAAAGATGATGTAATTTTAACCAGTTGAAAACTAAATAAATAATATTTTTATAATTGTTACGATAGCAATATGACTTGATGAAAATAAAGTTGGCCAAAATTAGTGGGTAGTGATTTTTAACTAGTTGTATTTTTATAAATAATCTTTAATAATCAAGAAGTTAAGTGTTTTTGAAATATGGTACAATGACTTTTTATGAGTTTAATAAAACATTCGTAGGAAGGAATATTCAAGATGGAAAAGAAAACAGCTACACAAAATAAAAAGGCGAATAACAAAAAAAAATATGTTCGGCCTTCAGTTATTTCAGAACCACTGATGACTTTTGGGGCAGTTTGCAATGGTACGACTGCCGGGCAAAGAAAAACATCTACGGGTGCTCCTGGTTTTTGTAAAGCCGCTCGCTTGTTATCCTAAAGACTAAATGGATTTAATAAGCTTTTCCAATCCTATTCTTGGTCAAAAAAAACTGGATCTGCTGGAAAAAATGCAAACCGATTTATTTTTTAATTATCGCTTGACACTTGAATACCACGGAGTACTTGTCAATATTAATGCCTCGAGAGAATCAATTTTAAAATTGGTTTTACACTTGGTGCCCCCCAGTTGGATCATGGATAAATCAAACGATATGAATCTAAATTTAAATTTATGTTCGATAAAAGATTTTAATATATCAGGTTTTGATTGGGAAAATGAGGAAAGTCCAGAATGTCGAACTACTCAGGTAGATAATCAAGAAATGGCCATCCAAAGGGATTTTGCCGGCAAGATGGTTGGAAATACCATTTACGCAATTATAAATGAAGATATGTCCGATGGGTTTTTTAATGTTTTAAGATGGTTTATGCCCAGGAAGTTGCTGGCCATAAAAAAAACAGTGTTGCATAGCTCGTGCGTGGTAATAAACGAGAAAGCATTTTTTTTTCTAGGACATTCTGGCCATGGCAAGTCAACTTTGACCACTCTGGCAGATGATAGGTTGGTACTGGGTGATGATATGAATATACTTTATGAGCACCATAACGGATATTATGCCCAGGGCGCAGCACTTGGAGGACTTTACAATAATAAATCCCTTCTGAATTTAAATTACCCGGTGGGTGCATTTTATTGGCTATGTAAATCTGATGAAAATAAAGTTGAAAAGCTAGCATCAGCGGAGGCCTATCGGAAGTTTATTTCTTCTTGTGCTAACGTTTTTTGGAATCAGAAAGATAATCAAGTTGAAGAGGCCATGATGAAATTATCTCTGGATGTGGTAAGTCGATATCCATTTTATAATTTATATTTTTCACTTAATAAAGGATTTTGGAAGTATGTTAAGTAGTAAGACAAAAATTATTAGAAAAAAAGTACCGTGGCAGGAACTGGATGAAAAAATTGTTATTTTATCTCCAGTGACCAGAATGTCCCATGAATTAAATGAAACTTCCAGTTGGATCTGGAAGGAAATCCAACAGGAGATTTCTTTTGAAAAGTTGCTTGGTCAATTAATAGAAAATTTTGAGGTGGATGATGTGGTTGCTCACCAGGATTTGCAGGAGGTGTTAATGATTTTCCAGGAAAAAGGACTGATTGAAATAAATGACTGAGCCAAAAATATTGGAAAGTTTTAAAAAAAAAGCCTACGAAAAAAATATTCCCTTGCAGGCTTCTTTAGAGCTTACTACTAGATGTAATCATGCTTGTAATCATTGTTATGTTGATAAGAATCAGGGCATTGATCTTTCGTTTGCACAATGGAAAATAATTTTAGAGAAATTGAGGGAGGCGGGAACCCTGTATATTGTTTTTCTTGGTGGAGAGGCCTTGCTCCATCCTGATTTTTTCAACATACTGGAATACGCTCATCAATTGAGTTTCCATACGTCGGTTATTTCCAACGGATATTTAATCGGTTCACTGGATTATGCTAAAAAATTGGAATCTGCCGGATTGGATAATATCACCTTGTCTCTTTATTCCACCAAGGAAAAAACCCATGATGAACTGACCGGGGTGCTGGGGTCTTATCAAAAACTCATGCGAGCTGTGGAGTATTTAAAGCAGACTAAAATCAGGGTGGGGATCAATACGCTTTTAATGACTAAAAATATCGAGGATTTTTTTTCAATTTATGAGTTTGCCACTAAGTATAAATTTGATTTTAACAGTGATCCGGTGGTGACTTGTGATTGGTTGGGTAAAAAAAATAACCTTGCTCTAAGGCCCAATGATGAGCAGCTAAAAAAGCATTTTATGGATAAAGTAAATAAATGGCCAGAAAGCCTGTCGGGGCCAATTCCTTTGCCATTGAATTCTTCAATTTGTAATATGGCCAGATGTAAATGTGCCGTTAATCATCAAGGGGATTTACATCCCTGTGTGGAAATCCGGGAGGTCTTGGGCAATTTATCAAGAGAGGATTTTCAAGCTATCTGGACGAGTGATCTGGCCAATAAGTGGAGATTGCTTGAAAACCGAAAGATTAAAAATCTGTTTAATGATGCTACCGATGAATTTTTGGATATTTGTCCGGGTATGGGTTTAAATGAAATGAATGATCCTTTGATCATTCCAGAATATATGAAAATGTTGGCACAAGTGCAAAAAAATGTTTGGGAGGAGTTTAGGAAAACTTATCGGCTGCCTTTTTCTGGGAAAAGTATGTTACCGCTTTTTAGAGATAAAGATGAGTTGATTATAAATTTTTCTTATAAAAGTGTGCAAGTTGGAGACATCGTTCTCGTTCGATCAGGTGGAGAGTTGATTGCGCATAGATTGGTGGAAACAGGGGACAAGACCATTTTAAAAGGGGATCGGTCCGTAAGTGCTGAGGAGATCCAGCTGGAGGATATTCTAGGCATAGTGGAAGGGTTTATAAGAAATAAAAAAGAATATAAATGGGGAAGCACGGGAATGCTTTTTAAAAAAAATCTATCAGATTGTTCAAGAAAAACCTTGCGTCACCACGCCCGGATTTACCGGCGATTTTATTTTTTAATTATTTTTGTAATGGTCTGGTTTTCTGTTTTAATTGTTGGTTTAAATAATCAATTAACCAGTAAAAATCATACTTGATGGCCGTCCAGAGATGATCTTTGGTGAGGTGTTTAATCAGGATATAACGTATTTTGAGGTTTTGGTTTTCCATTAGAAATGAAAAAGTCAGCAAATGTTGGTAGATAGTTTTTTTAAACCAGGTTAAGGAAGTTTTCTCATGGGCAATCTGGTATTTAAAAAAATGTTTTAAAATAAAAAAAACCATGGCATATGAATTTTTAAGGCGATATTTTTCAATTAACTTGAAAAAATAATTCCAATTGATGTTTTGTTCGTTAAGGGAAATAAACCGGTAAATATCAATCAGCCAAAAAAATTTTATAAAGGTGTGAGAAAAGGCCACATGTCCGATCATATGAAGCAAATTCATTTCAATATTAAGAATTTTATAGGGGGAATAAATCCAAGGTAGCAGATCCGTGGTTACCAGATCAACGTGGAAAAACAGTCTGGAATGCACTTCAATAATTAAAATAGCATCGGGGGATTGTTTTTCGTAAGTCATTTTGTGACGGTTAGCTTTCCACTTTGAATCTTTAACTGGATGATATCCATGATTGATTAGAATTCTCTCCAAATCAGGTAAGGAGTTTGGGCCAATAAGTAGATCAAGATCAGACATGTATCTGGAACCTAGATCTGGATAAAGGGTGTGTACCAATGCCATCCCCTTGAGCAGCACAACCTGGAGATCTTGAGCTTTGATTTCAGCTTGCCAGGACAATAATTCATTTTCCAACAATCTAATTTTATTCCATCTGGCAACCCATAGACGGTAATAATTTTTTCTTCTTTCCATTGGAATTATGGCCGGGAAATATTTAAACAGTAGCCCTTCCAGAAAGTGTTCTTCCAGAGTTTGGAAATCTACTTTTTGGATTTCATGAACCAGGTTAGTGGGGAGAAAATGATGCATAGTCATGATATATATAAAAAGGGTTGATTGCTTTTTTTATGAAAATGTAGTGCCTGGGAAAAAAGGAAATATCCGAGCGTAAAAAGCATGATTGCCCAACCAAGCAGGGCAAGGTTTGCGGCAAGATAATCCTGATAACTCATTTCTTGATGTATTATTTTTCGGGTGGACTCCAAAAGAAGGTTAAAAGGTGAGACGTAATAAAGGTAATTATTTAAATGGTAAGGTAAGACGGTGGTTGGGAAATATGCCCCAGCTAAAATGGTGGCGATGGATACAATTTTCATAATCCAAGCTTCTCCTCTTTTTAAAATTAACAAAACTGAGACTGAAATAAGACTTAGCCCTGTGAAAATAAATATGGAAATGATTTGCATGAGAGCTGCCAGTATCAGAGAAATAAAAGTGACATCAATCACAAAAATAGTTGCGGCAAGCGAAAGAACTAAAATGACTTTTAAAATTTCAAATAGACTGGCACTAATTCCCCCGATCATGAAAGAGTATTGGGCAGAACAGGAAAGGAGCAAATGATGGTCAAAGGTCCCCTCTAAAGCGGCATTTTTCATATTTCGACCAATGACAGTTATAAAAAAAGCCGGGATGCGCAGAGCTGTTTCCCCAATGACAATAAAGGTGAAGTAGTCGATCGCTTTTCCGGAAAAAATTTCCAGGTTGGGTACAAACGCTTTGGCGGTAAACCAGAAAACCCCAAGGATGATCAGTTCATTTATTAAAATGGAAACCATTATGAGCGGGCTTTGGTAATAATAATAAAACTCCTTGAGTAGATTCATTTTTATTTGATTAAACAAGTTGTCCCCCCTTTAAAATGAGTGATCGGGTGGCCAGCGTCTTAACGTCATGTTCTTGATGGGAGGTAAAAATAATGATTTTTTGCTTGTGGTGACGATTAAGCATCTTGATGGCAAACGTTGCAGTTTCGTGGTCAAAACTGGCCAGTGGTTCGTCTAAAAGCACCATCTTTGGTTGATGCATGAGTGCCCTAAATAAAAGTAAAATGTTTTTCATTCCAGTGGAGCAAAGATAAAACTTCTTATGGAGGGCATTTTTAAATAATTCATTACTTTTCCAGATTTCTATTTCTTCATTTAATAATTGAGTGTTTAAATTATAAAAAGCAGCAAAAAAATAAATATTTTCAAGCCCAGATAGTTTCGCATAAAATCCAGTGCTTCCAGATGGCATCCAGCCAATCATGTTTCGATATTTTTGGGTGATGATTTCAAGTGGTAGGTTATTCAGTTTTATACATCCGGAACTGGGAAAGATCAAAGTCGCAAGAATTTTTAGTAGAGTGGTTTTGCCAGAGCCGTTATCACCTTGAATCGAAATAATTTCCTCTTCCTTAATAGACAGGTTGAGATTATTTAAAATTATCCTCTCTTTGGCATAACTTTTATTTAAATGGTTGATGGTTAAAAAAGAGTCACTCATATATAGTCGTTGTTAATAAATATAAAATAAATAAAATTATACCAGATATGTAAAATGATCGGTGGTAAAAGGTTATGGAAGCGCTCTCTTAAATAACCCAAAATGATAGATGGAAAAAAAACTAGGGTGGCCCACCACGGGGTGTGATAAAAAAAATGCATAACAACAAATAAAATGCTGGTCAATAAATTGGAAAGGGTGATGGATATGTAATGTTTTTGCATGAAAGGTATTTTAAGCAGTAACCCCTGTAAGATTCCTCGAAATAGACATTCCTCTAAAACGGGGAAAAAAATAATGAGCAAAAAAAGTGTATGTAAAGAGGGTGGGATGGCACTTTCTTTATGGGAAGAATTAATAAGCGGGCCTAAAAATCCAAAGAATCCGATGAAAAAAAAACCTATGAATATTTTGTCTTTAATTAGCCTGGTAATCATAATTATTATGATTAGTATAAGGGATAGTTTTTAAAGAGTCATGCCTTAGTTACAAGAGCTAAAGTACCAATAATCTTCTGGTAATAAATCCGCCCCCCCGAAATAGCGATAAAGTTTAACACCGTCTTTAAACGGAGTAACTTCGACACTATCTTGTCCCATTATGGAGACTTCAGAATTATATTTTTCATGACCATTTGACATGATTAACAGTTTTTTTGACCGGTGGTCATATTGAAATCGTGATTTGCCGGTTGCCCTGTCAAGGTATCTCTCCTCTAGAGACAAATGATCAGAAAACAGACGATCAATGACCGTGCCTTCCAGAATAATCAAAGAATCAAATCCTAAATTGGGATGGACATAGTTAGCCACCACTTCCAGAGAACTTCCTTTTTGATCAGAGCAAATCCAGGCGTTTGCTAAATTGGACATAACCATAAGAATTACCAGCATATTTTTTTTCATAATGACACCTTGGTTGAGGTGAATTTACCTTAAATTTGAATTTGGTCATATGACTATTTTTTGATTTGGTAATATCTTCAATGTAAACCGGTAAGGAACATTCTGAAACTTGCGATTTATTGCTAGACTTAATTCAGCACATTAAATAAAATCAAATAGATACATTGGTGGGCGTATTTTTATTGGTTTATCCCAAAAAAGTAGTTCAATGAATAAAAAATTTCGCAGTTTCATGAATAATCGAAAGTTATGTAAATCTTCTTATGTGGATGATGGCAGACATACCTTATGGGAACTTTATAAGCGATTTTTAAAGCTGGAAGATGGTTGGAGCCGGGAAGTTATTTATTGGCAAAAATCAGAAATCGGAGATTTTCCAGTACTACTATTTAAAACCAAGAAAAAAGGGCCAGCCTTATGGGTGCTATCGGGCATTCACGGGGAAGAGCCGGCAGGCCCGAATGCTCTTTATGAAAACGTGCATCTTTTACAATCTTTGAAAAATGAAAATATTCCCATGGTGTTCATACCCATGTGCAATCCACTTGGCTATTTTAGAAACTGGCGATATCCCAACGAGTATCGTGATTACCAGAAGGGAACCAGCGTGGGGGATTCGGAACACTTGCTATTTAATGAGGATTATCATCCAAGAAGAATCATGCCGGCCTGTGATGAAGCTGATCAATTAACCAAGGCCGTGTTAAAAAATATTAATCCCAGACCGCCAATTTTATCAATGGATTTTCATGAAGATGAAGACTCTAGAGGGAGTAATACCTTTTCGTACATTTATTCTCAGGGAAAAATGGGGGTTGCTGATCCGATTGCCAAGATGGTGGTGGAAATATTATCGGGTCACGATGTTCTTTTACAAACCAACGGTGTGACTCGTTTTGGAGATACCATTGTCGATGGGATTGTGAATGCTTCCAAGGATGGTTCAATTGATGAGCTGCTGGCATCCAATGTAATTTATAAAAATAATAGTATGATTCTTAAACATCCTGCTAAAACTGTCATTGTTGTTGAAACACCTTCGGTGGGAGTCCCCCTTGAAAAAAGAGTGATGGCTCATTCAGAAATCATTCATCATCTGGAGATGTTCTTCCATATGGCCCATGAAGGTTACTAGAGTTAATCCGGCGTAACATATTGAAATGACAGGACAGGGAAGGAGTGATTGATGTATATGTTACAAAATAATTGCTTTGTCAAATTGAATATAGATTGAAAACCAAAACAAATAAAAAAAAGTATCTATTTACAACATTGATATTAAACGATAAAAATAATTAATTTTTAAAATTGAAATAATCTTTATATTTAATAATAAAGAATATGAATGAATAAGTTTTCAAGGAGACTGATTATGAAAATTTCTGTTTATCTTTTAGCACTTTTAATGTTAGTTTTTGTTTCTTGTAAAGATTCTTCACAAAATGCTGAGCAAGCAGCTCCTGCTGAACAAGCAGTTGAAGCAGCTCCAGTTGATGCAGCTCCTGCTGATGCAGCCCCTGCTGATGCAGCTCCTGCCGATCAAGCAGCTCCAGCTGAAGAAGAAAAAGCTTCTGGAAACTAATAATTAATTTTAATTAGTAAACAAGAAAAGGGCGTTCGATTTGAATGCCCTTTTTTTTATGCCAGGGTATTTCGGAAACGCCTTACGCTTATGAATAAAATGATCGTTGCTAAAAGAAGCAATATCCCCGTGTATTCCATGACAAATAGCCATGGCCCATCTTTGAGTAATATATTTCTGGCCAGTCGAACAAAAAAAGTTAACGGATTTAAATAGGCAAATACTTTTAAAAATAAAGGCATGTTTTCTATAGGGAACATGATACCCGCAAGCATTTGAGCTGGAAAAAGAAAAATAAAACTGCCCAGCATGGCCTGCTGTTGACTGTTGGCGAAGGTTGAAATGAGCATCCCGATGCAGACTGTGCAAAAAACAAAAGAAGCTGCGGCCAGACCGAGGGCAAGTAGTGAGCCTCTGATCGGTAAATCAAAAATAATAATCCCAGCGGCTAGAATTATTGGGATATTGGAAAGTCCAAGGAGAAAAAAAGGAATGGTTTTTCCGACAATGATTTCCCATCTCTTGACGGGGGAGGAAATGAGCATTTCAAAAGTTCCCATTTCTTTTTCTTTGGCAATACTCATGCTGGTTAAAATGATGGAGAGGATGCATACAATCATACACATGACTCCCGGAACCATGAACAGTGCACTTCGCATGGCTGGGTTATAGAGAATACGAATATCAAATTTGATAAGTGGCTTTTGTTTTTCCTGCACCAGCGAATAAGTGATGGCCTCGATATAGCGTTCAATACTTCTTGCCTTGACGACGTTGCTGGCATCGATTAATAGTTGTGCCACACTTTCGGATCGATTGACTGCACGGGAAAAACCTTTGGGAGGGGCAAGTAAAATAGCATCGGCTCGGCCTGCTTGGATGATATCAAATGCATTAAGTTCATTAACAGTTTCTTTTATTGGAATAAAATTTCCACTGCTCAAGGCATGGTCATAGATGTTTCTTATTTCGTAGTCACGATTGCTTGCCACTACTCCCAGTCGAATATTTTTAACCTCAGTTGATATGGCCACACCGAACACCACCAGTTGAATGATGGGCATGGCAAATATTAGCATGCGCATTCGTGGATCACGCAAGGCCTGCAAGAATTCTTTTTTTATAAAACTTTTGATGGTTATATTCACGGTTCAAGATCCTTTTTAAAAATCAAGGAGGCAAGGCCTATGAATGCAATGTTTATAATAATAAGTCCGATAAAAGAAGGGATCAGATCAAGAATAGATGTACCTTTAAGAAAGAGTGATCGGTTGATTACCATAAACCAGCGTGCCGGAAAAATCATGGTTAAATAATGAAAAAAAGTGGGCATATTTTCGATTGGAAAAATAAAGCCGGAAAGGAGGAAGGAGGGAAGTAAGCCGGAAGTCATCGCAAATTGCATGGCCATAAGTTGTTTGCGACAAACGATGGAGATTAAAAGTCCCTGGCCAAGATAGGCCGTAATGAAAAGAAGGCACCCGAGAAGAAAGGTAAAATGGCTTCCATGAAAAGGAAGATTATAAATCAGGCGTGCATTAAGATAAATGAAGATAACCGTGGTTATCCCAATAAGGATATAGGGAGCGAGTTTGCCGATGATAATTTCAAAAGGAGAGGCGGGTGTGGTTAGTAGTAATTCCATTGAACCATTTTCCCATTCTCTGGCGACCGTTAAGGCCGTTAGAAGAATTGAAACAATTGATAATACCACCACGGTTAGTCCTGGCACCGTGAATTTGGAGCTTTCGAGCTGGTGATTAAATAGAAAACGGGTCTCTAATTTAATAGGCGTCAGGGTTTGATTGGCCAGACGGCGATTAACCAGTGATTCAAGTCCAGACATATAACTTAAAAGGGAACTGACAATGGTATTATCTGCCCCATCAAATAAAAACTGAACTGAAGTCGAAACCCCGATGGAGGAATTTTTTTGTAATCCTGACTTTATGATCATGATGGCACGGGCATTTTCGCTGGAAATAATTTCACTGAGGTCATTTTTTTTATAGTCATAAAAAGGTTTGAATGTTCCAGAATATTCAAGAGTGGATTTTAGACTTCTTGATAAACTGGTGTGATCTTCATCGCGAATGGCAAGGGGCATGTCTCTCACATCAAAATCCACCGCCAGGCCAAAAACTGTGACAAGTATGAAAGGGATTCCCAGGGCAAAAATAAGCGTAAAAGGGTCACGCAAAATGTGGGCAACTTCTTTTTTTCCGATAGCGTAAACTCTTTGAAGATCAAAATTATTCATCGGTTTTGTCCCTCGACGAGTTCAATAAATACGTCTTCAAAAGATGGGTTGATATTTTCAACTTCAAAATCTTTTTTTAGTTCATGATCTAGTAATTTAAATCGTTCCCAGTTATGAATAAATGCGTGAAAACGTAGTCCATAAGCTTTTAAGTCAAAGATGTCACTCAAGGTTGACCATTTATCAGCTAGAACTTGAGTAAGGTTGGCATCTTTTGGTTTTAATTCAAAAATTCCATACGGAAAAATTTTTTGTTTGAGATTTTTGGGGGTGTCTAGCGCAATAATTTCTCCGGCCCTCATGAGTGCAATTCTTTCGCATTTTTCCGCCTCATCCATGTAATGAGTGGTTACCAGAATGGTCTTACCCTCTTTGGCAAAATGATGAATGAGTTGCCAGAATTTTTCTCTGGCCAGGGGGGATACCCCAGCGGTTGGCTCATCAAGAAAGATGATGGCGGGGTCATGCATGGCGGAGGCTGCCAGAGAGACTTGTTGTTTTACTCCGCTTGGTAGTTCCTTGACCAGGGTTTTTTGGGATTGGTTAAAAGAAATCATATTGAGAATTTTTTCGGATCTTTCTTTAAATTGTTTATGATTGAGCTTGCGCAGACCTGCGATTAATTGCAAGTTTTCAGCCACGGTCAGATCGTCGTAGATCGTGAGCTTTTGAGACATATAACCGACTTGTCTTTTAATAGCTTCGCTAGTTTGCTTTGATGATTCAACACCGGCTATGTTTAGTCTTCCCGAGGTGGGAATAATAATTCCAAGCAAGGCTCTGATAGTGGTTGTCTTTCCGGCACCATTGGCCCCCAGAAGACCGAAGATTTCTCCTTTTCTTACATCAAAGCTAATGTTGTTGACTGCAAAAAAATCTCCGAATTGAATGACCAGGTTGTTAACCATGATGCTTAGATCAGGCATGTAGTGCTCCTGGTCTGGTTAGTTTTATGAACAGATCACTAACTGTTGCAACATGGTGAGCTTTAAGCAGATCTTTGGGAGATCCCGATACAATGAGTTTGCCGTCTTGGATGAGGTGGGCCTTCATACAGCGTTCGGCTTCATCCATATAGGCTGTCGATATCAATATGGTGATATTTTTATCTAGGATGCCGTAGAGCAATTCCCAAAATTCACGTCGGCTGATGGGATCAACTCCGTTAGTCGGCTCATCAAGGATAAGTATTTTGGGCATGCCGAGCAAAGCACACATAAGGCCTAATTTTTTATACATACCCCCAGAAAGTTTTTTGGCCGGACGACTTTGAAATGGTTTCAAACGGGTCATCACCAGCAGTTGTTCAGTTTTGGTAACGTATTCGTCTTCACTTAATTTGTAGAGAGCACTAAAAAAGCGTAAATGCTCTTCAATGGAAAGATCCGGGTAAAGACTTTGTCTCTCCGGCATGTAAGCAATATGTTTTTTTATATTTTTGCGTTCAATGATTTCATTACCATTAATAAAGTTGATACTTCCACTTTCAGGGGATAATAATCCTGTGATCATGCGAAACAGGGTTGTTTTACCTGCACCTTCAGGTCCTATAATTCCATGCATATGACCCGGTTCAAAGGTAATATTGATACTATCAAGTGCAATTTTTTCCTTGAATGTTTTTTTTAAATTGGAAATATCGATCTTGTAGGATTCATTCATATTAATTTAAGTTGACTTCAATGCTCATACCGGGTTTAAGCAACAAGGATTCATTTTTCAAATTGATTTTTATCATATGTACCAGTCTGGTTCTTTCGTCCTTGGTTTGAACGTTTTTGGGTGTAAATTCCGCTTCTTGGTTTATAAATGCAATATTGCCAGTGATTTTTTTGGTGGGGGTATGATCAACTATGATTTCAACCTCCATACCTGGTTTGAGAGATAAAAGCTTGGAACCTTCTACATAAATATTGGCATAAACATTTTTCAGATCGGCGACAGTTATAAGTTTTGTTCCTGGAGTGACATATTCTCCTATTTCTTTGTTAATATGTAAGACAAAACCATCAATGGGAGAGACAATGATACACCAATCCCATTTCATTTTGGCCTCGTTAAATTTATGGGTGAGATGTTCATAGTCCTCTTTGGCCAAAACTCCTTGCCTAAAAAGACCATCTCCGCGTTTGTAATCTCTTTCAATTTGGTCAAAAGCGAGCTTGGTGTCTTCGCAAGAAAGCCGGATAAGTTCGTCATTTGCTTTTACTTCCATGCCTTCCTGGATTTGAATGCTGCTGATGGTGGAAACTAAACGTGCCGATAGATCAATTTTAGTTGCTTCGACGGTGGCCACATAGTGGAAGTTTGTAGTAACCCAGTATTTATAGGTGATAATTCCAGCGAGGATAACAACCACAGGAATAATAATGAGTCTTAGTTTCATAATATGGTCCTTGAGCTTAAGTATTCTAGAATGGCAATTTGCATAAGTATTTGAGTTTGGATATTTGCCAGACGAACTTTCCAATCGAGAGTTTTGAGATTAGTTGCCAGTACGTCCGTGATCGTTGATTTTCCTCCTCGGTAGGATTGATAAACGAGCTTGGACATTTGATCGACGTCATTCACGCCGATTCCAATCACCGAATGTTCTCTTTGTAAATCTTTCAGGTTATTAAGAGTGTTGTTTAGATCGAAGTGGAGATCTTTTTTAAGATTCATTTCTTCCGAGGATACTTCCAAAATAGCAGCTTCTTTTTCACCCCGGTTGCTCATAATCAATCCTCCATCCCAAAGTGGCATGGTTAAGTTAACCCCCACAATATTTTGACGATGAAATTCGGACTTGGAACCATTGGGGTATTCATATCCGCTTTTGGCATAAATCGAAATTTTAGGCAGAAACGCCCTGGTAACACTTCGTTTAGCTAGGGTATGTCCTTCTCGCAAAGAATTTAAACGCTGGAGAGCGGGGTTATCAATTGACCAGGCATCGGCTAAAATAGTATCAACATTAATTTTTTTAAATGAATGTTCATCAATACTGATAATGGTCTGCGGGCGCTCAAGGTCATCTGGTAAAAGTGAAATCATTTTTTTTTCAATGGGCAAGATAATTGGATCATGGGTGGTGTCTTTTCCGCTGAGTCGCATAAGGTGGCCTAAATCGCTGGAGAGGTTATTTTGTGCTTCAATAAAACGTGATTTGTAATCCAAGGCTTCTTTGCGTGATTGAAGATAGTCAAATTGACTGGCCTTTCCGGCTTTAAAATGTTTTGAAATTTCCGTGTGTTGAGCCTGGCTTAATCGCCAGGAATCAAGAACCAGACGCATTTTTTCAATATTAAGCATCACCTTAAAGAAGGTCGTTTTAACTTCCAGTCGAAGTGATTGCCCCAAGGTTTGTTTTTCACGATCTTTAGCCATTTTAATTTTTGCCATGGAATCTTGCTGGAGGGAGTTTGCGCCGAAATCGGTTACAAGATAATTGGCACTGACCCCCATGAAATAGGCATTATGCTTTCCGGTTTGTATTTCTCTCTCGGTAAGTCCAAGTGGAATTGTCATGGTCGGAAGATCCGTGGTGTATTTGTAATTTCCTTCAATATTAAATTGAGGTAAGGCGTAGCTTCTTATGGCTTTTCTTTTAAAATCTATACCGTCCGCCTGTTGGTTAACGGACTTTAATTTATCTGAGTTTAAAAGTGCGGCTTGAGTTAAATCGGCAAGCCCCAGATGGATCTCGCTTGCACCGTAAGAAATCTGCACGATAAGAAAGCAGGTAAATGACCAAATGACTCTCATAGTTCTTGCTTGTTTCATTGATGAAACCCTTTTATTAAACAATTAATACGTTCTTTAATTGCCTGATCACAGAGGATATCTTCCACCAGTTTCCCCGGTATAGGTAAAATTGAAAAACCTAATTGACGTTTGAAAACTTCCGCCAACATGGGAATGATGGCGGTGGATGCCATCAGGGGAGGGATAATATTGTAGTTGTGGGTGTTTTTTATCTCGTGACATTTTTTGGCGTCGTTTATCAGATCGTTAATCATAAACAGGTGCCGGTGGAAGTTTTTTTGGACATAACGGATAACCGTTTTATCACCATTTAAGACATCTTTCATAAGGGAAAAGACGAGCTCCCGGTTGTCACGAATCCACTGGCCTAACACAAATAAAACGTCAGTTAAATTGGTTAAAGGGGATTTTTCTTTGGCAATATCCATCTTCAGTTTGAGAAAAAAATCTTCATATATTTCTTGAAGAAGTTGTGCCATGAAGTCATTTTTATTTTTGAAATAATAATTAAACATTCCTAGGTTGACCTTGGCCTTGGTTGCCACCATTCGGAGAGTCAGTCCGGATACGCCATATTTGGGTAAAAGTTTTCTTCCGGCATTTAGGAGTGCTTGATTGGTATTGTTTGAAGGCCTGGACATAAAATTATATTTCTCCTTTTTAATTATACTATCGTATAATTATATGGCTGTATAGTTATAACATAATTTCTAGCATGTAAAATATTTTATTTTCTAAAAGTAATTGTAATCACATGAAAAGTTGAGATATGTGATAAGGTATTTATAAAAAGATCACTATTAAAATCCCAAACAGCCAAATTGAAAAGGCCTTAATATTATGCATAGATGGTAATACTAAGGCCTTTAATTCAACCTAAGCGCTTTTGATTAACTTACGGACGCATTACCGGAAGAAAATCCAGCGTCTTTAAGTAATGTTCAACTTTGGTGGAAAGGCTTTGGGTCAGGTAATCATGAATGATGATTCTATCCAATCCATAGAGTTTAATGGTATCTTGATTGGCATCGTCTGGTATGGCGGAAATTGTTTAATGGAATGACTATGCCAATTGTTGTGCAATCTAAAGACCAAATATTTAAATTGATATTTGCAAAGAAAAGTTCGTGGCCAAGAATTGATTTAGACCAAAAAGCTTTGCTGATCGATCTTGTGATAGATGATCAGCAAAGGTAGTTTAGAAAATTATTCGTTTGAGATATTATTATTAACCCAATCAACAAAATTACTGACTCGGGTGTAAACACCGTAAAAATTAGGTCTGGCACATCCCTGGCCCCAGCTTACAACGCCGGTGAGATGGGGAACTTGGTCAGAATTATAAACCACCAGAGGACCGCCACTATCACCTTGACAGGAATCTTTACCACCTTGAGGATAGCCAGCACAGACCATGGAATCAATAATGCTGTCTTCACCATAAGATGCTTGGCATTCACTGTTGGTAACAACTGGAACATTTACATTATAAAGTTTCCCCGGGCCAACCCAGGCGGTTTCTTTCAATAGGCCATAGCCGATTACGGTGGCAAGTAAGCCAGGATTAGAAAGTTCTTCGGTTTCAGCATCAAGCATTTTTACGGTTGCTTGGATACTTGGTTTTTCGAGCTGAATGAGTGCAATATCGTTGGTCTGTTTGGTTGGATCATAAAGGTTATGTACAATAATTTTTTTGGCAGCAATTCTCTCGCCGACGGTATCATCGGAAAGATTATGTCTTCCCAGAACCAGATCAACGTTGGAAGCACTTGCATCGACCACACAATGTGCAGCCGTAAGTACCCAGTCTGGCCGGATCAGACTACCACCACAAAATTGTCCATAATGGGCGTTTGAACTCTGGGAGCTAACAAGGGCCACCATCCACGGATAGGCTCCCACATTGGCTTCTTGTCCACCAACAATTTTATCGTTGTGAGAATAAGATGAAAAAACAGGGGTAATGATCAAGAGTGAAAAAGCAGTGAGAATCAGGAACAAAGGTTTCATGTAACTTCCTTGTTGAGTTAATTTTGAAAAATCATAGCTTCAGTTATTTATTTTTACACATAACATTTTCTTACATTTAGGTGAAATGATCAAAAAATTAAAATTTTGGTTCGAAAAAATAAATGGCAAAAAAACAACTGATTTCACAAAAAAGAAAATTTACAATGAAGATAACTACTCGATTATTTCAGCTTTTATAATATAATCCAGCTTGGGAAAATTGTTATTTAAAAATTTATTACCTTCACTTTCAATTTGCATTTGTTGGTAGGAGGGGGCTTCACCATATTCGCTGTAGAGTTTTGAAATGATCTCCATTCCCTCACTGACCGTGCAAAGTGGACTAAACCCCATGGAATCCAGTCTTTGATTATCAACTAAATTGATAAACAGCTGGGTGGTCCTGGTATGAGGTCCGGCTGTTGCAAAAGACAAGGTTCCTTTGAGGTTGGAATTTTTGACGGGGTCATCACTGATTTTAGCATCTTTCCACAAAAGGTTGGTTTGCGGATCACCGGAAATTCCAAATTGAACAACGAAATTTGGTACATATCTAAAAAATCTAACGTCATTAAAAAAACCAATATTAACCAAATGGTAAAGCCGGTTGGCACCCAGCGGTGCCCAATCCTTATGGCATGTTAGAAAAAAAACACCTTTGGAGGTGGATACTTTTATTTTAAATGAATTGGGTGCTTCCTTTGATGGTGAGATTTGGCTCAAATCATTTTTATTATTTATTTTTTGATTATTCATACAAGAAATAAAAACTGCTAGACATGAAAGTATAATCCATTTCATGAGGATACTCCTTTGGGCCAGCTTAGATCGGCTTGGCGTCAGTGTCGATAAATTTATTGGCAACATATTTTTCTATGAATTTTCGATCATCTTCGGACAAACCGATGAAAGTGATTCCTGATTTTATCCGCTTGCGATTGCTGATGGTTTTAAAACTGGTATCCCGGCACCAAATCACTTTACCGCTGCAAGAAATATCATTTCCATCAATGTGAAATGAGAGTGCTTTAACTAATGTTCCTGGAGTGAAGTTTTGGAGATCCTTATTGGCAAGTCCCACCATGATTCCGCCATCGCTTATCCCTAAGGCTTCTCTGACAAAGCACTTTACTTTTCCTCTTAAAAAAAGATGAAGAGTGACTTTAAATTTTTCTACCGGGAGAAATTGTAGCCTTTTGCTTTTTCTTCTTTCAATTTTCCAGATAATATCGGGAGGTTTGGTTTGCAGGCTCTGACCGACCAATTGCTGTTTAAGGTTTTCAATATAAAAATAGATACCGCCATCTTGATGATTGCCTCTGAAAAAGAGTACTTTTTCATTATCATTGATTATTTTTTCCAGGCTAGTGTTGAGTGAAATTGAAAATTTGTTTTGACATATTCCAATCACTGTTTTGTCTACAAATTCCTCCGATTTTGTCCAATAGTTGATAACTGGAGATAATTCACAAATATCCTTCATAATCGCCTCTCTTTCCAGGATATTGGTGATTTTTTGTGCCGAGGCATCCATCTCTTCATCTTGTTTGGTTTCAAACCAATTTTTAAATTTGCGCTCTGGTGTGCCAGGGCCAATAGCCTTTAGTTCATCAGCTTCGCTAAATGATTTCCGTCGATTATAAAGTTGTTCTTCAAAAAAACTATTGGGCTTAAGTTCAGGCAAAGCAGTGGAAGCTTTTTGAATTTCCTTGGGTGCAAGTTTTTTGCGGTCATAGATATCATATTTAATATCTGTGGCCAGTTCGATGGCACCAAAGTAGCTATCGGCCATTTTTCTAAAGGCTTCTTGCGCTTGGGTGATCCTTATAAATTTAATTCTTTTGGAAAGTCCCATGATAATGTCGGGGGCAATGATGGCGATGGGAGTGAAACTATCCTCAAAGCGTTTAACAAATTTTCTAAGTTTTATGATTTTTGATTCCAATTGATCGGTGTAGGCAAAAAACCAGACAATAATGGTATTTTTTATTCCAGCAGGTAATAATGTATCAGTAGGCATTTCGGGGATTTCGATAATTTCATATTTGTCTGGAGTGACATTTAATCCATCCACCAACGTGAGTGATGCTGCTTCTTCAATAATTTTTCTGGGCTGTGGGTTGTTATAGGGATTTATTAATAAAATTTGTCTCATATACTAATAATCTTTACCGGAATCTTAACTTGGTAATCCTGATAATAGTATATAGCAATTTATTATTTATGGAAGGTTTATGCTTCATGGAAAACAAAAAGAAATGGGCATTACAAGACAAAAACGGTCTAACAATGTCAAGCTAGTTTTCTGGCAATAATTGAAACCACTGCGCTTTTTCCAAAGTGACCAATGCCTTCACGTATCTCTTTAATGTGTTCTTTTTGCACTTCAAAATGTAAATGAGAAAGCTCTTTTTTCAGTTCGCTCAGGCTCATAAACAAATCCAGTTCCTTGGGACCCCCTGTATCAAATTGCAGCTGATCCACCGTGTAAGCTTCGAGGATATATACTCCACCTACTTTTAATGCTTTTTCAATTCTGTGATGCATTTTTATTCTTTCATCCGGATACATATGGGCAAATATATTAATGATAGCGTCCCATTGATTTTCTTCCTGGGGATAAAACTTTAAATCATCACAGATGGTATCCAGGTGCAAGCCAAGTTCTAATGCCCATCGAGTGGCCTTGTTTAGACCAACTATGGATTGATCAATTGCCGTGACTTTAAAACCATTTTTTAAAAGAAAAATAGCATTTCTTCCTTCACCTTCACCCAGACTGAGAATACGGTTTCCGGAAGTTATGGTATGCAAATTTTCTTTTAGAAAACTATTTGGTTCTCTACCATAAACAAATTCACTGCTTCCATATTTTTTGTTCCATTTATCATCCATTGCACTAGATTAACTTTTTTAATTTGATATGGAAACATGTTGCCGTTCAAGATCAGGCTCGGAGAAAGTTTATTTTCTTGTTTCATGACATGATTTTGAGTGTCAAACACTAAAAGTTGTTTTATAAAAATGCACGCCCATCTTTTTAGGAACATATATGACTTTAAATAGAATTTTTCAGGAAGCTGTCTTAAATTTTCCAGGCCATGTTGCAATTGATGTACCCTCTTTGGATAAAAATAAAAACAGATTAAAATTTACTTATAATGAGATTGATAATTTAAGCAATTTTTTATGTCAAAAAATCCATTCATTTATAAAAAAAGATTCAGTGGTTGCCATCAGTCTTCCCCGAGATTCCCATTATATTTATGTCGCCGAGCTGGCAGTTTTAAAATGTGGGGGAGCTTATACTGTAATCGATGCAAGTTTTCCAAAAGCACGAGGTGAATTTATCCTTAATGATTCAAAAGCAGTGCTTTTAATAACCAATAATAATTTATTAAATTTTAGCCCTGCTAAAACTATCAATATTAATATAATCGATAAACAGAATAATTGCGCAGTGGCTTATAAATCCCCCGAGTGGTTAGACGCTAATTGCCTTGCCTATCTTATTTATACCTCAGGCACTACCGGTCATCCTAAAGGAGTTATGATAGAACATAGAAGCGTTACCAATTTGGTTCTATCCGATCGAGATTATTTCAAACTTGCACCTAAGGTACGCATCGCTCAAACTTCATCTAATTCTTACGATTCGTCGGTGGAAGAGATATGGCTGGCGTTTGGGTGTGGAGGTACTCTGGTGGTGGCTAGCGACGATGTCGTCCGTTTAGGACCAGATCTTGGTAAGTGGCTTCAAGATGAGAAAATAAATGTTTTATGTCCTCCACCCACTCTTTTAAGAATGGGAGTATCTGGTAATCCCCAAAAAGATTTTCCCGATTTACAATTACTGTATGTGGGAGGTGAGGCACTTCCTTTGGAAATTGTAGAAAAATGGGCACCTGGAAGATGGTTAGAAAATGGCTACGGACCGACGGAGTGCTCAATTACCATTACTAGAGCAAGAGTTTTTGAAAATTACCCGGTTACTATTGGTAGTCCAGTAGTGAATAATTTGGCCCATGTCCTTGACAGTAATTTATGTGAAGTGGCGGAAGGATCGGAAGGTGAGTTGTGTATATCTGGAGTGGCACTCGCACGAGGCTATTTGAATAAACCGGAACTAACTTCTGATAAATTTATTCAACATCCTAAATTGGGAAGAATCTATCGAACGGGAGATTTAGTTTCACGAAATAGTGACAATCTTTTGATTTATCATGGCAGGATCGATTCGCAGGTAAAACTGCGTGGATATCGCATTGAACTTGGTGCTATTGAAACAGCTATTAAAGAAAATTCGCAAGTACAAGATGCCGCTTGTAAGGTTCAAGAAACGCCTAGGGGACAAATTCTGGTGGGTTATATAATTCCCCATGAAGAGGTTGATTTTACCCAGATAAAAGAAAACCTTTTGAAAAAGCTTCCCAGCTACATGATTCCTAATTATTTTTTGCTTATTAATGAAATGCCGATATCTTTAAGTAGCGGAAAATTAAATCGAAGTGCTTTACCTGATTATGAAGTAAAGATTACTTCAGCCAACAGAAAAATGGTGCTACCTGAAAGCCAACTTGAGATAGTCATTGCTAATGAAATAAAAAAAGTTCTTCATATATCCGAAGATATTTCTGTCCATGATAATTTTTTTGAAATTGGTGGAGATTCGTTAAGTGCTGCTATGGTGATTTCGGGACTAAGGTGTAATGAATTGACTTCGGTGCTTACGGTAAGAGACCTGTATGATGGGCAAACCGTCTTTGAATTATGTAAAAAAGCAATTAAAAGGCAACCACAACAAGTTAGTGAAGACGTTCTCATTGAAGGAAAACCAATCACGGTGACTATCGTACAGTTGATCTGGATTTTATTCAGAGTTCTTTCAGCTGGAGTCTGTGGTTATTTTCTTATGTATCATGTAATGCCATTTTTCTTTTTATCATTTGGGATTTATTTATCGGTAATTATTATTCCAATGCTGCTTTTATTTTTAACGTTTTTATATATTCCTTTTTCGATGTTAACTACGGCCATTTTAAAGCAGGCTTTGATTGGGACCTACAAGGAGGAATCCTATCCAATCTGGGGTAGTATGTATTTAAAAAATTGGATTGTGACTCAGTCTGTGCGACTGGTTCCTTTAAATTTAGTCGATGGAACTATTTTTAAAAATTTCTTTTTGAAAACCATGGGGGTTAATATTGGCAAAAATGTGTATTTTCAAAAAGGTGCTAATGTCATTATGGGAGGATGGGATTTACTCACAATTGGGGATAATGTGACTATCGGTCGGGAAGCTTCAGTCCGTACCATGGATTTTCAATATGGTAAAATAGTTTTTGGTAAGATTGAAATTGGAAATAACTGCACGATAGAAACCAGGGCTTCAATGTCCATTCATTCTAAAATGCAAGATAATTCAAAACTAACAGGCCTATCAATGCTAGAATCTTTTGGGGTTATTCCCGAAAATGAAGTTTGGGAAGGTGTCCCGGCTACCTATAAGGACAAAAATGGTGACCCTCCTCATGATATGGTTAAATGTCAAAAACTATCTTCAATCAAGCATGGATTAATTTTGATTTCACTTCGGATACTTATGTATTTGTTCACCTATATACATGTCCCTTTGATTGCAGGACTAGCTATTTGGTATTGGCGCATTGATGCAGCTAAAGTGCTTAGTTGGATATTCGCCAATAGTTTTTCACTGGAATCTGTCTATGCTTTCTCGGTAATTGCCGTGATATTTTGCTTCATACGTTTAATTTTGCAAGCAATGTTTTGCAGAATACTCGGTCCGATAAAACCTGGTTACTACTGTCGCTATGGGACAAAATATATTCACATGTGGTTAAAAGATATGATGGTTGAACTGGCCGGGAATACGCTGAGTGGAACATTATTTTGGCCTTATTGGCTTAGACTGGCAGGGATGAAAATTGGAAAAAATTGTGAGATTAGCACTATCATGAATGTAGTTCCAGAATTAGTGAAAATTGATGATGAAGTTTTTTTTGCAGATGGAATTTATTTGGGCGGACCAACCGTTGATCGCCAAATTGTGTATGTGGGCGAAGTTCATCTTTCTAAAAATACATTTATAGGCAATCACTCTATCATTCCTTCAGAGAGTAAATTGCCGGAAGATATTTTAATGGGTATTTGTACGGTTGCTGATCACCATAAAATGGAAAAAGGTAGTTCCTGGTTTGGCCATCCTTCCTTTCGTTTGCCCAATAGAGAGGTTTTAGAGTTGCCCCGAGAATTAACTCATAATCCAGCATGGTATAGATATTTAACCAGACTTTTCTGGGAAACTTTGCGTTTTTTTACTCCCGTGGTACCCGCAATAGTGGCCATCATGTGGGTGAGTGTTACATCTTATTATTCGCAAAACCAATCTAATTTACAGTTTTTTGGATTAACGATGCACTTAATTACCATTAGTTTTATGTTGTTTATGGTTATGTTGATTTTTGTTATGAAGTGGTGCTTACTGGGAAAAGTAAAACCAGGAATTCATCCCTTGTGGTCTTGTTGGTGTAGTCGATGGGATTTTCTATATGTTGTTTGGGCCCAATATGCCAGAAAAGTTTTAGCATACTTTGAGGGAACCTTGATGCTTGGTTGGTGGCTTAGACTAATGGGAGCAAAAGTTGGCAAAAGAGTATTGCTTGGTAATGGTTTTGCTCAAGTAGTTGATCCTGATATGCTTCGCTTTGATGATTATGCAACTGTATTATGTATGTTTCAGGCCCATAGTTTTGAAGACCGGATCTTAAAAATAGCTCCTGTGCACATTAAAAAAGGAGCAACGGTTGGAAATGCCGCTGTGTTGTTATACGGAGCTGATATTGGAGAAAAAACCAGGGTATATGATAATAGCGTGGTCATGAAAAATGAAAGACTTATGCCCGCACACCAATACGTAGGATGCCCCACCAGTTGTATCTAATTTTGTTTTGTAATATCAAAAAGCGCAATAAGTTAGACTGAGCACATATTCTAAAATGTCTTTGGATAATTTGGATTTTATTTTATAATAATCATAAGAAATACTAAGATTGACAGATAAGCTCTCGAAAATGATGGGAGAGGCAGTGGCATACAGATTTATTCCGAAGTTTTGATAAGCGTAGGTAATGTCTTGATTTGATCGTTTGGTGTAGTCTAGAGCCAAGTATCCGTTAAAATGATCGAGGGGGTAGAAATAGTTATTAAGGGATAAAAAATACTCTTTGGAATCGAAGATTCCTTCATCTGTTTCATTTATATAATTATATCCCCCGCTTAGACTGGGATAAATGTAATTATTGAATTGATAAGTCATAAAACCAATTTTGGCGCCATAATCGTTAAGCGGTTCTTGATCGACGTATTGAATGTCTTTTAAAAATGTTTCTAAAGAAAGTTTGTTACCGTTTGAGAAAGTGTAAAAATAAGTTGGGGTGAATTTGTGCTGATTACTGTAGGTAAAAAACTTTCCCCTGTTTATTCTTCGTTCTTGTTCATGAGTGTAAAGGTATAAAAAGGAGAGGGTGTGAACTTCATTTAAACCGTATTTGAATTCAATCCCGGGAGCAAAATATCTTTCATCCAAAATATTGGTCTTGTGTTTGAAATGAAGTTTTTGATAAAAATCAAAATAAAAAGTACTTAAGAAATCATTTGGGAAATAAAACGAGTAATAGGAATCTAAATGAGTATTGTGAAAATGAGAAGATTTGGAATAATAATATTCTTCAGGGTCGTAATCATAATCCTCATCGGTAATTTCATGAATGTTAGAATTGTATCCATAACCTTGAGTGAGATTAAGGGCAAAGGAGTCATCATCTAATGAATTAAAAAAAATATCGGCGAAGTCTTTGAGTTTTGGTCTTTTGGCTTGTTCAGATGGGTAAATTGCGTTATTTATAATTAGGAAAAGAAAAATAAGAATGATCTTAAACATAGAGTAGATTATATTGTTGAGGAAATAGAATGAATAGATGCTTTTTGCTGAAACCCTTTCGAATTTTGCCGTTTAGTGCAAATATCAAGCTAAATGCGCAAGTTACCGTGGATAAGGATACATTACAGGTCGAGTTTGCACTTACGGGGGATTTAAACCAAATTGTTATCCCCCCTCTTTCAAGCTCGCCAGTCAGAATTTATGATTTGTGGGAGCATACTTGTTTTGAAATGTTTTTGAAAAGGAAGGATGTACCTTCATATATTGAATTCAATTTTGCACCAAGTGGGGATTGGAACTGTTTTTATATAAGTTCTTACCGGGTAAATGATGGTGAGTATACCCCCATAAAAAAACAAACTATCGATGTCTCACTGACGGTGGATCGATTGGTTCTAAAAAGTGACATCACTTTGAGGCTTTTACCCAATTTTTCTTTGAAAGATTTTGAGTCCAAAAAAATTGAGATCGGACTATCCAGTGTGATTGAAGATAAAAATAACGAGCTCAATTACTATGCACTTATACATAAAGGAACTAAACCGGATTTTCATGATGGGTTTATATCCTTTTAAGAGAAACTTTATGAGTATGAATAAATATGTTGTGAGACCGGCAGTTGATCAAGATTTTCAATTTTGTCTGAATCTTCATCATAAAGCGTATAAAGTGTATGTGTCGGTAATATGGGGTTGGGACGAGGAATTACAAAATAAAATGTTTCAAGACACATTTGTTACCACAGGAACTTGGATTGTCAGTTTAGGTGAACAAGATATTGGATATTATCAATTAAATGAAAAGGTTGATAATCTTCATATTCGTAATTTTATCATTGATCAAAATTATCAAGGAATTGGCATTGGAACATCTATTTTAAAAGACCTAATAGAAACCTGCAAAACAAAAAATCAAGTGATTAAGCTTGGCGTATTTAAAATGAATCAAAGAGCTATGAAGCTTTATCGCCGGCTTGGATTCAAGGTAGTTGAAGAAAGTGAAACTCACTATATGATGAAATATGAACTTCAAAAAGGACAAGAACGATGAAAGAAAAAATCCTGGAAAAAATTAATGAGAAAATTTTCATGGATGGAGAAAAGAAAAAGATCAAGTGTGCCGATGCGTTGCAGATAGCCAAGGAATTGGGGATCAACCCCAAAGAAGTGGGGCTATGTTGCAACAAAAATGACATTAAACTGGCTAATTGTCAGCTGGGTTGTTTCAAATAATGGATACCAGACCCCTATATGAACGGGTCATCTTGGTGGGCTCAACTGCGAGAAAAGCAGGTAAGACTACTTACGTCACCAATTTTCTTAAAACCAATAAAGGGAGATTTATTGCCATTAAAATTCAAACTTCATTAAAGTATGAAAAATTTGAAATTTTCAAGGAAGCTATCTGTGGATTGGAAAATGATACCCAGAAATATTTAAAAAGTGGCGCCAAGGATGCTTACCTTATCAATGCTCCCGCAGATAAGATTATGGAAGCGTTTATGACACTTTATAAAAGTATTGATCCAAGCAGTCCTATTATCTGCGAGTCGACCTCACTTATAAAATATATAAAACCAAAGAAATTCATTTTGTTCTACAAGATTGATGCAAAAAAAAACAAACCGGATGTTGATTTATTTATTTCTATGGCCGATGAAATAATAAAAATCAGTTAAGTTTTCTTCTTGGCCAAAATTCTATTCAGGGAAGATGGGTCAATGCCTAGATACATAGCGATTTGATATTGAGGAATCCGGTTAACCATTTCGGGATGTTCATTTCTAAACAATTCATATCTTTTTTCCGCTTTATACATCAGAAATTGATATTCCCGATCCTCCTTGATGAAAAATTCCTTGTCATCTAAAACCTTGGTGATTTTATACCAGCATATATGGCCATCCAGGAGTTTTTCATAGTCTTTATATTTTGCGACATAAAAAATACAATCCTCCATGCATTCAATGTTCATTTTGGATTTTTCTCGGAGGACTATTGAACGATAGTGACCAGTGGTTTGTCCCTCTTGCCTGAAACCTTTTATATATTCCTGACCGTTGGATTTCAGGTAAAATTCCTTGATCAGACCTTTGACGATGATTGCGAAATCATCATTGATTTCATCAAATTTGCCAAAGTAAGCCCCTTTTTTAAGTTTCAATTCTTTCATAAAGCTTATGGCCTTTGTTTTTTCCTCCGGAGGAATAGGGCATATTTTCTCAAGATTTGCAAAGATGCTTGGCCAGTGACTCATGAAAAACCTCATAATCAAGTGAAACTTTGAATTAATATAATCAGTTTACAATCATGGTGTGAAAAATGGAAATAACAAATTTTAGATTTTTTTAGATTTTAATTTAGCGATGATACGATTTAAGGAAGAAGGATCAATTCCCAGATACATAGCGATCTGGTTTTGGGGTACCCGATTAACTAAATCGGGGTAGTTTTGATAGAATAATTCATATCGCTTTTGGGCCTTGCACATTAGAAATTGATACTCCCTATCTTCCTTTATAAAAAATTCCCGGTCACTGAAAATCCTTGATATACTCCTGTCCATTGGATTTTATGAAGCTTTCTTTTACCAGACGTTTGACGATGATTGCAAAGTCATCATTGATTTCATTAAATTTGCCAAAATAATCCCCTTTTTTAAGTTTCACTTCCTCCATAGAGCTCATTGCCTTTTCTTTTTCTTCCGGGGGGATAGGGCAAATCGTTTCAAGAGTGTGAAAAAATGTCTTTAAATGACTCATAAAAAAAACCAGTATGTTGATAATAATCAATTTAAAAAGGCATACTAACCATTTAGTTTAGAAACATGAATAAGATATATAGAACTACAATGTTAAATTTTTTAAATGATTATCCTCATATTCGACTTGCCAGGCAAGAGGACAATGAACAACTTCTAAGTTTTGTAAAAAAAATAAAAATGGTCACCCATCAGACTATCCTGGCCCATAAGCGGGAACCTGATTTTTTTGCCTTTAGTCGTCTGTCGGGAAATCCAAGTTTGATTTTTATTATGGAAAATCAGGATCAATCAATTGGTGGGTATGGGATGCTTACCAAAAAGAAGGTCTATATTGAGGGAGAATTAAAGACTGTGGGATACCTGACGGATATTAGAATTTCCGATTCACTACATCGCAAAACCAGGTTTGAGTGGCGAAGTCTGTATCATGAAATGTTGAGAAATAAACATTTGATCGAAGAAATCGCAGATTGTTTCTGCTTTTATTCAATTATTATGAGCGATAACCAGCAGTCGCTAAATGCTTTTACCAAGGGGAAAAGAGGGGTTATTTATCGTAACTTTTGTAACTTTAAAAGTGTGAATATCTTATTTCGATATAATATCTTTAAAAAAATAAATGACTTGGAAATTCGTGAAAATTATTTTGTGAACGCAGCTAGTGAGGATGATTTACCCGAAATTAGAAATTTTCTACATTCTGAAAATAAAAGTAAAACATTTGGGTATAACTTTTGTGCAGACGGTGAAGATGAGTTGATTAAGAGGTTTCGAAACTGGGATCAATTCAGCATATCGTCTTTTATCTTGGTAAAGGATAAAAGTAATAAAATTGTTGCCTGTACAGCGCCGCAAATGTTCTCTTCCAATAAGTCATTAATTATTGAAAAATTGAACTTCAAATTCCGCTTATTGGGATTGGTAACAGGAATGTTCGGACTACCCAAACTAGTCAAAGGTGAAGAGCTGAAAATTTGTTTTTTAACTCATTTGGAAATCTCTTCTCACTTATCATTCTTAATAAGAAAAAAGATATTTTTGCTTATCATTGAATATTGGTTTAGGCATAAACCTCCCAAGGCACACCATATGCTTTCATTTTATGATTATCAATACAACGATTTTTCATCCATGTTGAAGGAATATGGATATTTTCACCTGGTGAATGATGGAAGCATCTATGAAGTTTCTCCTGTCGAAGACAGTTTGAAACCAGTCATTTTTTCAGATCGGATCAGTCACGAAATGGCATTAAGCTGATAGTTTGGGATCGTGTCTTTTGAAAAATAAAAAGATTGAGGTTATCCCTACAAAAACCAAGGGGATCAAAAAAAATAAAAAATTGGTCCAAAATTGTCTGTTGAACACTTTTAATTTTAACCTGTTGGCTTGTTCTCGTATTTTTCCTTTCTTTTTTACCCGATCATTTAAAATCAGTTGAATAACAGCAAATTCTAGTGCTATACATCGATGTCAACCACTAATAGCCTTAAGAGCTCATGTTAAAGAATAAGATAAAACATAAGTTTGGGGGCAATATCATTATTCGGAGGAATTTTATGTTAAGATCATTATTTTTAGTTATAAGTACGATTTGGGTTATGAATGTTTGCGCAGAAGCCGTCTTGATTCAAGATTGGACCACCACATCTGAAATTGAAATTGAGGGTGTTACTATCAGTTTCAGTTATCAAAAATACCTTCATACTTATATGAGCAACAAACCACATACTTGGACTACTGCAAATCCTGTTTTTATTAACGTAAGTGGTGGGATTGCTGCTGATGCTAGAGAAATCAGGGTTGTTCTTAATAATGACATAAGAGGAGATTTGGTCTGTGGTCTTATGCCTAATTCGAGAACTGAAGGCCAAATCGTGGATTTAAAAAGAGCAACTGAAGGTCATTTTTATGCCCAGCTTGAAAGTATTATACTCACAGATGTTCCTTATTGCCATAATGAATATAGCGTCGGTCAGAGAGTTGCGATTGTTATTGATGGCAAATGGCTTCCAGAATTTAATGCATCAATTCATTAATCAGGTAAATTATGAGGTGTCCTCGATCGAAGACAGTTGGAAACCAGTCATTTTTTCAGACCGGATCACTCACGAAATGGCATTAAGCTGATAGTTTGGGATCGTGTCTTTTTATAAATAAAAAAATTGAGGTTATCCCTACAAAAATCAAGGGGATCAAAAAAGATAATTTAATACCCTGGCTTCGAGCAAGGCTTGATCCCCAATGTTCAAATAAAAAACTGATCAGGAGTGCAATGGCACCGGTGGTTACCTTTAAAAATAAATTATAAAAGGCATGATAGATGGGAGCCGTGGCCTTGCCAGCCGGTTCATGGTCAACACTCTTGGCAAGCAGTACGTAGGTCAATACCAAAGTTTGGCCAATCCCAATCCCACAAAAGATACAACTTCCCAGATAAAGTGCAATAAGCAGATGCATGTTAGAAAAAAAACCCATGAGTCCAATTAAAATCAAAGAAGCAATGAAGAAAAAAAAGGAATAAAACATCCACTTCAGCGATCCCATGGCCTTGATCATTTTAGAAGCCAGTGGGGTGCAGATGGCGGCAAAAAACACGCTGATACCCACAGCATAAGAGGTATAGCTATGAGGTTTTTTTAGCAGGACTTCGGTAATATAGGGAGCAATAAAGGTGAAATAAGTATAAACACTGTTAGCTGCCAGTATACAAAGCAAAGATATGAGAAAAAAAGTGTTTTTAAAAACCAGGCTAAAATCCTTTAATAATGACTGATTATTTTTTTCATTTTGACCTACTTCTTTAAAAGGTAATAAGAAGGTGGAAATCATCATAAATATAAACCCGATGATCGTAAAAAAAGTAATTGTATTTTGAATTCCAATGAGATTGACAATAAATCCACTCATACCAAGCGACAAAGCACCTCCAATGATCATGCCAAAAGTAACATAAGTGGAGTAGAGGGATTTATCGTGATCGTTTTTGGCGAGCACCGGAAGTAATGATAGAAAGCTGGTTTGATATAAGGAACAGCAGAGCAAATTAATGATAAGTAGTCCCAGAAGAATGATTAAATTACCCATATCAGTGACCTGATTATAGATAGGATTAAATGGAGCCAGGGAAAAAATCGAAAAAGAAATGACCGCAATTAGTTGAAAGAGAAATCGTTTTTTTATCTGAGAGATGTACCTTCCCAAAAAAGGATCAATCATGGCATTGAGAACTTGGGAGAGGGCAATGGCCAGTCCTATGAGGGTCAAATCCTTAAAAAAAAGATAAGGCTGGTTGGCAGGGGAGATATAGGGCATCAGCCACATCCCTGTAACCCTTAAAGTACAAACATACCCAATGTTACCAATAAGAAACGCCCACTTTATCAAACTACTTCCTCTCTATTTTTAAAAAGCTTATCAGTCGTCTTGCTTCTTTTTCGCATTTTGCATGTTCTGTTCATTTTTCTTGCGTTGATCCTCGTAGTGCTTTTCTATTTCACAGGCGTTTTCCACAACCTTGTATTTACACAAAAGTTTTATCTTTTGTTGTTGTATCTCAAGAGTCTTTTGGCATGGAATTTCTTTTTCTTTTTGGCACTCTTCTTCATGCTTTTTGGCGGCGGTATCCAGGATAGTAATTTCTTTTTGATATTTTTCAAAATTCTCCCTACTAAACTCAAATTTTTTAGTATTCATTTCTCGCTGAAGTTTGCGCTCTTTTAGTTCCTGGTTGGTATAAAACTTCTTGGTTGGGACCTTGGTTTTTGGGGGTGTTTTTTTGACCTTATATTTTTCCTGATATTCTTTAATTAATTTTTGCGTTTCACCATCAATTTGGGGGTCGAGGGGTAAAGTTGGAACTTGCGAATAGGCGACTAAAATAAAAAAAGAGACGGCTAGCGTTAATGTCATTATTTTCATTTGAACCTCTTATTTAAGTTTTAAAATATTATATAGTGTCCTATTACTGAGTCGTAAGGCACTGTGCGTCTTTGCCATTGTAATTTTTTTTAGGTACTTAAGGTAAAAGAAATGGAGATCCGAATGACTGACGATGATAAAAAAGAAAAGCTTCCTTCCCCTAAAGAAATTCAAAATGAGATCGAAGCATTGATGCGAAATAAATTTGGAAAAAATATACAAATCATAGCTCAGCCTTTCGACTTTAATGATGCCTCTAAACCTGAACAAGACAAACAAATGGATGAGGATATAATTGACAGTAAGGAGTTTGATCTAAATTTTAATCTGACCCCAAAACAAGTAAAAGAATTTCTTGATCAATATGTTATTAAGCAAGATGAAGCCAAAAAGGCTTTAGCAATTGCGGTTTGTGACCATTATAACCACGTCAGGGAATGTCATTTAAATAAGCTAAGTGGAACTACCGATAATGAGGATGACAATTATTCCAAACAAAATGTTCTAATGCTGGGGCCAACCGGAGTAGGAAAGACTTATTTAGTTAAAACTTTGGCCAAATTAATTGGTGTTCCATTTGTTAAGGCCGATGCCACCAAGTTTACTGAAATGGGATATGTTGGTGCCAATGTGGATGATTTGGTCAGAGATCTGGTGCGCATTGCGAAGGACAATATTGAACTCGCTCAGTATGGCATTATCTATTTTGATGAAGCCGATAAAATTGCTGGAAATAAAAATACAGTTGGGAAGGATATAAGTGGTCGAGGGGTTCAATATGCCCTACTCAAGCTGATGGAGGAGACTGAAATTGATTTAAGAGGGGCACATGATGTTGCCAGCCAGATGCAAGCATTTATGGATTTTCAAAAAACCGGCAAACTAACTCCCAAAACCATAAACACCAAGCATATTCTTTTTATTGTTAGTGGTGCTTTTTCAGGACTTGAAGAGTTGATTAAAAAAAGGCTCAAAGTCAGAACCATAGGTTTGAATATAACGGAAGAAAAAAATATTATAGATGAAATGAATATTTTAGATAATGCTGTTACTAAGGATTTTATAGATTTTGGTTTTGAGCCTGAATTTATAGGAAGGTTGCCGGTTAGGCTTTCTTGTGTGAAGCTTTCGGCAGAAGATCTTTATAAAGTCCTAAAAGATTCCCGAGGATCGATTATTAATCAGTATGTGCAATCCTTCAAGTCTTTTGGCTTGCAAGTTACGTTTGAAGATGAGGCGTTAGTGAGAATTGCCCAGCTTGCTTACTTGGAAAATACGGGGGCCCGTGCCTTGATGACGGTTTGTGAAAAAATATTTAGATCTTACAAGTTTGAGCTGCCGGGAACCACGATTCAATCTTTCAAGGTAACCAAGGCATTAGTGGATAATCCCGAACAAGAACTCCAAGCTATTTTAGCTCGTTCGATACATAATTAAAAATATACTTTCGAAATTCTAAAATCGTTTGCTCGGACTGTAAGGCTAAGAGGGTCTTGTTTTCAGGTAGGATATCATAGAGTAGCTTATCAAAAGAGTATTGAATGGTTTGCATGCCAAGGTAAAGTTGAATAAAAAAATCAATATTCTGGTTGAAGTAGTGCTCAATGAGGGCAAAAACGTCTTGATGATTGTCGTGAGCCTTACATCCCTGGCATATGCCATGATTTTCGATGTATTGGACATGACAAAAGGTTTCTTGACCAATAATAAATTCTCGTTCCTTGATATCTTCTGAGAATTTATCCATCATTTCGATGGCCAGATGGGGATGTTGTCCAAGCACGATGAAAAGTTTTTCATAAAACGTTAAATGGAGCGATATGAAAATAGTATCTTCCAGTAGATATTCCAGATATTCCTGGGTGGAATCGGAGGTTTCTTCCAGTTTTTTTAAGTCTTCTATGGCAAGGACAAAAGGTGAGTCAGGATGATTAATCATTTCGTCAAAGTAATGATTAAGCAGGGAAGGAGGGATCACATTTTCCGCCTTGGCAGGGGACTTTAAAAAATGACTGAAAATTTGCATATGTCACCTCTTAAATTTGTTATAGTATAATCATATCATAAAAAATTAAAAAACAAGGAGAATCGTTTGAAGATTAGTGTCATAGGAGGAGGTGTGATGGGTGAAATTATCACTCGATCGATCCTTAATCAGCAAATTGCCAAACCCTCAGAAATGATGGTGGTGGATATAAATGCTTCCAAAAGAAGAATTTTGAAAAAAAAATACCTGGTGGCAACGAGTAAGTCGGCCCTTAAAGCGGTTTTTAACTCGGAGGTGGTGATTATTTGCTTAAAGCCACAGGGTTCTAATCAGGTTTTAACAGCGCTCAAAGGTAAAATTAAATCTGATGCCCTGGTCATATCCATAATGGCCGGGATCAGGCTGGCATCTCTTGAAAAGTGGCTTGGCCATCGTAATATCGTTAGATCCATGCCCAATATTTCATCTAGGATTGGAGAGGGGATGACGGTATGGTTTGCCAATAAAAATGTACAAACCTTGCATCTTTTACTGGCCCAAATGATTTTTCAAAGTTTTGGAAAAGAATTACGGGCCATTGATGAAAATTTGATTGACTCGGCAACGGCGGTTTCAGGTTCGGGACCCGCTTATATTTTTTATATTGCGGAAAAACTGATTAAAGCATCTATTGATCTTGGGTTTGATGCAAAAGAGAGTTTGAAATTAATAAGGCAAACCTTTCAGGGGGCAATGGATTTGTGGGATGAAACAGCGCTTTCACCTAAAACCTTGCGGGAGATGGTGACCTCGGAAAAAGGTACGACGGATGCTGCTATTAAAACTTTTGAAAGACTGAAAGCTGGAGAAGTGTTAACCAAAGGTGTTCAAGCGGCTTTTAAAAGGGCCAAAGAATTGGCCAATGAATAAGGGGAAGATATGCGAAAAATGCTTTTTATTATTTTTACTGATGATGATTGTAAGCTTAATCATGCCTTGTTATATGCCAATGATCTGAAGGGGAAAGGTCATAAGGTTAAAATAATTTTAGAAGGTGTGGCCACCAAGGTGGTAGGTAAATTGGATCAAGTGGGTAACGATTATTTGAAAAAGCTATTTAGCAAGGCCTTAGCGGATAATCTCATCGTGGGGGCCTGTGCCAAGGCCAGTAGTGGATGTCAAAACCCGAAAATATCCGTTTCAAGCATAATGGAAAAAAAAGGCATTGAGATGCTAAATGAGTTAAACGGTCATGCTTCGATTAGTGAGTATATGGAAGATGGCTATGAGTTGGTGATTTTTTAGTTACTATTTTTTCGGATAATGTCTTCGGCAAGATTATCAAGCCGTTTTTTTTGTTCATCAGAAATATTATCTTTTAAAAATTTTTTGGCGGTCTGGTCGATGATTTCAATTTGTTTTTTATAGTCGACACAAGGCTGACAGAAAGTCATATGCCAATGATAATCAATTTTTTGAAAAAAAGTTAGATCCTGGTAGTTAGCCGAACGGTAGCTTATTTCACTACATCTGGTGATCTTTTTAATGAGCCAAACCGGCCAACATCTTACGATAAATTCATGCAATAAATACCGTAAGAAGTTTCTCATACGTCCTTCCTGGTTATGGATTTCTTCTCTAAACATTCTCTAAGCAGACTTTTTGCTCTGAAAATTAACACCCCAAGGTTAGTGCGGCTTAGTCCCAATTCATTACAGATAGCTTCACTTCCCATTCCTTCAACTTCTTTCATGTTGAAAGCTACTCTATATTTTTCGTTAAGTCGGTCAAGACAGTCTTCGAGACTTGTTTTCGCCTCTTGAATCCACACAAATCTTTCGGGATCAATTGGAGGATTGGTCCATCTGCCGTCATTATCATAGTGATTATCAATCATATGATTAAAGGAATCATTATCTTCCGAATCTAGAAATTTACTATTGTTTCTCCAGTATTCCTTTATTTTATTATATAAGATGCCAAATAAATAAGTTCTGATATGGGATTTTCCTTCAAAACGATGAACTCCTTCAAAAAATGAATTCCACGTTGATTGAAGAATTTCCTCAGCGTTATCACCGCTTAAGCCTCTACCACAGGCAGCATTGTAAAGTTGCTTGTTATATTTGGTAACCAGCTCCGCAATCGCTTGTGGATTGCGGTTGCGAAGTTTTATCAGAAATTCATCAGAGCTAAAATTTTGATCCATCATTAATTAATTTTTTCAAAAACCTTTTTGATAATTCCCACCGCAATATCAATTTCATTTTTAGTGATCACCAGTGGAGGGGCAAATCTTATAATATTTCCGTGAGTTTGTTTGGCCAGTAATCCTGCTTCTTTCAAGGCGCAACATGTATTCCAGGCTTCAAATCCTGTCACAAATTGAACTGCATTGAGCAAGCCTTTGCCGCGAATGTGGGTCAGTTTAGGGCATTTTATTTTTTTAAGTTCGCTTCGTAAATATTCTCCAAGCTCGTATGACTTGGAAGCAAGGTTTTCCTCTTCCAGCACTTCCATTGAGGCAATGGCCACCTGGCAAGCGAGAGGGTTTCCTCCAAAAGTTGAACCATGAGATCCAGGTGTGAAAACTTTCATGATTTTTCTATCGGCTACCACGGCTGAGACTGGAAAAACACCTCCACCCAAGGCTTTGCCCAGGCACATGACATCTGGCCTTACACCTTCGAGGTCACAGGCAAATTTTTTGCCTGTTCGACAGAATCCGGTTTGCACTTCATCGGCCATAAAAAGGATATCGTGTTCGGTACAAATTTTCCTGACTTCTTTTAAATAGCCATCGCTTGGAACATTAACGCCAGCCTCACCTTGGATGGGTTCAACTAAAAACGCAACCGTCTTATCGTTGATGGCAGCTTTTAAAGCTTTGGTATCGTTAAAAGGAATGATTTTAAATCCAGGTGCAAAAGCACTAAAACCTTCCCGGCAGACAGGGTCGGTGGAAAAAGAAATAATGGTTGAGGTCCTGCCATGAAAATTTTCTTCACAAACAATTATTTCCTGTTCACCATCTTTGATGCCTCTTATCTTGTTACCATAGCGGCGAGCCAGTTTGAGAGCTGTTTCTATGGCTTCGGCACCAGTGTTCATTGGTAGTGCCATTTCATATCCTGTATATTCGCATAACTTTTTTAAATAAGGTGCCAGCTTATCTGAATGAAATGCTCTCGAGGTAAGGGTTAGGGTATTGGCCTGGTCAATGAGTGCCTTAATTATTTTAGGGTGGCGATGTCCTTGATTAACAGCTGAGTAAGCTGAAAGAAAATCCATATATTTTTTCCCTTCCACGTCTTCCACCCAAACACCTTCGGCTTTGGATATCACAACGTCCAAGGGATGGTAATTATGAGCTCCGTACTTATCACCTTGCTCGATTAATTCTTGTGATTTTGTCATAAGCAATCTCCCAAATTTAAATAATGTAGTTTATCTATAACAAATTTAAAAAAGGGCAACAATGAAAATCGGATGATAATTAACAACGCTTAGCATTGGGATAGCAGTTTCTAGAAAAAGGCGCATCGGCCTTTTTCTAGCTATTCGAGGTCTACATCAAAGACCGTAGTTGATTTGCTCTCATTGTTATAAAATGCATTGATCGAAAAATTGAACACTATTTTAGTTTCAGGAATAACCGGTAGATTGGTAACTTTTGATAAATTGTACTGGGCCTTGAAACTATAAAGTTTGTTATAATTCCATCTAAAGCCAGCTTTAAGTGTTTCTTGGGAGTTGGTACTTTTAAATTCGTTGGCGAGCACAACGGGGGCACTTAATATATATGAAATTTTATAACCAAACTCTTCGCTGCCAGCAGGAATATTATAACCAGTTATTTGGAGAAAATATTCGCCGGGTTGAATACGTTTTATGATACTTTCATTGCTGTCGCCATTAGCAGATTGAGCTAGCTGGTTGCCAAGTATGTCAAGCAGTTCGATATCAATATCGGTAGTTGGATCAAAACCATAGTAAAAGGTTTGAATTGATAAACCAAGTATACCTTGAGGGACACTGATAGGTATAATCGTGACATCCTTGTGTTTGACGACCATTGAAGATTCATATTTCAATTCAGCTATTTTAAGGGCACTTTCACTGATGCGTAGTGCAGATCCAGGATTTTGAGCATTTTCAATCATCACATATTGGGCATTGTTCATTTTTTTGAGAGAAACTTTTTCAATATTAAGGGCCATTTCTCCAGCGTTAAATTGAAAGTAGGCTCCGGGGATTCCATCATAAAGATAATTGGAGATGGAGTCTGCCTTTATAACCACTTCGTAGAGGCCTTTGGGCATTTGATTGATCACATATTTGAGGTTATTTCTTCCTTCACCATATTCAGTGCTGGATAACACCCATGGAGTGTTGGCGCCAAGGTCTTTGGGCTCTATCTCGATACCTTGATGATAAAGATGCATGGATAGATCCCCTGGCATGTTGGGGGAAGTGCTTAGGTTTAACAAGGTCGAACCATGCTCATTGGTTACGGGAATAAAAAATCTTTGAAACATGGTGGATGGAGTAAAACCGCTTACGCCAAATTGAAAATTTTCGCTCAATCCATCGAAGGCAGTATGATAACCGATGATCGTGATCGGAAAGACCACATCAAAGTACTCAGGATCGTCTAGGTTATATCCCTTGATTACGGTGTGGTGGAGACCAGGTTTTAATCTTCCGTTTTCAATAAGCTTGTCTTTTAAAATAAAGAGCTTGACTTGTGCACCTTCGCCTCCAAACACATCAACTATTTTCTCTTTGGATATATTTAATCGGTTAAACGACAACCAGTTTATATCGGTTGGAATTTTCAAAACCAATCGTTCATGTCTGGTTAATTCGCTGGGAGTTTTGCCTGCATCAATTTTGATGTTGAATAAAATTTGGGAATCAACATCCCCAATGCTGAAGTAGCCGATTGAATCTTGATTGTATCCAGGCATGACCGACTTGGTCTGGGTTCCCAGATAAATTGCTTTTTGCTTTTGGATATGTTCTAAAATGTTCCAGGCACCGATGGTGTTGATTCTTCCTGCACCTCCTTCAAGCCAGTTAAACTGGAATTCTTTTTCTTCCGGTTTGCACCATTCACTAAAGTTGGTGCCAAAGGATGAAAAGCAGGATGTATAGGTGAAGCTGTCATATGGTATGGCAGAGTTTAAAATGGCCTTTCTTAATTTATCAAGCGTGGTGGCCTGAAAGTTTTCTTTTGAGTTTTCGGTCAGTTTAGAAAGCCCAGATTTTTCAAGAGCATCATAAAGCAGCGCAACGATGCTGGCGACGTTGGGGGAAGCCATCGAAGTACCGGGCCAGTATTGGAAGCTGCTATTATCATTTGGATTGAGTGGTTTTGCCAGTGGTACAGAGGATAGCACCCAGCCAGGAGCACCGATATCAGGTTTTAGTGCTCCATCATGAGTTGGTCCCCGTGAAGATGAGTTATCTGGCCAAATTTTATTTTCTAAAAAATCACCAGCTCCAAAAAATTGTCTAGCATTGGAACTCATATAGTTGGCTACGGCAATGATATATTTAGAGGTGGTCGTTCCATGGCTTTTGATACCTGGACCTTCATTCCCAGCTGCTTTTACAAATGGAATATTATATGTCTTGGCAATAAGATCCATCAGTTTTGATTCTGGGCCTTGAATGTCATTGATGGGTGCATTGTTGCCAAAGCTGAAATTAAAAACAATATTTTTATGTTTTTTGCTGAGTTTAATAAGTTCATCAAAGAAGCTGGAGTGTTGTGAATCACCAATGTTGGCAACGTTAATGATCTTTGCTTGGCCGCAAGCACTTGAGTATTCAGGAGCAGTTTGAAAATTACCAGCGGCAATTCCGGTTACGTGGGTTCCATGGCCATTGATATCATACCCAGCTATTCCAACCTTGTATATTTTTTGTCCTTCCGGGGTTTGATTGATCAAGGCAAGTTCTTTACCGTCTTCCGTCAGTTCAATACCTGGTTCCAGATTAATCACCAGATTCATAAGCCCTTTGGTGCGGTCAGGTATCAGACCTTCTTCCTGGGACCTAATAATATCCATGCGGGTCGTATATTTATAATAGCTAAGACTGGGGTCTGCATTTTCCACATAACGATCTTTTACATTTTGAGCGACCCAGTTAAAATCCATTAAAAGATTTTCATCCTCAATGGTGGAGTCACCGCCTTCGTTGTAAGTGAGGGTGTCGTTTACATTGATGTAAGCCGCAAATTTGCCTTCACTATCTTTGAATACTACGACTGGAAAAATTCCCGTATCTTTTCCATCCTGGTTCAGGTCATAATTTGCATAACCGTCGCGGTCAATTTTGAGTGATTTTTCAGTAATAAGTCCAAGGTAAAATGCTTGTCCTTGTTGAAGCTTGGCGCTTTTTTCAATTTGGATGTCAACACCTTTCAGTTTGGCAGTCAAAAAGGTCACTCCATCGATTACTTCTTCCTTGGCCTCGGTAACGAAGGCCACATCATTTATTCGAATGCTCCTGAGATGAATAATGCGATCCTGGAAGATATCCGTTCTGGAAATATCAATTCCCGTGTCAAACACGGCGATAGTAGAAGAAGAACAGTTGAGATCTATTCCGTATTGCGCTTTAAATTCAGTGATAAGTTCATCCGCTTTCATCAGCTTTGCGGAGGATAAGTCTTTGAGTATCAGATCAGTCTCAGGGCCTATTATTTTATCTTCTTGATGAATTTGATAAGGTTTAGTTTCTTGTTTTCTATCGAGGATAAAAATATCAAAACTGTTTGTTTTTATCAGCTCAAGTGCTTTGAACGCCGTAGCTTTAAAGTGGATATACTGGATTCGTTTATCTGCATAAACGATTTGTCCCCCAGCATTTAGAATATTTTTTTTAACTTGGTCAAAATCGTCTTTGGCTATGGAGATAAAATGTTTTGCTTGCTCTTCACCATCATCAGTAGCGGATTTGAGAAGCTCCATTTTTTTTTCATTTTTTGATGTAGCAAGGAGTTCGTTATAATCGCTTTTGCTAATGGCAACCGGTTCGGTTGTATGTGGTTTTTCGGTTTTTTTTAAGGAACATGCATGTAAGACAAAAAGTGCTAGGGAGGTGGTAACAAGAACAAAGAGAAGCTTGGTCTTTTCCATTTTGAATCCTTCGGTTTGGCAACAGTGACCTTAAGATCTTTGTATATATAATTTACGAAAAATAAACAAACGATATGCAGCCATAGGGTTTATTTTACAGATAATGCTGGGCGCAATCTGGCGCACCGACCAGTGCTGCGTAGCACTAGTCGGTGCTTTTATATCTCTTGGTTGAAAAATGACTGATGAGTGACAGTGCTGAGAGCACGATTGAAATGGTAATGAGGTTCATTGGTTCTATTTTGAAATCAAATAAATAATAAGTTTTATTCCATGATTCGGGCCTTATAAGAAGGATATAGCAAATACCCAATAAGTAGAAAATATGCAAAATATACAGGGGGCGATCACATGGTCGGTAAATGGAATTTTTTTTCATTATAAATCCTGAATTTACCCAGGTTAACCCCAGTATGAACCAGATTAATTCAAGGTCAAATTGAAAACTTCTGGTTTGCAGGAAGGGAGCAAAGCTAATGAGGATAAGCATGCCTCCAATTGATTGTACTATTTTATATTTTTTCAATATAAATTCCTATTTTTTTAACCGATCATAATATGTTATCCTTATTTTTTTAATTTTTAAAATGAGTTAGTTTATGCAAATGAGTTTTATTTTAGTGCTGATATTATTATTTTTGGTGTCCTGTTCCAGTTCGACCCCCAAAACGTCACTACCCAAAGTTGATCCTCTTTATCGGCCTCCGGAGTCTCGGGAGGAATATTTAAGACGTTTGGCTATTGAAAGATATCGAGCGTTGCGCTTGGAGTATCTTAATCGACCAGCGATAAAAAAAAGAAGCCAATCCAAGGTGTTAAGTAAAAAAACGGAATTTTTTGATTATCAAGTAAAACCTCAGGAAGTTCAAGCACCAATATTGGAGGATCCAGCCGTCTTGCAAAAAAGAAGGGAGGATCGTGAGGCAGAGATTATGCAAAATATTGATTTGTATTGTATAAAAAAACAAGATAGCGCTGAATTTAATAGCACCGCTGATTGCAAGGAATTCTGTACTAACGCACTTTTGGATTGTGAAAGTGAAGTGGAAAATGGTTTTGAAAGAAAAGACCGAAGTCTCGTTATATGTATAAAAAACCGATTAAGTCGATGACGGATCGAAGGAGATGGCAGGTGGAAAAACCTTGTAAAGTGGTTACCGCTGAACAAATGCGTGAAATTGACCAAATCACCACGCAGAAATTTGGCATGAGGGGGACAATGTTAATGGAAAATGCAGGGGGGGCTTGCACAGATGAGATCGAACAGTTTGTCCAACATCAAAATTCTTTCAAGGGGAAAATAAAAATATTTTGTGGAACCGGTAACAACGGGGGGGATGGTTTTGTCATTGGACGTTATCTTGCTAATCGAGGATATGAAATAGAACAATATTTAATAGGAACGATGAGTAGATTAAATGGTGATGCCAAAGAGCATGCATTAATCTTTCTAAATTATGGCAATAAGTTAATAGAACTTGATGATGAGAGTAAAATTGATCACATTACCATAAATCAAGATGACATAATCGTGGATGCTATCTTGGGAAATGGCATTAAAGGGGCCATAACCGGAGCTATTTTAAATGTTGTTGGGAAAATAAATGCGTCTGGGGCGAAGGTCATTGCTATTGATATTCCTACTGGACTTCCTACTGATTTTCCCCATTTGATTGGTGATGCCATTAAGGCCACCCTGACACTTACCATCGGGTTGCCGAAAATATCTGAAGTTCTTTATCAAACTAAAAAATGGGTAGGGGAGTTGAAAATTGTGGATATTGGCTTTCCAAAAGATTTACTCCTGTCCAAAGAAATTAAAACTAATTTAATATCTAAAACAGACGTTGTTCAATATTTTCCAAAAAGACGCCAAGATGGCCATAAGGGCGATATGGGGAATGTTGCTATCGTGGCGGGCTCGGTTGGTATGACTGGTGCAGCGATACTTTCAGCGCGAGCAGCTTTTTTAAGCGGGCCTGGATTTGTTAAATTAGGGATACCTCAAAGCTTGAATGAGATTGCCGAAAAAAACTTGATAGAAATTTTAACTTTTCCCTTGGCCCAGACCAGTGAGCAGTCACTTTCAATCCATGCTTATGATGGGATAAAAAAAATGTCCAAGGATTCCTCATCTTTGCTAATTGGACCGGGGCTATCTTTAAATATAGAAACCAAACAGCTGGTTAAAAAAATCATTGGTGAATGCCATTTGCCTCTGGTGGTCGATGCTGATGGATTAAATATTTTATCGGAGAATATTGCCATTTTAGAAAATAATCATAGGCCAATTATTTTGACTCCCCATATCGGCGAAATGAGTAGGCTTATTAAAAAAAGCAAGGAAGAAATTTTAAACGATCCGATTAAGTATGCTACTTCTTTTGCCAAAAAATGGAAGGCCATTATTGTACTTAAATCAGCCTCTACCATTGTCGCTGACCCTGAGGGAAACATTTGGGTTAATGTGCTTGGGAATGATGGAATGGCCAAGGCCGGATCAGGGGATATCTTGGCCGGCCTGATTGCGGGCTTTTGGGCACAGGGAGTTGAAGGAATTCAAGCCGCCATTATTGGAACCTGGATTCATTCCATGGCCGGTGATTTAGCGAGCGTAAAAAAAGGTAAAAATGCCATGATGGCCACCGATATATTGGATGCCATTCCTGAGGCAATCAAGACGACTTTGGCGTGAGATTTTTGCTCGTAAATTGAGTTGATTAGGTGTATGTACTTGGTTGTTTGAGCCTTAATAATTGAATCATACCAATTCAGGAGTGATGTATGGGAAGGAAGCTTCTTATTAGAGATTTGACCTTAAGAGATGGTCAGCAATCCCAGTTGGCAACCCGAATGAACCAAACCCAAATTGATAAGTTGCTACCTTATTACAGGGATGCCAATTTTTATGCCATGGAAGTTTGGGGAGGAGCGGTTCCTGATTCAGCGATGAGGTATTTAAATGAAAATCCTTGGGAACGGCTGGCAAAAATAAAACAAGTGATTGGTGGTGTCAGTAAACTGACTGCCTTATCCCGGGGAAGAAATTTGTTTGGTTATAATCCTTATCCGGATGATGTGATTGATGGATTCAGTAAGCATGCTGTGCAAACTGGTGTCGACATTATGAGAATTTTTGATGCCCTTAATGATACCAATAATATGCTGGCGACTATTAAGAGCGTAAAGAAATATGGAGGAGAAGCCGATTGCGCTGTTTGCTACACAGTCGATCCGAGTTATTCATGGTGGTTCAAACTTATGAGGCTAATGGAGGGAAAATCACTTCCACCCAAATTATTTACTCCAGATTATTTTGTCAGTAAGGCCAAAATTTTAGAAGAGTCTGGCGCAGACATGATTTCCATTAAAGATATGGCAGGACTTATTGACCCCGCATCTACCGCTATTTTAATCGACAAACTAAAAAAGGAATTGAAAGTTCCAGTGGATTTACACACTCACTGTACACCTGGTTATGGATTAGCATCCGTGCTTATGGCCATGATCCACGGGGTGGATATTGTGGATACCGTTATTATGAATTTTTCGCAAGGTCCGGCAGCCCCTTCTCTTGAGTTAGTCCAAATTTTTGCGGATAAACTGGGGATGGAAACCAGCTTGAATATGCAGGCCATAGAAAAAATAAATAAAGAATTATTTCATGTCAGACAGGAACTCAAGGCGTTTGACCAGCTTAAAAAAATTCCGGTTCAATTTGATTATACCAGGGATCAGCTACCTAAAAAAATCCATCGTTTTTTTGATGAGGCGATTATGGCAGCTTCCGATAATAAAATTAATATTCTACTTGATAGAACTCATAAAATTGAGAAATATTTTGGATTTCCACTTCCTGATATTAAAGTTCAAAAGGCAGAGATTCCCGGGGGAATGTACTCTAATATGATTGCCCAGTTGGAAAGCTTAAAAGTTCCTGAACTTTTCAATGATGTTTTAAAAGCAATTCCAAGAGTAAGGCTTGATGCCGGACTGATTCCCCTAGTTACTCCTACCAGTCAGATTGTGGGGGCTCAGGCAGTCAGTAGTGTTATTCAAAAATCCAAGGGAAACCATTTCTACTCGCAAGCTTCGACTCAGTTTAAAAATTTAGTGATGGGCCAATATGGGAAAACGCCTTACCCAATTGATCCAGAATTTAGAAAATTAATCACGGGAAGTCCTGACGAAACTCCCTACGAGGTTGATAAATACGAGCATGCCGAAAATTCGCCCATTGAAGAGATCGGAGTCATGTTATGCGAAGATGAAAAAGAACAGCTTTTGCTTGAACTCTTTCCCACGGTGGCCAAAGAATTTCTAAAGAGGCAAAAAATAGACCGTTTTGAGAATATGCAGGCCCAGAAAGTCCATACAGATTATGAGCTTATGGTGGAAGGGTTGCGTGGAAATTATCAAAATTAAAAGTCTAAAAATCGTTTTTTATTTTTTTAAAAAATTAAGGGTTTTTTCAAGGGTTGTGTTGATGATCAATTCAGGTGGGACATGTAATTCATTTAAGAGTGGCATAATGAGGGTATCGTCACCTATTTGATTAACAGTATGGGCATCACTATCAACTACCATCGGGCAGTTATGTTTGAGACAGATTTCTATGAGTTTTCTTTGCTCTTGGGGGGTAATGAGTTTGAGTTCTATTTTTGAATTATTGAGCTCTAAAGCCACATTTTTTTGGGCACAGAATTTGGCGACTTCGTTAAAATCGAGGGGAAAATTGTGATCAATCGGATGAGTGATCACATGGACTTTGTTCGAGTCTATTGCTTGCAATAATAAATCGGTGTATTGCTTGATTCCAAGTTGGTGAGGAGTATTGAAATGGAAGCCAAGTAAAATAACGTCGATATAGGGTTTATATTCTTCGGGCAAATCGATTTTGCCTTTTTCTTTTGAATAATTGCATTCCATCCCTTTAAAAAAATGAATTTTGTCGTTATAGGGATTTTCAAATCTATCAAAGAAAGTGGATGGGGTGCGAGGCTTAAGCATTGGCCCATGGTCAGTGATGGCGATGGCCTTTAATCCTTTTTGAATTGCAAACTGAAGCATTTCTAAAACACTGTGGCAGCCACATTGACTATAGGAGGTGTGAGTGTGCAGATCGCAGTTAATCATCTTTAAATCCTGATATTGATGGAAGCATAATAATTTGATTTTTAGTATAATTGAACACAAAAATATGCACAGGCTGATATTTTTAGCGAAGACAGATGCTGAGCGTTAGAGATTTTTACATTGTTCTTTAATTCTATTCATAAATGAACTTTTAACATGTACATGAGCATAATGCGGTCAGTAGGTCCCGTGATTTTAAGTTTATAACCTTAGGACGGATATGCGAATTAAACATTTACAAAAGTTTTCCCGAGTCTTAGTTGAATTTTTAAAGTGCAAATACAAAGCACAAATGAATGAGCGTCAAAGTCGTGAATATCAATTGAAAAAACTTAAAAAAATAACCAAACTTGCCTACGAAAAAATCCCCTTTTATACCACTAAATGGAATCAGGCAGGTTTTCACCCTCGCATGCTTAAAACGCTTGAGGATATTCATAAAATTCCAATTCTTACTAAGGATGAATTAAGAAGCGAATATTTAAAGGGATTGGATACTTCCAATTGGAAAGATGGGAGATGGCTTGCTACTACTGGATCGACGGGAGCTTATGTAAATTTGTTTCAACCAAATAGCAAAATTGCGAGAGAACTGGCAGTGATGTCACCCCTATTTGTCTCCGTTTTTTTTCAAAGAAAAATCAATAAAGGACTTATGTTTTTAGTCATAGAAGAAGACTCGTATGAGGCAATGGGAGGGTTTGAGTTACCCAATCCGCGAGTTCGTTTTGAGGATGTCTTTATCCCCTTGGAAGAGATGATTAAAATTATCAAGGAATTTAAGCCGGATGTGATTGTTACTTACCCAAGTCGATTAAAGGAGCTTCTTTCGTATATGGAAGAACACCAGATAAACAGTGTAATCGTTCCAACGATTATAACTTCCGGCGAGAAACTTGACGAAGTGACCAGGCACAAGGCCATTAAAATGTTTCATGGTTCTATTCATGAAGCATATGCCGTCACCGAAGTTGGGGTGATAGCCCTTGAAAGTCCTGATAATGAAGGATTGAAAGTGTTTGACTGGAAAATTTATTTAGAAGTGTGCGATGATTGCGGGGTTGCTTTAAAAGAAAATGATCAGCTGGGCAATATCATTGTTACAGACTTGGAAAATGATGTTATGCCAGTCATCAGGTATTCAGGTCTTGGTGACATGGCAAGTTTTAAAAATTATCAGAAAACTCTTTTAAATCCTATCTATGGAAGAAAGGTCGATATCGTAAAATCACCGAAAGGAAGAAGCATTCATCCTTTTAAACTGACTTTGGAAGTGCAAAAAGTGGAAGGTGTCAATATCTATCAGATTCAACAGAAAAAAATTAATGAATTGGATGTATTAATTGTGCCAAAAAAAGATGCTTGCCATGACACAATAAAAAAAGAAGTTGATATGTATATGAGATCTGCGCTTGATGATGATATGAGTATTAATGTTCACCTGGTGGATAAGATACCTCGAAAAAATAATTCCCATAAACATGCGACGGTTGTTTCGTATCTCCAGTAATTTTAAAAACAGCTAGGGATTTAATACAACCCTGGTTTTCAAGGTCGGAGTATATCTTGGGATGTAATATTTTCAAGATTTTATATTTATCTTGAAAATTTTTAGAAAATAAATTACTACTACTCTAATCGGAAGAGAAATCAAATAATGTACTAACAAAGGTTTGGTGTTATGAAAAACAAAATTTTTTCCCTAGTGTTATTCGGAATAATTATATCTACAGCAAATTGTGCAGATGTAATGTTTCAGTACAAAAATAAAATGGTCAGCCTAACTGCCAGCTATGATAGTAGCGACCTCCCTGCTTTAAATGCTTTCTACCAGTTATTTTCTGGTTCAGTAGATCAAGATAGTGATACGGTCTGTATCAAGAAAAATAATGAAGATTCTGTGCTGTCAACTTTAAAACAATTGAATGACTTAAATAATTATTTGAGTGAGGGATTGTTTGAAGATCATGCTATTCGTTCAGCCATCAGTTCTACAATGCTTTATCCAATCAACCTCAGGCTTGTTGACGTACCAAATGAGGTGAATGTTGGTAGTTTAAATGTCAGGTACTGCAGATAATCTAAAAGGGAAAATCCTCGTTACTAATCGACGGCTTTTTGGGGATATTGTTTTTTTTAGGTGAATAAGCATAAGTGTGGATGGTAAGAGGAGCTATCTTGATGGATTTGGGACTAGTCGGGCACACCTTCTGGCAAATACCGCATCCAATACAAAAATTCCTATCAACTTTTGGTGCCAGTACGTTATCAATCAGAACCATTTGGATGGCACCAGTTGGACAATGCTCCGCACATGAGCCACAAATCCGTTTGTGCACATAAGGAATGCAAGAAGTTTCATCGATTTTTGATTCGCCAATCTTGATCAATTGCTTCTGTGCGAGTCCATCATAAGCTAAGGCACCTGTAGGGCAAACGCTCAAACAAGCATTACACTCGAACGAACAATAAGCTTCATCAAAATCAAGATAGGGTTTGTTGGTGCCGTCATAGCCATTTAGGGTAGATCCACTTTTCAATACTTTTGTTGGACAAACCGTCAGACAAAGATTGCATCCGGTGCATGATGAGTAAAAGTGTCTAAGTGATTTGGCACCTGGAGGGATAACTAAATGGGTGCCCATTAAATTTGCTGAACCTGTTTTTTTTATAGCAAAAAAAGCCAGCAATCCCGATCCTATTAATAGGAGAGTTTTAAATGTTTCACGTCGTTTCTTATTTTGATTGAGGAAATCCTTGCGCTTTCGCCAAGGGAATTTAAAGGTTATTTCAAAGGCTTTCTGGGGACAGCTTTCTAGGCATTCAAAACAGGTTATACATGCTTCTTTTATAATAGCGCCATCCCTAATACAAAGGGTGGGGCACTTGGTTTCACAGACTCCGCAGTGATTGCAGGCCTTGGAAGCATTGATATTAAAAAGGGCGTTAAGATTTAGAATTTTATAGATAGCGCCAGAAGGACACAGACCCTGGCAAAAAAAGCGGGGAGCAATAATGGGAATTACTAATATCGAAAAAAGAAATAATAAAATAAATATAAAACTGACGTATCCTACCGAATGAGTTAATGAGAATAGTCGAATAAAATGGCTGAAATGATCAAAAAGTCCCTGATAATTTGAAGCAGTAAATATTAAAAGTAAGCTTAATATTAAAATAAGGTTGCTGATAAAAGAAAGAATTGGAAAAAATTTTTGCGGTACCTTTGTTTTTTTGATTATTTTAAAAACGATATCTTGGATGAACCCGACCGGGCAAAGATAGGAGCAGTAAATTCTACCGATCAAAAGTGGTATGATCAGCATAAACAAGGTTATATAGAGGAAAGTTGGAAAAATAAATTTAGCCAGGTAACTGAACGTGGGAAAAAAGTGCAAGCTGCGAAAAAAATCATGTGCCTGATTACCCTGATCAAAACTTAGTAAAAGAATTGTGCTACAGATAAAAAAGCTTAATTGGATGAAAAAACGGATTTTTTTAATCATGCTTTTTTATTGATGTAGATTTTTTTTATATTACTATTTTTTATATCAGTGCTGCCCAGCTTGAAATCTTCCGCTAGCTTGAGATAAGTAACTTCGCTAGGATTCAAGTTTAAAATTTTACAAGCAGCAGTGTCAGCCAGGACTGCATCTGTGGATATAAGTTGCATTTTTTTCAAAATGACATCGTCGGTGGAAATTCCTCTCGGACCATTTTTAGTCATTACCAGATAAGCATCTACGATGGTTAAATCAGCATTTCGCAGAAGTGGGAAATCCGCAATCGCCTGATTGAGTCCATACTTGTGCCAAAATTGCCGATCCCAGATCACCCCCATAAAGTTTTTTAGGGATGCAGTCATCTTGGTACTGGAATGATGTTTAAGTGTGGGGACGTTAATGATTACATCACTTTCCAAGAATGCCTTATGCACTTTTACTTTTTTTAAAATTTTTCCTCCAGGGATATTTTTTTCGAGATAATATTTTTCATCGTCACTGGGAAGCATAATTCCCCCCGCATTTTCTACCGCTTTTTTTATTCCACTATTTTCATAACATGAACTCATGGTATTGCAGGTATTATCAAAAACTACGATTTTCGAAGCACCTGCCGCCTTACAATGTTCAATAATTTTTGCCACCAAATCAGGTTGAGTATTGGCCCCTTCTCCCGGGGTTCGATTCCATCCGATATTAGGTTTAACCAGAACGCTCTGGCCTGGTCTTACAAATCTTTTCATTCCACCAATCGCTTCAATACCCACATCGAACATTTGAGCGGGGGAACCATCTTTTATAGCGATCAGATCTGGGTATTTTTTAAGTGGAATATTAGCGAAAACTTTTTTCAGAGGTGTGGTAAAAAGATAACCTGTTAAAAGTAGAGACCATTTCAGGAGCGTTCTTCTGGATGTTTTCATTTTTTCCTACTGGTTGAGCGTTCATAGTTGCTTTGGAATTTGATTTTGTGCTAAAAGTATAAAAGATAATAATAAACTTGGAAAGATGTGATGTTTGGAATAGGTGCTTTTGAATTGCTTTTCATTCTTTTTTTAGGCGTAGTCATTCTTGGGCCTAAAAGAATTCCAATCCTTGCTGAAAATTTGGGAAAGGCGTTAAGAGAATTTAATAAGGCTAAAAATTCATTTTTAGATGAAATAAACGCTGATAAAAAAGGGGACTTGCAAAATGATGTCTCCCACGACGTACCTTTGGTTTACCAGGATAAAGATCATAATAATTAAACAGTGATAGGGGATGATATATGTTTGGTTTAGGAAGCGGAGAAATATTAATAATAGCTTTTTTGATAGTTCTTTTATTTGGGGTCAAAAAACTTCCTGATCTAGGTCATGCTCTCGGCAAAGGGATAAGAAATTTTAAAAAAGGCCTGCATGATCAAAACGAAGAATAGGATTGAGCTTTATTATAAATCATTAATTAACATGTTTATTAACTTATGATTAATAAGATTTAAGATGTATTTTTTGGTAGGTTCAGAAATATTTTCAAACCTGACTGCAAAACCGCCGATATTATTATTGCTATCCTTGGCGGGAGTTATGGCGATCACGACGCCTTCAACTAAAAATGTGAAGTCCATAAATGCGATATCAAAGTAAAGCCTGTCATCTAAATCCACATCTTCAAGATTTTGAGTTTTAATAAACAGTCCACCAATGGATAAAGAGGTAATATTTCCTTTACCCATCACTGGTCGTTGCGGATCTTTAAAAAATTTAGCGGTAAGAGGCCAATTCACGCGGTTGGATTTTCGAGGGTTTTGATCAATTTGGGTAACTAATTCCTCAAACTCAGTAAGATTCTTACAGGTCTGAATAGTTGAATATTTTTTTATAATATTTTCTGTTTCACAACTGTGTTGATTGCACAAAAATATGATGGGCAGCATGTTGTTAAGGTTAAAAATGGCCTCTAAAAATTTATGATCATCGGCTAGATTGCTGGGTTCAAATAGAAGATAGGGGGTGTCGGGGACATTGATAAGGTGAGTGAGTAGTTTTTTTATATCGTCAAACGGAAGAATGCTGGCATAACTTTCTTGGAGATTTTTTTTTAATGAAAATTTTCCATCTTTTGAAAAGTAAGTGATATTGTCCATTTTGAACCTTTTAAGTATGAGGTGATCTTTAAACCATTATAGTCTTTAATGAGATTTACTCATAGATTAAATTATTTCATTAAAATCGCACAAAATAGTGAATCTGATTTATTTACTCAAGAATTTGGTGCGGATATAAACGCTCATGGTACCAATTTCAAATAAAATAATCAGTGGAATCCATAAACAAAGCATCGTTAACACGTCAGGCGGGGTAAAGATGGCGGAAATTATGGCAAGCCCAATATAGGTATAGGGCCTGGTTTTTTTTAAGCTCTGGTAAGAAACAATGTTGAGCAGTCCCAAAATAAAAATCACCATTGGAAATTGGAAAATAAATCCTAAAAAAACTAAAACTTTTATGGAAAAAATAAGATAGGTTTTTAAATTAGGCATTGCTAAGACATCTGAGACTCCAAAATTTAAAAGGAGGCTAAACGTTGAGGGGAATACCACATAATAGCCAAATAAAACTCCGCTTAAAAAAAGTAGAAAACTGATGATTATAAAAGGTCTGACCAACCTGATTTCCTTCTCATACAAAGCCGGTTTAATAAAGGACCATATTTGAAAGGTCCAAAACGGTGAGGAAAAAATGATGGAAGCGTAAAAGGAAATTTGAAAGAAGGATATTATCTTATCCAAAATACCGGTGAAAATAATTTGTTCATTTGGTTTAAGGGCGTCTCTAAGCGGAATAAGCAAAAAACTGGCTATTTGATCCCCGTAAGAAGAGCATATGATAAACCCGACAAAAATAATTAAGGCAATTTTGATACAGGTTAGCCGCAGTTCTTTGAGATGTTCATGTAATTCCATTTTTCGCATGGAATTTTTTAACATTTTTTGGGTTATTTTGAAATGAAATAGGGAATGATTTTATAGCTCGACGTGTCCACTGGCCCTTTTTAAAAGTTGGTTTATAATGGTTTTATCGGTAGATTATAAAAAGTTGACTGTTTTTAACGTGAATCCCAATCAGGAGTGGAGAATGAGTGAAAAAGAAATCTTAAATGCCTTAAAGGACATACCAGATTTTTCTAATGAATTTTTAAAAAAGCGAAAAATATTTTTATGGGGTGGAGTTGATGATACTTCGGCCAAAGATTTAGTAGATCGTATTCTTTACTTGGAGCAAATGGATTCAGGAAAAGAAATTGAATTTTATATTAATAGTCCAGGTGGAATTGTTACTTCGGGAATGGTGGTCTACGATACCATTAAACTCATTAAATCTCCCGTATCAACTATTTGTCTGGGGTTGGCGGCGTCCATGGGGTCGATCCTTTTATCGGTAGGTGCCAAAGGAAAAAGAAAAGTTTTTCCCAGTGGAAAAGTAATGATTCATCAACCAGCAATTGGTGGGGTTATCGAAGGGCCGGCAAGTGACATTTGTATCCATGCTGAGCAAATAGAAAAAACCAAAAGAATGGGGGCCGAAATTTTAGCAAAAAACTGTAACCAACCATTTGAAAAAGTAATGAAAGATTTTGATCGCGATTATTGGATGAATGCCAGAGAATCTGTTGAGTACGGTATTGTTGATCAAATTGTTGAAAGTCTCTAGTTTTTATTTTTCTGAAAAAACGATTGCTTCAAAAACTGAAAAGTTGGCTTTTTCTCTCCAGGCGTCCATGGGAAGTCCGGCTTTTTGCGCTAGATAATTAAGCGTTGTCGAGCGGTCCCATCCTTGTTCAGGAGCAACCTGAGGTAAAAAAACCGCCGATCTTCCATTTTTTTCCAATATGATTCCATGTTTGCCAACCTCAAATTCCTCATAAGAATTTATTTTTTGGGGAGGAGTTAAAATGGAAATTTCAATTTTAATTTTATTAAGCTCACTGGGATCTACTGGACCAAAACGAGGATCTTGGGTAGCGGCTGAAATGGTTCTATTTTTTACGACTTCCAAAACACTGCGGGTAGGGTTAATTTCCCCAATGCAGCCGCGTAATTCCTTTCCTATGTGAAGTGTAACAAACCCTCCAGCCATTTGTTTCATCGGTTTGGTTATGGTAATTTGAGCATCTTTCTCGCTTGGCACTTTTTTGGTTTTAATAAAGGTTTCTAAAATTAACCTGGAAAGTTTTAGTAAATCTTTTTTTTCATTGTCTGTAAAATTCATAGTGGTTTCCTTGTCAGCGTTCCATTTTCCCTCAAAGGATAGTGAAAAATAGCTGACCACCGTCTCGGTGTCACCGGTTTTATCAGCGGAAGTGGAATATTTTAAAACATTGGTTTTGGCATTTGCAGGGAGTAGGTGAAGTAAAAGAGAAATTGGCATGGCTCCACAAATAGTATCCTGGGTTGTCTCCACATGTCTTAAAAAAGCTTTAGCATCCAAGTTTTTGATAGGGAGGATGGAGTTTTCATTTAAATTTTTAAGATTTTTAGCAATGTCATGTTTAAATGGAGTGAAACCAAAATTACTTCCATAATGGGTGAAATCGCTACTGATCACGATAAGAGTTTTATGATCAATAACTTTTTTTAAAAGGTTGGCGACTTCTATTATTTTATCGGCACTAAATTGTCCCATGATCATGGGAATCAGTTTAAAATTGCGAGCAGTTTCTTGCAGAAAAGGAATTTGATTGTCGGTGCTATGCTCTTTTAAAAAGGGCGCATTATTCTTAATAAATAAAGAGCTTTTGCTAAGTTGGTCAATAATGTTGGTATCAAGAGGTATGGTGCCGAGTACGGTCTTATATTCATCACTATCTGGTAGTGCAATTTGATTAGTTAAATGGTGATAGTGACTAGGGCCTACTACAATAATTCGATCATAATTTTTCCCGTTAATCTGGGCGTAGGAGTAAGCCGCATTTTCACCAGAATAAATATAGCCGGCATGTGGAGCAATCAAGGCCATGATATCATCTTTGGGATCAGTGTGACTGGCCTTGATGAAGTCTTTAATTTGTTTTTTTAACAAAGTTGAGTCAGCTGGGTACCACATTCCTGTTTTTTCTACACCAATCATAGTCTTCCCCTTTAAACCTAAAATTACTAAACTCAAGATCAAGTTTGCAAGCAAAAAAAACAGTGTTTTTTTCATGCGTATATACCTACTTTTGGCACGAAGGACAGTAGTAAGTTCCTCTTTGGTTTAATAAAATGATTTTCACTTTAGTTTTTTTACATAGCATGCAGACGGGTTGATGAAAAACCACCAGGTTTAAAATTCCTTGTCCCTGTTCGCCATGAGTATCTTTGTACCCACCATGGAAGGTTACACCTCTTGATTTAATGGATAGCTGGGTGACTTTTATGATGGCCTTGTAAAGTTTGATGGATTCAGTTTTTCCAATTTTATGGCAAAGTTTCATTGGTCTGATTCCGGCATGGGCACAAATTTCGTTGGCCATGTAATTACCAATCCCTGCAAATAAACTTTGTTCCAGCAGCAGGGGTTTTATTTTTCTATGGGGATGTTCAAGTAGCACATTGTAAAGATAGTTATGGGTAAAACTAGCGGTTGATACATCCACCCCCAGCTTACTTAAAATTTTATCTTTTGTTTTAAGCCCTACGACATACAGAAAACCAAAACGTCTTGGATCTACATAGGTAAGATGATTTTTTTCGTTAATTAATTCTAAGTGTTTGTGTTTTTCGTAGATAGCGTTTGCCGAAATTCGCCACGATCCACTCATGCCGAGGTGGGAGAGTAGGAAGTGATGTTCTCCTAGGTGAAAAATTAAAACTTTTCCGTAGCGGGAGATGTCTCGGATGGTTAAATTTTTTAAAGAAAATTCTTCCAGTTTTAAAAGTTGGGTTAAATGTTGTGAACTTTTTATTTCTTTTATTTTAAAAGGCAGAATTTCCTTTAATTGATTTTTGATAGTTTCGACTTCGGGTAGCTCTGGCATATCTCTTTCAACCTTTTGTTTTTATTAGTGTCGTTTGGGCCATAATGCTTTCATCACGACTTTACACGACTTTTATTAATTATTTATAGCATTTTTAAAACTCGAAAGCGATATGACATTTTCAAATGGTACAGTTTGGGTAACGTCATCTTCTCTTTCTTTACGAATATGATTCATAATTTTCTGGGAAAATTCTCTTTGGTCATCTTCATTGCAGCTAGAATAATGATCAGCAAGTTTTAAATCTTTGTGGCCTGTCATAGCAATGACTGCATCAAGGCCTCCACCGACTTTCCTGGCCAGTTTTGCCATTCCATGCCTTAGTATATGCGTTCCAGAGTAAGGAAGCTTTCCTTTCTTCTGGGCGGCCCTATAATTAATTTGAATGGTACCGTAATTTAATGGACGACCTTCTACATGAAAAACAAAATCATTACCTTTTATTTTAAAGGCCTCTCTTCTTTTTAAAATCTCCATAATCTCATCTGTGATGTATACAGGCCTTGCTTCTCTATTTTTAGGAAAAGGCTTAAGTTCTAAAAATGATTTACTCGTTTGATCCCAAATACAGGTATGTTTTATTAACAGCCTTTTGTTTTGCTGGTCAATATTACTCCACTGAAGTCCTGAAACCTCTCCAATCCTACCAGCAGTAAAAAACTGCATCATCGCAAGTTCTCTATACAGTGGCATTAAATATTCAAAGAATATAAATGCATGTTTTAGATCAATTTGCTTTTTCTTATCAGGAAGAGGTTTTATGAAACCCAATTTTCGATGTTTTCTTTTTATTGGGCAAGTTAAATGTTGAGCTTCTTGTTCAAACTGTTCACTTTCCTTATACCAATTAAAAATAGTTACAAACATGTTAAGCTCATTATTTAAGTTACATCTTCCGGCCTTACCACGTCCTGAATTTTTATAATCAACGGAGCTGAACTTTTCTACCCAATGTTGTACCCAGCTAGTGATTTTAGAAGGTGTAATCTTATCCATTGGTAGATGCTCTAAAATTTGGAGTAGAGTGTATCTTCTGTGCCAAATAGCTTTTGTACTTGTTGCTAAATTAGGAAAGTGCTGTTCTTTCATAGTATTCCATACAAATGCTAGGGTAGAATACTTTTGTTCAACATTTTCTTCATTTATCTCAGAAGAAATACCATCAAAATGTTTTCGCCATTTTTTTGCGTCATAAAGGTTAGAAAATACTTTATTATGTACTTTCCCTTTAATTCTTTTTTCAGCAAAAAATTTTCCTGTTTTGTTATTTTTGTAAATACCAGTAGTAACTCTTTTTAAACAATCTCTAAAATTCATTTTCATTCTCCTTTTAACCATTCAATGATTTCACTTGGAATGAAAATGAGCTTCTTTTTGCGTCCTCGTCGATATGGAACTTCACCTTTGCTGACTAAATTATAAATTGTCCCTTTTGCATATTTGGTGAACTTACATACTTCATCTATTCCCCATATTAATTTGTTAAAGAGCGTAAGCGAACCTATTAGTTCACGGTCGTCACTATACTGCGTGGATTTAATTTTGTAATCAGTTTTTATGTTGTTTTCAGACAAGCATTTCTCCCCGTTAAAATATTTTACTAAACCAGTTGGGCAATATTTAATTTCTTAACCAAAAATTTTCCAAGGGTAATACCCCCTCTCGTTTTTGCTTTATACTCATTAAAAAACCGCTCGACCTTTTCCATTTTAGTCATACTTGCCGCTTGAATCTTTTTCATGTCTTTGGAATTAATTTTAGTGATTCCCCAAATCGCCAAGTCTTTAAAAGTTATTTTACGTCCGTACTCTTTATTATTTGCCCTCTCAAGCAAATCAAGCACCTTCCTAAGAACTTTCAAATCTCTTCCCAGATCAACTCTAAATCTGGTCTGCTCCTTGTTTATTTTGAACACTGCTTTATTATTTTTTAACTTTTGATCTATCTTTTTTTCTTTCACTTTCCTAACTAATCCATCCAACAAACTATTTTTATCATCCTTACCAATCATTTATTCACTCCTTACTTACTTACTTTTTTCAACTCGCCCCTGCTATTTTCTTATACCTTCAGCCTTTTTCAGCGTCTTTTTGACTATACCCATCACACTGGTGGGAGGGGGATAGTCAAAAAACGCGGTCAAATAAAGGGCCGAATTTAAAGACAAATTCAAGAAGGGGCGAGTTTTGCATTCTCCAGTATTCTCCAAGTATTCTCCATTTTAGAAAATAAAATTTGGCCCAAAATACTTTCATTTCTCTACGTCATAAAATTATTCAGTGCTCATAGTTCTACCTCCCGTAATCTTTTTTTAACTTTTCTAATTTTATATAAGGCAAGCCACATGCCAGTTTTGATTTTTAACCAATTGCTCGCTAACCACTTGAAAAAATAATAATTAATTATTTTTTGAAGATATTTTTAATTTCGGATTACTGCAGGGAATTTTCTCAAAAATGAGACTCCAGTCTCAAAAATGAGAAAAAAGTCTCATTTTTGAGACTTTTACAAGAAAAAGAAGGTTTAGAAAAAACCAATTTTCAATTTGAATTTTTTTTAATTTTTAATCAAGTGGGCCATAAATTCGCTATGGCCCACCGTACAGAGTATCCCCGTTTATATCATTGCACTGGAAATTTCGTTTTATCTACTGTCCCATAGAACATATGAACATTTGGGTTGATGGAACTGAATTATTTTATATAGGAAACTTAATTTTTTTGTCAATATTATCATCTAATCTTTCAAAGACAATCTTAAACATTTTATTTGTCCCATGCTACAGCATATCCATACTATTAGAGATATCTTTTTCTAGCATTAAAAAACTTCTAAACTTTGCAAATATTTTCATGATCGCAATATTAACCCCAATTGCACGCTGACTTCTGGAAATACCTGACATGAAATCATGGCGAGACCATTCTCAGTTAAAAACAAGGGAAGTCGTCTTCAATTCCCAGACATGTATTCTATTAGTTTTTGTTTTCGTATGTTATTATTTTCTAAATACCGATGAAAGTCTGCAAAATCGATTCCCGCCAAGACATTATCTACAAATTTTTCACCATCAACTTCAAATAAAAGAATTTCTTCTGGGCTAACAAATTGAGCATTCGTATCCAGCATTTTCGAATTCAAAACTGTTGAATGATCGCTTATAAAAAAGTTTTTTATATAAGTTGATTTAGCAATTGAACTAATTTGATTTGTATAATCGAGATCATAAATACGTCCATTGTATTCCAAGATAAAATGATATATCCATCCAGTAATGGGATGGCTCTTAACGTCGGATTTGGATCTGCCTTCTCTCGCATCCTTGACATAAAACTTGGCCTTTTGAGTTTCTCTGTTTATCCGATTTTCAGTTGTTAGATATAAAACCTTAAAATCTGAAAGATCAATTTGGGGGTATAATTTTTTTATTTCCTCAAGTAAAAAATATACATTTGACCTACAAAATCCTGATCCGTAAAAACTACAATAATGATATAGTTTGTGAAATCGTTTATCCATTTCTTTCTGTCCGAAGGTCGTTGTTTTTTCTAAAACGCTATTTAAACATTCTCGCATTTCAGTGATTGGAAATGAATTATTTGAATACAATAATGTGCTTATCAAGATCGTAAGAATAATCTTTTTTGTTTTCAATATAGTCAATATCTGGATATGAAACCCCTATAAATACTACTTGGGTATTTTTCGGAGAAAGGTGGTAACCTCTGAAGTCAGTGATGAATAAATAAAGACATAGGAAATATATGCCAAAAGTTCGGGAAAATCATTTCATATCTATTATCGAAATTGATAAATGAAGACTTTTTGTTTGAAATAATCAGCTACAAATTTGAAGTTACAAGTATCGAAAATGTTCAATTATAATTTCAGTGAGTTGGGAGTCAATTACAGAAGCCAGTGGTACCTCAACATTGATTTACCACTGTTTATTTAGGCCATAGTACCTGCTGTTTCTAAGTACTATAGTACTAATAGCTACTACAATTGACCGTAACTGCGTGCAAATATTAATTGAACATAAACTATATGAATATTTTAACGACCACTCACTATATATATTGAACAAAAATAAATTATTAGGTAATAACAAGTGTCAAGAAAATAGGTGCGAAAAATTAAAATCTAAATATAAGGTGGCTTCCACCGTGTAAATTAGAATTTTGGTCGAAGTTGGTTTTTGTTATAGGGGGATAAACATGAGATTTTTTTTCTATTTGGTATTATTTATTACATATTTAAAAGTTGCGGTTGCTCAGGAAATAACCCTAAGCAAAGAAGCTAAAGCTTATCATAAAATAAATACTATTACCAAATTACAGGAATCTTCAACTCTAATAAATAACTGGCGTGACTACGTTGGAAAGAGTGCTGTTTATTATAGTTCGAACCCTAAAGATCCTCGGAATGGCCAACCTATAGAAATTTTAAAACGATCAAAAGACAGTACAGACTTCGATGGTTACTCACTATATACTGTCAAATTTCCAGATGAGGAAATTCAAGATATTAATCAATATGACATCAACATTACTGAAGGTTGTACAATTCAAGGTTTTTGTGTTGGTGATTATGTTGATGTTTATTTAACAGAAGATTTTTATGATGTTATTAACGTAGTTTCTGGCAATATCATCTATATTTACTTTGATCAAGAAGAAAATGTACGTTTGGCAGTAAGATATAATGAAAATTTGATGGCATTTGGTATTTGGCCTGCTCAGATTAAGTCATCAAAAAAGATGAGATGTACAGATGAGCGTATATGCATTGGAGATACTTTTTATCACAATCCTTTTCACCCTGAACAAACTGATTATAGTTCCGAAGTAAAAGTTTTAGATATCGTCCCTAGGAGGAGTATTTCATCAGGCTTTGGTTATACTTACAAAATGGAAATTATCGATGGACGTGGTAAAGGCACAGTATATAACGAATGGGGATCAGCAATACTCCTTGTTTCAACTAAGAAATTTCGAAAAACTATTACAGGTGAAAGTATTGAAATGATCAAAAATGTTCCTGGTTTTGGAATAGGGTTCAAGGATCCTAGTGGACAAATTTGGAGTTCTTTATTTCCAACACCTGTTTGGGATCAAGTCAGTTATGATGATTTTGGCTTCGCTTCGTATGCTTTATTAAGTCGTGGTGAAGCTGGCAGGGTATGCTCAATGATAGGTGGTAGAATTCCAAGTTATAAGGAATTAAAAACCCTTATGCGCCATCTGGGTGCTGGATATCCTTCAGAAAATGGGAGTTTTTATTCGATTGATGATCAAAGGACACCCGTTATTAATGGATTAGGTATTACTCATTATTGGCGGGGTTCTAATGAACCTCATTTATTTACAACATCAGAAACATCATCGTATCCGATATATGTTAATCTTAATCATTATGTTTCTAGTGGAGGATTTGGTTTTGACGAAGATGTTGAAGGTTCTACCGGTAATGTTATTTGTATAAAATAATTTCACCAACCAAAAAACTTTTTATCAATTTCTAGATTTGACATTTTTAAAAACCAATTTTGTCACAGTATTGTTTTCACGACTATCACGACTGAATTGGTGAAATGAAGTGAAATATTGTGAAGAAAAGTGAAATGACTAAAACGCCAAGAAGCCCATTAACACAGACAATACATTGAATTCGTTGTGGTTGAAAGAGAGTAGAACTACCCCTCGGGTAATTCGGGCATGGGCTTTGTAACCTCTCTAAATGATTAAACAATTTGTTAAGGCAAAAATCCAGTCCGACTCCAGTCCGACTGTTTTTTTAATTTTAGTCATTTGTTCCATCTTTG
>Ga0208958_1000173_pt1 | contig 82971 bp, 97 predicted proteins | sample RifOxyB1_FD_184032 | JGI IMG/M metagenome (GOLD analysis project Ga0208958, IMG submission 184032) | Soil microbial communities from Rifle, Colorado - Rifle Oxygen_injection B1 (SPAdes) | ecosystem: Environmental > Terrestrial > Deep subsurface > Rock core/Sediment | place: Rifle, Colorado...
ACCCAATTAACATTTTCCCAATAGATTTAAGAAGTAAAAAACACATCAAGAAAAATACACTTCCCTTTATTAATTACCATCCAGACCAAGTAATGGAAAAATTAAGAACTGCAGGATTTGAAATAGTGGAAATAAGGTCAGTAAGTAACATCAGATCCACACTCTTAAAAAGATTAATTCCTCTTCACATCCTATTAGATATTGAAAAGTACCTACAAATTCCAATGGCAAAGTTATTTTTTGGTCCATCTTTCTTTGTTCTTGTAAAGAAAATAGGATAATTACACAAAAACTTGACATACCCATAGTCATATGCTATAGTACCAATTACGTTCTGAGGCTGTATGGGTTTTTCTCACTACGGCGTTAGAATTTCTACAAGTCCCCTCCTCGTGAGGGGGCTTTTTTTTGTTTAAACTGTTATAATAGCCATGTAATTAGCCGAGGTGGCGAAATGGTAGACGCGCAGGATTTAGGATCCTGTGGAGTAATCCTTGCAGGTTCAAGTCCTGTCCTCGGCACAAATATATTTTAAGTTTTATTTGACACCTCAAGTTTATTATCTATACTATGAAAAATGAACCTAAAAGATATCGAGCAGGTATGGTGTCCGCTAGGAAAAATGACTATTCCAGCCAGAAACATTAAATTTGGTTTAAATTATGGTGATTCAATATTAACTGGTCGAACAGGTGTTTGTGAAGAATGTAAACGTAAATGGATAGAAGTTGTTCCTGGTGCTAAGAATATAACTCCAATACAGGTTACCATTGAAGTAAGTGAAAATCGAAATAATATGGCAACTATTACTTCTTGTAATGACGTTTATAGTAATATAAGTTACTAATTTACTAATCAAAGTTCTAAAAATATCTATTCTAAATATGCTAATATTAAGTTATGGATCTACTACATAAATTTACCAAAAAAGAAAAAGGTACTTTGGAAGTTTTTTTACTATTTATTCCAATTGTTATTTTTTTTACTGTACTTGCATTTTTTATGCTTGCGGTTTAATATCTATATATGAAAATTAAACTCTTCTTAATTCTAGCCTTAGGTTTTTTTGTTTTAACTCCACCAGTATTTGCCCAAACCACAAGACCATCACCAAGAAATCAAGGCATAAGGGCTGATGTCAGAGCAACAATTGAAGCCAGAAGAGAAGAAAATCAGAATAGAATTACGGCTGTTAGGAGAGAAAGAATCAGATCTTTTTTTGGAAAAATGGTAGTTAGAATTGAAGCTACTATTGAAAGACTTGAAAAATTAATTGAAAGACTTGAAACACGAATTGCTTCAATCAAGAAAAATAACGAGGAACTGGATACTACTAAAGCAGAGGATACAATTAAAGCGGCAAAGGTAACCATAGAAAAAGCTAAAACCGAGCTAGCTTCACTTAAAACTCAACTTGAGGAACTACTTAACTCAGATGAACCAAAAATTGTTTTTGGACAAATTCAGGAGTCGTTAAAAACGATTAAAGATTACCTTAAAGAAACTCATGTCTTACTTGTACAAACAATTGGAGAAATAAAAGGCTTAAGAGTAGGAGATACACAAAATGAAGAATAAAAGTATTATAGCTTTACTTGCAATGTTGGTTTTTGTTTTAGGTTTAGTTTCATATCTTCTTTCTTCTGAGGCTTTAATTTCACCCAAAAGATTTGAGAATGAAATAACAGAAGTGGAAACAACTTCAGATTCGACTGAAATTGATGATATAGAAAAAGATTTAAATGAAACTGAAATTGATGATATTGATAAAGAGCTTTCTGACATTGAGACAGAACTTGACTAAATGTTTAAGCAACTTTTCCTTCCTATAATTGCTGTTGCGGGATTTATTGTTTTAGTTGGTTTATTAACTCAAGGTAAACTTGGATTCTTAATCCCTTCTTCTTCTCCCACACCTAAAGCTAATGCCAAAATAATTAAAATTGATGATACTGAAATAGAAGTTGAAGTGGCAAAAACTAATGAAGAAAGAGCTAAAGGACTTTCAAATAGAGAAAAGCTTGATGAGAATTCCGGAATGATTTTTGTCTTTAGTAAAGATAGTAAACCTTCTTTTTGGATGAAAGATACTAAGATTTCTTTAGATATTATTTGGATTAACGATAGTATAATTACTGGAATTGAGAAAAATGTTCAACCAGAGCCTGGAAAAGCTGATTCTGAATTGAAAAAATATCCCGCTCCGTCTTCAATTGATTATGTCTTAGAGATTAATGGGGGATTTAGTGACAAAAACAAAATCAAAGTTGGCCAAACGATATCCGGTCTTGAACAACTTTAGAATCAGAACTCATACTTCCCATATGAATTGTATAAAGTCCCCATTTTTTATTTATACCATCAATTGCATCTGTTAAAGCTTTTTTTCTATTTATATTCTCAAAAATTTCAAGTTGTAAGTTCTTTATACTTTTGAAATTAAATGTTGAAATAGCAATATTTCTAAAATTTGTTTTTATGGGACTCTCCTTAAAAAGGTTTTTTATTTCTTTTTGCAAATCATAGGTAGAAAAAATATCTTTTCTTAAATTTCTACCCATATGCCAAAAGTAACCATTTCTATCCTGAAGGGCAAGACAAACTCCTGTTGCTTTTAAGTTATCCATTCTTAATCTAAATCCAGTTTTTTCACAGAGTTTTGAAATGATAGGTAAAACTTCATTTGCTTTATCAGGTGGGGGGGCATATGAATTACCATATACACTTTTTTTACTAGTAAAGTCATCAATTTCAAAACCATGAAGTCTTCTATACCAATAGAAACCCCCAACACCTCCAAAGGCAAGACGTAATCTAAAGATTGGAGAATTGTAAAAATCTAAAGTAGTTTTAATACCTACTTTTCTTAAACGGCTAAAATTTCTCTTTTTAATTCCAGTTAAATCAGTTAATTTCATTTTTGAAAATACATTTAAAATATTTTTGTTGTTTATTTCTACCAAACCGTCAGGTTTCTCTAAATTACTTGCAATCTTAGCAAGATATCTATTGGTTGAAATTCCAATTGATACTGTTATATATTCACCAACTTCTTTTTTGATTCTTTTCTTTATTTCTTTAGAAACTTTAGTAGGACAAGTGCCTAAAGGTAAAGCAAAAACAAATTCATCAATTGACTTTGGAATAACTTTACTTGAATAATCTTTTACTATTCGTAGAATTGCCTTATGTATAAATCTATATTTAGGTGGATCCGGAAGAAGAGTTATTATCTTAGGATAAATATTTTTAGCATCCATTACTCTCATTCCTGTTTTAATTCCTAGTTTTTTTGCATCTATTGAAGCCGCAAGAATACAACCCGTTGGAGTAGTATAGGCACAAACAACAACCGGTTTATTGCGTAAGGTTGGGTTTGCCTGTTGTTCAATTGTTGCAAAACAAGAATTAATATCAAGGTGAATTATGTTTGATTTATTTTTATTAAATTCCATTTTCACTAAACTCCAAAAGCTTCCAAGATAAATGTTTAGTATCAAATTTAAGTTTCATAAAAAGATTGTTAGATAGGACTGAAAAAATGTGTACCAAAGTTTTTCCTTCATAATAATTGTGTCTTAATCCAATTTTTGTAATCTTGTAATCTCTATTTTTCCAAGTAACAGATAGGGGAGTATCAGAATCTAAAGTTACACTTACTTTTTCGGATATATTTCGCATACTCTACTTATTTTATATGCCGAAATTTAACCGAAGTCAAATATATCTTTTTATATAAAAAACTATCTTAAGAAATTATTAAATTCATCAAAATAAGGGTACTCATGATCACTTCGTTCTTTAGCAACTATGTTCCCGAAATCTTTAACTGTCTCAAAGTTACTATACGGATCCAAAGTATTTTGAAAACCTATAAAATTATTACCCTTTGATAAAATGCATTTTTTAATTACACTAATTTTCTCTTCATCAAAACCGTTTACTGGAATACCACAAAAAATAATCTTTTCAATTTGGTCAGGAATTATTTCGTTAAGATATGCAGTAACTAAAGTTCCAATAGATTTGGCAATTATATTTACACTATCCCCTCTAATGTGTTTTGCAATTAGTCCTGCTTTTTCATAAGCATCAAATTTAACTTCTTCATCTGTCCAATGAGCCCAGTAGAAAGGTCTTATTACTCCATCAACTTTTAAGTTTTTGGCTACTTCATCAGTCCATGCTTTGTTTTTACTTGAATATCCAGGTAATATTAACGTTTGCATATATATTATTATACATAATATATAATGAAATTATGAAGATCAAAAGTCTTTTACCCTTAATTCTTTGTTCATTAATTCTTATCTCTATTGGTTGGTGGGGAAGTGACATGTATAAAAAGAGCCTTAACCAAGAAACAGATCTTCCTGCATGGAATAAGCCTAAACCACTAGAAAAATACTCAATTGAAAATTTATCCAGAACTTTAGTTAATCCAGTAAAAATAAAGATTGAAGAAAATCTTTTTTCATTTACTTTTGACCCTACACTACAAAATAAAACGGGGAAGAAGGTAACTGGTCTTGTCAACACACCAGATGGTAGTGGACCTTTCCCTATTGTTCTTTTAATTAGAGGCTATGTTGATCAAAGTATTTACACAACAGGAACAGGAACAAAAAGAGTTGGGGAATACTTAGCAGAAAACGGTTACATTACACTAGCTCCAGACTTTTTAGGATATGGTGGGTCAGACAGCGAATCGGGAAATATTTTTGAAACAAGATTTCAAACTTATACAACAGTATTAACTTTATTAAAATCTATAAATAAAGAAAATTTCCCAAATTGGGATGGTAAAAATATATTTTTGTGGGCACATAGCAATGGAGGTCAGATTGCCTTAACGGTTTTAGAAATAACTACTGAAAAATATCCAACAGTTCTTTGGGCTCCTGTGACTGAAAATTTTCCCTATTCAATTCTTTATTATACAAACGAATCAGAAGATGGAGGTAAATATATCCGGCACGAACTAGCCAAATTTGAGAGCGAATATGATGTAGATAAATATTCTCTGACAAAATACCTTGATAGAATAAATGCACCTATTGAATACCACTTGGGAACAAATGACGACGCAATACCTCTAGAATGGAGGGATAATTTTCTTCAAAAAATGAAGAATTTAGATGTTTACACCTCCGGTGATAAATCTTTTAAAAACTACAACCACCCCGGCGCTGATCATAATATGAACCCGCTTTGGGGTGATGTAGTGGAAAATACACTCAAATTTTTTGAAAATCAAAAAATTTAACGATCTTCTTGAGGTTTAGCCATGTTTACGTTCATTGCTCTACCTTTTAAGTCTTTTCCATTACCTTCTAATGCTTTTTGGGCCATTTCTTCAGTTTCCATTTCAACGAAACCAAATCCTCTGGACCTATTGGTCATTCTGTCCATGATAACGACAGCATCAATAACTGTACCAAAAGTTGCAAAAAAAGCTCTTAGATCATCACCTGTGGTTTCCCACGCAAGATTTCCTACGAATAATTTTTTCATATGTTTATAAATTTCTCACCTCAATCCTTGAAGCCTAACCTTGGGGACTAATAATCTTAACCTTACGGACGGCTGATGTAGTATACTATACATATGACAAAAAAGATACAAGAGCGAAAAATCAACCCCCTTCCTGCCGGAGTAAAGATTTCTATGTTTGATAAATCTAAAAATAAAATGGATCTATTAAATAAAGGAATTAATGAACCCCATAATCAAGTTGCAGTTAATACCCCCCAATTTAGAATTAACCAACACAAAGGTGCCTAACAATTTAATTTGCAATTTACAATTTGCATAGTAAAATACGCCCAATGAGTGGTTGTAATGCATCAGTTAAGTTTAGACTTAGTGGAGTACCATCTCGCCAAAGAGTATATGGTGCTGTAATTTCCACTATCACAGAAACTGGCGCGAAAGTAAGTGGAAATAATATTGAGGAAGAGGAAGATGGTTCATTTGGAGTCGATTTAACTTTAGAATGTAGTGGCAAAACTTGTCTAATCCAAGAACTTGAAAGATTAAATTTAAAGGAGAGTGTCACAATAACAGGATCATGTAGTAAAGAAGTAAAATAGTTTTTTGCTATTTTCTTATAATCCCTTAATTGATATAATCCTCGCATGGATACAAAAATTACTTCAGAGCTAAAAAGAATTGAGGAAGGTAATATAGAAATTACCTATACAATACCTGCCAACTTAGTACTTCAGACTAAAGAGGAAGTAGTTAAAGAATTAGGCAAAGACATGACCATTGCAGGGTTTAGAAAAGGCATGGCCCCTGTTTCTAAAGTTGAAAGTTCTGTCCCACAAGATAAATTAAATGAACATATCTTAAGCCACATCTTGCCTTCCGCCTTTGCTGATTCTGTTAAAGAAGAGCACCTTAAACCTGCAATGTATCCTAAGTTTGAGGCAATTAAAATTGGACAAGGGTCAGATTGGGAGATTAAAGCCATAACTTGTGAACTTCCAGAAGTAAACTTAAAAGATTATAAAAAAAGATTTAAAAGTAAAACTGTCGATGAAGCTATCAAGGAACTTCCTGAACTCATAGCTTTAAAAATTCCTCAACTTTTAGTAGATGAGGAAGTAAACGAAAGACTATCTCAACTTCTTGCTCGTATTGAAAAACTAGGACTTCAACTTGAAGGCTATTTAAGATCAGTAGGTAAAACGGTCGAAGAGTTACGAAATGAGTATCAAAAACAATCATCAGATGCAATTTCTTTGGAGCTTATTTTAAATGAAATAGCAAATGTGGAAAAGGTTGAAGTTTCTGAAAAAGAAATTGATGACTTTATCAAAACAACAGGATCTGATTCTTCAAAGATCTCAGATGAACAAAGAAAAATGCTTAAAAGAGTGGTAATTAGAAGAAAAGCATTGGAAAAAATAACAAAGTAGGTGTAAAATTGGCGCATGAAAGTAGCTAACAGCCAAAAAACAAAAAAGGGTAAGTTTATTGAGAACAAAAACGTCTTAGAGACCATTAACTCCATTGGTTCTCAAACAGTAAACACTATTAAAGATGAAGCTAAAGCTACAAGTGAAGAGTTTTTTAGACAGCTTCTAGGTGAACAGAGAAAACTTCAACAGAAAAAATCAACAGAATTGCCGCTTGGCAAAACCCTTAACATGAATGAATTTGTGTCAGGTGAAACCAAGAAGACACAAAAACTTGAAGAGCAAATATTTTTTGAAAGAAGATTGTTTAATGAAGAAAAACAGGAAACTCAAAAAAGGATTCAAGAATTAAGAGTTAGACTTCAGGCAATTCAAATGGAGGCTTCAAAACTTGTGGCCTCAACTGTAAATTTATCTGAAAATGTAAAGGTTGCTGTAATGCAAGGCTCAGTTAGCGCATCTGAATATCAAATTGGTTTTTTTGAAAGTATTGTTCAAATGATTGTTTCATTCAGAAAAAAGATTGATAATGCAGTAGATTGGCTTCAAAATTCTAACAAAAGAGCTGAAAAGAAAAACTACTGGAGTCAGTACAAGAAAAAAGGTACAAGCTTTCTTCTTTCTGGTGAGTCATATTCACAGAGATCGGCAGGTTGACAATTATCAATTCTTCAATTACCATAGACAGTATGAATTTAAAGTCTCACATCACTTGTATGTATCTCCATTTCTGGAGGTATTTTTGACGTGGTGAGAGATTAAAAACTTTACATAGATTAAACAAACTCTCACCTTAAAACGAGAGTTTTTTTATTTTTAGAAATATGAATGATATCTATAACAATTACATAAAACTATTAGGCCAACTAGTTTCGCTTAAAAGTGTTTCAACAAACAAAAAATATGTTGGTGATATAAGCGCAACGGTTGAATGGTTTAAAAAATTATTTATCAAAAATAATTTTTCTGTTGACGTGATTAAATCAAAAAATTCAAACCCAATTATTGTGGCTAAATATGATGTTTCTAAGAATCTAAAAACTTTATTAATTTATGGGCATTATGATGTTCAACCCGCAGAAAAATCAAATGGTTGGAAATATGAACCATTTAAATTAAATAAGTCTAATACAAAGTTGTTTGGACGTGGAATTGTTGATAATAAAGGCCAAATATTAATCCATATTATAACAGCTTTAAATTTAATCAAAGATAAAAAATTAAAATACAATTTAATATTTTTAATTGAAGGAAATGAAGAAACAGGTAATCCTGACATGGCCAATGTGATTAAAAAGTATAAAGACAATTTAAAATCTAATATGGCTTTAATTTCAGACGGTGAGCTTACAAACGATAAACCTACTATTGAAATTTCATTACGTGGAGGTTTTAATGCCACATTAATTTATCAAACGAATAGTAATAATCTACACTCAGGATTATATGGTGGTGGTGTAGCCAGCGCACCAGCCGAACTAACTAAATTTATAAATAAACTTATAAACAATAATGGACAAGTTAATTTTAAGAATTTTTACATCGGTATGGATAAAATTAGTAAAAAAGAGCTAGATAATTGTAAGTCATTAAATCTTAAAGCAAAAGGGTTGATGAAATCTAAAGATTTTTTTGTAAATACTGGACTTAAACCTACTATACAAATAACCGGATTAAAGTCGGGGTACATTGATGAAGGTTATGCAAATATTGTCCCAGCTACTGCTGAGGCAAGATTAAATTTTAGAATTGTTGCTTCACAAAAAGCAAAAACCATAGCTAAAGTATTTGAAAAGTTTGTAAAAACAAATACACCAAAAAACGTAAAATATGAACTTAAAATTAATGGGCTTCATGATCCAATTAAAATTAACACAAGTAACCAATTTGTAACAAAGATTGAGAAACTATTAGAAAATATTTATAGATCTAAAGTAAATAGAAAAAACGTTGGTGGTGCTATACCAGTTGTTGCTGATTTTAAAAAGATTCTGAATATAGATACGCTTCTTATTCCTTTATGTAATGAAGACTGCAACATGCACGGAACTGATGAAAATTTTGACATTAAATTAATTAAAAAAGGACTCGAGTTTAGTAACAAATTATTATCAAAAAAATTATGAATAATAAAACTTGCCACTCATGGCTTATGACTTCCTATTTTAGGAAGTATTTTTCATGCGTGGTGAGAAAGGATAAAGGATAACAAACTAATAAATTAATTTTAAATATATTTATAAACCTCTCATCACGAGAGGTTTTTTTATGTTTATTTTTTAACAAATTGTTGTTTTTAAAGATAGGGGGTGAAAAAAAATGCCAAGAGAAATAATCTCGTCACAAGAAGCTGTTAACTACATTAGAATCAAAGGTCTAAGACTACTGGATGCTGTCACAGAAATGTCACACAGTGAGATTACATATAAAATTCCAGCAACTAGTGGTCAAAATTGCGATCATTGTAATAAAAGTGCAACTTTTATGCATCATTCAAGAGACCACATGGGACAAAACTTTATTGAACTAACATGTGATGATCATTCACCACCTAGATATAAAGAATATACATCTGAATAATAGTTTTATATTTATTTTTTGATATAATTCATCTTACGGGCGGTTAGCTCAGTTGATTAGAGCGATTCATTGACGTTGAATAGGTCAGGGGTTTGAGTCCCTTACCGCCCACTTAAGTAGGGCCTGTAGTGCAGCGGTAACACGCGCCCATGGCATGGGTGAAGTGCGGGTCCGACTCCCGCCAGGTCCACTTGTGATATAATATAACTATTATAGGCTAGGAATATTTAGCCGCAAAATGTGCGGCTTTTTTATTGCTAAGCAGCAAACTCATTTATTAAAACAAAATATGAACAATATTAGAAATGTAGCAATTATTGCCCATGTTGACCACGGTAAAACTACCTTAGTGGACGCACTCTTACGTCAATCACACACTGAAATGAAAAAGGAAGTGGCTGATATGGATACAATCATGGATAGTAATGATTTAGAAAGAGAAAGAGGAATTACAATTTTTAGTAAAAATGCTTCAGTAATGTATAAAGATACTAAAATAAACATCATTGACACTCCTGGACATGCCGATTTTGGTGGAGAAGTTGAACGTGTTTTATCTATGGCTGACGGAGCATTACTTCTTGTTGATGCCAAAGAAGGGCCAATGCCTCAAACAAGATTTGTTTTAAAGCATGCTCTAAAGATGGGATTAAAGATCATAGTAATAGTTAATAAAATTGATAAAAAAGGAGCAAGACCCGAATGGGTACAAGGAAAAACCTTTGACCTTTTTGTAGAACTAGGAGCTGATGAGGAAACTGCCTTTTTCCCCACAATTTACGCTTCGGGTAGAGATGGAATAGCAGGTTATGAACCAGATATAACAAAAATGAAAGATATAAATCCTGTTTTTGAAGAAATTATTAAGTACATTCCAGCTCCATCAGGAGATTCCGAAAAACCCCTTCAAATGCTTATTAGTAATATAGGCAAAGATAATTATAAAGGAAGAATTGCAATTGGAAAAATTAAAAATGGAAAATTATCATTAACGGATGACGTTATACATATTAATAGAGAGGGTATTCAAAAAAAGGCAAGACTTACATCAATTTTTACATTTAAAGGCTTAACTAAAGAAGAGGAACAAGAAGCACAAGCTGGAGATATTGTTTCAATTACTGGAATTCCTGATATAACAATAGGAGAAACTATTGCTAGTCTGGAAAACCCTGTTGCACTTCCACTTTTATCAATTGAAGAACCTACAGTTAAAATGGCTTTTCTTGTAAATGATTCACCATTTGGAGGAAAAGAAGGAAAATTTAAAACAAGTAGCCAAATTAGAGAAAGACTTTATAAAGAACTTGAGACTGATGTTGCCTTAAGAGTTGAGGATAATAGTGATGGGACATGGACAGTTTCAGGAAGAGGAGAATTACATTTGGCAATTTTGATTGAAAGAATGAGGAGAGAAGGATATGAATTTGCAGTTTCTAGACCTCACGTTATTAATAAAACAATTGATGGTAAGGTCCATACACCTTATGAAAAGGTGTATGTGGACGTACCTGAGGAATTTTCAGGTGTTGTTATACAACATATGGGTATTCGTCATGGAAAAATGGATGATATGTATAAAAACGAGGAGGGAATTGTATCTTTGGAGTTTACTGTATCAACTAAAGAACTTATAGGCTTTCGTGGAGAATTAATTACTGACACTAAAGGAATGGGAATTATAAACACTGCTTTTTTTGATTACTTACCAGATGATGGATTTCAAAGAGAAAGAGACAGGGGTTCAATGGTAGCTTTTGAGGGAGGAGAAACAAGACTTTATGGACTTGTTAATGTTCAAGACCAAGGACAATTATTTGTCGGTCCTGCAGTTAAAGTATACAAAGGCCAAATTGTTGGACAAAGTTCAAGAGCTGGTGACATGATTGTTAATGTTTGTAAAGAAAAACAACTTTCTAACATGAGAAGTAAAGGTGATGGATCAGCAGAACACTTTAATACTCCAAGGGTGATGAGCTTAGATGATGCTTTAGAATATATTGATGACACTGAACTAGTTGAAGTGACACCTCTTTCAATTAGACTAAGAAAGATTGTCTTAGATGAAAAAGAAGCAAAAAGGAAAAAGAGCTTAGGAATTAAATAATTAAAAATCCTCTTTAAAAGATAAAACTAGTGTTAAAATATTATTGAATGAGCGAATCAACAACTGGAGACTTAGATAGTCTGATCCAATTAAAATTTCTTAGAAAAAGAGAAATTAATGAGCAAACTCAAGAAATGGGCTATCCCCTAGAATCCATTCTTAAAGAGAAATGTAACAAACTCCCAGAATTGCAAATAAAAAGAAAAGACTTTAAACCAAAGTCTTCAAAAATAGATGTCGACCCTGAAGATGAAATATCCATAAAACCAGTAATTGAGGATGGGGTTGTTAGAATTTCTCTTGAAGAAAGTAAAAGAAAAGATAATCAAATTCCAGAAACAATTCCTGAAGAAGTAACCCCAAAAGAACTTGAAAGATATCAAGATATTCTTCCACGTACTCAAGAACTCCACTCAGACAATCAACACGCTCTTCTTTTTAGGAATGATAAAAGTCAACCTGTAGGGTGGGTTTGTTATTCTGAAACGGCAAATCATGCATTTATTAGTTTTATCGGAGTCTCAATGCAACACGAAAGCCAAAATTACGGAACTTCAATCTTAAATCATCTAAAATCAAAATTTAAGTCAATTACTTTAAGTCCTGTAGCTTACCCTTATAAGGGTCAAAACCAGGAAGATAGATATGATAGATTGATAAGATTTTATATTAGAAATGGATTTTATTTTACAGACAGTGGTCAGCTTACTTTTAACAAGCTTTGGAAAAATATAGAAACCAATAAAGAAAAGGAATTAGTTATTGATAATAATGTAGTAATAAACGGTGAATTATTCAGTAAAAACAGATTACTTGAGATATACCTTAAAAAATTAGAAGAAAAACAAGTTGCGAGTGAAATATTTGACAATAAAGAACAAGAATTAATCAAAACATGGTTGTCACTTAGAGAAAGATATGATGAGTTGCAAGAAGAAATTAACGATCTTGATCTAGAAAGATATAAACAACAAATAGCTTAATATTTTTTTACTAGTTCTTTTTTAAAAGACAGAGAGGATAATAATCTTGCAAATTTAGAGGATTTCTAATACAATAGTCGTATTAGATTTTTAAGCGTTAATATTTGGAACTCACCAATCCAAAGAGTTTAAAATCATATAAAAGAGAAGTAATTAGAAGTGGAACCACGATATCTCCTTTAAAGATTCGTCTTCTTAAGATATAGACCATGTCTGACGTAAAAAACAATTTTAAAAGTAAGTATGGTACTACCGGATGTGATCCTGGTGAATTTCGACATAGAACAAACGAGTGTCTTAATAACTTTGCATCTACAATTGGTCTTACCTTAGAAGTTGCTGTAAAAATGGGATTTATTAAAGACGGTGAAAAACTTATTGAGAGATCAAATTCTAAGGAGTTGGAAAAGTAAAAAAAGTAGATATAATTAAGATATGTCAAAAGTATTAGAAGAAAAATTAGAAAAAATGTCTCCCGAAGAACAAAAACTTTGGGCCTTAAGGCATACTGCTGAACATGTGCTTCATACAGCATTACAAAATCTTTATCCTAAACTTAAAAAAGCGATGGGTCCAGCAACTTCTGAAGGTTTTTACCACGATTTTGATTTAGATGAAAAAATAACTGAAGCGGATTTTCCCAAGATAGAAAAGGAAATGCAAAGGTTAATTGATTTAGATTTACCTTTAATACAAGAATTTGTTGATGTTAAAAAAGCAAGAGATATATTTAAAGGAAATCCCTATAAATTTGAATGGGTTGATGAAATAGAAAAACGTGGAGAAAAGTTTTCCTTATTTAAAATTGGTGATATTGATTTAGACCTCTGCAGTGGACCTCATGTTGAATCAACTGGTAAAGTCAAGGCATTTAAACTTTTATCTGTTGCTGGTGCTTATTGGCATGGAGATGAAAAAAATAAAATGTTGACTAGAATCTATGGAACTTGTTTTCCCAGCAAAGATGATCTTCTTAAATATCTCGAACATGTTAAACTGGCCAAAAGTAATGACCACAGGAAATTGGGTCAAGAACTTGACCTTTTTTGTTTCTCGGATTTAGTGGGCAAAGGGCTAGTAATGTACACTCCAAAGGGAACTATTATCAAAAACGAACTTCAAAAAGCATTAATGAACGCCTGTAAAGAATTTGGTGCGATGGAGGTTAATATTCCCCACATGGCAAAATTGGAGCTTTATGAAACATCTGGCCATGCTCAAAAATTTAAAGATGAACTTTTTGTTGTAAAAAGCCACCACAAAGAAGAATTTGTACTGAAACCCGTGAATTGCCCACATCATACTCAAATTTATGCAAGTCGGCCAAGAAGTTATAAAGATTTACCAATAGCTTATGTTGAATCTACACAACAACACAGAGACGAAAAACCGGGTGCTATCGGAGGACTAAATCGTACAAGGTCTTTTGAAATAGATGACGGACATACTTTTTGTACTAAAGAACAAATCACAGAAGAAGTAATCAAATTAATAAAAACGGCAGAAAAATTCTATAAACAGCTTAACATGTGGGGAAATCACTGGGTATCCCTATCATTCAGAGATCCAAAGACTCCTGAAAAATACATCGGTGATGAGAAAGACTGGCAAACTGCTCAAAAAATGCTATTAGATGTCAATAAAACATTAAAACTTAACGGAAAAATCATTGAAGGTGAAGCAGCTCTTTACGGACCCAAAATAGACATCATGATGAAAGATTCTCTGAATAATGATGTCCAACTTGGGACTTTTCAAATTGATTTTGCCATGCCAAAAAGATTTGATTTAAAATATGTTGACCAGAAGGGAAAAGAACAAACACCAATAATGATCCATCGCGCAATTCTAGGTTCATATGGAAGGTTTATTGCTAATTTATTAGAAAAAACAGGAGGCGCCTTTCCAACCTGGCTTTCACCCGTTCAAGTTAAAGTATTACCAATCTCTGAAAGACAGATAGAATATGCCACAGAAGAAACGAAGAAATTAAAGGATGTGGGAATTAGAGTAGAATTAGACGACAGAAACGAAACATTAAGTGCCAAAATTAGGGACGCACAAAATGAGAAAGTACCTTATATGGTAATATTAGGTGATAAAGAGATAGAAAAGGATGAAGTTTCCATAAGAAATCGGGAAGGTAAAAACTCCACGATGAAATTATCTAAATTTATTGATATAATCAAAAACGAAATTGAGAACTACCAATAACTATTGGCGCATTAATGAAAAAATCCCGGCTTTGACCTTAAGGGTTCTTGACTCTAAAGGCGTTCAAATAGGGGTAATTTCAAAGGAAGAGGCATTAAAAAAGGCTAAAGAAGGTGGCGAAGACTTGATAGAAATCGCTCCAAATGCAAATCCTCCTGTTGCTAAAATTATTGAGTTTGGCAAGTTTAAATATCAGGAAGAAAAAAAGCTTAAGGAAGCACAAAAGAAAAGTAAACCAAGTGAACTTAAGGAAATAAGGTTTACTCCATTTATTGGAGAAGGGGATTATCAAACTAGAATTAAAAGAATTGATGAATTCTTAACTGATAAAGATAAAGTCAAATTAGTTGTTTATTTTAAACTAAAACAACTTGGGTCAAAAACGTTTGGTTATGATATACTTAACCGAATTTTGAAAGATTTGGGTGAAGGAATAAATGTTGATATGAAACCTAAGTTTTTAGGTAGAAATTTAATAATGATTATTTCACCAACAAATACATATGGCAAAGACAAAGTTAAAAATTAGAAGATTAGTAACCAACAGAATCAGAGTTACCAAAAACGGTAAGCTTTTAAGGCGTCAGGCATTTAAAAGGCATCTAAATGCAAGTAAAAGCAAAAATCGACTTAGAAGACTTTCCAAAAATGTTGCTGTCAAAGAAGTGTTGGCAAAAAAGCTAAGAAAGTATATGGGAAAATCATTAAAAACAAAAAAGGTAGTAATTAAAAAATAATATGACAAGAGTAAAATCAAAGGCCAGTATTAGACACAGAGAAGTTAAAAAACTTGCAAAGGGCTACCATGCAGCTCGAAGCAGAAGATATAAACAAGCTAAAGAAGCTGTAATGCATGCAGGTCAGTATGCTTACATAGGAAGAAAATTAAGAAAAAGAGATTTAAGAGCACTTTGGATTGTTAGACTTTCTGCTGCAGCCAAATCCTTGGAAACTTCATACTCAAAACTTATTGCAGGACTTAAGAAAGAAAAAATTGAACTTGATAGAAAAATATTATCAGATATCGCTATTAAAAATCCTGAAGTTTTTGAAAAGATAGTTAAAAATTTAGACTTTACCCCCAAGAAGTAATTAGGGGGTAATTTGTATTTTTGCTAAACCTCCTAGAAAAGGAGGTTTTTTTGTTAGATAATGGTATTTATATGAAAGAGGATTTAATAAATTTAAAAAATCAGGCTTTGGCCAGAATATCAGAAGCTAATAATTTAGATGAACTTGAGCAAATTAGAATTGATCTGTTTGGCAGAAGCGGAAAAATAACTTTGATAATTAAAGAATTAAGAAACCTTAAACCTGAGGAAAAGAAACAGATAGGAATTCTAATAAATGAAATTAAAAAGACACTTGATGAATTTATTCAAACCAAAAAGAATGATTTGAAAGTTGTTATTAGAGAATGGTTTGATCCAACAATCCCCGCCAAACTTAAAAAAATCGGTCATTTGCACCCAACATCAATTGTCATATCCGAAATGGTAGAAATTTTTAAAAATTTAGGATTCTCTATAACTGAAGGGCCAGAAATTGAATCGGACCGTTATAACTTTGAACTTTTAAACCTTCCAAAAGATCATCCCGCACGAAGCTTACAAGATGTTTTATACATAGAAGAACCGGAAATTCTTTTAAGAAGTCACACTTCTTCTGTAGAAACAAGAGCAATAGAAAAATTAAAACCTCCCTTCAGGGTGGTGGTTGCGGGAAAATGTTACCGATTTGAAAGTGTTAATGCCACCAACAATGCAATGTTTTATCAATTCCAAGGTTTTGCGCTACAGGAAGGAATTTCTATGGCCGACTTAAAAGGTACTTTATTTTATTTTGTAAAATCATATTTTGGAGAAGACAGAAAAATAAGATTCAGGTGCAAATACTATCCGGAGGTCGAACCAGGTGTGGGCCTTGACCTTGATTGTAAATTCTGTAATCAAAAGGGCTGTGCCGTTTGCAAGGGAAGGGGTTGGATTGAAATGTTGGGGGCAGGAATGATACATCCGCAAATCCTTAAAAATTTTGGTTACAATCCCAAAAAAATATCAGGTTTTGCATTTGGAATGGGACTTGACCGCATTGTAATGGACAGATTTAAGATAAAGGATATTAGAAGTTTATATAACGGAGATATAAAATATTAATGAAAATCCCAATAAATTGGCTTAATAGTCTAGTTGAATTACCTAAAGATATTAAAAAACTGACCAATGATTTAACAATGGTTGGTCACATGCTGGATAAAATTGAAGTCAAAAACGGACAAACTATCCTTGACCTGGAACTAAGGGGTAACAGGGCCGACTGTTATAGTGTTTTGGGAATCGCCAGAGAAGTTTCTACAATTTACGGAACAAAATTAAAAAACATCCCTGTCGAAGAAATTACTAAAACTAATAAATTAAAGGATTTTTCTTTGGATATTCAAACCCCCCTCGTTAAAAGAGTAGGAATGATTAAAATCGAAAATGTAAAGATAGTTAAATCTCCTTCCTGGCTATCAGAAAAATTAGTGTCCTACGGAATAGAATCGAAAAATAATATTGTAGATTTAACAAACTTGGTGATGGTTGAGACGGGCGAACCAATGCATGCTTTTGATTTAGATAAAATCGGAAACTGTCTGAAAATAAGGTTGGCAAAAGATGGTGAGAAAATTACCACCTTTCAGGATACGACATTAACTTTAACCAAGGATGATTTGGTATGGGCAAAGAAAGACTGCATTCTCTCAGTTGCCGGATCTATAGGTGAAAAATATAATTCGGTTTCCGATACTACCAAAAATATTTTATTGGAGGCTGCAAATTACGACAGGGCAAACATAAGAAGGACTGTTTACAAACATAAATTATTAACCGACGCCGGAATAAGACACGAAAAAGATCTTGATCCAAACATGGTGGATTTTGCATTTTCAAGATTTTTATATTTTATAAAAAAATATAATTGGGGAGAATTTAAACCGGAAATTTATGATTATTACCCTAAAAAAATAGTTCCATGGAAGTTAAATTTGGATTTTGAATATCTAAAAAGATTTAGTGGTTTAGATATAGAGATAAACCAAATCAAAAGTATCTTAACTAAATTAAATTTTAAAATCATTAAACTTAATAAAGACAAGTTAACCGTAGAGATTCCGACTTACAGAACCGATGTAACACTTGAGGAAGACCTAATTGAAGAAATCGTCAGGATTTACGGATACGATAATATTCCATCAAAAACATTGTCTTTAGAAATCCCCAATAAAATTACACCCGATTATATTTTACAGGAGGAATACTTAAGACAAACTGCGGTGTCACTTGGCTTTGACGAAAACATTAGCTTACCTTTTATAAAAGAAAAATATAAGGAAAATAATGTAAGCATTGTTAATCCTCCTTCACCTGATACAAAGTATTTACGAAGTAGTCTGTTTTTTAATTTATATGATACTGCCAATAAAATTATTAACGAGAGAGGAAATTTAGTACAACTTTTTGAGATCGGAAAAATATATTCAAAGGAAAAAAATATTTATAAAGAAGAAAGAAGAGTAGGGTTTATTTATTGGTCAAAAGAAAATAACAAGTTTATTGATTTTAAATCGCTAGTGGTATCTTTCTTTGAAGCAATTGGATTTAATAATATTGAATTCATAAATGAGATTATAAGCTTTAAATTTACTAATTCATATTTACTGAAATTAAGTAATAAACAAATAGGTTTTGGTGGAAAACACGGATCAATATACTATACCGAGATTGATCTGGATAGCATACTGGGCAAAAACGATAAATACAAAGTCTCACTTTGGCCTAGTTATCCTCCGCAAATTGAAGATATGACCTTACAAATTCCTGAAAAAACATATGTTGGCGAAGTGATTCAATCAATTAAATCAATAAATAACCTAATAACCAAGATAGAACTCTCAAATATTTTTGAAAATAATTTTACTTTTAATATTGAATACCAACATCCGGATAAAACCTTGACAGATAGTGAAGTAAAAGAAATCAGAAATAAAATTCTAACAAAACTTAAGGAAAAATTTGGAATTTCTATAAAAGAATGACTTAAAAAATCATAACTGTTAAGGAGTAGGGGTTGATGAAGAATTCCAATCAGTATTTATCCCAATCGTTATAATTTTTTCTGATTGTCGTCCACTTGAATCTTTTGCAACAGCTTTTATAGTGTGTACACCGTTTGAAACGTTTGTGGCAGAATAAATATATGGTTGACCTTCAAAATTCCTAACATTAATGTTATCAATATAAAGTTCAACTCGAGTAATTGCATCTGCCGCTATTGGGGTTACTTTAATTTCAAAATTATTAGAATTTATTCTATCTTTATCCGAAGGGTAGTCAAATTTCACAAAAACAGGAGTGTTTACTCCACAATATTCAGTAGGCGGACGATATCTACTATCACTTTGTGAATTAATCCAATTTAGAATAGCCTCTTGCCACTTATTTGGTCCAGCTCCCGCTGTTGGATCCTCCTCTACAATTTTATAATATTCTTTCTCCTCGAAATTTCCTGAGACTATATCTGAAGGTGTTGCTAATTTTTCCTCACCTTTACAAACTTTCAATTTAACATGAATATCGTCCTCAGTCGGCATGTTACTCTTGTCAAAAAATTCCGATCTTGACGAAAAACCGTCGTGAGATAATTTTCCTGAAAAAGTATCAATTTCTGCCGTCACAATTCCTCCCGGTGCTTCAAAACTTATGGGGTCAAGACCAGTTAAAGAATCTATCAATATTTTCCTCCAAATGGGGGATGCCCCTGACACGCCGGAAGCTACATTTAGCATGGCAGAATTATCATTGTTTCCCACCCATACTCCAACAGCCCTTTGTGGAGTTCCACCAATAGTCCAATTATCTCTTTTATCGTTTGTTGTTCCTGTTTTAACTGCCACTTGTCTTCCTGGAATATTTAAAAGTGAATTTGGGCCAAAGACATCACTTCTTGCCCCATTGTCCGACAAAATATTAGATATTAAAAATGCCTGTTCAGTTGACAAAACTTGTTTTCCTTTTTTGACTTTAGTTTCTTCTAAAACCTTACCATCACTATCTTCAACTTTTAAAATTGAAATAGGATCTACCCTAAAACCACCGTTAAAAAAAGCAGAGTAAGAAGTAGTCATTTCAAGAAGTTTTACCTCACCTCCACCAAGGGTTAAGGAAAGTCCTACCCTTGCTAAAGTTTCCTTGGTAGGAGGTAGAGAATTAATACCCAAATCGTATGAAGTTTCCAAAACATCTTTAATACCAACCAAGGCTATCATCTTTACGGCAGGGATGTTAATTGAATTTCCCAAAGCAAAACGCAGCTGAATTGGACCTCTATATTTTCCGTCATAATTTACGGGGTTATAATCAGGCTGTCCTTCACCTCCTGGAAACGTTGTGGGTACATCCATAACCATGTAAGAGGGCGTGTATCCTTCTTTAAAAGCGGTTACATAAGTAAAGGGTTTAAATGAAGACCCAGGCTGCCTTAGTGCCACAGTTACATTTACCTGCCCATCGTAATCTGGATCATCAAACTTTTTACTCCCAACCATCGCTAAGATTTCTCCAGTCTGTGAGTCAACAACAACGGCTCCACCATTTGTAATCTTTTGACTTTCCACCTTGGCAATTTCCTCTGCAACAATTGCTTGTGCCTTTTCTTGTAAATCTAAATCAAGCGTTGTAGTTACTTTTAAGCCACCTTGTTCCACAATTTTTTCTCCATATCTTTCCTCAAGTATCTTTTGGACGTATTGAACAAAATGGGGGGCTTTAAACGAAGAGCCTTTGGCTTGGAATTTAACATTGGGAAGTTCTGCTAAAGATGCTTCCTCCTGATCTTTGGTTATATAACCGTCTTCCCTCATTCTTCTTAATACATTTGTTGTTCTTTCAATATAAGCCTTTGGGGTAGAAGAGTAGGGAGAATATCTTGAAGGAAGTTGAGGAAAACCCGCAATAATTGCAGACTCTAATAAATTTAAATCTTTTGCAGATTTACCAAAATATATCTCAGATGCTGTTTCAACGCCTCTGGCGTTACCACCATAAGGGGCTTCATTAAAGTACATTTGAAGTATTTGGTCTTTTGAATATTTTCTCTCTATTTGAACAGCTAGAATAAATTCTTTCAACTTTCTTAAAATTGATCTTTCAGAGGTTAAAAGTACATTTTTGACCAACTGCTGTGTTAATGTTGATCCTCCTTGTGCATAACCTCTTGTAAAAAGTCTAGATAATCCTCTTAAGGTTCCCAATAAATCAAAACCCTGATGACTATAAAAATTCTTATCTTCAATTGCTACTGTTGCCTGTTTAAGATAAAGGGGAATTTCATCAATCTTAATTGGAGTACTTCTCTCGTCTTCATAAATATCATAAAGAGGTTTTCCGTTTCTATCCAAAATTTTTGTTGAAAAACCCTCTCTTCTTACTACCTTATCAGGTGAGGGTAAACTGAAAGCCATTAGGGGCAAAATGATAAATAATCCCAAAAATAAAACTATTATTCCTAAAAATCCAAACTTAGACAACTTTGCAATATTTCTTGACTTTTGCAAACCTAATAAGTTTCTTCTTCTCTCCCTCCACATATGAACCATATTATCATACTAGGATATAGTTGGCTACCGTTTCAAATTAATCTTGTTTGATCTATAATCAATTTGTATGAATATATCTGATGTTTTGACAAGGGGAGTTCAACAGGTGTTGCCAGACAAAAAGGGGCTGACTGATTTGATGTCTAAAAGAAAAATTAGGCTTTATCAGGGTTTTGATCCTTCTGCGCCATCACTTCATCTTGGTAATTTTGTTGGCTTAATGAAATTAAGGCAATTTCAAAAATTAGGCCATGAGGTTATTTTTTTGGTGGGAGATTTTACTGGAATGATTGGAGACCCTACTGATAAATTAGCTGTGAGAAAAAAATTAACTAGAGAAGAAGTATTAAAAAATGCTAAATCATGGAAAAAGCAGGCTTCCAAACTTCTTGATTTTGATGGCAAAAATCCAGCAAAGATACTTTATAACTCCAAGTGGAACGACAAATTGTCATTTACTGAGATACTAGAGCTCATGTCCAAAACCACTTATGCTCAAATTATCGAAAGAGATATGTTCCAACAAAGAATAAAAACCGATCAAGATATTTGGCTTCATGAATTTTTGTATCCTGTTATCCAAGGTTATGACTCTGTTGTTATGAATGTAGACTTGGAAATTGGTGGTAACGATCAACTTTTCAACATGATGGTTGGTAGAAAATTAATGAAGACAATAAAAAACAAGGAAAAATATGTATTAACCACAAAACTTTTAGTCGATAGTGAAGGTAAAAAGGTAGGAAAAACAACAGGTAATGCTCTTTTCCTAGATTCCAAACCTGAAGAATTTTACGCCGGAATTATGTCATTTCCTGATGAGGTAATATTCTTATCCTACGAATTATTAACCGAAATTCCTCTGGGTGGCTTAGAAGAAAAGATAAAGAAAGATCCGATGATGGAAAAGAAAAATTTATCTTATGAGGTTGTAAAGTTGTTATGGGGAGAAAAAATTGCTAAAAAATCTGCATTAACTTTTGAAAGTAATTTTCAAAAAAGGGAACCAGAATTTAGTACAGAGATTAAAATAAAAAAATCAATTCTTGAAACAATTTTGCCATTTACCAACTTAAAATCATTAGGTGATGCCAAAAGACTAATCCAACAGGGAGGTATCACAATCAATGGTGATGTCGCTACTGATATAAATTATAAAATTAAAAAAGGAGATAGAATTAAGATTGGAAAAAAGATATTTGGTAAATTAATATAACTAATATTAATACATAATGATAACCAGAAAACAAAAAAGGATATTTACAATATTGGCAATACTTGCGGGTCTTGCACTCTTAGCAGGTTCTGTCCTGCCTTTCATTGCATATTTGTAATTTAGTTAAAATAATTAAAAACTATGAATCTTCTTGATCCGGTTTCTTCTTTACCTTTTGTCGGACCAAACTATAAAAAAAAATTGGAAAGACTAGGAATTACTACCATTTCTGACCTTTTACATCATGTTCCAAATAGATATCTAGACTTTAGTAAAATTACAAAAATCAAAGACGTCAAAATTGGAGAAACAGTAACCATAATGGGGAAAATTACGTCTCTTAAAAATCAAGCAACAAAAACTGGAAGGCTAATGCAAATAGGACAAATTGAAGATGAAACGGGAAAAATCATAGTTACCTGGTTCTCACAGCCATTTTTAACAAAAGTTCTTTACCCCGATACCAGAATCGCTATCTCGGGGGAACCATCGTGGTTTAATCGCAAATTAGCTTTTTTCTCACCACAATATGAAAAAATTGATGAGGGACATGAAACTGTTCATACAGGAAAAATTATTGGAGTTTACCCTCAGACCGCAGGGCTTTCCAATAAATGGTTAAAGGCTAGAATTAAATATTCTTTAGATAGGGTAAAGATAGAAGATTTTTTGGATAAAAATATTTTAGATAAATATAACTTATTATCATTTCAAAAAGCAATTGATAAAATTCATTTTCCTAAAAATTTAGAAGAGGCGGAAAAAGCAAAAGAGAGACTGTCCTTTAATGAATTTTTTGATCTTTTGGTTAAGGCAAGAGAAAGAAAAAAGAAATTATTAAAAAAGAAAGGTATTTCCCTAACTATCGATCAACCAACTATTGATCAATTTATTTCTTCTTTGCCTTTTAAACTAACAGATTCGCAAATTAAGGTAACCAGTGAGATTCTAGGAGATTTAAAAGAGAAAGTTCCGATGAATAGACTATTACAAGGTGACGTTGGAAGTGGAAAGACAGTAGTTTCCATAATTTCTTCCTTAGCAGTAATTGAAAACGGATATCAAGTTGTAATTCTTGCTCCTACTCAAATTCTTGCTAATCAACATTACGAGACAATAAATAATTTACTTAAAAATTTAAAAATTAGATCAACTCTAATTACAGGAACCCAAGAAAAAAAAGGAGTTGGTAGAAGTGATATTTTTGTAGGAACTCATGCATTGATTAATAGAAAAGATTTCTTTGATAAAGTTGGATTTGTCATAATTGATGAGCAACATAAATTCGGAGTAAAACAAATTGAATTTTTGAAAAAAATTAATCCCCATACTTTAACTATGACTGCAACACCAATTCCTAGGACAATTGCTCAAACTTTATTTGCCGACATGGATCTTTCCATTCTTGATGAAATCCCTGAAAATAGACCAAAAATAAAAACGTGGTTAGTACCAAACGAAAAAAGAAATAATGCATATGATTGGATTAAATCACAAATTACAAACAACGATTCTCAAACATTTATTATTTGCCCACTCGTAGAGGAATCTGAAACTGAAACATTAAAGGACATAAAATCTGTTAAAAAAGAGTTTGAAAACTTAAAGTTAATTTTTAATAAATTTAATCTAGGGCTTTTATATGGAAAAATGAAAGAAAAAGAAAAAAATGACATTCTTAGAAAATTTAAAACGAAAGAAATAGATATCCTTGTCTCAACTCCAGTGGTTGAAGTAGGTATTGATGTTCCCAATGCCACTATCATGGTAATTGAAGGATCAGACAGATTTGGACTTGCCCAATTACATCAATTAAGGGGTAGGGTAGGACGAGGTAAAAAAGAATCATATTGTTTACTATTTACTGAAAATAATTCCCAAAAAGCAATTAATAGACTAACAGCACTGACAAAAACAACGTCAGGATTTGAACTTGCAGAGTTAGACCTAAAACTACGTGGTGCAGGAGATGTATTAGGAGTAAAACAAAGTGGATTTGGAAATCTAAAAATTGCAGATTGGTCTGACACAAAACTTATTAAAATAGTAACAGAAGTAGTTACAAAAGAACAATAACTGGACAAAATAAAAAATTGTATTAAAATTCGAAGTTATGAGAAGAGAAAGGCACGATAAATATGAATCTTCTGATCTTGGTTTGGGAATGTTTATTAAAAATTTTCCTCATGTTTTTCCCAGACAAAGAATTGAATATGCAAAAGAAGGCGGTGACATTTTTGTGGGTGGTACGCTTGCCAAAACGTCTACATAAACTCGAAATACAGTTAAAAAAATTGCAGGAAATCCATTCTTAAAAAACAATGTTAAATCTGAACCGCAAGACACTCCAGAAAAACCACGAAGATTTTACTACGAAGGCAATAGCCCAAAAGTAGCAAAAAGAGTTGCTGATCTTTTAAATTAAAATAGCCTTTGACTATAACCGCCACTTTCCCTATAATTAACTCATGGCACCATTACCAAAGAAAAAACACAGCCACGGAAGGACCACAAGAAGAAGAAGTACTTTTAAGGCTTCTCTTTCTGCTGTTTCAAAATGTAAGGCTTGTGGAAAATTAAAAGAACCTCATAAAGTTTGTCCACATTGTGGAGCATATAAGAGTTAGATTAACTACTAGCGGGGTTTACTCCTGATTCATTTTTTAATCTTGATAGAATTTTTTTGGGCTTTTCAACCAAACTTATATGCACAGGACATTCTGCGCATAGTGATCCTGGATGTTTACATTTTACACTACCTTGAAAAGAAGGTATATTCAATAAATATTGACAATCAATTAGATAATTACTATCTGTCTTATCTTTTTTTCCTTTAACCCTTTCTCCCATATAATAAGCGATTATATCAAAATAGTTGCGAAGGTAAATAAGAGTTACATTTAAACCTTTAATTTGTTAAACTTGAACAATATGAAGACAGCTACCGATCCAAGACATTTAAGGCGAAGGAATGCTGTTAAGTTTTTGTTTGCGGAAAGTTTTACACATCAAAAAGATCTTCCTGATATTGTAAAGAATATTTTAAAACAAACAAAGAAATTAAATACAATTATTGAAAAGTCAGCTCCAACATGGCCTATTGATAAAATAAATAAGATCGACCTTGCGATACTTCATTTGGCAATATACGAGTTAAATAACGAGGATACTCCTCCTAAGGTTGTAATAGATGAAGCAGTAGAACTGGCAAAAGAATTTGGATCTGAGTCGTCAGGATCTTTTGTTAATGGCGTATTAGGTACTGTTTTTGATAAAATTGACAAGAAAGAAGAAAAGTAACTTTTAAATGATAACTTTTAAAGATAAAAATCTACTAAAACAAGCCTTAACTCATAGATCATGGGTGAATGAAAACGTCAAAAATTTGGGAACAAATGAAAGATTAGAATTTTTAGGAGATGCTATTTTAGAATTTATTGTTTCTAAAGATATTTATAAAAGATTTCCAGACAAAGAAGAGGGTTATTTGACCTCTCTAAGGGCAAATCTTGTTAATACCAAAAACTTGGCAAGTTTAGCAAAAAACATAGGAATTGGTAAGGAAATCTATTTATCCAAAGGGGAAGAGGATGGTGGGGGAAGAGAGAACCCTTCACTCCTTGCCGATACTGTTGAGGCTATAATTGGTGGGTTATTTTTGGACCAAGGCTTAGCTGCAGCTGAAAAATTTATTGAGGAAAACATATTAGTTGACGTAGAGAAAAAAACTAAAAACTCACTTAAAGACCCTAAAAGTCTTCTTCAAGAAAAGATTCAAAGCAAAGGTCTTTCTGCTCCTAAATATCAAGTCCTTGAAGAGGTTGGACCAGATCATAATAAAGTATTTACAATAGAAGTAATAATTGACAACAAAAGAGTGGCAAAAGGTACTGGAAAAAGTAAATCTGAGGGAGAACAAGATGCAGCCATTCAAGCACTTTCTTCATATTGTGGAATAACCTACAATAATTTATAGCCACGTCGAGTGGATACATACTCTCAAGCGAGGGTTGCATACCCGAGCATGAGGAGTATATAATACCCTTTATGTCAGTATCAATAAAATTGTCTAGATTTGGAGCTAAAAATAATTGCTTTTATAGAATTGTTGCTGGAACAACAAGGTCAAAAGTTGATGGTAAGAACCTGGGGGTTATAGGAACATATGATCCAAAAAAGAAAAAGTTAGAGTTAGATAATAAAAAACTTGAGGATTGGATCAAAAAAGGTGCAATTTTAACTGAAGGAGTCAGAAAAATCATAACTAAAAAAACAAAACCAAAAATATTAAAAATAAAAAAATGAGAGAACTTTTAGAATTTATAATAGGAAATATATTAGGAAAAACTGCAAAATTTGAAGTAACTGAAGAGGATAATGATTCAGTTGTTACTTTAACTGTTAAAACAGAAGAAAAAGATGGGGGATTAATCATAGGAAAACAGGGAAAGGTTATTAAAGCCATTAGAAATATTTTAAGAATTAAGGCAACTCTTGAAAAGAAAAAAATAATACTTCTTGTTAATCCAAATAGTAATTAAGATATTAAAGCTTCTTTAGTTAAAAATATCTTCTCGAATTGGAAATTCATTTACATCAGGCATACCAAATGTTGGCATCTCATAACTAGATAGACTATTTAGTACGTCCAATTCTTCGGCAGTCAAACTATTTATTTGACCGGTTACTGCTGGTATTTTCTTTAAAGCCTCTGAGGAAAAGAAATTTAGAGTAACTGAGGCTGACAAAAGACCCTCATTCTCAGTAATTGATAATTTATTAATGTTTGCTAGTGGAAGAACTTTTTCAAAAGAGTTTAAAAATTGATCTAAATTAGTCTGATCACCTATAATATCAAAGGATATTGAAGTTTTATCAATATCTTTGGTCTCGGTGACAGTATTTGTAGCTTTGAGATTTTCAATTGTCAATCCTAAAGAATTTGCTTTATTCTTAACTTGATTTAATCCAAAAAGAGAAACACCTTTACTGGGTAGGGCAATGTCTGCATAATTAACATTCTGTGCGACACTTTCTTTAACACTTTTTAAAATATCAATTTTTTGACTTAATTGGTTATTAAGAACCTTTGCCTTGCTACTTTTTTCACTCAACGTTTTTATCTTGTTAACACCAAAGAAAACAGTAAAGAAAAAAAGTGAAATAATTACTACCATTATTAAAACTGGTTTGCCTAAATATTTAAGCTGACTGTTAGTACTATATTCCATAAGTTAAACTTAGTAACAATCCTGACTTGGGATTTAAACTCAAGGATGAAATTGAAACTTCTGGATATTTGTCAAATTCTTTTATACCTTTTAAAAAGTCAACAAATGAGGAGGTATTAGTAGTTGTAATTGAAATCTCCATGCCTTTGGAATTAATGACTGTTTCTCCTAATTTTAAGTCCGGATAATTTGTAGTAATTGTCTTGAATTCCAGATAGTTTTTAAAATTGTTGTTAGCAGAATCTAGTGATTTGACTAGTGATATTTTAGATATCCTATCCTTTGTCAATATAAGTTGCTGCTCAGTCTTTTCAAGTGAAGCCACCTCTGCCTTTAGGCTTAAATTTGAAGAGTCAATATTTTTAAGATTAAACGAGAAGTAAACAAACGCTGAAATCATTCCCAAAGAAGTAAGTATTAAGAGAATAACTGCGAAAACTGAAATTTTGTTTATTAATTTTGTTAATTTTACTGTTGAAACAGGTACCGTTAAATCTTCAGGAATTAAATTTATTCTTTTCTCCATTTTTTATTCCTCTCGCATAGCTAAACCAGCAGCCGTACCATAATATGATGAATAGGGAATCAAACTTTTGGCTGTTTCAGAATCTATGGTAAATTTACTAAAGGGATCACCTATTACAGTTTCAAGACTTAATAGATCAGTAAGATAACTTTGAATTTCAGGCATAAAAGAAGCTCCACCAGTGAGAATAACTGAAGAAGGCATTTCGGTTTGCCCTTCTGTCTGATAAAAATGAATTGCTTTCTTAATTTCATCAACAACCATTCTCATGACAGGATCTAGTGCATTTTTAATTTTACCTTCTAACTGACTAGTAGAAAGCCCGTATGTTTTTTTGTATTCTTCAGCTTGTTCTGGAGTTACACCCATTCCCTGCGACACAGCTCTGGTAAAAGCCTCACCAGCAACAGGAATGGATCTTGTGAAGTAAATTTTTGAATTTTTAACAATCGCCATATTGGTTGAATTTGCACCCAAATCTAAAATCAGTGATGTCCCAGTAGCAGGAGCTAAACTTCTTGATAAGGCTATTAATTCAGTTTCAGCTGAGATTGGATTTAGACCAGCAAGTCTTACAATTTTTATATACTTTTCAACAATTGTCTTAGGAACTGCAATAAGTAAAACTAAAATTTCAGCAGGATTTTCCTTTTTTTCTAAAACAACGTGCTGTATAACAGCCTCATTTAAGGGTATTGGAATATATTGTTCTGCTTCCCACTTAATAGCTGCAACTACTTCTTCATCTGTCAGCATTGGAAACTTAATGACCCTAGAAAAAACAAGACGTTCTGGAAGACCGATATTCACATCCTTTGAACTAATTTTTATTTGACTTACTGTTTTTTTAAGCAGTTCTCCCGCCTTTGCAAATTCATCTTCAGCTATCATTTTTTCAGGAGCAGTGCCATTAAAACCAACAGCCCCCGAGACTAGTAGTTGCCAAGAATTAGAGGATTTTTTAGCCTCTATAACTTTAATACTTTTTGAACCAATATCTATTCCAACCATGGGCAGTTTTATTTAAATTTACTTTATTCTATTCTAGAGAAAATTATTGAACTATTCCAGTACCACTATACAGTGCATTGCCAAAAATTGGCGGTACAACTGGATGCAATTGATATACACTTATTCTTCTGTTTGCATCTCCGTATGAACCTGTTGAATCAATCACAGAACCCTGAGAGGGAAGTACTGCTCCACCAGTTACAACCAATCCTACTTTATGAGGTGTAGTGTTATAAAGCATTTTAACTGTTGCATATATTGGTTGGACTAATGCTGTATTGGGAATTCCTAAATTATCTTCAAAATTTACAGTTCTATGAAATTGAAATCTATCAGTTCCAATTACTTGGACACCACTATACGCAGCTAAAAATTTATTATCATTTAGTCTTCTTGAAGAGAAAGTATCATAAGTTGCTCTTGCCACTTTTAAGGTTGTAAGGTCGGGAGAATTCCCAACCAAATTTGAATAATAAACTGTAAGTTCAATTGCGGGTGTATTCGCAGCACTATCTGAGGTACCTTCATCCCCCCAACGTAATACTATTTGATCTCCAGTAAAACAGGAGCTGGCTACACAGGTTAAATTGCCATTATCATCATGCTCCACAAACCAAAAAGTTGCCAATTCTCCGGATTTAAGACTAATAGGATACGTAACATAAGTTTGTCCAGCTGCAAAATCAGTTACAGAAGCCTCAAAGCCTGCACCACCTATTTCTTGAGAACCTGTTGAACCTGCTACTAAGGCTCTTTCAATTCCTGCCTCAGCTGCAGAAAAGGCTCTCATTGCATTTTCATCTTTAATAGAAAGAGAAATATCAGTAACTGAACGGGACAGAATATACATAACAACAACTAGAACAACAGAAAGAGAAAGAAGAACAATCAATACCGCTTGGCCTTTTTGACATCTATATCTCATGTATTAAATATAACACAGAATCACCTCTGTAAACTAATTTTTAAAAGATTCTTATACAACATCAAGATTAATCTCAAAATTTAACAATTTATTTTGATTGCCATCAAGTATCTCATCATGCATATGCTTTGAAATAATTTGAAAAATAATTTACAGTCTGGGGACGTAAATTGACTCTTTTTTGGCTACTTATTTCTTTGAAAATATCATTAACCCTCTTAATACTCAAAATATTCTCCAAATATAAATAATCTTCCCAATTGCCATAATTTAATATACTTTCAACAATTGCTTTTTCGCTCAAATTATCATAGTTTTTTGTATACCAGATTAGATATGGCTTATTTTTAATAAATTCTTGAAGTTTTGTCATAACCTTACCAATTTTAGCACATCACTAAGTTTTTTTATGCTATAATTTAGACATGACAAGAAAAGTTGCAGATAATTACAAAAAATACATCACAAAAAAGGTGAATGATAAAAGTTTCTTTAAATTTTTTAGATCAATTATGCCTGAAATTATAACAAGAACAACTAATCTAGAGGGTGAAAAGGCAAACAAACAATTTATTTCGTCATTGTTTATTGATAACTGATGCCTAAAGGATCAACATCTTACAAAGATACTAAATTTGGTATCGTACCCCGAAGTAAACTCGTCAAATTAGAAATTGAAGGTGTTAAAAAAGGTCTTGAATTTATTTACAAACTTTCTGTAAAAAATAAAAAAATCAAAATTACTCCAGAATTAATTAAAAAAATTCATAGAATTTCTTTTGGATGGATCTTCCCAAAATGGGCAGGGAAATTTAGGACTATCCAAGTAACTTTTTCCGAGAAAGAAGCACCCTCATATTTTAAAATTAACGAATTAGTAATTAATTTATGTTTGGATTTAGACGAACAAATAAAACATCTGCCTATTGAAACCAGTGATAAATATTTATCCGAAATTATAAAGTTGCTCGCACAATTTCAGCATAGATTTGTATTTATTCATCCTTTTAATGACTACAATGGTAGAACGGCTAGATTATTAACCACTCTTCTGCTATTGAATTTCAGGTTGCCGTTGATTGAAATCAAATCTTCAACAAAACTAGATAGAAAAAAGTACATACGAGCCATGCAAGAGGCGGATGAGGGTAATTATTCGAATTTAGAAAAATTAATTGCAACAGCATTAGAAGAAGGTTTACAAAAATTTGACAAATGAAGATGGTTAAGTTATTATAGGATATATTAGAGACTTGGTTCAGTGGGGGTTGATAAGCTGGACTGTTATAATATATGATACAGGAACAAACTATGCCAGTAGAATTTAGAGTTGGTCATCGTACAAACGACATTACAGATCCCAGCTGGGTTGAAAAAATAAGTACAACTCGCGAGCAACTTGGTATCCAAGCTGAGACGAGAGTTGCTGAAGCTGCTCGTGTTTCAGCTCAAACTTCAGAAATATTTTTCCCATCAATTTCTATAGAAGCTGGTTTAAAAAATATGTTAAGTACTGTACGTGACGGAATTGTTTTTTATCCAGAACTTCCAAATAATCTTCATTTCGACGGAACTGATAATCAAGTTAGATTGGGTATGGCTCATCAAAATTTTAATATTGCTCCGCCACCTAATTTGACCGGTGAGGTTAAAAGAATGTTTGCTGTACAAGCAAAACAAACAGTGCAGTCTATTCTTGAATCTCATAGATTGGACACCCTTGATAGATTAATGGAACACTCCAAATCTAGAGTACTACCAACAGATGATGGGGCGATTGATAAACAAGCTGTTGCAGTATTACTAGATTCAAATTTGAAAGCTGTACGGCAAGGTATGAGGAACCTCGAAACGCTCTCACAAGGACGAATACCAAAATCTGTTAACGATGAAACACGAGAAAAAATCGAACTATCCCAAAAGATGAGGAAAGATTTTAAACTAACAGTGCATAAGGGTGCAAAAAGTGCTGTTATATCTGCAACCGTTGGAAAAGATGTTGAAGAAGCATACAAAAAATTAAAACAAAGGGCTACTAGAAATCTAGCCATAGCGGGTGGCGGAAGTGTTGGAATTACTTTTATGTGCGGCGTTGTTGCCCGTCCACTACCAATTGAAGTATCATCAACCCAGACGGCTACATCAACAGCCGAAACATCCACTTCTACCCCTGAACTTCCTGCGGCCACATCGATGAAACCAGCAGATGTGCAAAATTTTTTGTCGTCTTGTAAAGATAAATGTGAAGGGGTTAGACCTGAAGATGTGGCAAGTTTTGATTTTGGTGCGGAACAAATTCTATTTTTTACAGATACTGACGGTGTAAACGTAGGTAGAATTAAAGGCAAGGATGGAGTTTGGCAACCAATTTATGGTGGTTATGCACCTGATGGATCATTTGTAACATGGCTTCGCCCCACGACAGAAGTCACACCAGTTGCTCCAAATTTGGGAGTGATTGGATCAGAAAATGTCTTTTTGATTGATTTAAATAATCTATCAAACGAAAAGAATTATCTAACAGCACACTATACATCTCCAGATAGTAAAGTATTTGATTTTAAAATATCAATTTCCTCTACTGGTAAAGTAGACTTTGCAAAACCTATTAAATTTGAAGTTCCACCATCAATCCCTGAAGCAACCTCAACACCAGAAGTCAAAATGACTTTGGAGGATTGGGAAAAAGTGTTTACCGGTGGGGTTATTATTGGACACTTCGACGGTAAAGAATATAAAACGGAAAGTTTGTTTGATGGAAAAGACTATATCATCATGCAAAACCCAACAGAAATAATGATTTTACCGTCTGGTACTGAGATTATGATTTTAAACCCATCGGGGGAAATAACTATATTTGCAAACCCTGACGAGGCAGCTAAAAGAGCAGGAGAAGGAGCGATTATTGTAATACCAGACCCAAATATCGCCCACAACGATATAACTGACGCTGTCGTATATGCATTAAATTCTGCATTTAGACAATGGGAAAAGGATAAAAATTCTACTGTACATGCTCAGTTTGGTGAATTTAATCCTACTAAATATGATTCTGTCATGATTTTTATTGATAATATTCCCTACACAACAGATGTTAGTGGTCGGATTATATGCCCAATACTTGAACCGCCGAAGTATTATGTTGTTGTGGGGGAGGGTATGAATTATCGATCAGATGAGGTCGGTATAACTGACCTGATATATTGGCTTGATCAACTAATTTCGAAGGGTTATCTTGGTATTAGTGTCAAAGCCAACCAAGAGGTACTTGACTTTGCCTATCCACCAAGTAAATAAAGTTCGCTTTCTTACTTCTAAAAGGTCTTGCAACGTGGTAATATTTTATTAATGAGTGTGCCAAAATATAAATATTTCATCATTTTAATTTTAACTTTATTCATGGAGTTATTGATATCGCCAAAAACTTCTTTTGCCGTTCAGTGTGCAGATATACAGCAGTCATATACTTATGATTGTTCCGATACTTGTCAGCCATTGACAAGAACGGATGAATTTGCTTGCGTTGATAATAATGACGGTAAAGGCTGTGTAACAACATATGCATGGGTTGGCTGCTATTTGGAGGGTAATTCGTGTATAAAAGAAGAGAGTAATGTCACGATTCCCTGTGGTTCTGGCGGTGGTGGGGGAAGTACTTGTAGTAATTCTGATTGGACGGCACCACAATTTATTGCTATTCATTGGTCCACTGGTACAGGGGGTAAAATGAAGGCTACTATTTCTTTTACTAGCGGCGGGGCAAATACAGTTAGTATAGGAGCTAGTTCAAACTGGGTTAGTGCAACAGCATACTGTAATCCAGCTTTTGGTGCTTTAGATGGATGTATTATTTTCACCGGACTGGGTGGAAACGGTACTAATGTATCTTCACCTTTAGTTGTTGATGGCTTCACCAAGGGAACTGTTTATTATTTTAGTATAGCTGGCCTCGGTCCCCCAGGGTGTTATGGGGCAGGTGAGGACAAAACAAGAATTTCTTCTTGTGTTATGACTCCAACAACAATGGATTTTAAATCTGGTGACCCAGCAGAAACTTTAGCATCAGAAGTTGTTTCAAAATATGTTTGGGGAACAAGCCCTACAAATGTTCGTGTAGGATTTGTGCAAAACCCCGCAGGAATTGTTGCTTTTAATCCGCTTAGTATAACTAACACCTATCCATATCAAACAAGTGTTAGCCCAGCGGTAGCACAGGGTTCAACTGTCTTAAAATCAAATGTCTATCTTAATAATGTTCTTGATTGTGCATCAAATTATACAAGTGTAACTATTACCCAACCAACTTGTAGCATAAATCTTTTACCTTCTACTGTTGTAACAAGAAATGAGGGAGGAGCATCTGTCGCTTATAGAGCTTCTGTTACCGTAGATCCTCCAGGAACTACTATCAATCGTGTTAATTTTTCTACAATTGCTGCTGTTGGTACTCCTGTAGCGGCTAATGTCTCACCAACTTATGATACTACCCCAGATCTTAATGGTTATTACACCACAACCGCAAATATAGTTTCTAACATTAACCCCCCACCAAATCCATATGAAGTAACAATTAAAGCAAGTGCAAATATTGGAGGTAGAGTTGACGTTTGTAATAAAACCTCCACTTTAAAAGTAAATGATGTTCCCGTAGTTACTCTTGATGCTCCATGGTGGAAAGTAATCGATGGAGATATTACAACAAATGAAAATATAGTTTCAAAAGTTGAATCAGCTTCAAAGCTGATAGATAATGGGGACGGGGGATATCCTGGAGTTCCTGTTTATGGTACTTCCTTAACTACTCAACCTGGTGGTATTTCTTCCCTTGGTTGGAATGCAAATACTCAGACTTTTCAACCAAAAAGTTTTGATTATTCCTATTTTGAAGGATTAATTCCCGAAGATGTAGATTTTGGTGATATTGGTAATTTATCCAATGGCAACGGAACTCCAATACACTACGGTTATGAATGGTACAAAGTAGAGGGAACATTAGATACTCCAGTACTTACTTATATAAATTTTGGGAATAGAAAAGTAATTTTATTTGTGTCAGGAGATCTTAATATTAAAAATGAAATATTTGTAACTGATGGGGTAGGTTTTTTTGGCGCATTTGTGGGAGGAAACATTAATGTAGATGGGGGAATTACAAGAGCTGCAAATCCATCACTTGAAGGCATATATCTAACTGATGGGGATTTCTCAACAGGCGAAGGAGCATCAAAATTATGGGTAAGAGGATCAATCGCTGCTCTAGGAGGATTTAACCTTCGAAGAAATTTGGCAGATGATGCAACTGCTGCTGAAATTTTTGAATTTGCTCCTGATCAAGTCTTACTTTTCCCCAAAGTTCTTATGTTTAAACGCACCAAATGGGCTGAAGTAGCACCGTAGTTGTAGTATAATATTATAATATGAGTTTACCAAAGTTCTTAGCTCCTTACTTAGCTTCATATGATTTGGACAAACTTGACTTAGAAAAAAATAAAGAGATGATTATCACTGAGATTTTGAACAAGGGTGATGGTAAAGCTTTAAAATGGCTTGCAAATAACTATACAAAAATGGACATCAAACAGACAGTTGCCACACCAATGAAGGGTTCTTGGTTTAGAAGTGTTTTAAAATATTGGCATAAAATTTTTGCAATTGACCCGTCTCCAAGTCAATTTAATAAAGCAATTATCGATTTTAACGCTTAAATGACCAATTTTTACAATACTGTTTTAGACAAATATCAACAAAGCATACTACCGCAGTTAAGTTTTTTGACAAACGATGGTTTTTATCTTGCGGGTGGAACCGCTCTTTCAATACAAATTGGACACAGAACATCAGTAGATTTTGATTTTTTGTTCAAAAGCATTTTGAATCTACTAATCTTGTAGGCCAAGTCAATAGTGTTTTTAATAAAAACGTCAAAATCACAGCAATTGAAAAAGATATTGTAATTTCAATAATCAATCACGTTGATTGTTCTTTTTTTTGGTTACGATATCCACTCATCAGAAAGCCTGTAAATTATTTAGGTATAGATTTAGCCAGTTTAGAGGATATTTCCGCCATGAAACTATTAACTGTAAGTCATAGGCCAGCAATAAGAGATTATATTGATATATATTACTTATTACAAAAGTTTAGTCTAAAGGAGATGTTTGGTTTTCTACAACAAAAATATAAGAGAGCAAATGAATACTTAATACTTAGGGCTCTTACTTATTACAATGATGTTATGGAAGATAAAAATAAAAGACCTATTAAAATGTTAGATTCAAAATTTTCTTGGAATGTTGCTAAGAAAAAAATTTTAGACGAGGTTAAAAAATATCAACTGGAAATGCTCACAAAAGTTTAGTAGTTCCTACCAACAATTTGTGTTTCTGTAGTTATTGATCCTTTTTCTGTAGAAGTTGAGGTGTTGTCTTCAGCAACAATTGTAATCTTAACTAGTGGGGGAATATCTAGATTAGTTTGACTGCAGCTAAATGAACAGGTGGTTACAGAAATATCAGGAGATGTTAATCTTAATAATGCACTTCCGGAAGCAATGTAATCTCCCGCATCAACACAGGTAAATGATGTATTTATTCCCTCCAACGATGTATAAACCAAATTTGTAGCTGTTGAATTAACACAATCAACATATTCTGCATTTCTAATCTGCCTTTCAATTGTTGATAGAGCAAAATTTACATTTTCTCTGACACGTACCAATGAATCACTTTTTTTAGCCCCCCTTAAAGTTAAAAATATTGATCTTGTTGCAAGTATTCCAATAGCTGCAAAGATTGTGATAACAACAAGAATTTCAATTAGACTTAAGCCTTTATTTATTTTGGTTTTCATTGTTCTCTTGCGTCAGAAAAATAGGTAATAGATCTTGCTTCATGCCTTCCTTTTGAATCATCCCAATAAGTGACAACGTCTGCAATTATAATGTATTTATCAATTACGTCTTCTTCTTTACTAAAACTTACCTCTCTTCTAAAAATAGAGTTTGCATCTATGGTTTGCCCTGGACCACAGACAGCAGGACGATTCCAATTTAAAGTAGCTATCAAACAATAGGTAAACCCTGGAGTAGCTTTTTCTTTAAAATCAATATAATCACTCTCTTTTTGTTTTCTTAACCACTCTATAGCTTCTTGGGTATATTTACTTGCAAGTGTTTTATTTCGAGATGCCAAAGAATTTGAAATAGAATTTGTGGAAAGTATGACAACAGCAACAACTATGAGAGTAATTATAAAAATTGCCAAAATCACCTCAAATAAACTTTGTCCTTTTATATTTTTCATTTTACGTCTCCCCCTTTTCCAACAGTAACTGTAGATTGTTTATTAATTTTGGAGTTGGTCATTGTAATTATTACTTCAGACGTTAAATTCGTGCCCTGACCCAATACTTTAAAGGTAATTGAGCTAGTGACGGGAGAGGTAGTAAGAGCTACTTCATTTGCAGTCAAATCAACTGTTTTTAAAAGAATATCACTTGCACAATCAGCATATAGACTATAAGAGGCAGAGGATATATTAATTTTATAACCATCAAGAGTAGTGCAGGATCCAATCTTTTCTCCCGCTAAAGCTTTTTGCTGAATGAGTCTAAGATCTGAAATAAGCGCCTTTGTAACTCCCGATAACGCCTGCCTTCTGGAAAAATCTCTATAACTTGCAAAACCTACAGAAAAAACAATTGAGATTATTGATATTCCAACCAGGAGTTCGATAAGAGTATATGCACAATTTCTATAACTTAAATACTTATGGACAGTATCTTTCTTCATGGATTAGTCACTACATAATTACAAACATCTCCACCACAGGGAGCACCACACCAAATATCTGTCCCACCCTGTTCTAGTGATGCACAAAGAATATATTCATCAGTCATCTTTAGGTAAACATAACCTTTGGTAGACAATGGGTCGGCGGGTATTTTTGTAATATAAGTATTTTCTGCAAGACAACTAAGTGTACCATTCCCCACTAAAGACCCATTGCCGGACGTAACATCAAGAGTTGTAGGATATGTATTGCAGTCTGCTTTATAAAGCTCCAGACCCGATCTGATCAATTCCAAGTCTGATTTCCTTCTGGCATCACGGCTACTTTCTCGAGCCCCGGTAAGACCAATAATTGAAATGGCCGTCAAAACGCCTATTATTGAAATAACCACAAGTAACTCAATTAGAGTAAAACCTTTTTTCATTTTAATTTAATGTTGCTGGACAAGACGCACTGGTTGGTTCACTAGCACTTTCTCCATTTTTTCCATTGGAACAAACTACCCAGTAAGTATTTGCTTTATTTTCAAGTTTTGCCCATAAAACATATACTGTGGCACTTGGAGTACCATTTGATCCATTAGATATATATTTATATATAGGACTGTTTACGTCTGTTTCATCATACTTAGGATCTTCTAAACAAGGAGTATCAGGTTCAAATTTTATATTTAAATCCGGACATAGGGATCTACATGCAGAAACAATCGCTATTTTAGAAGGATAAAAGCCTGATGCCATGTTTGCATATGATTCAAGAAGTGTTTGATATTGTTTTAAATCTGATTTTCTAACAACATCACGGGCCTGTTTTTGGGAAGATGTAAAAGATGCAAGTGCAAGTGCTGTTAAAATTCCAATTAAAGAAATCACCACAAGCATTTCGATTAATGTAAAGGCTTTATCACGAAGTGGCAAGCTGTGCTTATTGTTTTTCATGGTTTTACCTCATACTTACATAAACTTGCACATACTGAATCAAGAACCGCAACACATTTATCATCACTTTTATTTTCTAAACAAGCATAAAGAATATAATTATCGTCATCAACCCATGTGTAACTGTAGTCTTGAACACCCGTTAAAGGATCCTTGGGCAATAAATTCATATATGTATTAGTACCATCGGTCCAAACAGCACCCCAAGGGAGCTCTGTTGCTAGTGGATACTCACTATTATCATTGTAATAAAGTCTTAAAGCTGTCTGAATATTTCGAAGATCTGATTTTCTCTGTGCATCTCTTGCCCTTTCTCTTGCTGAATTTAAGTTTGCTATAACAAGAGTTGATAATACTCCGATTAAAGAGACTACCACCAACAATTCAATTAAAGTGAACCCTTTTTTCATATATTAATATTACCACTAAATAATTAAGTAGTGTTATTCTGTTGGACTTGTGTTTGCACTAGTTATTGCAAAGTTGCACGGCCCAGTTCCACCACAACCAGCAATAGTAATGTCTAAATTCAAATCCTGATCTTCTGTATTTTCAAGGTGGGCGAATAGCTGATATTTTTGATTTGTAGCGGGTGGACCAACATCGACAATTCTGTAAACATATCTATAACTACCATTACGCGAAGGGTCTTTTGGTAAAGTCTTAAAATAGATAGTTTTTGAGTCTGTAAATTCAGCTGTTCCAGAGGTCAAGTCTAAGTCATCTGGATATTTTTTGTAATCTGAATAGTAAAGTTCTAAGGCATTGGAAACATTTTTAAGATCTGACTTTCTTTGAGTATCTCTTCCTCTCATCTGTGCAGTTCGAAAATTTCCCGCTCCTAGAGCAACTAAAACACCAATGATGGCCATCACTACAAGCAACTCTATAAGCGTAAATCCTTTTTTCATTTTAATCACTCCACCTTCCATAATTGCATACTTTTATTCCACATTGCAAGTTTTTGATAATTATTGAAGTTGTATATTCAGGCTCTTTTTTGCCTTCAAGTGAAACGTAAAGTTCATAGTCCTTTCCGTTTGAAATGTAAAGATAACTTGATCCTTTTTTATAACTTGGATCTCTCGGCATTGTTTTAATATTTTCAAATGTGGATAAGCCCCATTCACAGGTAACTGCATTTAAAGCAATACCGGTAATTCTATCTACAACCGGCTCCTCATTAAAACAACCAATAATCTTTCCATCTTCGGTAGATTTTGGAAATTCCTTGTATTTTTGGTAAAAGATGTCAATTGCCTTTTGCATAGCTGAAAGGTCATTTTTACGAGTGGCGTCTCTACCTTTTCGAAGTGACGCACCCATATTAAGTGTCACTAACCCAAATAGAATTAAAAAAATTGTAAAAAGTGATTTAAGTTCATATTTGGTAAAAAATTTCATTATTTCCAAGGAATGCATGAATTTGCAGGATTGCCAAGGTCATCTATACAACGACCATAGCAACCTGAATTTTGAAAGTTTGGTTCACACTCTGGTCCAGGTCTTGCTGGATCCCAACTAATTGGTTCACAAACTCCATTAAAACAACCATAATAATTAGTAGGGGGTATCTCACTTTCCTGAGTAGGGCCCGGAGTTGATTCAGGAACAATAATTGCTGGAGCATTTGGACTTGAATAGTAATAACTAAAGGCTGAGTTTGGACCAATATTTGCTATGTAATCATTATCACTTTCATTTTCCAAACTAGAATAAATTCTATACCACCGAGGACAAATAGAATCTTCATGTTCATACATATAAGTTGACCCGTTTATTGGATCACAAGGTATTTTATCAAGATATGGACGCAGTCCGGTTCCTGGATTACAAACCACAAGGTCTGGTAGAGGATAGCAATCGTTATCTTTTTCATATTCTTCAAAAGCGATGCCTATTCTACTTAAATCAGTTTTTCTTCTAGCATCATTGCCTTTAAAAATTTGTGATCTTAAATAACTTGTTACCAAAACTGAAATAAATGCAATAATCGAAACGACTACTAAAATTTCTGTCAGTGTCATTCCTGTTTTAAGGGATAGATATTTTTTATTTTTCATAAATTTATCTTTATAGATGTTAAAAACATTATCCAAAAAGCAATTATTAAAAATGGTCCAAAGGCAATTTTGCTTTTAAATTTTGCCTTTCTTAATATTAACAAGAAAGAAGCAACTATTCCACCCAAGATAAATGACATCATTAACCAAGTTAAACCTTTCTCGAACCCCAACCACGCGCCAAGTGCAATTGCCAATTTAACATCTCCTAAACCCATGCCTCGACCACGAGTAATTAGGTGTATTAGAAGAAGTAAAAAGGCACAAAGAAAGCTAATAAAGAGACTTGGAAATAGGGGAATGTTACTGGTTACTAAAAATAGTAAAAAAATAATTAATGACAACTCATCGGGGATAATTTGATGTTCTAAATCTATTACTAGTATGGTAAGGGTTAAAAGATATAAAACAATAAAAATAATATTTGAACTTAATAACCAAATTGCAACAACACCGATTAATGAAACTATCTCTATTAACGGATAGCGAATAGAAATCTTCTTACCACAACAGCGAGATTTACCTAAGTAAAACAAAAAAGAAAATAGGGGAATATTATCAAACCACCTAAGTTCTTTTTTGCAACTATCACAAAATGACCTACCTTTAACAAATCCCAACTCCTTTGGAATCCTGTAAGTTATAGCACTTACAAAAGATCCAATCACCAATCCTAATAACACGAGTAAAACATATGTCATACCCGTGTTATTGAGGAAGACATACATAACATGGTGCAGTTACCCAATCAGTTGTCGTACAATCTGCCGTTGGTGCGCTAGTATTGGCATCAAAGGTCAAACTTACCAAATTCTCTGTTTTGCTTCTTTCAGCATTGGAAAGGGGGACATAACATGCATAAACTGATGACGATGCGCCTGTATACTTACCTACACTTATCGTATTTGATACAGTAGGAGCATCCGTAATGAAATCTCTGTTTCTAAATTCAGTCTTGAGTTCATTAGTATCAATTAAATATCCATCAGATGTACATGCCACATCTCCACAAAGTCCAATAGATACGGCACGAGCGTCAGTAAAATCAAGTTGATCATCAGGTTCCAAATCTTGATCATCTGTCATCCATGGAAATTCTTCTTTTGATGCAAAGTATCTGTCAATTGAAGAGATAAGCTGACCAGCGTCAGACTTAAATCTCGTATCCCTTGCACGATTGGCTTGTTCAATAGGATTAATGGCAGCAATAACAATTAAGGCAATTGCCCCCAAAAGTCCTATGACTATCAAAAGCTCAACAAGTGTAAAACCTAAATTAATTTTTTTAATATTAATCACCCCGATTCTTTTTAACTATATTCATTATTGTATTTTTAAAACTGGCTTGTCAAGTTGTAGATAGGCAAAATTATGGCGATTACCAAGAAACCTACTCCCAACCCTAAAAGCACCATAACAATTGGTTCTACAGCTGCAGTTAAACTTTTCACCTTCTGATCAGATTCTACTTCAAAAACATGACTAACTTTATTTAGTACCTCTTCCATTTTTCCAGTTTCCTCTCCTACTGCAACCATCTGCGAGAGAATAAACGGAAAAGCATCCGGGTGCTTTGCAAAAGCAAACGATACAGGAAAACCCTTTTCTACTTGATTACTTACATCTTTTAAAGCATTACCTATAACAACATTACTAACAACCTCCGAAGTTATGTTTAACCCTTCTAAAATTGAAACTCCAGCTCCAACCATTAGCGAAAGGGTACTAGTTAATTCAGTCAAAATTACTTCCCTTGAAAGTTGACCAACTATTGGAATTTTAAAAATCATTTGGTCAGTCTTAAGTCTTCCCACCTTTGTCTTTCTATATGCTTGAAACGAATAAATGGTTGTTGCCAAAAAAGCCAACGTAATTGGCCAATATTTAATAACCGCATTAGAAACACCTATCAATATTCTGGTAGGAAGGGGTAACTCTGCATTAAATTCATCATATAAAGAAGTTAATCTGGGGATAACAAAAATCATCATGATAAAGGCAACAATTACCATACCAATGACAATAATTGCGGGGTAAATTAAAGCTCCTTTAACTTTTCCTTTAAATTCCTGCTGTTTTTCCAGTGAATCAGCCAATTTAACTAAAACAGTATCCAAAACTCCTCCAACTTCTCCAGATTTAACCAAAGCGATATAGGTAGGAGAAAAAACTGTTGGGTGTTTCATAAAGGCTTTAGACATTGATTCTCCTCCTTCAACGTCGGCTAAAATTTGAGAAACAACCTTTCCCATAGATCCTTTTGATTGACTTTTAAGAATCAGGAGTGATTCAGTAATGGGAAGCCCAGCAGCTACCATTGTTGCAAATTGTCTGGTAAAGGTAGCTACATCATTTGTTGTAATTCTATCTTTAAACTTTTTAATAAGATTTAAAGGATTCTCAACGGTTTTTTTAATTGAAAGCACTAAAAGACCCTTACCTCTGACTAACCGCGCAGCCTGACTCTCGTTACTTGCTTCTACTTCTCCAGTAACCACCTTGCCGTTTTTATCCTTGGCTTTGAATGTAAATCTTTTCATTATTGTGAACCTCTTATAAGCCTATTTAATTCCTCGGGCCTGACTGACCAACTTTGAGCTGTTTCTAGACTTATCCTTCCTGTTTTAACAAGTGAAGCTAATGAATGTTCCAAAGTTGTCATTCCCACTTCCAGAGAGGTCTGAATGATTGAATCAATTTGATGAGTTTTACCTTCTCGAACAGCTGTCTTAATAGCTGTCGTTCCAAGCATAACTTCGTGTGCAACAACTCGACCGTTTGGGATTCCTGCAACCAGTCTCTGGGAAAAAACTGCTTCTAAAACGGATGAAAGTTGTAAGCGTACCTGAGTCTGCTGATCTTCAGGAAAAACATCGACAATTCTATCAACTGTTTGGGCTGCAGAATTTGTATGAAGTGTAGCAAAAACTAAATGTCCCGTTTCAGCAATTGTTATAGCTGATGCAATTGTTTCAAAATCTCTCATCTCTCCTATAAGCACAACGTCAGGATCCTCTCGAAGAACTGATCTTAATGCAACCTGCCATGAATGAGTATCACTTCTCATTTCTCTTTGAGAGATTATTGACTTAATAGGTTTAAATAAAAATTCAACAGGGTCTTCAATTGTCACAATATGACATGATCTAGCCTTATTTATTTCATTTAAAACTGCAGCGAGTGTAGTAGACTTACCATGTCCAGTAGGCCCAGTTACTAACACCAAACCTTGCCTTAAATTGGTAAAGTTATGAACAATTTTCGGAAGACCTAAGTTTTCAATTTCTGGAATTGCCATAGGAATACTTCTAAAGGCAACCGCCAAAGCTCCTTTTTGTGTGTAGGCATTAACTCTAAAACGAGCTTTATCAGAGAAAGACAGTGAAAAATCTATTTCTTTATTAACGTTTAATCTTTCAAATTGTTCACTTGTTAGTATTACCTTTAAACCTTCTGAAATTATTTCTGATGTTAAGATTCCTGCATTTGCCAAAGATTTTAATTCTCCATCAATTCTAATTGTTGGGGGAGAACCAACAATTAAATGCAAATCAGAAGCTTTTAATTCTATCGTCTGTTGTAATAAATTATTAATATCTAACATTTTATTTAATTTAAAAAATAAACTATTCTTGGGCAACTCTTAGAACTTCTTCAATTGTTGTTAACCCATCTAAAACTTTCAAATATCCATCCTGTTTTAACGTTATCATTCCCTCTTCCTTAGCTTTTTTCTCAATTACTGATGCTGGGGAACGCTCTAATATCAGTTTACTTATTCCATCACTAACTGGCAATACCTCAAAAATCCCTATTCTACCGTAATATCCAGAATTGCCACATTCCTGGCAACCCTTACCTCTAAAAAGTTTTATATCTTTACCATCGGGCCAAAGTGGACCCAAGATTGCCTTCATATCCTCAAGAATTTTAGGATCAGGTACATAACTTTCTTTGCAATCTTCATGAATTTTTCTAGTAACACGTTGGGCCATAATTGCTGTCATTGATGATGCTAAAAGATATGGCTCTGCTCCCATATCGAGTAAACGGGGAAGTGCACCAGAAGAATCATTGGTGTGAAGAGTACTAAAAACCAAATGACCAGTCAAAGAAGCTTGCACCGCCAAATCAGCAGTTTCTTGATCCCTAATTTCTCCGACTAAAATTATGTTTGGATCCTGTCTTAAGAAGGATTTAAGACCTGAGGCAAAGGTTAACCCAACATTGGGATTAATCTGGACCTGATTAACTCCGCTCATTTTATATTCAATTGGGTCCTCCAAAGTTACAATATTAACCTTGGGTGTATTAATACGCGAAATAATTGAATAAAGGGTTGTTGTCTTTCCAGAACCTGTCGGTCCGCAGATTAAAATAATTCCATGCGGTCTTAAAATAGAATCCTGCAAATTTTTAATAGCTTTCCCTCGAAGCCCGAGTTCTGGAAGGTCAGGAACTCCACCTGTTTTTTTCAAAAGTCTCATGACAATCTTTTCACCCCATGATGTAGGAAGAGAAGAAACACGAAGATCTGTGTCCTCATCATTTGCTTTAAAATTAAATCTTCCATCTTGTGGTATTCTTTTTTCATCAATCTTCATACCGCAAAGAATTTTAATTCTAGAGATCAATGAGTCATGAAGTTCCCTTGGAATTGTCAATTTCTCTTGTAAAATTCCATCAATTCTATACCTCACTCTGGTTGATTTTTCTTGAGGCTCGATATGAATATCAGAAGATCTACTCTTAACTGCAAATTCCAAGATACGGCTTACAATTTCAGAAATTTTTTCTTCTCTAATAAACCCTATTTTATAGTTCACTACTGGAGCTTCTTTCCTGTCAGGTGCAACATCTTTTAAGGCTTCTGTGACCTCTTGAGAAAGAGAGGTGGCATACCTTGTTGTAATAGTATCCATTATTTTTTCTTCTTCAGCAGCAACTGGCTTAACTCTTAAATTTGTTTTTCTTTCTACAAATTCAATAGCTGAAAGGTCCATTGGGTCAGACATAGCAAGAATTAATGTTTTAGATTGTTTATCGGCCGAGACGGGAAAAACTTTGAATTTAACAGCAACCTCTTGCGGTAAAATTGCCATTGCCTCAGGTGAGCTTGGCGCACTGGCTATATCCAAATATGGAATGTTATATAGAATTGCTTTAGCCTTAACCATGTTCTCATCTGTTGCTAAATTTTGTTTTCTAATGATGTCTTCCTGTCTTGTTCCATACTGAACCTCAGCCATTTTAATTTGCTCAGCACGATCTTTAGGAAGAACTCCCATTGAAGATAAAATATCAGCTAGATTATTTCCGACAGGCGGAACATTGGCAGTATTAGGCATTAATTCATGATATCATAATCCAATAAGATTATGCATAGTTTTTTGATTGTTGGTAACAGCGAAGAGGCAAAAAAGACACAAATTGACAAAATCACGCTTTCTGAAAAAGTAATTAAAAAAATTCCGTTTTTACTGCAAAAAATTGAAGATTCTAGAAATTTAAGGGGAATTATTAAGTTCGAATTTAATGAAAAATGCGCAATTGTTATAGAAAATATAGACAATGCCACAACTGAAGCGTTAAATGCTTTTCTTAAAAATTTAGAGGAACCAAACAAAAATATTATTTATATTTTAACTGCAACAAACATAAATAATGTTATTCCAACAATAACTTCAAGATGCGAGGTTATCAAAGTACAAGGAACAAATAATAAACCAGGAGACAAAAATATAAAACGATTCATAAATAGTAATCTAAATGATAAGTTTGAAATAATTGGTAAAATCAAAGAAAGAACTGAAGCAATAATTTTTGTAGAAAACTTAATTTTTTATGAAAAAGAAAGAAAAAATTATACTAATCTTGAGGATTATCTAAATACCTTAAAAAACCTAAAGTTAAACGGCAACGTCTCGTTGCAGTTAACTAACTTACTTGTTAAAATGAACAGCCATGGCTAAAACTAACGATTATAATGCAGATCAGATTCAAGTATTGGAAGGCCTGGAACCTGTCAGAAAAAGACCTGGAATGTATATTGGTTCTACCGATACTCGTGGGCTTCATGAATGCTTAAGAGAAATTGTAGATAACTCAGTTGATGAAAGCTTTGCAGGAACAGCCTCTAAGGTAGAAGTGATAATTAATACAGATGGTTCGGCAACAATCAAAGACAACGGTCGCGGAATCCCAACAGACCTACATAAAAGTGGCGTTTCAGCACTTGAACTTACTATGACCAAGCTTCATGCAGGAGGTAAATTTGGGGGGGGTGCGTATAAAGTTTCAGGTGGACTTCATGGAGTTGGTGCTTCAGTTGTCAATGCGCTTTCAAGTTATTTTAGGGTTGTGGTAATACGTGACAAAAAAGCTTTCTATCAGGAGTATAAAAGGGGAGTCCCTGTTAAAAAAGTATCAGAAGCTAGTGCCAAACAACTTGATGAATGGGGTATAAATCTACCAACAAATGGAGAAACTGGGACAATCACAACTTTCATTCCTGACAAGGAAATTTTTAATGAATTAGCTTTTGAAAAGCAAAAAATAAAACAGCTTTTAAGAGACAGGGCATACCTCGTTGCCAAACTTGCATTTAATTTTAAAGACCTAAGGGATAATGATGAAACCAGTTACTATTTTGAGGGTGGAATAAAATCACTTGTGGCTCATTCCAATAGGGGAAAAATTATTCTAAGTGATGTTATTTATGTTCAAAATAAAGACGAAAACAATCACTGTGAAGTAGCAATTCAATATACCGATGCATTTAATGAAAATGTCAAAGGTTTTGTAAATGGAATATATACAACAGATGGTGGAACACATGTAACTGGTTTTAGAACTGCACTCACTAGATCAATTACTGATTACGTCAAGAAAATTGGCAATGGTAAGGATGAAATAATATTAACAGGTGATGATTTGAAAGAGGGTTTGTCAGCTGTTGTCTATGTCAAAATGCCATCAGAAACTCTTCAATTTGAAAGTCAAACAAAAGCAAAACTTAATAACCCTGAAATTCAAGGATTTGTGGCAACTACTGTTAAAGAAGGTCTTGATACTTATTTTGAAGAGCACCCTCAAGAGGCAAGAAGAATAATTGAAAAAGTAACTCTTGCCGCTAAAGCAAGACTTGCAGCACGCGCCGCAAAAGATGCAGTCTTAAGAAAAGGTGCACTTGATGGAGCATCTCTTCCTGGTAAGCTTGCAGACTGTCAAAGTAAAGATGCTTCAATTTCTGAACTATATATAGTAGAGGGAGACAGTGCTGGTGGATGTTTTTCTGGTGATACAAAAGTTGCCTTAACTGACGGTAGAAATATTACTTTTAAAGATTTAGTTAAAGAGAATGGAGATGGAAAGCAAAACTATTGTTACACGATAGCAAAAACAGGAAATATCGAAATTGCTAAAATTGAAAGCCCACGTATCACTAAGACTAATGCAAATGTTATTAAAATAACCTTGGACAATAGTGAAGAAATAACTTGCACGCCAAATCATAATTTTATGCTCCGAGATGGTAGTTATAAAAAAGCTTTAGATTTAAAAACCTCTGATTCTTTAATGCCCCTAAGAAGGCAGCTTTCAAGAATGGGTAAAGGAATTACAATAGAGGGTTATGAAATGGTCTACGATCCGAATGAATTAAGATGGATATTTACTCACATGCTTTCTGATAAGTACAATCTAGGAAATAGTGTTTATGAAATTGGTAAAGAAACACATAGACACCACATCGATTTTGATAAAACTAACAACAACCCCGACAACTTAACGCGAATTTCAAAAGAAGATCATTTAAAACTTCATTCAGCACAAGCAAAAAGAACATTGCAAAGAAAGGATGTTTTAGAAAAATTAGCAAAACTAAGGAAGACAAAAGAATATCGAGATAAAATAAGCAAAACAATGCTCCAGCCTAGAATGCAAAAGGTGCTAAGTGTTAGAGCACAAAAACAATGGGAAAACGAAGATTATAAAAAATTCATGGCAAATAAATTTATAGAATTCTATAATACAAGTGAAAAATATAGAGACGAAAACAACAAAAGGTTAGAGGTGGAAAGTAAAAAGTACTGGTCGAACCCTATAAGTAGACAGGTTCAATCTAAAAGGGTTAAGGAATTTTTTATAAATCATCCAGACTATAGAATCTTATTCAGTCAAAAATCTAAGGCTCAGTGGGAAGATAAAGATCTTTTGTTGTGGCGCAGTGAAAAAACAAAAAAACAGTGGACAGAGGAATTTAGAAAGACAAGAAGAAAAGCGTACAACAACACATACCTAATGAGAGGATTAAAAATCCTACATCAAATATATGAGACAGAGGGAGAGATTGATATTGACAAATATCAAGAAATAAGACGAACGACAAATGATAAAACTCTTATTAAATATCAGACCTTATTGACAAGATTTTTTGACAACAATAATGATAATTTTCAAACGGCAGTTTTCAACTATAACCACAAAATCAAGAAGATTGAAATTGTGAAGAAAAGAATGGATGTATATGACCTTGAGGTTGAAAATACTCATAATTTTGCACTTTCAAGCGGTGTCTTTGTTCATAACAGTGCCAAGCAAGGAAGAGATCGTAAATTCCAAGCAATCTTGCCATTAGGAGGAAAAATATTAAATACTGAAAGAGCACACTTGGATAAAATTGTTAAGTTTGAAGAAATTAAAGATTTAATTATTGCCTTAGGTGCAGGAATTGGAGAAAGTTTAAATTATGAAAAGACAAGATACCATAGAGTCATAATAATGACAGATGCTGATGTTGATGGAGAACATATCAAAACTCTTTTATTAACTTTCTTCTACCGCCATATGCCTGAAATTATTAATAAAGGCTATCTTTATATAGCTCTTCCTCCACTTTATAAAATTACTGTAGGCAAAGAATCAATCTATGCTTTTAATGATGAGGAAAAAGATGAATTAATGAAAACCTTTGCCAAGGATAAAAAATATACAATTTCCCGCTACAAAGGTCTCGGAGAAATGAACCCACAACAGCTTTGGGATACTACAATGGATCCTAAAACTAGAACCCTAAAACAAGTAACAGTTGAAAACACAGAAGAAGCCGGAAATATGTTTAGCATGCTCATGGGTGAGGAAGTCCCACCAAGAAAGAAGTTTATTCAAACCCATGCTAAGTTGGCTACGCTTGATATCTAAATACCACCCACTAGGTGTAGTTTTATCAAAAACAATTAGGTATTGGAATTTATTTTAAAATTAGTATAATAATGTCATGAATTATTTGATTTTCTCAATTGTCTGCGGTTTTATTGCTGTTGCCTATTCTGCCTATTTAACTTATAAAATATTAAAACTTCCCAAAGGCACTCCCGATATGATTGCTATAGCCGATGCAATTTCTGAGGGAGCTTCTGCTTATTTAAAGAGACAATATACAGTTGTAGGAATTATAGCTTTGGCTATATTTGTAATAATGTTTTTTACTTTGGGAAGCTTTGCAGCAATTGCCTTTTTAATTGGAGCTCTTTTATCAGCGATTGCTGGTTTTGTTGGGATGAATGTTGCTGTTAGAACCAATGTCAGGTGTGCTAAAGCTGCACAAAAAGGATTAGGCCCGGCATTAACCACTGCTTTTTCTGGCGGATCTGTAACAGGATTAATGGTTGCAGGACTTGCTCTTTTGGCTGTTTCTGGAACATATTTACTTTTAACTCTATATGGACAAGGTGGGAGTTTAACTCCATTGGTTGCGTTGGGCTTTGGAGGTTCTTTAATTTCAGTTTTTGCAAGACTTGGTGGTGGAATTTACACCAAGGGAGCAGATGTTGGAACTGACATGGTAGGAAAAATTGAAGCAGGAATTCCAGAAGATGATCCTAGAAATCCTGGTGTTATTGCAGACTTAGTAGGAGATAATGTTGGAGATGATGCAGGAATGGCAGCTGATCTTTTTGAAACATACGTAGTTACGGCCGTTGCTGCAATGCTTTTAGGATCTTCCGTCTTTCAAGGAAATCCAAATGCTTTTTATTTTCCACTGGCAATTGGAGCTATAGCAATAATTGCCTCAATCATTGGAACTTTATTTGTAAAAGTAGGAAAGGATAAAAAGATAATGCCGGCACTTTACAAAGGTTTAGCTGCTGCATCTGTTGTTTCAGTTATTTGTTTTTGGTTTATTACTAAAATTTTTATGTCTGGGAATGGAACTTTTCCAATTTTAAATCTATATCTTTCTACCCTAATAGGAATTGCTGTCACTGTTGGAATGGTTATTATTACAGAATACTTCACCTCAAAAAGTTATAAGCCTGTTAAGTATATTGCGGAGGCTTCAACTACTGGACACGGAACAAATATTATTGCAGGCCTTGCCATCTCTATGAAATCAACATTCCCTCCAATTGTTTTAATTTGTCTTGCAATTTTAGGATCATACTTCTTAGCAGGTCTTTACGGTATTGCACTTTCTGCGATGGCCATGTTATCCCTTACTGGAATAGTAGTTGCAATTGATGCCTTTGGGCCAATTACTGACAATGCTGGGGGAATTGCTGAAATGACAAATCAGCCCGAGAAAGTTAGAAATGTAACCGATGCTTTAGATGCTGTTGGAAACACCACTAAAGCAGTTACAAAAGGTTATGCAATAGGTTCTGCAGGTCTTGCGGCACTTGTTCTATTTGCGAGTTTTGTTGATGAATTAACCAAAGTCGGTGTTGGTGTTAGTTTTTCTCTTTCTGATCCTAGGGTTCTAATCGGTTTATTTGTAGGAGGTTCAATTCCTTATATGTTTGGCGCTTTGGCAATGGAGGCTGTTGGAAAAGCTGCTAAATCAATTGTAGAAGAAATTAGAAGACAGTTTAGAGATATTCCTGGAATTATGACAAGAAAAGCAAAACCAGAATACGGAAAGGCTGTTGATATTGTTACTAAATCAGCCCTAAAAGAAATGATTGTTCCTGCAGTTTTACCGGTTGTGGCCCCAGTTTTGATAGGTTTTACCTTAGGTGCACAGGCATTAGGAGGACTACTAGTTGGGACAATAGTAACAGGGCTTTTTGTTGGTATATCAATGACTACGGGTGGAGCCGCTTGGGATAATGCTAAAAAATATATTGAGGCTGGTAATTTTGGGGGGAAAGGAAGCGAAGCTCATAAAGCAGCTGTAACTGGAGATACTGTGGGAGATCCTTACAAAGATACAGCAGGGCCGGCAATTAACCCAATGATTAAAATCATCAATATTGTGGCCTTACTCATCGCTCCATTTTTAGTCTAATTTTAAAAAAGTGATGTTTGAGCCTCTTCAGACTTTTTAATGATTGGGTATTCAAAATTAACATCAATTGTTCTAAGAGTATTCCAATAATCCTTAAAAATTAATTTTTTATTTTTCATACCATAATCATAAATTTCTTTTGTTAACCTTACATCTTCTTCACAATAATATCTTAATTTTCTTAAAGACTCTTTATCTCTTTTTTGCCAGTAGAGAATGGCGTTTCTGGGGTCATCTGCCTTCTTGTCTCCTAAAGTTTCCTTGGCAATAGAATTTAAAGACACTCTTTTTCCGTTTACTTCTTTGATGTGTTCTAAAATATCAAAGTGAGGAAATTTAGTAAGTTCTATTGGAAGATACGGCTTTAATGCTGGAACATCAAACCTTTTAGAATTAAATCCAATAATTCTATCGGCATTTTTAAAGAAATCCCATGTAGATTTTAAATCTTCTTCAAAAAAAGAAATCATTTCTCCCTTAATTTCCTTAAAAGACTCATCTAGTGTCCTAACATACATTGAGGCAATAGATACACCAAGTAGGGAAGGGTCAAAACCTTCTATTTCATCAAAAAATTTTTGTGTTTCTAGATCAAAAATTACCTCTTGGTACATTGGTAATTAACAATTATACTATCAAATAATATGGACTCAATTGGGTATCACAAAAAATATAAAGGGAAGATTGGGACAGAATTAAAATCACCGATTAATAATAAATCTGATTTGTCTCTTGCCTATACCCCAGGTGTTGCCAGTGTTTCATTAGAACTTGCAAAAGATCCTACAAAAGCTTCTACATTATCTTTAAAATCAAATACTATTGCTGTACTTTCCGACGGCTCTGCGGTCTTAGGCCTTGGAAATATCGGTCCATTTGGCGCAATTCCAGTAATGGAAGGAAAGGCTGCACTTTTTAAAAAATTTGCAGGGGTTGATGCCTTTCCAATCTGTGTAAATACCCAAGAAACAGAAGAGATAATTAAAATTGCTAAACTTATCGCACCGGTCTTCGGAGGAATTAACTTGGAAGATATTGAAGCGCCTAGGTGTTTTGAAATTGAGAGAAGACTTATTGAGGAACTTGATATTCCAGTTATGCATGATGATCAACACGGAACCGCGGTTGTAGTACTTTCTGCTTTAATTAATGCAATAAAAGTTACTAAAAAAGATAAATCATTAAAAATTGTAATAAATGGTGCAGGAGCTGCGGGTACTGCCGTTTGTGATTTATTATTGGAATACGGATTTAAAGATATTGTTATTTGTGATTCAAAAGGTGCTATAAGTAAAAAAAGGAATGATTTAAATTCAGAAAAATTGAGACTTTCTAAAATAACAAATAAGAATAGTGAAATGGGGGACATTCACAAAATTATTAAAAACAAGGACGTCTTTATAGGTGTCTCTAAAGGTAATTTAATCGATAAAAGTGATGTATCTAACATGAACAAAAATGCAATTGTTTTTGCAATGGCTAACCCAACACCTGAAATAATGCCAGAAGAGGCAACAAAGGGAGGAGCAATGGTAGTTGCTACTGGTCGATCCGATTTTGACAATCAAATAAATAACGTCTTAGCTTTTCCTGGAATTTTTAGGGGTGCACTCGACAATAAAGTTAAAAGAATAACTAACAAAATGCTTATTCAAGCTGCAATAAACTTAAGTAAATTAGTTAAAAAACCAAGTGTTAAAAAAATTATCCCTACACCATTTGAAAAATATATTGTAAAAGCAGTCTCTTCTGCTATAAACTAAAACCTGCCACTTCGTGGTAAAATAAATATATGAATTTTTTAAAATCTTATCTAATATCCCTAGTAGTCTTATTTCCAATTGATTTAGTCTGGCTAACTTTAACTAAAAAAATATATGACAATTGGCTTTCCCCATTTGAGAGAACCTTAAATATTCCTGCAGCAATTTTAGTTTATCTTTTTATTCCTTTTGGCTTGGTTTATTTGGTGATCTCAAAAAACATTGGATCATACCCAAATTTTAAAATTCTTATAGATGCTTTTGTTTATGGAGTGTGTTCATACTCAGTTTATGATCTAACAAACTTGGCGACTTTAAAAAACTGGAGTATTCAAATGGTTATTGTTGATATTATTTGGGGGGGAGTACTCTGCATAATGGTTACTTTTATTTCTCTTTTAATTTTAAATAAATGGAGTTAATCAATTTCTCTACTATTTCACTTGGCGTTATTTTTATATTTATGAATTTGATGTTCTTTGCCTCATTAATTTTTAAGAGAAATGATATTGCCGATTTTGCTTGGGGGATTGGATTTATAGTTGTCGCTTTTTTAAATTTTATATTATCTAAAGATTTTCAACAAACAAAAATGATTTTAACTTTTTTGGTTTTTTTGTGGGGTTTGAGATTAACAATATATATAACCATCCGCAACTGGGGCAAAAAAGAAGATTTCAGATATAAAGAATGGAAAGAGAAATGGGGTAAAAATATTATATTTAAAAGTTACGTAAAAGTATTTCTAATCCAAGGAATTTTTATGTTTTTAATTTCCCTTCCCTTTGCTCTCTATAATCGCTTTGATGGGGGAGTATCTTTCTTTGGGTTTATTGGTCTTTTAATTTGGGTTCTTGGTTTTTACTTTGAGACAGTTGGAGATTTAGAAATGTATTTTTTCAAAAAAGATATTAAAAACAAAGGAAAGATAATAAAAGAGGGTCTTTGGAAATTAACAAGACATCCTAATTATTTTGGAGAAGTTACAATGTGGTGGGGTATCTGGATATTGACACTTGGATCAACATACTGGTATCTGGGATTAATCGGACCACTCACTATAACTTATCTAATCTTAAAAGTTTCGGGTATTCCTATGCTAGAGAAAAAATATGAGGGAAACGCAGAATTTGAAAAATACAAGAAAGATACTCCAAGTTTCTTCCCAAAATTTTGGTGAGATATGGATTTGACCATCTAGTTAAACAATCATCTTTAAAAAGTAAAAATATGAGGTTGGATGGCCTAGAGTTTGACTGTTCTTTCCCCTTGCTTCATGGGTAATTTAGCTATAAAATGATTCTAGGCTTTAAAGAGCCTATTTTGTTCTAATTATTAATATGGATATCGGTAAAATTCTAAATACAGAAATAACTTCAGAACTTTCAAAATCTTATGTTGATTATGCAATGAGCGTTATTGTTGCAAGGGCTCTTCCAGATGTTAAAGATGGTCTCAAACCAGTGCATCGTAGAATACTTTATGCCATGTCTCAGATGGGACTAAAGCACTCTGGAAGTTTTACTAAATCAGCTAAAGTTGTAGGAGAAGTTTTAGGTAAATACCATCCACACGGAGATACTGCTGTATATGACACCATGGTTCGTCTAGCTCAAGATTTTTCAATGAGGTATCCATTAGTCAGAGGACAGGGAAATTTTGGATCAGTTGATGGAGACTCAGCCGCAGCAATGCGTTATACGGAGGTCAAGTTATCGGCTATTTCTGAATATCTTTTAGCCGATATTGAAAAGGATACTGTTGATTATATTGACAATTTTGACGCTACCTTAAAAGAACCTGTTTTTATGCCAGCTCTTCTTCCAAACCTTTTGTTAATGGGATCTGAAGGTATTGCAGTTGGAATGGCCACTAAAATTCCTCCACACAATTTAACTGAGGTTATTGATGCAATTTCCTTAATGGTTAAAAATGGAAAAGTTGTTGTAGAAAACCAAGAAAATCACAAAATTGAAAATGAATTTGTAATTAAGAAAATTAATTTAATTGCTTCAGGAGAAGAAAAAAGTTTTACTCAGGAGGAAGTAGATCCAAAATCAATTTCATTTGAAACGGATACTTCCATAGATGAAATAACAGAAGTTTTGCCAGGTCCTGATTTTCCAACAGGAGGAGCTATTTATGATGCAAATTCCTTAAAAGAAGTTTATGCAACAGGAAGAGGAAGAATAGTTGTTAGGGGTATTGCAGAAATTTCAGAGAATAAGTCAGGAAAATCCCAAATTATTATTTCTGAGATTCCATATCAAGTAAATAAAGCAGAAATGGTTGCTAAAATTGCTGAACTTGTAAAAGATAAAAAATTAATTGGTATTAGTGATTTGCGTGATGAATCTGATAAAGATGGTATGAGAGTTGTGATTGAACTAAAAAGGGATGCTAAACCAAAGTCAGTTTTAAATAATTTATACAAACATACAAAATTGCAAACTACTTTTCCTGCAAATTTTGTTGCCCTTGTTGATGGGACACCACACACTTTAAACCTCAAACAAATTTTAGTTGAGTATATTAAACATAGACAAAAAGTTATTACCAGAAGAACAATTTTCGAACTAACTGAAGCAAAAAGAAGAGCACATATTTTGGAGGGGTTAAAAATTGCACTTGATAATTTAGATGCAGTCATTAAAACAATTAGAGAAAGTAAAACCCAGGAAGATGCCAAGAGTAATCTTATGAAAAGATTTAAACTCTCGGAAATCCAATCTATTGCTATTCTTGATATGCAGTTAAGAAGACTAGCTGCTTTGGAAAGAGAAAAAATTGAAAAAGAATACGAAGAGATTAAAAAATTAATTGATGAATTAATTGCAATACTTAAAGATCCACAAAGAATTTTAAACATCATCAACAAAGAACTCTTGGAGTTAAAAGAAAAATTTGGTGACGAAAGAAAAACAAAGATATATAAAAGCAAGATCGGAGAATTTAGTGAAGAAGATTTGGTGGCAAAAGAGGATGTTTTAGTAACCGTTACAAGAACAGGCTATATAAAAAGAGTGCCAAGAAACACTTACAAGGCCCAAAGAAGAGGGGGTAAGGGAGTTATTGGAATGACAACTAAAGAAGAAGACGAGATTGAACATTTAGTTACTGCATCAACCCACGATCAGATACTGTTCTTTACCAATAAAGGGCGTGTTTTTGGAACAAAAGCCTATGAGATACCTGAGTCATCAAGACAGGCAAAAGGGCAAGCTTTAGTCAACTTTCTAAACCTTGAGCAGGGAGAAGAAATCAAATCAATTTTACCAATGGACAAAGAATCTGGTGCAAAACATTTAATACTGGCAACTTCTTCTGGAATTATCAAAAAAACTGAATTAAAACAATTTGACAACTTAAGATCAAGTGGACTTATAGCCATTAAACTTCAAGGCGCTGATAGTCTGATATCGGCTCACTTAACATACGGCAATGATAATATTATGCTTTTAACCCAAAAGGGAATGTCTATTAGATTTCCAGAAAGTAATGTCAGACCGATGGGAAGAGCAACGACTGGAGTAACTGGAGTTAAAATGGCTACAGGAGATTCAGTAATAGGTATGGAAGTCTTCTCTGAAAAATTAGATGTTCCAGCTGATAAAAGAAAAAAAATATTTAGAGATATATTAACTCTTTCAATTCACGGACTAGGAAAAAGAACTAGATTTGATCTATTTCCAATACAAAAAAGGGCAGGCAAAGGGGTTAAGGCATGTGTGGTTTCAGCAAAAACGGGGGATTTAGCAACAGCATGCTTAGTTACTGAAAAATCAGATCAATTAGTTATAACTTCCAAAAAAGGACAGGTTATAAAGCTTCCAGTCAAAAACATTCCACAATTAGGACGAGCCACACAAGGAGTTATTATTATGAGATTTGCAGACAAGGGAGATTCAATTGCAGCTGCCACAGTTCTTGAAAAAACAGGAGACGAAGAAGAAGAAAGCTAAGCCTCAGGCTTTTTTTCTGCTTGTTGTTGAGCTACTTCGAGAAGATGACCTTTGATTAATGCTTTCACTATTACTCTAGCCACTGGAGAATCAGGATCCTCTTTTAAGACTTCTACAGCTTTTGCTGGATATTTGTCTACTAATCACACGATAGCATCTGTTAAACCGACCTTTTCTTTCATTTGGGGGTATTTTACTTCTACTCCTTTCTCTTTGCAACTATTTATGAATATGGTATATTTAAGTTATGGAACGTGAGAAAACTATTAATTTTGTAGGGTCAGTAATTATATTTTTTATACTTCTTTTTGTTTATTCCAAATGGGGTCCATCTCTCCCTATTTCTGTTCTTACACAAACCAAAGGTGAACCCTTAATGGTAACTGAGACAGGTAAGGTTGCTGTTGTTCCTGATATTGCCAAAGTTACAATAGGAATTGAAGAACAGGGGGCTACTTTAAAACAAGTTCAAAACAGTGTTAACACAAAATCTAAGGGGTTGACTGACGAGCTTAAAAAATTAAAAATTGACGAGAAAGACATAAAAACAGTAAATTATAGCGTTTATCCAGAATATGACTACGATTCATCTCCTTATAAGATAAATGGATATAGAGTTTCAACCAGTTATGAAGTAAAAATAACTGATTTTGAAAAAATTAATGATGTTTTGGTTTTGGCAACCGATAGTGGAGCAAATGTGGTTGGTAACATTTCATTTGAAGTTAATGAAAAAACAAAAGAAGAACTTACAAATAAAGCTAGAGATGAAGCTGTAGAAAAAGCTAAGAATAAGGCAAAGGATTTGGCAAAATCTGCAGGAATTAGTCTAGGAAAAATTATAAATGTTTCGGAATCGGGAGGCATAAGTCCCAGAACCATGGTTATGTATGATAAAGCAGTGACGGCATCTGAACCAGAAACTGCAAATATAGAAGCTGGAGAAACTGAAATTGAAGTAACTGTCACACTTTCATACGAGATTCGATAATCTCTTTATAGATTATTTTTAATATATGTTTTAATATCTTGGCCTTCTCTTGGTACTAATATATAAGCTCCTCCTGAACTTTTGCTTGAAACTAAAACATTTTCATCAGTTAATCCAAGATAAGAAACAGAATAATCCAAAGGATTACCTATGTCTGTTAAAATCTCATTTACTTTATCAAGTGTCAAATTTGTTTCAACAAAATCAAAAGCATTTGCAACACTTTTAACATTTGCCTTCTGCAAAATTGCTTTTAGAACTTCATATTGACGCCTGCTTCTACCAAAATCTCCGTCACCGTGTCTACTCCTTACATATTTTAATGCATCAGCCCCGATCATATGGTTAAGCCCAATTGAATAACTGATAGTTTCATACCTACAAGTAAATTGTTTTTCAAGCTCAAAACCTGAATATTTACTATGTAAATCAGCTACTTTTTCTGCAGTAAACCCACATAATTCATTTTCTAGTCCTTTTACGGGATAGAAATTGTCTGTATAAACTTTTTTAACATCAACATCAACACCATTAAGTGTATCAATCATCTTTATAAAGGAGGCAAAATCAATCGATATTTGATTAGGAATTGAAAGACCTGTTACACCAGCAACAGCGTCTTTTAAAGAGGGATCAGCATTTATCTTATGACCAGAAAACCAGAAATCACGAGGAACTGAAATTAAACCTGCTTTTTTATCTGTAATATTTACTGACACAACAATTATTGCATCCATCAGCCCGCCTCCAGAATGTCCACCTCCACCATGACCAGTTAAAAGAAAATTATAGATTTTTGCATCTTTTGTAGTTGGTCTTACCTCCTCAATAATTTCTGGTAGGGGAGAGTTTGTAACAATTTCTTGCTTTTTCTGAGAAGAACTACTTAAAACATATTTTGTATATCCAAAAGATCCTAAAAACATTCCAATTAGAAAAATAGGAAGAACCAAAAGAAACACTTTATTGGGACTATTTAAAAAATCCTTCATTTTCCCCTCCCATGAAATTGTTCATGTATTTCATGAAGTTGTTTGTTAGTTACATGAGTGTAGATTTGGGTTGTTGAAATATTTTTATGTCCCAGCATCTCCTGAACTGATCTTATGTCAGCTCCAGCCACCAATAGATCTGTAGCATAACTGTGTCTTATTGTGTGGGGGGTTGCTTCTATTGGAAGTTTTACTTTTCTAACATATTTTTTCAACAGTCTCTCCACTGATCGTGGAGTTAAGCGCATTTTTTCATCAGGAGTCGTTGGATCCATTGAACCTTTATGACGAATAAACAGGGGTTTGAAATGATCTTTTCTTTCATTTAAATATTTCATCAAATATTCACAGGCACGTGATGAAAGAAATACAACCCTAGCCCTTCCCCCCTTACCTGTAATTCCAAACTCACGTCTATCTAAATTAATTTTTTCTACATTAAGATTTGTAAGCTCAGATACACGAAGACCTGTTGAGAATAAAACTTCCAAAATTGCTTTATCTCTTATGCCTTGGATATTTGAAAGTGTTGGAGCATTTAAAAGTCTGTCGATTTGCTCACCGTTTAGAAATTTAACCTGCCTCTCGGGAACTTTGGGTAGATCTATTTTGTCAGGAGCCATTACTTGATAATCATTTCTAATAAGCCATTTTAAAAACGAGCGAAGAGCAATGGCATGATACCCTTGAGTTTTCCTACCTAAACCAAGTTTTGCCAAAAACAATCTAAAATCATGGACAATATCTTGATTAATTGATTTTAAATCAGTATGTTTATGATTTGTAATCAACCATTCATTAAAACGACTCAGGTAGTGTCTGTAATTTCTAATAGTAAGAGGGGAGCATCCTTTTTCAACGGAGAGATAATCTAAAAATTCATCAACCTTTTTTGCTATTTGAGTAAGATTACCTTGAGCAGAATCCATCTAAATAAAATATTATAAGTTTTTGGAGTAAGTGTCAATGACATTGTACGACACTAAGTGTTTTATAAAATTTTTTATTATATACTAACGCCAAATGGAACGATGTGAATACAAAAGAATTGAAGTGTACAGCGCTGGCACCGGAATGGACCTTCTTAATATTCCCGATGAAATAATATTTAGTTCTATAAAAGAACAAACTGATTCTATGGTTTCAACTGCATCTAATTGGATTAAAAGAAGACCATTATTAGATTCTGGATTAAATACATCTGATGGATTGAATAAAGTTAGAAAAGAATTACAGGTTTTAACCCCATGGCAGAGAGAAAGAGAGTTTATGACTCTTGCACAAGGCGAAGCTAATGAATTTCTTGCCGCCGTTAGAGGAGGGCAACCAATATCTGAAATTAAACTAGAATTAGGAGACATCCTTTTCAATTTATTAGTCTCGGATGACGCAATACTATTAAATGGAGAGTATTTAGAAGATGTTGGTGATTATAAGGAAGCTTCCTTTAGATCATTGCTTCCAGAGATACAAAGTGTGTTAGATGGCTGTACAGCAGAAGAAGCTTTGGTTATTTCTGTAGGGATAATCAATCAAGTGGCTGGATTAAGTGACGGATCAAGATTACAAGATATAAATACAGTTTTAGCCGATGCTCCAGATAATGTTTTTGATGAACTTCTTTTCAATAATTCAATCCTAAATAGTTTTGATTTAACATTTGATTTAGCATTTAGATACGCAAGTCTAATGGGCTGGAATTTGTCAGAAATAATAAAACAAACGGCCCGAAAAAATAAGAATAACATGCCAGAAGAGTTTTTTGGACCATTTGCCCCATTTACCTCCGTTTCAGACACTTTATCTTGTTTAAAATTATTTAGAAAGTATACTTTTACAAAAGAAAATGGTTCATTTAAAAAACAGTTTTCCCAAAAATATCGTGACATGAGAAAAATGTGGCCAGTCCATCCGTTAGGATATGAATTTAGACTTTGGATAGCAAGTCTTATAGATGATGTTATCAATAACGAAAACATATCGTTAACAGACCGGGGATTAGCTAAGCTTTTAAGTGAAAGAAATTTAACTGAAGAATCACCCTTATGGAATGTTTCTAAACATTCATTTAAACCCACAAGCTTAGATTCAAGATACTTTTGGAATAGAGCGTAATTTAATAGTATTAAAAGTCAAAATTTTCACAATTTTCACGAAACGCGTAAAATGGGGGATAGGGGAAGACGATATAAAATAATAATTTCCTATAGTATTTTTACAATCCTTAAAAAAGCTAATTAATAATAAACCAATAATATATTAAAAATCTAAATTCCATATTTTAAAATTAATTAAACTTTTTTATTTACTTATAGACATATAATAAAAAAAATAAATCGCAGATATAAAATTACTATAAAATTTTTATCAAAAAATTAATTTTTAAGTGACTTAAATGATTAAATTAACTAAAATAATTAGCCTCAAATGTGACCTCACCAAATCGATTTTAAGGCCTGTCTGAAAGAAAAGACATATAACTCATCATCTCAATAAAGTCCGTATTTTCGGATTAAACACTAATAGTACAAAAACATAAAAACAACTCCCCCTGATGTTAAAAAATTAGGGAAGTCCTAAATAAATTTTAAGCTCACTAGACATGGATACTTATAAAGACATAATTAACCAAAAGAAGGTGCCTTAAACTTTATTACATGGTCTAATAATTAATTAAAAATATAAAGTTTTAACAGAAGTGCAAAACTACTACACTACTTTCATCAATTTACTTACGTCGTAAAAGTATTATTGTACGACTATATATAAATAATGTTTTAATGACAACCATTAAGGAGAACAACATATGTAACCATCCTTATTTAGAAGATATGTTGTCTACAAGATAAATTGTTTTTTTAGCTCTATTCCCTTAAAGAAACCTGCTTTAAACTTATCCACATTGTTTTTAAATATATATCAAACTGTATCATCCGTGAAAACTATCACCTCCTCCGTGAAAACTAATATCCTATAATTATAGGGTGTTTGAGGTTCTCTCCTCCCCTAGTTACCCCATCTGGTAGCAAAAAACATACTAAGAAGAACAATTGATCCTACTGTTAAGTATTCTCTAATGGTAGATGGAAAAAGTCTATCTTCAAGTTTGGCCTGACCCAATCCCAGTAAAAGGTATACCCCACTGGTTAAAAAAAGTGAACCCACAACAACTGTAACCGGCCAGAAGAAAATTAGGATGGATAGCTCCCCCATTATCAAGGATGAAATTAAAGACATTAAAAATATTTCTATATTTATTTTCTTTTCAAGATCAATTGCCCAAAGACCTTGGAAAAACATTAAGAATGACGCAATAAAAATTAAACCAAAATTAATATAAAACATTTGCTTAATCGAAAGGATTGCGTCAAAAATTAAGAATGACGTAACTAAAGTCAAAACAAAGCCAACACCCCTTGCGGCATGAAGAAGAGCTATGGTTCTTAAACTTGAGGATACTGTATATATATTCATAGTTGAAAAAAGAGTATATATTCCTATAGCAAAAAAAATGACAATTGGAATCCTCGTAAATATATTAACAGGTAATAAAAACCAAAATATTCCAACACTTAAAGTAAATAACATAGGTAAAATTAAAGAGACTAAAGTCATATTTTTACCTAAACCTTCAAAAAAAGACCAAATGGAAAAAACACAAGCAACTAGAACCAAAATTGCAATTGCAGGAAATTTAAACTGTCCAGGTAAAAATTGAATTAAGACAAAACCAGCAGACAACAGAATGGAGGAAATTGCAAATCTTAACTTTTTTGATATTGATAGCATTAATTATATTTTTTAAAGATTTGTGTATACCTTCTGGACATCATCGTGGTCTTCAAAACTATCTAAAAAGTTTTGAATTTTATTAAGTTTATCTTCATCAATAATTTCTATGTAATTTTTAGGTAATTTTGTTAGTTCCATTTTTAATATCTTAAAACCAGCTTTTTCTATTTTTTCCTTAACTTCTTTTAATCGATCAGGAAGAGTAAAGACTTCAAGTCCGTCATCTGCAACTTCAATATCCTCCACCCCCAAATCAATAAGTTCTAGGGTTTGACTGTCTACATCATCTTTTTTTTCAATTAATAAGAAACCTCTATCAATAAAATTATAGGAAACGGAATTGGGTCCACCTAATGATCCCCCACCCTTTTCAAATAAATTTTTCATTTCTTGAGCTGTTCTATTTTTGTTATCTGTCGCTGTTTCAACAATTACACCCACTCCACATGGTCCAAATCCCTCATAGCTGATTTCTTCAATTGAATCCATTTTCTCTGAAGCATTTTTTAATATTCTATCTATATTATCTTTAGGCATGTTATTCTCTCTAGCCTTATCAATTGCAACACGAAGTTTAAAATTCATATCAGGATTTGCACCTCCTCCTGACTTTATAGCAATAGATATCATCTTGGAAAGCTTTCCAAATGTATTACTTTTAAGTGCATCTTTAAGACCTTTTTGTCTTTTAATTGTTGCAAAATGTGAGTGACCTGACATACTATATGGAATTATACAATAAAAATATATGGAAGAGAACTTGGTACAAAAAGCTATTGATTTAGCCTTGAAAGGCAACTGGCTAGAAGCTATAAAAATAAATTTACAAATTCTTAAAAAAGATAAAACAGACATTGATAGCTTAAATCGTCTGGCTAGAGCTTACTTCGAAATTGGAGAAATTAAAAAGGCAAAATCAACTTCTAAAAAAGCTCTTTTAATAGATCCCAAAAATAACATCACTTTAAATGCCTTGGAAAAATATAAAAATTGTTCCGACGATGAGTCCAGACCAGAGTATCAAAATAATATCGATGCATCAATCTTTATTGAACAGATTGGAAAAACAAAATTGACAACACTTATAAATTTAGGTTCAAACAAGACAACCTCTTCACTATCTGCTGGAGATGAAGCAATATTAATTGTCCATTCTCATAGGGTCACCGTCAACGCAGCAAATGGTAATTATCTAGGCAAGGTCACAGATGATTTATCTGCAAGACTTAGAAATTTAGTTAAGGGAGGAAATACTTACAAAGTTTTTATAAAATCAACAAATAGAAATTGTTTAAAAGTTATTATTAAAGAAGATAAAAAAGGAAAGGGATTAGAAAATGTAATGTCTTTCCCTCGGGATACATCAGAATCTATCTGCGAAGACTTTACCGATTCTAATTCGTAAATCAACATTTACATCTTTCTCCTTTTTCTCACAGGAAAAGATTTTTACTACAGTATCTACAAGATATTGATTAAAACCGCTAACTTCACAGTCTAAATTTTCATCATATCCTTTAGAATATGAAGTAGTTTTTACTCCGTAGACACCTAATATATTTACTATATTTTTAGCCAAAGAATTACTCCCCGTCAAATCCACCATTTCAAGTTTGGGAGAAACAAATTCCATTTCAGAATCTATAAAATTCACAAGTACTGTATCGGGTGTATTAACAGTCTTTAAAACGTAATCATATTCAGTAAGCTCTTTTTGAACAATTATACTTTTTAGTCTCTGAAGTAAATTCAAATTTGAAGATCTACCATCCTTCCAAAGAAAAATTGGAATAGAAAAGTTTTTCGTAACAGTTTCTGCAATAAGCTTACCCTTAAACCCATCTTTTTGACCTAATATCCATAGATTTCCTATTTCATACTGACCATAGTTTCTTGAAGATTCCAGATTAAAGTCTTTACTGATTAACATCTTTAAATATTTATCCTTCTGAGAATCAACAATAATAATTTCTACATTACCATCTTTATTACTAACATATGCAAATTTTTTTAAAGACTGTAACTTAAAAATAAAGAATATGAATGATAGAAATAAAAAAAATAACAAGGCTACGGTGGCAAAAACTAAAACTTTCTTATTCTTTTTTCCCTTAAGTCTTTTTTCTTTTAGTTTCTTAAATTTTCGCATGTGAGAGTCTAATACTTTTTATACTTCTTAAAACTTCATCTTTACTTTTTCCAGAGGAGACCAATATACCTCTAATAATTGAAATTGCAGCCTCAAATTCCGGCTGAACTAGTTTGTTTACTTGTAATAGTTTTAATTTGTCCCAATCTTCATCCAGATGGACTCTTGAGATTATCTTAACATTCGGTGCAACAGTTTGAATGTGAGCAATTACCGATTCCTGAGAAAGTCGATCCGGTATGGCGACAATAACTGCTTTTGCATTCATAATACCAGAAGCCTCTAGAACTTCTTTTTCAACAGGATCACCATAAATTGCATTTATTCCCTTTCTCCTACATTCACTAATAATTTCATTATCATAATCTACAACAACATAATTAATGTTATGGTCTGATAAAGCCTTCCCTACCCACCCCCCCACTCTTCCAAAACCCAAAATAATTATATGATCTCTGTACATATCTTCTAAAGATAAATTTCTTTCTAGGGAGGAAAAAATTTTGAATCTATTCTTTAATACCCTCCATATTCTCATTGAATTCCCATAAACAAAGGGGGAAACAATCAAAGTCACAAGGCCAACGGTAATTCCTAAAGATGAAACTTCTTTTGAAATCAGTCCCATGGCAGTAGCAGAACCAAAGATTATAAACGCAAATTCTCCCACTTGAGCAAGCCCCAAAGCGGAAAAAACCATTGTTTTCCCCTTAAATTTGAATAGATAATTAATGGCGAGAACAACCAAAAACTTAACAAGTATTATCAATAAAGATATTAAAATAATTTTTGTCAGATTATTAAGAATTGCTTCAGGTGTTACAAAAAATCCTAAGGTTACAAAGAAAAGTGCAACAAATAAATTTTTTAAAGGTCTTGTTTCTGCAAAGACAGCATGATTTTCTTGAGACTCAGAAATAACAAAACCTGCTATAAATGCTCCCAATGCGGGGGAAATTCCAAATAATGAGGCGCCCACTGCAGTACCAACGGCCAAAGAGACTGATGTTAATAAAAGAAGTTCCCTTGAATTTAGATCCGCTATTTTATGAATTATGTAAGGAACTACAGTCTTTCCAAGAAGAACTGCGGTAACAATTAGAACTGTTGATTTTAAAACAGCCAAAAGACCTGCTGTTAATATTGTATCTTTGTCTCCGGACAAAAGCGGTAAAAGAATCATTATTGGGACAACCGCCAAATCCTGAATCAAAAGCCATCCAACCATAAGTTTTCCATGAAGGGTTTCTCCCTCTCCCCTATCAAAAAGCATTTTTATTATCACAGCAGTAGAAGACAATGAAAAACCTATGGATAAAATCAATGCCGAGAGCCGATCAATATTAAATATTTTAAACAGAAAGAAAAAAATAAGACTGACTAAAATCATTTGTAGGATTGAAGCCCCCAAAATTTTTTTTAGTAAACCCTTGAATTTATTGATTGAAAATTCCAAACCGATCGAGAAAAGCAATAAAATCCCGCCCAATTCAGCAAGCCTTTCGATACCAAAATTACTAACAGGGAAAATTGCACCGGCCATAATCCCAGCTATTATGAAACCAACTATCGTACTAACTCTTAATTTCTTGGCCAGATAGCCTCCGATTAAGGCGGAAGTAACAACCAAAAAAAGGCCGAGTGTGAAAGAATCTTTCATCCTAAATTAATATTAAGCTAATTTGGTCAACTTTGCCAGAGTTTCACGAAGATCTTGTGGTAAAACAGACTCGAATTTTATTTTCTCCTGGGTTTTGGGGTGTTTAAATGTAATTTTACCTGCGTGTAAAAACAATCTCGGGCACCACTGTCGATCGTTTCGTGCAGTTTTACGTCCGGCATAAAATTCGTCCGCAATTATTGGATGACCAATGTGCTTTAAGTGAATCCTAATCTGATGGGTCCTGCCCGTTTTGGGTACAAGTTCTAAAAGCGTCAATTTTTCCTTTGTGGTTTGAGACTCATAATTGCCAACTGTTTGATAATTGGTTTCTGATTCCCTACCTCCAGGTAACACTCCAAACCTGTCTCTTCTCCAGGGAAGTCTTCCTACTTCTGCTTTTATTTGACCGGTTTTTAAGACAACATCTCCATGAACCAAAGCTGTATATGATTTACTGACAATCCTACTCTTAAATTGCCCCTGAAGCTCTTCAAACGCTTCTTTAGTTTTAGCAACAAGCAAGATTCCGGAGGTTTCTTTATCAAGTCTGTGGACTATTCCGTCTCTTGCTTCACGATTTCCTTTTAAGGGATAGTTAAAGTTTTCTCTGACCCATTTTTGTATTACGGGTTGATTTGTAGTCGTATCGGCATCGTTAGTAATCCAGCCGGAAGGTTTCTCTAAAACGTAAATTAAATCATCCTCATAAATTATTTTTGGTTCTTGCATTAAAATATAAATTCGATAGTTATAAAGATTACGTACATCAAAACCAAAACCAAAGCTTCGGGTCTGTCAAGCCTGTGCTTAGTACGTATAAAAAACCAAAAACTCGCAAAAATAACCACAAAGGCAATAACCGCATTCCTGTAATCACCCAAAGGTACAACATTAATGGGACTTATTACAGCAGTTAAACCAACGATTAAAGTTGAATTGGCAATTGTTGAACCTAATAAATTTCCAAAAAACATCTTAGGTTCCCCCCCTCTGACACTTTTAATTGAAAAGACAAGTTCAGGAAGTGAGGTTCCCATAGCCAAAATTACTAAACCGACAACAAAAACCGGAATTCCAATTACTGACGCTAATTTTTGAGAAGTGGAAATTATCATTTGGGACGAAAACAACATTAAAGCAAGGCTTATAAAAAGTTTTCCATATTCCTTACTTACATCAAAATCAATGTGGTTTATTTCTCTTAAGAATTTATAGAAAAAGCTCTCCTGACTGTGTTCGTTTGTGATTTCGGCAAACTTGTCTTTAAAAAAACTTGCAGTATATGCAGCATAGACAAAAAGAAGTACCAATCCGTCAACCCTACCCAGGATCCCATCAGCCATTAGGGCAAGCGGTAAAAGTCCGGCAACAAGCGCCATAAACACATCTCTTTTGATATACTCTCCGTAAACATTTATCCTACCCAAAATTAGAGCCACAATTCCTGTTATCAAAGCTGTGTTTGCAATGTTACTGCCCAGTACAACACCCAAAGAAATATGAGGCGATCCCTCCATGGCTGACGTAATTCCAACAAAAAGTTCCGGAAGTGACGTGCCAATGGCTAAAATGATAGCCGAAATAGCAAATACTCCAATCTTACTTTTTCTAGCAATTCTACGAAGAGAAACAATTATCCATTCGGCAGATTTTATTAAAATGAAAGAAAAAAAAATTAAACTCAAAATTTGTAATATGATCATCAATTAAAAGATTTACTTCTCTCTTTTCTTCTCACACTTAATACACATTGTGGCTTCTGGAAAAATAGCTAATCTATCTGTATCAATCATCTTTCCACAATCCTCACAAATTCCATATTTTCCTAATTTTACCCTATTAAGAGCTTTTTTAATTTGGTTTGATTTTCTATTCAATTCTTCTTTTATTGCAGACACTCTAGCATGACCAAATTGCTCTTCAGCTTCAGTATCTGGTGAGGCATTATCGAGAGTCCTTTGTTTATCATTAAAAGGATCTTCTGAAGAGATCTTTTTTTTGTTCACTTTTAAAGTGGCTAAACTAGCAGTCAAAAAATCTCCTACAGGTTTTAACAAATTGCTTGGGAATTTAGTTACGTTACTCATTTTTTAATTCTTGATAGCCTAAATAGTAACAAAAAAGCAATAACAAAAAAAGTACCAGAAATATATGGTTCATAATCTCCTGCAAAAGAAATCAAATTCTTTGTAAAAAGAGAAAAAATACTCCTAATTCCAAAGAATATACCAGCAACGGCAAGGCCTGAAAAACCCACCTTACCTGATTTATACCAATTAAATGTTCTGTAAAAATTATTAAATAAAAAAAATAAAAATATTAAAAGTAGACAAACCCAAAACGCTAAAAATGACAATAGGTCTGAATTCTTAATTGAATAAGAAAGATAGAAAAGAGAAAGCCAAGGTAGAAGTGAGATCACAAGTGTATCTAAACTCTCAAATAATTTAATTTTCAGTTTAAAAATATTAAATGCTTCAAAAATTAAAATATTTAAGATAATAATCCAGTACCAATAAATGTTGGGGTATATTTTTGAAATAACAATTCCCAAAAATATCCCAAAAAGAATAATAAACCCTGAATCGAATATTTTTTCGGCAGGATAATCTTCCTTTAATCTTTTCCAATAAAGATAAAGAAAAAAAGAAATTCCTAATATATTTGCAATTACCACACCAAAAATCATATCATATATGAACTATGCTTGAAACTCCTCATGTAGCCCTAGGTGCAGCCATAGCTATGAAGATTGGCAATCCTTATTTGGCAATTCCACTTGCCTTGTCAAGCCATTTCCTCCTTGAAAAAATCCCCCATTGGAATCCTCACCTAAACACAGAAATGAAAAAATATGGCCATCTAACAAACAAGACAAAGTTAATTATTGCTGTTGATACAACTCTTGCTTTGGGGCTTGGAATTTTTATTGCTTTTAAGGCTCTGCCTGATTCATCCCTTTCTCTTCTGGTTATTGCTTCTTCATTTGCCGCTATTGTCCCCGACCTTCTAGAGAGTCCATATTTTATTTTTGGAGTTAAAAACAAGTATATTCAAAAGTGGATTGCATTGCAGAAAAAAATTCAAATAGATGCCACTCCTTTCTGGGGAATTTTAACACAGATAATTGTCCTTACTTCAACTCTTTATTGGATTTTTATATCTTAAGAAAACTACTTAATCTTTTGATCTTTCTACGTATTCTCCACTTCTTGTATCTACTTTAATTCTCTCACCGACTTCTATAAAAAGTGGAACTTTGCAATCTAGTCCGTTTTCCAATTTTGCTGATTTTAAAAAGTTACTTGCAGAATTTCCTTTAACTCCAGGGTCACAATCAGCCACTTCCAATGTTACTTTGGGAGGAAGGTCAACAGACATTGCCCTATCTTCCCAAAATAATATATCAACAATCTCTCCTTCTTTAACGTAGTAAATATCGGATCCCAAAATAGGCAATGGAACTTCTACCTGATCATATGACGTTGGATTCATGAAAGTTGCAACCTTTCCATCTTTATAGAGATACTGCAGTTTCTTTTTCAAAAGCTCAATTCTCTCAAATGACAAGTTTGAAGAGAACGCATGTTCAATGTTTGCCCCATTTTCAAGATTAATACAGTTAACTCTAACAGTTGCCCCACCACGGCCCATTTTTATAAGGTTATACTTAGTAACCTTAAAGGGTTTTCCTTCATATAAAAAGGCAATTCCTGCTCTTAAATCTGTTGCGTTTATGTTTGCCATGCTGTGGCTATTTTATCACATTCCAAAAATGTGTAAACGTATTTGATAAATGATAAAATATGCAATAAGGTCGGGTGCTGAAATCGGTAGACAGTCAGGTCTCAAAAACCTGTGGTATGAAAGTACCGTGAGGGTTCGAGTCCCTCCCCGACCACCTCAGAATGCCTAAACAAAGACTAGTTCGCAAAGATTTTCCATGGAGTTCCAATCTAGCGTATGCCGTAGGTTTAATTGCAACAGATGGAAATCTTTCTCCAGATAAACGACATATTTCACTAACATCCTGTGATTTAAATTTGTGCAAGATATTTGTAAAATGTTTGAATAAATCGAACAAACCTACCTTAAATCCACCAAGCACTATATTTAGAAAAACCTGTTATCGAGTACAAATAGGAGATGTTGTTCTTTACAATTGGTTATTGAGAATTGGGTTAACCCCAAATAAATCTCTTTCCATAAAAAAAATTGATATAGATTATAAATACTTTCCAGATTTTTTGAGAGGTAACATTGATGGTGATGGTAGTATTATCTATTACAAAGATAAGTATCATACCTTGATAAATACAAATTATGTTTATGATAGATTGTTTGTTTATTTTCTATCCGCTAGCAAAAAATATATTTTGTGGATACAAAAAACAATTCAAACTATTATAAAAATTTCCGGTTCCGTTCAAACTAAAGGATTGAGCAAAAATGCAAAAAGGGATAGACAAATGTATTTATTAAAATTTAGTACCAAAGAAGCAAAAATTCTTCTAAACTACGTTTATTACAAAAAGAATCTACCTTATTTAAAAAGAAAATATTTAATTGCAAAGCCCTTTCTTAACTTCAATATATAAATCATTTGGTTGTATGTTTTGTATCTCGTGGATAGAACTTGATTCTATCTCCCTTGAAGTATAATTGCACTGAAGCAAGTGGACCATTTCTGTGTTTGGCTATATCTAAAACTATATTCTCATTATCGTCTTCATTTTCTTTCCAAAGAAACATGACAACATCGGCATCCTGTTCAATTGATCCAGACTCTCTGAGGTCTGAAAGTTGAGGTTTTCTGGTTCCCCTTTGTTCCACACCTCTTGATAACTGCGAAAGGGCAAGAACTGGAACTTTTAATTCTCTTGCTAGATTTTTAAACCCTTGTGAAATTTCAGAAACTTCTTGTACCCTATTTTCCAGTTGTCTGCTTCTTGCAAGTTGAAGATAATCTATAACAATTAGGTCAAGTCCATGTTCTACCTGCAGTCTTCTTGCTTTTGTTCTCATCTCAAGAACTGAAAGAGCTGGCGTATCGTCTATAAAAAGCGGAGCTTCTGCCAAAACACCCATGGCATTTGATAATTTTGTAAAGTCTTCTTCCGTCAATTTTCCCGTTTTTAATCTCCATGCATCTATATCAGCTTGAGATACAAGAAGCCTATCAACCAACTCTTCCTTGCTCATTTCAAGTGAGAAAAAACCAACATTTTTCTTGTTGGCAACTGCTGCATTTTGAGCAATACCTAAGGCAAATGATGTTTTTCCAATACCTGGCCTTGCCGCCAAAATTATTAAGTTACTTTTCTGCATTCCTGCAAGAGCATTATCTAAACTTTCAAATCCTGTTGAAATACCTCTTAGTCCTTCTCCTTGTTTATGAAGTTCATCAAGTCTATCAAAACTCTCAGCTAAAGTATCACGAACGGAAGTAAAAGCTTTAGTTAAATGTTTTTGGGTAAGTGAAAAAACTTCAGCTTCAGCCCTATCCAAAAGTTCTCCTGATGTTATTCCTTCATCTGCTGAAAAATCAACAAGTCTTGAAGCAGCTTTCATTAATGCTCTCTTAACTGATAGGTCTTTTACAATCTTTCCATAATGCTCTACGTGGGCAGCGGTAGGAACCATATTGGCTATGTCTGTTAGATACGATGCGCCTCCAACTTTTTTTAATGATTTATTTTTCTTTAATTTATTTGAAACAGTTAAAACATCAACTGCCGATCTCTCTTCAAAAAGAGTTAGTATTGCTTCGTAAATTTCCTTGTGTCTTTCATCATAGAAGTCTTCCGAAAGTAAAAATTCAGCTACAGCTATTACAGCATCTTTATCTAGGAGAAGGGCACCCAAGACACTTTGTTCCGCTTCTTGGCTATGTGGCGGTATACGGATTTGATTAGTATCATTATTAAGCATAATCTAAAAACGTGAGGCAGGTTTTTATTTTTCTCTTACCCCCTATCATAATCAATTTTAGGGCAAGTATCTTCTAATTCTTACTCTCTAATACAATTATTTGAGTAGGAGATTCTTCAATAATTTCTCCTTTCTTAAAACTAAACTTGGGAAGTCTCTCAACCAAGAGACCACTTTCTTTTAAGAATTTTTCCAAGTCATCACTTCCTTTATTGCCAAACGGGATTACATAGTAACTTTCAACCTGTTGCATCATTTCAATAGATGAAGAACATATGGGTAGAAGCAAAACATCAATATCCCCAAGAAGTGAGAGTTTGGTGTCTGTTAATTTTTTTGTTAGTTTACCTAAATTACAAATACGTAAGCTATCAACTTCATAAATAAAGACATTTCCCTCTTCTGTCTGTATTCCAATCACAGAAATTCCAGATACTTCATATTCACCGGCACCAGAAAGTTCCTTCGAATTTGTTGCATCGGATGATTCTATTAGTACTCCGTTGGGTTTAGAATATAATATTCCAGTCCTCCCCTTAATCCTAAATTCATTATTTTTGTAAGTTATCTCCACAAGACAATTTATATCCTAAATACCCTTTCTTGACAAGAGGGCACTTTTAACCGTATATTAGCAAGCGTCATGAGGAAAGAAACTTTTTTGGCCATACTGGCTGGTGTCACCATCGGAATCATTTTTGCATTTGGTGCTTGGAGGCTTGCTAAAATTTTCAAGAAAAATGCACCAATCAATTCCCCCCAACCTACTCCACAATTAAAAACAGACCTTTCAATAACTCTTGAGAATTTAAATGATTTTGATGTTATTTATAAAGACGAAGTTTCATTTTCAGGTCTAACAGATCCCAATTCAGATGTTTTAGTAATTACTAATGAAAAGGACTTTTTAACAAAATCTACTGATGATGGATCATTTGAGATCGACGTGGTATTACCTGCAGCTCTAAGCGAAATTAAGGTCCTTGGTTTCAACAGCCTCGGCCAATCAAGTGAGGCTAAAATAAACTTGGTTTATTCAACAGAGTTTGCAAAGTCAGTAGAGGAAAATACTGATTTAACAAAAAAGCCAATAGCATATGTAGGTACAATTACAGATATTTCAAGTGGAACAATCCAAATAAAAGACGGGGAGGGAGATATAAAACAAATTTCCCTACTAGAAGAGACAAAATTTATTAACACACTCAAAAAGAATATTGAAGTTAAATCAACAGATTTAGCAATTGGAGACTACATAATTGCAATGGGATTTGTAAATGGAAATAAAGTCTTAAAAACCCAAAGACTTCTGATTACCTCTCCCATTGAAGAGAATAAATTTGAAGCAAAAAAAATAACAATTGAGGACTTATCAAAAACAAAAATAAATAATATAAGTCTTCCTAAAAAATGGAATGGTCCAGACATAAAAAGCCTTGAAATCGGACAAAATATCATATTAGTTGGACTTTCTAATGGCGATAAATTTGACATCAGAAGTATTTTTGCTGTAAAATAGCCCTTACATTTTAATACATCCGTTATGACAGCACAAAAGTGTTGACAGTCGTTCTTAAAAGAACGTCATAAGTATCAGTCACGCGATACAAGGAGCCTCGCAAAATCGAGGACGCAGGGAAAAGCGTAAAAAGACACCAACCATTGTCACCGCAAAGTAGAGATGGAAATTAATAATTAATTTTGACCGCGGTTAGCGGTCTTTTTTATTTTTAAAGCCTAATCTCGTTTGTTTTGACAAACGGGATTTTTTGTTTGGTGGAGGTAGTGTAGTTGGAAACACGTCGGCTTGTGGAGCCGAAGTCAGGGGATCATTCCCCCTCCCCCACCCTAAAAAACACTTAAGAATTACATATAAATAAATATGTTAAAATTAAAAAATATGAATAAGATAATAAATTTAAAAGGATTTAGAGATTTTTTGCCCGAAGAAAAACGGGTTAGAGATTATATTGCAGCAAAAATCAAGGATACTTTTGAAATATTTGGGTTTGAGCCACTTGAAACCCCAACTTTAGAATATGCAAATTTGCTTCTTGGTAAATATGGAAAAGAGGCAGATAAACTTGTCTACACATTTGATGACAGAGGTGGAAGAAAATTGGGTCTAAGATATGACCAAACTGTACCTACTGCTAGAGTTTTGTCTCAATATCAAGACTTACCTAAATACTTTAGACGATACCAAATTCAAAATGTTTTTAGAGCAGATAAACCTCAAAAGGGAAGATATCGTGAATTCACCCAATGTGATCCTGATATTTTTGGTAGTACTTCCCCTATTGCTGACGCAGAAATTATTGCTGTTACTTATTTTGCGTTTAAAAATGTAGGTTTTAAAAATATAATCTTAAAAATTAATGATAGGAAGATACTATTTAGCATACTAGACAAATATAAAACCGACAAAATTGATATTCTTTCAATAATTCAAACGATAGATAAACTAGATAAAAAGTCAGAAAACGATGTTAAGAATGAACTAATCGATAAAGGATTAACCAGCAAAGAGTCAGAAAATGCATTAAATGATATTAAAAATGCTCAAAAAACTGAAAATTTAGAGGAAATAATTAGATTATCGGTCAATCTTGGAGTACCAGAAAATGCAATTGAGTTTTCTCCATTTTTAGCAAGAGGCCTTGATTATTATACAGGCATGATATTTGAGGTAATAATCCCTGAATATTCAATTGGTTCGTTTGGTGGTGGCGGAAGATACGATAAACTCATTGGCCAATTAAGTGGAACGGATATACCTGCAGTAGGAATTGCTTTTGGATTCGATAGAATGGTTGAGGCTGCAAAAGAATTAAGATTGGTCCCAACAGCAAATTTAGGTACTAAGGTCTTAGTTACTGTTTTCGATGCCAATTATTTATCAAATTCAATTGAAATTACAAAGACATTACGACTCAAAAACATATCTACGGAACTATTTCCAAGTATTGAAAAGCTTGATAAACAGCTTAAATATGCAGACAAAAAACAAATCCCTTATGTAATAATCGTTGGGCAGGACGAGGTAAAAAACAATACTGTAACACTTAAAAACATGAAGACAAAAGAACAAAAAACACTTACAATTGATAATGTATGCAAATTACTCCTCGCGTAAAGGCTTATTTAATGCTTCTTGGTGTTGCCCTAATTTGGGGAATTGCTGGTCCTGTTATTAAATTAACTTTAACTGGTATTCCCCCACTTCTTTTTGTTACCTACAGATTTTTTATAGCTTCTATCTTTGCACTACCTTTTTTAATTCCTAAATTGTATAACATCAAGAAAAATTTCTGGTTATTACTTCTTTATGGTTTTTTAAATTCGACCGCAACACTTGGACTTTTGTTTTTAGGAACAGATAAAACTACTCTTCTAGATATGAGTCTTTTGTCGTTGTTTGGTCCGCTTCTGATGATTTCTATGGGAGCGTTTTTTTTGAAAGAACATGTAACCACAAAGGAAAAAATAGGAATTGCTATCGCATTTTTTGGATCCCTTATAATCGCCCTTGAACCAATTTCACATAACGGCCAAGGCGAACAAAGGCTACTTGGTAACTTATTAATCTTTGGTTCCTTAATTTGTGGTGCAACTTCCGGACTTTTGGTTAAAAAATTGATGAGAGAAAACATTCCCCCTCTATTTCTTGTCAATTGGTCCTTTATCGTCGGTTTTGTAACGCTTGCTCCATTTGTATTGTTTTCCAAATCTTTTACAAACGACTTATCATTACTTGCTGAGATTAGACCTGTTTATCATTTGGGAGTTATATATATGGCTTTAGTATCAGGTACGATTGCCTACTGGCTTGACAATATGGCTCTAAAAACAATTGAACTTTCAGAGGCTGCACTTTTTGCCTATATCCACCCAGCAATTTCTGCAATGGCAGCACTTATTCTTCTGGGAGATAAAATAACTACACAATTAAGCCTGGGTGCCGTTGTGGCAATTATTGGAGTAGGCATTGCCGAGATTAAAAAAAGGCGGTATAATTCAGTCTCATAAATAGAATATGAAAACAGCAATACATCCAAAATGGTTTGACGACTGCAAGGTAACCTGTGCCTGTGGCAATACTTTTGTTGTTGGAGCAACAGTTCCAACAATTAACGTTGAAGTTTGTTCCAAGTGTCATCCTTTTTACACCGGTCAGATGAAGTTCTTGGATACAACCGGACGAGTTGAAAAGTTCAAACAAAGAGTAACTGCAAAATCACAAAAGAATGTAAGTAAGGCTGAAAAAAGAAAATTAAAACGAGAAAAAAGAATTCAGGAAGAGTTGGATAGACCTGACACATTAACAGAACTTCGCAAAACTATTGATAAATAGTTTTAGGTATAAAACACTATATATGTACCCTACTAATCAAACAGCATACTTGGAAATTCGTGGTGCAACAGGAGGAGATGAAGCTAAACTTTGGGGGGCTGACCTTCTTCGTATGTATTCTAGATTTGCTACAAAGAAAAACTGGAAAATGTATCAGGTTGATGATTTAACATTAAAAATTGTAGGATCAAATGTTTTTGATGATCTTAAAAATGAATCAGGAGTTCACAGAGTACAAAGAGTTCCAACAACTGAAAAAAGAGGCAGAATCCATACTTCAACAGCAACAGTAGTAGTGTTGCCTGAAGTTAAAGATTCTGACGTGCAAATTAACCCAAGTGACCTTGAGTGGCAATTTACAACAGCAGGAGGGCATGGAGGACAGAATGTAAATAAAGTGGCAACAGCAGTAAGATTAAGGCATATTCCAACTGGAATTGTAGTCCAATCAAGGGAAGAAAGGTTCCAAGAACAAAATAGACTTATAGCCCTCTCACTACTTCGTTCCAAACTTTGGGAACGTGAGGAAGAAGAGAAGTTAAAAACTATTGCAGGTTATAGAAGTGCAATTGGAACTGGTAAAAGAAGTGAAAAAATAAGAACATATAATTTTCCACAAGACAGAATTACAGATCATAGAATTGGAAAGAGTTGGGGAAATCTAGAAACAATCGTCGATGGAAATCTTGACAAAGTTATCGAGCTTACAAAGTCGTTATAAGTTTAATGCTTTGATAGCCTCCTGAAGTTGTTCATCTATTGTTGTATCTTCTTTATCTTCTACTTTAATATCAGGCTCAATACCTTTATCATTTACCCAAACACCTTTAGGTGTTAACCACTTGGCTGTGGTTATATGAAGTGAGCTTCCTTTTTCAAGCTGAAGGGGCTCTTGAATTGTACCCTTGCCAAATGTGGTCTCACCTATCAATTTATACCCCTTGTTTTCTGAAAGAGCACCTGCCAATATCTCAGAAGCTGAGGCGCTTCCACCATTAACTAAAATAACCACCTTTTTATTAGTAAAACTTCCAAATCTATCAGTTTTGAATTCATTTTTTGTTTCTCCCCCATCTTCAATTACTACAACTGATCCTCTATCTAAAAACTCTCCGGCAATATCTACTGATCCTTGAAGATATCCTCCTGGATTATTTCTTACATCGAGCACGATGTTCACAATCTGTGGTTGATGCTTAGTTATTTCTAAGACAGCCTTATCCCATTCTGCGTCAGTATCTGCACCAAATTTCAGTAACTTGATGTGAGCAATTTTTTCATCTTCTATGAAGCTAACTATTACTGATGGCACATCAAGTTTAGCTCTTTCTACCTCAACTTTAATTGGTTCACCTGAGTCATCCCTTAATAGAAGTAGTGTGACTTTTGTTCCTGCTTTACCCCTAATTATCTTCACAGCATCATTTAATGTAATCCCAGAAGTTCCTGTGTCAATATTTTTTGCATCATCTTTAATACCAACTATAAAATCCCCTGCTTTAACCCCCGCTTTTTCAGCTGGTGAATCAGGAAGTGGTGCTATAACACTTAAATTTTTACCCTTAAATCCAATTTGAATTCCAACACCCTCAAAAGACCCTGATAAATCTTCTTCAACTACCTTATTTTCCTCTGGGGGAAGAAAAGCAGTGTAAGGGTCGCCCAACGATGCAACTAACCCAGAAATTGCACCATAGACCATTCTTGATGTGTCAATTTTTGATTGGTCGTAGTATGAAGATTCTAAAGTATCCCACACTCTCCAAAAAAGTGAAAAGTCCACATCTTCCCTATTTTTAGGTGGTTCTCTTGAGATTTTAATTTTAGGAAAACTGGCAGAATCTAGCCTGAATCCATTAAATCCAAGAAAGTATCCTGAAGTAAAGATTACTCCAACCAAGATTGATATTAGAATAATTTTTCTAACAGCAGAAAAATTTACTTTTAAATGATTCATATAATTTACCTACAATCCAAGAATTAATAATACTGTAGATTTTAATATGGGAGAAGGGCCAAAAATCTTGCACGTTTAACCTCTGTAGCTAACCTTCTTTGATGCCTAGAACAAACCCCACTTCTTTCTCTTGAAAAAATTCTTCCTCTATCTGATAAATACTTTGCCAAATTCTCGTATTCTTTATAATCAGGATTTTTCTTTGCCTCACAGAAAAGACACTTTGTTGAGAGTGGTCTTTCTTTTCTTATCTGTTTCTTAAATTTCTTTTTTGCCATATTATTTTTTTAAAAAGGAATATCATCACTTGTCTCTTCAGGTTTTGGTTCTTCTTTTTTAGTTTTAGATTTTACGTCCTTTTTGGTTTCTACTTCAACATCAAAATTATCAGGAACATTAAATTCTTCAGGTCCAGCAACAGCTTCCGTACCCGCTTCTCCTGTTGGTCTGGAATCAAGTAAAATCATGTCTGAAAGAACAACTTCAGTCATATACTTTGTCTGTCCGTCTTTATCCTGCCAACTCCTAGTTGAAAGTCTTCCCTCTACATATACTTTTCTTCCCTTTTTAAGAAGTTGTCCACAGATTTCGGCCAATTTATTCCAAGCTACAAGTCTATGAAAATCTGCTTCGTCTTTTTTCTCACCAGTATCTGTTGTCCAGCTTCTATTGGTTGCTATAGAAATTGTACAAACAGCTGCACCATTGGGTGTATATTTTAATTCTGGATCTCTTGTTAAATTTCCTATCAATTGAACTTTATTTAAAGATTTCATAATTTATTTATTTAATTTTACACTTTTACAATCAAATATCTTAAAATTGATTCTTCTGTTTTAAGTTTTAAGTCCAATTGTTTAACGGATTCTGAAGGTAATTCAAGTGGAATATGAAGATATGATCCTTCTTTGTTTTTCTTGATCTCATGAAACATTTCTTTTATTCCCCAATCTTCTACTTTGTCCATCTTACCTTTAAACAATTTAACGATTTTTTCGACAGATTCCAAGGTTGCCTTTTTTTTGGCACTGGTACTTTTTCCTTCCATAATTAGAGTCAATTCGTAATTATTCATAATCAAGTGAAAGTATATCAGTCAGACTTGCAATCTTCAAGGGAAAAAAATAAGATTGACGAATATTGATTATGCAATGAAAGAAAGAACCTTACCCACATCTTTAAATTGTTTTATCGGATGTCCATATCAATTGCAATGTGGCGTGGCAATTCGTAACAATTTTTTGTCTTGTAAAGATCAAATATATTCAACTATTCCCAATGCTTCAAGACTTCAAGACATACCATTACATGAAGTTGGGGTTTTTGATTCGATAGGAAATATGCTGGCAACTATTAGCCGAGGTCTTATTGTTGAAAACTAATTCCCAATTCTCACTAACTGACCAACTTGATTTATTCAAAAAAATTTACTTTTAAAGTTATTAAACATATAATTCAGCCGACAAATGTTAATTTCTAATAAAGTTACCAGTTATCTCAAATGCACTCTAGGTAGTGATAACGCTCATGACTTCGATCATGCTGTTAGGGTACGAAACTGGGCATTAAAAATTGCCCAATCGGAAGGTTATGAAGATTTAGACATCGTTGAGATTGCAGCTTTATTCCATGATATTGGTTTTTCAAAAACACGCAATTGGAATAGTCACGCTAAAATCGGAGCGCAAATGGCCATAGAGTTTTTAAAAAAGGAAAAACTTTTTTCTAGTAAACAAGTTTCTTTAATCAAAAAAACAATTGAAAAACACAATCTTCGGTCTAAAACTCAAAATAAACTACTAGGTATTCTAAGAGACGCCGATATGTTAGACATGGTGGGTGCTGTTGGAATTGTGCGAACTTTTATATCACAGCACAAGCGTAAAGCCTATGACATAGACAATATTAGGGGGAAACTCTGGATGTCATCTTATAACAATGCCTATAGACATTACAGTTTTGGTAATGGAGCTGGTGAAACCATCGTTGACCAACTAAATTTCCAGCAACATTGTTTAAGTGAGATGTCAACAAAATATGCAAGAAGGGTTGCTAAAAATTTTTGTAAATATATGTCAAAATTTATATTACAGCTAGAAAGAGAACTTAATTTAAATACACTTCCATGAAAATCGAAAACGTATCCATTTACAATTTATATCCCGCCATTGTTGCAATAAGAAATGCCACAAGAACCTGGAACAAAAGCGATACTAAACAAGTACACTTTAAGTGTACTAAGCAATTTAATTCTTATAATCATGCAGTTATTGGCCCAACAGATAAAGATTTAATTAATAAATTGTTGGCGTCTTCGAGATCATCAGGAAGGGCAAATTACAGAAAGTTTTTAAGACAAATTCTTGTAACCTTTGATTTAACCGCCCCTAAATCTTTTTGGTCTGTCTTTGACTCATACAAAATTGGAGTAACTACAAACAATTCAAATACTATGCCGGTACTGAAAAGGGTTGTGGCGGGTATACAAAAACTTGAAATTAGTCACTTTGAATATAAGACCAATAAAGAATCAAAATCTCTTAGTAAGCTAATATCAGAACTTAATTCTACAAAAGATATCAACTTAATAACAACTCTTCTGCCTCAATCATTTTTACTTCGTAAAAGTTGGTCTGGAAGCTACGAAAATCTATTAAATATTTATCACGATCAAAATAAAAACAAATTTTATCAATGGAAGATAATTATTAAAATGATAAAAAACATGCCTTACATGAAGGACCTTTTACTTCCAAATGGTGTTTAACTGCCAATTTTAAACTCAATAACATCCCCGTCTTTTACTATGTAGTCTCTTCCTTCACTTCTGACTTTTCCCAATTCTCTGTTCTGTTTCCAACCAGAATTATTTACAAAATCATTAAAATCACAAACATCTGCTTTAATGAACTTATTCATGAAATCAGTATGAATTACCCCGCTTGCTTCTTGGGCTGTCATTCCCTCTTTAATTGTCCATGCCCTA